>Ga0209165_10000081_pt1 | contig 44854 bp, 43 predicted proteins | sample tdAd001_FD_187122 | JGI IMG/M metagenome (GOLD analysis project Ga0209165, IMG submission 187122) | Marine sediment microbial communities from the Atlantic coast under amendment with organic carbon and nitrate - tdAd00.1 (SPAdes)... | ecosystem: Environmental > Aquatic > Marine > Coastal >... | reverse complement strand
TTTATTGGTTGAGCGTCTGTCATGAGCCTAGTTCGAGTGATCGCAAGCGTGAAATCATCGCCTCAACCCGGCTGCGTGCCATTTCGGTTTTTTCGATTAGCTGAGAACGTTCGGTGACCAGTTTGTCTTTTTGCTGGCGCAAACTGGAATTTTCGTTTTTAAGTGAACCTACAGTATCGATGAGTTCGTCAATACGTTGCTCAAGCTGTCTGAGGTCGTCTTCGGTATATACGTTTTTATCAGTGTCCATAGTGCAATCATCGTGCCTTATGCCGTGCAGGTCAACATGCAGTTGTTTTTTGCTGCTGGATACGGGTGTTAGAATACAAAAATTATACAAAACTACGAGTTTTCTACAATGCTGGATTTCGATAGGGTGCAGACTGCGCTGGAACAACTGGGTGCGAATGTCGATGCTGCCGAGTCTCACGGTACCCTGAGTGCCTTATTGATTGACAATGGCGGTTTCGCGACCTGGTTGGGGCATACGCTGGAGGAACTGCCCGATAAAGGGAATGTGCTGGCGGCGGAGCAGCTCGATGTGCTCGAGCAGCTCTTCGAGCAAACGCGCGAGCAGCTATGTAACGAAGATTTGAGTTTCGAATTGCTGCTACCGGATGAAAGCGATGATTTCGGCCTGCGCCTGTTGGCTCTATCGGAGTGGTGCCAGGGATTCCTGTATGGTTTCGGTGTTAGCGGCGCTGCCGTCGAAGATTCCCTCGACGATGAATCGCGTGAGTGTTTGTCAGACCTGCTCGAAATTAGTAAGCTCGGCCACGACGAAGAAACCACTGATGAAACCGAGCAGCAATACATTGAAATCGTCGAACACGTGCGCGTGGCAACCTTGTTGTTGAATGAATCATTGAATCCGCCCAATCCTTCGTCAGTAGAAGGGGGGAGCGTAGATTTTTAAAGTAAGAGTCAAACATGAAACCAGCCGAATTTAAACGTCGCCGCAGTCAGTTAATGAAGATGATGGGTAAGAATTCGATTGCGATTCTGCCCTCGGCCTCTGAAGTTATCCGTAACCGGGACACCCATTTCCCTTTCCGACAGGACAGCGATTTCCTCTACCTCACCGGGTTTGACGAACCCGACGCCGTGATGGTGTTGATACCGGGGCGCAAGCACGGCGAATACATCATTTTTTGTCGGGAAAGAGACTCCGAGCAGGAGACCTGGAACGGGCGTCGCGCCGGTCAGGAAGGTGCTATCGAAAGCTATGGTGCGGACGACTCGTTCCCGATCGACGATATCGATGACATTCTGCCGGGTCTGCTCGAAGGTACCGATAGTATTTTCAATGTCATGGGTCGCTATTCCGAGTTCGATAAACAACTGATCGGTTGGGTTAATCATATCAAGCGACAGTCCTCGGGGCGGCATGTACCCTCCGAATTCGTCGCGCTGGACTATCTGCTGCATGACATGCGACTCTACAAGAGCCGCGAAGAGCTGAGCCTGATGCGCAAAGCCGCAGCGATCAGCGTGCGCGCGCATAAACGGGCGATGAAACTATGCGCGCCGGGCAAGCATGAGTATCAACTCGCGGCTGAATTCGATCACGAGTATCGTAGCCACAATGCGCAGCATGCTTATTCGGCAATTGTCGGCGGTGGCGCCAATGGCTGCATCTTGCACTACACCGACAATAACGATGAATTGAATGATGGCGACCTGGTGTTGATCGACGCCGGCTGTGAAGTCGAAGGTTATGCGTCGGATATCTCGCGTACCTTTCCGGTTAACGGCAGTTACTCGAATGCCCAGCGCGAGCTTTACGATGTCGTGCTTGCCGCACACCAGGCGGCGGTTAAAAAAGTGATGCCGGGTAATCACTGGAACGATCCTCATAATGCGGCGGTAAGGGTTATCACCCGCGGCCTGATAGAACTCAAACTGCTTAAAGGTACAGTCGCCAGGCTGATCAAGGAACAGGCTTACCGTAAATTCTATATGCACCGCACCGGTCATTGGCTTGGACTCGATGTGCACGATGTCGGTGACTACAGGGTAGGTGATCAATGGCGTCTACTCGAGCCCGGTATGGTGATGACGATCGAACCGGGAATATATATCCCTGCACACACGCGTGGAGTACATCGCAAGTGGTGGAATATCGGAATTCGCATCGAGGACGATGTTCTGGTCACGCGTCAGGGTCACGAAATTCTGACCGATGCACTACCGCGTAAGGCCACCGAGATCGAAGCCCTGATGGCGGGTTAAATGCGTGATATTGCAATCATTGGCGGTGGCCTGGTTGGACTGTGTGCGGCATTGGTGTTGCAGCATGCAAGGCGTAGCGTAACCGTTGTAGAGGCAGGGAATCTCCAACAGGTGCGGGCCGAGGGGCTGAATGCGCGTTCGATTGCCCTTGCTGCGAGCAGCGTGCAAATTTTCAGGGCACTCGGGATCTGGCCACAGATCGAGGCGCAGGCAGCCCCGATTCGACATATCCATGTGTCGTCACGCGGGCGATGGGGTGTGACCCGGCTACAGGCAAAAGAATTTCAGCTTGATGCACTGGGTTACGTCATCGAGAGTCAGATTCTTGGGCGCTGCCTGCTGGACGCGGTTGAGGCTTCGAAGAATATAAAACTACAGCAAAACGCCAGCTTTGAATCGATCACCCAGGATGAGGCGGTCAATATCGGCTATCGTAAGAACGGGCGTCTGACGAGGCTTGAAGCCAGGCTTGTACTGGTTGCCGATGGTGCGCATTCACCGGCTCGGGCTGCGCTGGGCATTGGTCATCAAACGATCGATTACGGTCAGTCGGTGGTCATCAGTAACGTCGAAGTCAGCAAACCGAAAACCGATACCGCCTACGAACGTTTTACTCCGCAGGGACCGTTGGCGATGCTGCCCCTGGGCGGCAGACGTTACGCCTGTGTCTGGACTCTGACCCCGCAACAGGCGACGCTGGCAAGTGCGCAGGATGGTGCCGAGTTCAGCGCGGCTTTGCAAGATTGCTTTGGGTTTCGCCTCGGTCTGATTGAGCGCGCCGGCAAGCGCTTTTCGATTCCCATTCAGCGGACTCGCGCAGATACGCTGCAATGCGGACGTTGCCTGCTGATCGGTAACGCGGCCAACGCGCTGCATCCGGTCGCCGGGCAAAGTTTTAATCTATCGCTGCGTGATGTTGCCTGCCTTTATGAATTACTCAGCGAGCAGTCGCCGGTGGATCTCGATACCGGCAAATTCGATGCGCTTGCAGGTGAGTATGAAATGCTGCGTCAGCAGGAACAAAGCCAGGTGATTCGTTACGGTGATGGCCTGGTTACCCTGTTTTCAAACGAGTTACCGTTGTTCGAACATATACGCGCCGCCGGTCTCAGCCTGCTCGATTTGATACCGGCACTAAAGACCCAGGCCGCGTTGGCTGGCATGGGCATGACCTTCGGCGGCAATCGTCTGTTGCGAGGACATTTGTGAGTTCCGACAATTTCGATGTCATCGTCGCCGGCGCCGGATTGGTAGGCGCCTGTACCGCGTTGGCGCTGGCTGGAATAGGATTCCGCGTTGCCATCGTTGAAGCGATAGCGCCTCGCGAGAGCAGCAATAGTTCCGCTGGGGAATATGACCTGCGGGTATCGGCAATTAGTCCGCGTTCACGAAGCATTTTGCAACAGCTTGGAGTCTGGCAGCAGCTAGCCGATGAACGCGTTTGCTATTACGAACAAATGCATATCTGGCACCAGCATGGCCGGGCTAGCGTCGCATTTGATGCGGTCGATCTGGCGCGCGACAATCTCGGAGCGATCGTCGAAAACCGATTGCTGCAGCAGACACTGCACCAGGCTTGCGAGCGGGAATCACGGATCGAATGGTTCATGCCCGATCACGTTAAAACTTTACTCGCAAACCACGCCGAGGGGATCGAACTACGCTTAGACTCCGGGCGTCATCTTGCTGCGGGCTTATTGATAGCTGCCGATGGACGCCACTCACCCACGCGAGTGCTGGCCGGGATTGACGCACAGGTCGGGCAGTACCAGCAAACCGCGATCGTTGCCAATGTTGAAACTGAATTCCCACATCGCTATACAGCCTGGCAGCGTTTCCTGAGCACCGGGCCGCTGGCATTTTTACCGTTGGCTAATGGACAAAGCTCGATTGTCTGGTCCTGTGACGACGAGCTTGCGACGCAACTCGCCGGTGTCGCCGATGACGAATTTTGCGATGCTCTCGGTGAGGCTTTCGAGTTCAAGCTCGGCCGCATAAGTGCCTGCAGCAATCGCCTGAGTTTTCCGCTCACCTGGCATCACTGTGAACACTGGGTAAAAGATCGGGTCATGTTGATCGGAGACGCCGCACATAGTGTGCATCCACTCGCCGGCCAGGGCGTTAACCTCGGCTTCAGCGATGTCGAAATATTCGCTGCCCTGGTCGGTGATCGGTTGGACTCTATCCCGCAAAAACAGCTGCGCCGTTACGAGCGCCAACGTAAAAGTGAAACCTGGCTCGCCGGTAACAGCTTCAGCGCGCTGAAATGGATCTATGGGCTGGATCAGAAATGGATTTCCCAGTTACGCAATCTCGGCATGCGCGTAGTCGATGAAACCCCCTGGGTGAAGCGGGCATTGTTGAAAAAGGCGATCCACAACCTCAGTTGATGTCGCCTGGTTGTAATTAGTTCTTTTATTCGAGCCTGACAGGCTCTATTCTCTGTGCTTTCCACGATTGACGGGAATGGTCCGTCCAGGGGTAACACCGATGGGAAATAGAACACCACTATACCAGTGCCATATCGATGCCGGCGCTAAAATCGTCGATTTCGCCGGCTGGGACATGCCCATTAACTATGGCTCGCAAATCACCGAGCATGAAGCGGTGCGTAGTGATGCCGGGATGTTCGATGTCTCGCACATGACCGTCGTTGATGTCAGCGGAAACGATGCCAAAGCTTACCTGCAACACTTACTCGCCAACGATGTGGCTAAACTGACAGTCACGGGTAAAGCGCTGTATAGCTGTATGCTCAATCCGCAGGGTGGCGTGATTGACGATCTGATTGTTTACTATCTGCGTGACAACTTTTACCGGGTAGTGATTAATTCAGCCACCCGCGAAAAAGACCTGGCCTGGCTCGATCAGCAGTCACAGTCCTTCTCGGATCTCAAGCTCAAATTTCGTGACGATGTCGCGATGCTCGCGGTACAGGGACCTAACGCAAGAGCCAAGGCGATAAATCTGTTTGCTGATTATCAACAGGAAACACTACAGCAACTATCCCGGTTTCAGGGCGCCGAGTTCGACGACTGCTTTGTCGCGCGCACCGGATATACCGGCGAAGATGGTTTTGAAATCCTCATGTTAAGCGAGCACATCGCTGATTTGTGGAATCGTCTGCTGGCGGCGGGTATTGCGCCCTGTGGTCTGGGCGCCCGCGATACCTTACGCCTCGAGGCGGGGATGAACCTGTACGGTGCTGACATGGACGAAACCACGAGCCCACTCGTTTCGGGTCTGGGCTGGACCCTGGCAATGGCCGACGAGCGAGAATTTATCGGTAAAGCAGCGCTCCAGGAACAGCAGGCGGCGGGGGTTCAGCAAAGTTTTGTCGGTCTGGTATTATTAGACAAAGGTGTTTTGCGCAATCATTTGCAAGTGGTGACCGCGCAAGGCGCTGGTGAAATTACCTCGGGTAGTTACTCACCGACTCTGCAGCAGTCAATCGCAATGGCGAGGGTTCCATCCGGCTCATCCGGCCAGGTGGAAGTCGAGGTTCGCAACAAGTTGCTAAAGGCTGAAATTGTTAAGCTTCCCTTTGTGCGCGAGGGGAAATCCATGTTAACCAATGGGGGTAATAATAAATGAGTGAAGTGCCAACAGAATTGAAGTTTTTGTCGTCGCATGAATGGGTCCTGGTTGAGGGTAATGTTGCCACCATCGGAGTATCCGATCATGCCCAGGAATTGCTGGGTGATCTTGTCTACGTCGAGTTACCCGAACAGGGCAGTACGGTTGCTGCCGGTGATTCGGTCGGGGTAATCGAATCGGTCAAGGCCGCCTCCGATACCTATGCGCCGCTGTCCGGGGAAATTATCGAAGTCAACGATGAGCTCGAGGATGCACCGGAAAAAATCAACAATGATCCTTACGGTGATGGCTGGATGTACAAGATTGCGATTGAGGATGCCGAAGAAGTAGAAAATCTACTCAATGCCGAGGCTTACACGGACAGCATAGCCGAGGACGAGTAGCTCCTGACTCGTGATGAGTAGCGCTGTGTGTCCCCACTCTTTGCAGCGGGAAATCGAGATCGGTACGCACCTGGCTCAAGGCTCCCAATATCGATTGCCAGATCTTGGTTTACGGCCCGGTGGTTGGCAGTCTGCATGCAGACATACTGGCGCCGCTCGGTGTCGCAAGAGATAGATGCGTAGTGGCGATTGAACCTGGAGTCAGCATGGGCAACAGCAGCAACACGGGATTTACCCGAATCATAAAAGCAGCCGGTTATTCCTGGCAGGGCATATGCGCGGCATATCGCAACGAAGCCGCGTTTCGCCAGGAAACCTGGCTGTGTGTCGTTATGATTCCGCTGGGTCTGTATCTCGGTAACAACGGTACCGAGAAAGCCTTGCTGGTGGCGAGCGTAATCCTGCTGCCGCTGACTGAAATCCTGAACTCGGCGGTGGAAGCGGTGGTAGATCGCTTTGGTGAAGAGCAGCACGAACTTTCCGCTCGCGCCAAGGATATGGCATCTGCCGCGGTTGCGATGGCGATCGTTTTAGTGGCGACCGTCTGGATCCTGGTGTTGATGTTTTAGTCTGCCCGTGGCTTGATCCGATAAATCGGCAAGCTCGTTACCTATGTTGCTGCACTCTGGTTTGTTTCCGTGCGATAATGCCAACCTGATCAGGCATACTCCCCGAGTTTGAATCAGATAATTCCACAATGATTGTTTTTCCATCGATAGATCCCGTGGCGATTGCCCTCGGCCCCGTCAAAGTCCACTGGTATGGGCTCATGTACCTGTTCGCATTTGCCAGTGCCTGGTGGTTGGGCAGGCGCCGCGCTGCGTCGGAACATTCCCCGGTCAGGCCTGAGCAGATCGATGATCTAATTTTCTATGGTGCTCTTGGCGTAGTGCTTGGGGGTCGTATCGGTTCGGTGATTTTTTACAATTTCGACAGTTTCCTGCAAAACCCGCTGTACCTGTTCAAAATCTGGGAGGGCGGTATGTCTTTCCACGGCGGTTTTATCGGTGTGCTGGTGTCGATGGAGATTTTTCGGCGCAAGCTGGGTTGCAAGTTTTGGGAATTAACCGATTTTATTGCTCCGTTGGTGCCGCTGGGATTGGCAGCCGGTCGGTTTGGCAATTTCATGAATGCTGAATTATGGGGTGCGCCGGGTAACGTGCCCTGGGCGATGAAATTATCCTGTGAGCAATTCCCGCCGGATCGATATATCGATTTCGCCGGACCATTGTGTTTCAGCGCGCGCCACCCAACCCAACTCTACGAAATGCTGCTCGAAGGAATTCTGCTGTTTCTGGCATTGTGGCTGATTTCGGCGAAACCGCGCCCGGTGATGACGGTTTCCGGGTATTTCCTGTTGCTTTACGGGCTCGCCAGGAGCAGCGTTGAATTCATCCGTTTGCCGGATGCGCATATCGGGTATTTGATGAATACTGAATGGCTGACAAGAGGCATTGTATTATCGGTGCCAATGATTATAGTTGGCGTTATTCTGCTGATTTTGGCGAAAAGAGGGAGCAATAGTGCAGCAATATCTTGACCTGATGCGACACGTGCTCGAACAGGGTAGCGAGAAAAAAGATCGCACCGGTACGGGTACCCGCTCGGTGTTTGGCTACCAGATGCGCTTTGATTTGAGCCAGGGATTTCCGCTTGTTACCACCAAGAAACTCCATTTACATTCAATCATCCATGAGCTGCTGTGGTTTTTACAGGGCGACACCAATATCGCCTATCTCAGGGAAAACAAGGTTCGCATCTGGGACGAATGGGCCGACGAAAATGGTAATCTGGGGCCCGTTTATGGTGCGCAGTGGCGATCCTGGCGAGCTGCCGATGGTCATGTGGTCGATCAAATTCAGCAAGTGGTAAGCGATATCAAGGCCAATCCGGATTCCCGCCGCCTTATCGTCAGCGCCTGGAATGTCGGTGAAATAGAGAATATGGCGTTACCGCCGTGCCATCTCCTGTTCCAGTTCTATGTTGCCGATGGACGGCTCTCCTGTCAGCTTTACCAACGTAGTGCCGACGTTTTTCTGGGGGTCCCCTTTAATATCGCATCTTACGCGCTGCTGCTGCTGATGGTGGCCCAGGTAACGGGGCTCGAGCCAGGCGATTTTGTGCATACACTTGGCGATACACATCTATACAGCAATCATTTGCCACAGGCCCGTTTACAGCTCGAACGTGAAGCCTTTACCATGCCGACCATGGTGCTGAATCCGCAGGTGGAAGACTTGTTTGCTTTTCGTTTCGATGACTTTGAACTGCAGAACTACCAGTGTCACGAGCATATCAAGGCGGCAGTCGCAGTATAATTGCGAACCAGAATAGTAAATCGGATACCAGATTTGATGAATCAGCCAGAACTAAACAAGATCAAGGTCGACGTAGAAACTCGATACATCGAGGATCAGTCTAATCCCGAACAGAATTACTATGTTTTTGCCTACACCATTACGATAAAAAACAAGGGCAAACAAAACGCGCAACTCCTTACCCGTCACTGGGTGATTACTGATTCGAATTCCAAAATCCAGGAAGTACGTGGCGACGGGGTGGTCGGCGAACAACCGTTACTGAAGCCCGGGGAACAATTCGTATACACTTCGGGCACGATGCTTGAAACCGCGGTGGGCACAATGAAAGGCAGTTATCAAATGCGGGCCGATGATGGCTCGCATTTCGATGCTCAGATCGAAGAATTTGTGCTGTCCACCCCGCGAGTATTGCATTAGTCGTACAGTCAATGGCGATTTATGCGATAGGAGATGTCCAGGGTTGCTACTCCGAGCTCTGTCGATTGCTCGAGAAAATAAGTTTCGATCCTGCCGAGGATACGCTCTGGTTTTGCGGCGACCTGGTCAACCGCGGCCCGGAGTCATTGCAAACCCTGGAGTTTGTCAAATCCCTTGGTGATAGTGCCCTTACCGTGCTCGGAAATCATGATTTGCATTTGCTCGCACTGCATCATGGTGTAAATAAGGTAAGTGATTCAACGAGTCTGCAGAAAATCCTTAAAAGTCCTGCTCGTGAAGAACTGATGGACTGGTTGCAGTCGCAACCGTTGCTGCATTATGACAAGACACACAAGGCCGTAGTGGTACATGCAGGTGTTCACCCTGCCTGGGGACTTAGCAAGGCGAGAAAGCTCGCCGGCGAAGTGGAGACGACATTGCGGGGCGCAAAAGCTGCCCGGTTTTTCAGGAAAATGTATGGTAATACACCTGTAAATTGGTCGGATGATCTCGCGGGCGCCAAACGATTACGCTTTATCACCAACGTCTTCACACGCATGCGCTATTTCGATAGTGCGCAAAATCTCGATTTCACCGTCAATCGCAGCCCGCGGCAATATTTGCGCAGCGGACTTACCCCCTGGTTTCAGATGGAAGCCACGCTTAGAGAAGATGTTCGTATCTTGTTTGGGCATTGGTCGACCCTTCCGGTGGGTTGCTATGGACGTTGTTTCGCGTTAGATGGGGGCTGTGTCTGGGGTGGGCATATGGTGGCTCTGCGCATCGACTTCGAGGCAGAAGACTGGTTTTTCGTCGATTCACACACCAAAAACTCAATCGAAAAAGTAAAATAATAGCGCTGACCCTGATAGACCCGATTTCCTTCCCATCAGCCAGAAAGCAACATGCGCAGAATTGAAATTATCGTATAAAATCAATTACTTATAGTTTCTCCAGGTCAATTAGTTCACATTTGGTGACCGCTTGTCGGTTAAGTATCACGATTTCCCTGCCTTAGCCCAGATAACCACTATAATTTGTACCATTCGCATCGACCTCGCCATATGACGCGTATCGGCATGATTTGTGAGCCAGGCCTTACAGCACACCGAGAATATAACAATGATGGAGGCTGAGAATCTTGAATAAGAACCTGCTGTTTGCCTTACTGCTAACACTATTGTCATTTACCGTTTTGCAACCAGCGGCAAATGCGGCCAGTGTCGAGCTAGTGCCTTCGGCGCGAATTATTCTGAAGATAACGTCAGGTATGACGATTGACGAGATCATCACGCGAGTTTATCCGAAAGATAAAGATCTGTGGCCGCAGATCAAGGAAAAACTGATTGAAACTAATCCGTATTCCTTCGTGCAGTATTCCGATCGACTGATACCCGGCGCCCGCCTCAAGCTGGTGGATGTCAGGCGCATCCTCGACCCGGAGGAACTCATCCCAAAAATCAAGGTGGGGCACGTCGCCCAACTTGGTGGTCAGGCCAGTGCCATAGATATCAATGGCAGGGTACAGCAGTTAAAAATCAGCGCGGCAATTTTTGAAGGTGATCGGCTCGAAACCGAACCTGGTGCACGTCTTTACATACAAATGGATGATGGCGCCAGGGTTCACCTGAAAGAGAATTCGGCGCTCAAGATTAGTGAATATGTAATTACTGCGGGCTATGACGAGGGTAGTAGCAGTATTCTCGATCTATTGCGTGGCGGCTTGCGCAAACTTACCGGCTCGATAGGAGCCAGTGCGCTGGCCAATTATCAGGTCCAGACCGGACTTGCCACCATTGGCATTCGTGGTACTGAATACGTGATCAAACTATGTAAACTGGATGACTGTTCACAGACTGTAAGCCGTAATGATCCGGATGCAAAGCTGCATGCGGTGGTACTCAAGGGTGCCATTACTCTGACTACCGACAAGGATGTGCAAATTTTGATGGCGATGGGAGAGTACGGAACGGCTACGCCCGAAGCGCTGGTTGTCGAGGAAGAAAAGCCGGTTCCTGCTGGTTTCCTCGATGCGGAAGAGTCACAAATGTTCAATGTCTCGATCCCGCAACAGGTAGAGCAGGAGCAGGAAGAAGAAACTTCGAACTCGTGGATGTGGGTGGTGGGTGTGCTACTGCTCGCGGTTGGCTTGTAGTCTGAATCAAGCTCGGCGATTGCAGTGGTAGCAGAGCGCTAAGAGTCGTCGAACTGCGCGGCAAAAGCGCCGGCAATTTCCAGCAGGCTCTTTACCGTATACTGCCGATTGCCTAGTACTATGGGTTGATTTATCTGCACATAGCCCTCATGAAATGGTAACAATCGATTGTTCTTGATAAGATAGGTGCCGTTGGTCGAGTTGAGATCGCGTAGATATACCTCGCCGTTAATAACCTGAATTTCTGCGTGCTGCTTGCTGACGGTAGCGTCATTGATGTAGATGTGGCCTTCTCTGCCAATGATATAAGTTCGGTTCTCCGTGCGCATTACATCTTGTGTCCATCGTTATCCAAGCACCTCAGTCTAACGCAAATAAACTCAAAATTCCCGCACATATTTTATAAACGAATACGCATGGGGATTGCTGGAATCTGCTTGATGGTCCTCCCGGCTTGCCTGTTTCCATACCTGTAAATCAAATTCGGGGAACCAGGTATCACCTTCAAAGCTATGGTGAATTCGGGTGATATATAGCTGCGTTGCCTGGTCGATCGTTTGTTGATAAAGGCTCGCTCCGCCGATAAGCATGGCTTCCTCCACGTCACTACACAATGCCAACGCAACCTGGATTCCATTGGCGATTTCGCAGCCTGCGGCGCTGAACGCGGGATCACGGGTAATAACGATATTGCGTCGACCGGGTAGAGGTCTCCCGATCGAGGCGAAGGTTTTACGCCCCATAATTATTGGTTTACCCATCGTCGTGCGTTTGAAAAATGCGAGGTCCGCCGGCAGCTGCCAGGGCAGATTATTGTTGCTTCCGATCAGGCGGTTTTCGTCCATAGCGACAATCAGGGAGAGGACGGTCACGAATTTAAGGCCCTGCTTAGTCTGGCAAAATCGGCGACGCCGAGATTTTCGGCACGCAAGCCCGGATCGATCCCGCAGGCTATGATTGTTTCACGATCGAGTACTGATTTGAGCGAATTCGAAATGGTCTTTCTGCGCTGGCCAAAAGCCGCTTGCACGATTTTGGAAAAGTGACCATAGTCGCGGACATCATGTTGTGGGCTGCTATGAGGGATCAGGCGAATGACCGCTGAATCCACTTTAGGTGGTGGCTTGAAGCAGTCAGGAGCGACCTCTAACAGGTGATGGCAGTCGCATTGGTACTGCAGCATGACGGAAAGTCGTCCATAGTTGGTTTCCCCGGGTCTGGCGACGATACGCAGCGCGACTTCTTTTTGTACCATGAAATGCATATCCTGTATTTGTCGCACCGATTCGAGCAAGTGAAACATGAGCGGTGTCGATATGTTATACGGAAGATTGCCGATCACGCGAAAAGTTTTATTACCCGGAATGCTCGCTAACTCGAACTCGAGTATGTCCGCATTGATGATTTCAAGCTTGCCAAAGTTGGCCGCCTGCCGGGTTAGCACCGGTACCAGGTCGCGATCCAGTTCGATCGCGATCAGCCGCTCACAGCGTTGCAGTAGTGGGTAGGTGAGCGCACCCTGTCCAGGGCCAATCTCGAGCAGGTTTTCACCCGGCCGCGGATCGATTGCGCGCAGGATGGCTTCGATGACGCTCTGGTCATGCAGGAAATGCTGGCCAAAACGTTTACGCGCCTGGTGCATTCTGTTGTTTGTTATGTGCCTGGAAAATCGCCGAGTCGATTGCTGCAAACAGGCTTTCGGGCCTGGCTTTCGTGGTTCCCGCCAGATCGAGGGCGGTGCCGTGATCAACCGAGGTGCGAATAATTGGCATGCCCAGCGTGGTGTTAACCGCATTGTGAAAGCCGACATGTTTCAGTACCGGCAAGCCCTGGTCGTGGTACATCGCCAGTACCACGTCGGCATCCGCTAACATGTGAGCAGTGAACAGGGTGTCGGCAGGGTAGGGGCCGCTTAGATTTATGCCGGAAGCTTCAAGCTCAGCCAGCACGGGAATAATAATCTCGATTTCTTCGCGGCCGAGGTAGCCATTTTCCCCGGCGTGTGGATTGAGACCACATACCTTGATATGCGGATGCGCAATACCGAAGCGCATACGTAAATCGTGATCCAGGATTTCGACGACTTCGCTAATCACTCGAGCATTGATCGAGTCGGCGACCTGACGCAGGGGTAAATGAGTGGTCACCAGTGCGACGCGTAGTTGTTCCGCCAGCAACAGCATAACTGGTTTGGATACTTTGCAAATATCAGCCAGGTACTCGGTATGCCCGGAAAAGTTGATGCCGGCACGATTGATTATTTCCTTTTGTACCGGTGCCGTAACCATGGCATCGAACTCGTGATCCAGGCAGGCCTTACAGGCGTGCTCCAGCAGATTCAGCACGTATTTCGCGTTGGCGCAATCAAGCTGCCCTGGAATGCTCGGTTGCCCCAGGGGTCGGTCGATGATTGTAATCGCATTGCCGGGAATCGGCACATCGGCATACTCGGTGAACTTGATTGTTGAGCCCAGCGCGGCGGCACGTGAGTGCAGCATATTGCGATCGCCGATAACAGTCAGCTTCGCGTCGAACCTGTCAGGATCGATACTGGCGATTATTTCCGGACCGATTCCTGCGGGTTCTCCAGAAGTAATTATGATCCTGGGTTCAGGCATCAGGCTCAGCGAGAATGACGACGAAAGCTTCATCCCTTAAGCGACGTTTCCATAGATCAAACACTTCACGCTGCTTCTGTTGCAGTAACTGCGAATAAATTTTATTACGCTTGTTTTGCTCGGTTTCATCAACCGTGCGTCGGTCTGTTACTTCGATCAGGTGCCAACCAAACTGGGTTCGGGTCGGCTCGCTAAGCTCACCTATCTCGAGCTGGTCGGTTACCGCTTCGTAATCTTTGACCGTACTGCCCGGATCTTGCCATCCTATATCTCCTCCCTCGGTGGCCGAACTGTAATCAACCGAGTAAAGTCGTGCTAATCGGGAAAATTCTTCGCCTTGCAGAATCCTGTCACGAAACCCGGACAGGCGGTCGCGTGCATCGTCTTCAGTAACGAGTTCATTGGGCTTGATCAGGATGTGGCGACTTCGAGTCTGTTTACTTATGCTTTGCTCAAGGTCGCGAAGTTCGTCCAGATGGATGATATGAAAGCCGTTAGCGCTGCGAATCGGCCCGGCATAGGTCCCCGGTTCCATTGACAAAACCTGGGTTGTAAACAGGCTTGGGATTTCGGCTTTTTTACGCCAGCCGAGGTCGCCACCCTGTAGTGCGGTGTCACCGGTTGAATATTTATTGGCAAGCTGATCAAATTTTACCCCCTGGTTGAGTTCAGCCAGAATTTGCTCGGCCATTTCCTGGGCTTCGCTCACCTGCTCCGGTGGGGCGGCATCGGGTAGCGCAATCAGAATGTGGGATATACGGTACTCGTAGTTAGTATCATCGCCACCGCTAACTTTGATGAAATCGTCGACTTCAGCATCGCTGATGGTTGCGTTGCGTTGGCTATACTGACGACCCAGGGTTGAAACGGTCATTTCCCGACGCACGGTTTCGCGATAGTTATCGTAGTTCAGTCCATCCCGGATCAGTGCTTTGCGAAAGTCTGACAGGCTCAATTTATTTTGCTGGGCCAGTCTCTGCATCGACTGGTTGAGTTGACCGTCGGTTATCTTGATACCGCGACGGTTGGCCTCCTGTAGCAGCAATGAGTCGTTTATCAGTATCTCGAGCACTTGCCGATGCAACACTTCACTTTTTGGCAAGCGCCGATTAGATTGATTGAATTCGACTGTGACCAGTTTTATTCTATCCGCCAGTTCCCGTTCGGTAACGACGCTTTCGTCGACCACGGCCACGATACTGTCGAGTGATGACTGGGCTGCAGCGATCGGCTGCGTCAGCAGCAAACCGCAAAGTAGAATGAGGGATACACGAAACATGTTCATTTAATTAACTACGCTAATCAGAATCCTGGCTGGTAACCGGGTATTGCTCGAATCAATTCCGTATCGATGTCATCACCCGCCTGACTCAAGCCCTTGAAAGTAACTTCTAAGAATATACTGTTGGTGGTTTCTTCGAAGTCATCGATATCTTCTCCAGTCTGGCCGGCCAGTATTTTAAGGCCCCAACAGCAGGATTCATAGTTAATCCCTAGTAAATTCTCTACTGGTTTGTCAAATAACAGTGATTCATGGTATTTAGCCACCAATGTCCAGCGCTCGTTTATCGGATAGGCCAGCGAAACTGTAGCCTGCTCGAGTTCATCACTGGTAAAATAGTAACCAAGGTTGGCCGCTAAACCATTGTTACGATAACCAACCGACAATTCTTTATCGCTAAGCTCGCTCTGCTCTTCGCTGTAAACCAGGCGCGCCGAGATTTTCCAGCTGGAATTTGGCGAGATACCGAGTTCGCCAATCGTATCGGAGCGGGATGCGTCGTCACGACTGCCGTCCAGGCTGACACGACGGTCCTCGAAGTAGAGAATCTGGCCTATGTGAGCGTCCACTAGTTCATCGCCGGTGTTATCGTCGTAAATACGACTGGTAAGACCGAGGGTAACCTGGTTGGCATCGCCTATTCTATCGGCGCCGGTAAAGCGATTGTTGCGGAATAAATTGTTATAGGTACTGGAGTTAAGAGAAGTATCGAAGTCGGGGATGTCATCCTGGTTTTCGTTCGGCGTATAGAGGTAATACAACCTAGGCTCGAGGGTGTGCCGCAATTGGTCGGTGGAACCAGCCAGGCGTTCAAAAATTAATCCTGAATCGATGCCCAGGGTTGGCAGGGTCCGCTGTATGGTGTCATCGCCCGGATTGTCATCAAGCTGATAATCGGTGAACGCGAGTTGTAATTCGGGTTCGAAGAAATACCAGCTATCCGATGACTTCCAGTTGACTGCGGTTACGATATTGGTGCGGTTGCCGGTAACACTATCATCGCGGTCGAAATCGACCCACTCCATATGAAGGGGTGTCTGCAACTGATCGATCCAGGGTTCAGGCTGAAGATCGAAGGCCAGGCGTGGTAACCGATCGTAGGGTCGATTTTGAGTCGCGGTGTCGTTATCGATGGTTTTATAGTTCTGCCAAAAAAATTCCGTTTGCCAGGTTTCGCCGCTGTGCGAAAAGCTAACGTGACGGTCCAGGTGGCGGACATCATCGTACTCGGAGGCAATACTGCCGAAGTCGTAGAAAAAGTTTTTGTCCGACACATCGGCAAGTAGCACCTCGGCGTCTATACCATAGGCTAGATCGGCGTTATGTCGGAATTGCTGAAACCAGCGTTCGTCGCCTGTTTCACTATCATCCAGATAAGACAGATCCAGCTGGCCACGGTGTGATTTGAACAGGTAACGATTTTCGGTATTAAGTTGCACACCGCGCTCACTGTACCGTGCTGGCGTGATCGTCATGTCATAGTTAGGCGCGATGTTCCAGTAAACAGGCGCTACGATACTGCGCCCACTGGTCTCGCTGTAACCTGTTTTTATGGAGAGCAAACCGGACATACGACGATCGTCTATCGGAAACTGAAAATAGGGTAGATATAGCACAGGAACATCCTGAAAATATAGCGTGGCGTGAGTTGCGCTGCCAACACCGGATTCATTGTCGATTTCAAGTTCCCCGGCCTGCATATACCAGACCTTATTCTCCGGATCGCAGGAGGTATAGGTAACCCCACTGAATTTACTGCGATGCTGGTCGAGTCGTTCGGCCCTGTCGGCCCGTCCACTTGCGTGACGATTCCGCAGTTCGAATTCGGGTTGCTCGAATAGCGCACGATCGTTTTCAATATCAATTTCAATGCTGGGGCTTTGCAGGCGGAAGTTCGGGCTCTCGAATTCGACGTTTCCACTGGCGAAAACCTCCGCGGTGGATCTATTCAAGAGCATATCATCGGCGCTAATCTTTTGCTCGGCACGAGTTACGCTGGCATCACCGATTAAGCGGATTGACGTATCACCTTCGCTGCTAATAGTTTGCGCCTCAACTCTGGTTTCATCCCCGGATATATCCTCCGCATCGAGATAATTAAATGATGGGATCCGGCACAGATTCCAGTTTTCCGCGGTTAAAGCGGGCTGAGAAAAAAGGGCAGATATCAAACCTGCAAACAGAAGATGGTTTCGACGCAGCAAGATGAACCAGAAAATAATTACATTCTGTCACATTATCCTGCTCTGGTTAATCCCGGCTTAACAAGTTTCTCGTCATCTCCGCAACTGCACTGCTGTCAGGAAAGAGGAAAGATCCCAGGTTCACCGGCGTCCAAAGGCTACCTCTCAATACAATGGTTTATTTTACGAGCCCTGGGCCTTGAACACTTCGGTGTCGGGGTGGAATGCAAACCATGCAAACCAGAAACCCTGGATCCCCGCGACTTGTTGACCCGAGGAATCGGTAATGGTGATGCTGCGATTTGTCGAATCCCAGTCGAAGTCAAATCGGGTGCCATTTACGGAGTCGCTAAATTGGGACTGGCCTTGCTTGTCGAGTTCGGTGAATGGATACGCTTTATAGACACCATCGATGCCGAGTCCGACCACGATTTCCTTGGGATGATAATTGTCTGGTGCTTCGTTGTTGACTGCAAAATACGTATAGCGGGATTTTTCATAGCCCGCGTAAGGATCACGCTGGTAGTCGCGAGAGTGGCCGGTTTCTTCGGATAACACCAGGGTATCAGGGTGCTTTTCGCGCCAGTCACGCCATGTCGTGTGGCTAACTGGTAGCAGCCCGAGTCTGGTGCCAATCCGTTCTCCGGAAATTGCAACGCTCAGGATTTGCGACCACAGCGATTCGGTATCACGGTCATACAGCAGGACATCGCTGTTATACAGTAACCCTGATACGCCAAACTCGGTAGAGTCGCCGTCGATGGTTGCGTCGAAGGCAACCGCGGTTCCACAAAGCGGACAATAAGTGACCGCAAATTGCTGGCCATCGATATTGTCATTGACGATTTCGTGCCAGTTCAGAATGCTTATGGGGTAAGCCCTCGACTGGCCTTTCAGGGTTATGCCGATAATGCGGTCGGTTGGTTTTAGATAGTCAGCGTCCCCGGCAGCAATCAGTTTGGGGTCGGATAAAGCCGGGATCCCGTCGCGCGGTGGCCCGCCACGAAGGATTTGTTCGGGCGGCAGGCTGGAATTGGATATATCGAAGCCATTGGCGGAGCCGGCCGAGAAGGCGAATTTGTAGACGAATACACTCAGTAATATTCCCACGAGGGCCAGTACCCTGGACTTCTTTGACGGTATTAAACGCATATCAACCTCCTGTAGTGGTGGATAGAGGTATGAGTCGATATTGCTGAATTAATTCAATTTTTCTACCTGTTTCAACGAGATCACTGCCCGCTTGACTCGTATACGTATTCTATTTAGTCTGCGCCGGTAAATAATGTCATGAAACTTAAGGAGCAAGCATGAAATCGAGAGCCGCGGTCGCATGGGAGCCGAAAAAACCCCTGCAAATAGAAGAAGTTGAAGTCGAAGGCCCTCGACAAGGTGAGGTTCTGCTGAAAGTGCATGCGAGCGGTGTCTGTCATACCGATGCGTTCACCCTGTCGGGTGAAGACCCGGAAGGCGCTTTTCCTGCGATTCTGGGGCATGAAGGCGGTTGCGAAGTAGTCGAGTGCGGGCCCGGTGTCAATAGCCTGGGCGTTGGCGACCATGTAATCCCGCTGTATATCCCTGAATGTGGTGAACCCAGCTGCGTATTTTGCAGTTCGGATAAAACCAACCTGTGCCAGTCGATTGCGGGTACGGTCTGGACCGGATTCATGCCCGACGGCACCCGCCGCTTTTCACAAAATGGCAAGGAACTCTATCACTACATGGGTTGTTCGACTTTTTCAGAATATACCGTGGTGCCCGAAATTGCGCTCGCCAAAATTAACAAGGCCGCGCCACTGGATAAGGCTTGCCTGCTCGGCTGTGGCGTTACCACCGGCATCGGTGCGGTACTGAATACGGCAAAAGTTGAGCCGGGTTCATCGGTTGCGGTGTTTGGTCTTGGTACGGTCGGTCTATCGGCCGTTCAGGGCGCGGTGATGGCGCAGGCTGAACGTATACTCGCGGTTGATATCAATCCCGACAAATGGGAAATGGCCAAATCGCTGGGCGCGACTGACTTCGTCAATCCGAAGGAAGTCGACGGTTCATTACCCGAATATATCCAGGAAATGACTGGTGGTGGCGTCGATTACTCCTTCGAATGTATCGGTAATGTTAACGTAATGCGCGACGCGCTCGAATGCACCCACATGGGCTGGGGTACGTCCACCATTATCGGCGTTGCCGGTGCGGGCGAAGAGATCAGGACGCGTCCGTTTAACCTGGTGGTCGGCCGGCGCTGGATCGGCACCGCGTTTGGCGGGGTCAAGGGTCGCACCGAGCTGCCAGGCATGGTAGATCAGTATATGGATGGCACCATCGAACTGGATAACCTGGTGACGCATACCATGCCGCTGGAAGAGATCAATACCGCCTTTGATCTGATGCATGAAGGGAAAAGCATCAAGTCAGTCATCATATTCTAGTCAGCCGATGAAAGAGATCGAAAGCATCAAGGAAAGCGGCGGTTACCTGAACCGTTATACCCACGAATCGAGTAGCTGTCAGTGTGAAATGACTTTCTCGGTTTACCTGCCGCCCAAATCACGGGATGAAAAGGTACCGGCGTTGTACTGGCTTTCGGGTTTGACCTGCAACGATGACAATGCACGTAGCAAGGGCGGGTTTCAGCGTTTCGCCGCACAACACGGTATTGCCATCGTATTCCCCGATACCAGCCCCCGCGGTGACGACGTTGCCGATGAACCCGAACGCTATGACCTGGGCCAGGCCGCGGGTTTTTATGTCAACGCGACCCAAATTCCGTGGACGCCGCATTATCAAATGTTCGACTATGTGACCTCCGAGTTGCCAGCATTGATCGAAGCCAACCTGCCGCTGATTGCCGGGGTAAGATCGATCTCGGGGCACTCGATGGGAGGACATGGTGCATTGATCTGCGCACTCAAGGCCCCACAAATGTTTCGTTCGGTGTCGGCGTTCGCGCCGATTGCAAACCCGGTCAACTGCGGCTGGGGCCAGGGATGCTTCGGCGCTTACCTGGGTGACGATAGCGCGACCTGGGAAGCCTACGATGCGACCTGCCTGGTGCAGGGCGGGGCACGGCTAGGCGATATCCTGATCGATCAGGGTGATGCGGATGAATTTTTGCACGAAGGTCAGCTGTTACCGGATAATTTCCAGGCCGCCTGCGATGCGGCAGGGCAACGTGTGAATATCCGCATGCAACCTGGCTACGACCACAGTTATCACTTCATCTCGAGCTTCATCGAAGACCACTTCGACTACCACGCAAAATTTCTCAATACCTGATTTTCCCTTCGATCTTCAACCCCAGTTTGAGTAAACTGGGGTCTTTGATCTTCGAGGCGCAGGCCCATGCCAGAATTTGATGCCGGAAAAGTTGCTGAAATCCACCAGCATTTACACAGCCACCTACCCTCCGAGTCGGCGCTACGCGTCAAGGCACTGGAAACCCTGCTGGTGGACAAGGGCCTGGTTAATCCACAAACCATAGATGCCTGGATCGAGGCTTACACCGACGAAATAGGTCCCAAACGTGGCGCCAGGGTGGTGGCAAAGGCCTGGTGTGACGCGGAGTACAAAAACCGTTTGCTGCAGGACGCGTCAGCGGCGATCGATGAACTGGGGTTTCTCGGCAAGGCTACTGCGCATCTGAAAGTCGTAGAAAACACTGACCAGGTGCACAACCTGGTCGTGTGTACGCTGTGTTCGTGTTATCCCTTCTCCATTTTGGGCATCGCCCCTGCCTGGTACAAGGCGGCGGCTTATCGCTCGCGTGCGGTACGTGACCCGAGAGGGGTGCTGGCCGAGTTCGGGGTTGCCATCGATGAAGATGTCGAAGTGCGTGTATGGGACAGTACGGCGGAACTGCGCTACCTGGTGTTGCCCCAGCGCCCCCCGGGCAGCGAGGAAATGAACGAGGAGCAGCTAGTCGAGCTGGTGTCGCGCAATTCGATGATTGGCACCGATCGTAAACTGGGTGCAGATTCAAAGGGTAAGGGCTAATGGACGGTATTCACGATCTCGGCGGCAAGCAAGGCTACGGTCCGATTGAGGTTGATGACGATGAGAGTCCCTTCCACCACGACTGGGAAGGTCGTGAATGGGGCATTGCGCAATGTGCCCGTACCCCCGGTATCACCATCGACTGGTGGCGCCATTGTCGTGAACTGATCAAGCCCGAGGATTACCTTGGTCGGCCTTATTTTGATTCCTGGGCGCAGACCGATTTTTCAACCTACATCGAAGCTGGCTGGATCACGCTGGACGAGATCGATGCCGGTAAAGCCCTGACCGAGGATACCAATTTTGGTAATCCTGTAACTGCGATGACGCTACAACAGGTATTACAGGAAGATCACGATCATGCGGTTCGCTTCGATGCAGAGATAGACGTCCCCGTCGCCTTTTCTGTCGGGCAGCTGGTGATTACTGCAAGGCATGGCAACAAAGGTCATACCCGCTTACCACAGTATGCGCGCGGCCGTCGCGGCACTATAAATGCCTATAATGGTGCGCACGTGTTCCCCGATCTGTCAGCCGAAGGCACGGAAATTCATCAGCATTGCTATAGCGTCTGCTTCGCCGCCGCCGAGTTATGGCCAGAGTCCGAGGCTAGTCACGACAAGGTATACCTCGATCTCTGGGAAAGTTACCTGGCGCAGGCCTGAGCATGCATGACCCGGATTTAAAATCACTTAAGCCGCTTGCCAGTGCTGATGGTGAGCCGGCATTCGCAGAAGCCTGGCAGGCCCAGGCCCTGGCGATCGCCGATACCCTGGTGCAAAGCGGCATGTTCAGTGCCGGCGCCTGGTCCGCTGCGCTTGGCGAGGCATTGCAACAGGCCGAAATCAGTGGCGCCACCGATGACCAGGAAACCTATTACCACTGCGTGTTAAGCGCCCTCGAAGGGTTGGTTGCCAGCAATAGTGTCATCGACCAGCCGGCAATGGCAGGTAAACGTAAGGACTGGGAAGAGGCCTATCTGTCGACCCCCCACGGACAGCCGGTAAATCTGAAAACTAACACCTGAATCCAGTTGGGTATCGCCCCTAGCAGGTGCCTGCGTCAGGTGGAGCCCGGTGTCCGCGAGTATGGCGTGCCAGGCGAGGCTGTATAACTATTGATGGGTTCGCAATGGTGAACGCTGAATTACCACCACGGTAAGTAACGGTGCCAGCAGGCTGATCAGAGCCGCCGTGATCATCAACCAGCCGAGCTCGTCGTAATTGGATACGGTCTCGACCACGTCGCTTACGCGGTCGCGAACTTCACGGGTGACGGTATATATTTCATTCAGGTACTTGGTGCCAAGGCTGGCCGCTGAAAGCGCCAGGTTGGTAAACGACGCCATCACGGCAAAAAATGTGGCTTTCAAATGCGGTGGTGCGTTTTTGGCGATCCAGGCCAGCATTGGAATCATCGATATCTGGCCGAGCGGTGATTCCATCGCAGTATCGATAATAGCTATGAAACGCGCATCGACAATACCCCCGGTGCGCGCCGCGGTCCATTCATGCAATCCATAATAGAGGCCGATGTTTGGTAACGACAGGATGGCCGCGGCGATGGTCAGGATTACCACCACGAAGGCGATCGATCGCCTGGCCATCATCGGGCGCAATACAATCATCCCCACGAGGGTAAGCATAGCGGCGATCATCGACAATATGGACAGGAACTGTTGATCGAAACCGAGGACATCGATTTCGAACCAGGCGACGCCCGGACCGGTTAATGGTACCGCGCGAAACACGAAAATGATGATCGCGGTTCCCACCAGCATGTTACGCATCTGTGGCTCGAGTTCGAGTAGCAGGCGATACATCAGGAACAGGATTATCGCCATTGAACCGACAAATATTATTTCCTGTGCCAGCGGTACATCGCTGACGCCCATCGCCAGGGTAAAGATCGCGAACACCAGGCTGCCGCCAAGAATCCACCAGTTCGGCTTTGTCTCCGCGGCCGGGGCAAACAACAGGTTGTCGATACTGGCGTGATCGAGGCCCTGTTCGCGCATGCTTTGCGCGCGGCGGCGTAAAATAATTCCACCCAGGATCACCCCGGTTACCGATAACAGCGGAATGGCCAGGGCGAGTAGGTAGATATCCGCGTAGATCGCAATTTTCGTTTCCTCGGACATGTCTTCGACACCGCTGAACATGGTGATATTCAACGCGGCGACCGCTGCCAGACCACCGATAATTGCGACTCGTCCCAGGGTTTGCATGGTCGTATGCATGGTCTTGATTTGGCTATCCGCGTACGGCTCGCCATGTTCGTCAAAGGTAGGCACGGCTTCCACCGTCATCGCGTCCGCAACCACATCCTGAACCACGTAGCCGGTGGGTGCCAGTATGGTCGCGATAACAAACCAGGCTTCGACTTTCAGGATCTCGGCCATTGCCGCGGTATGCGCGATGATTCCATACATGATCAGGATGCTTAGCGTAATCAGGCTGGCACCGATATAAACCAGCAGCGTTTTGCGCCGCCAGATCAGATCGACCAGGTGTCCGAGCGGCATTTTCAGGGTCCATGGAATACCCGCCCAGAAGGCGAGGCCGGCGAGGAATGCTGCCGACAGGTCAAGATACTCCTTGATGAAAAAGGTGCCGACGATCGCGGTGAGACCGGAAACGCCGGCGGCGAGATATACCATCAACGGGGGCAGGTAGGACCAGCGCAGCTGCCGGCCAAGATCGAGAAAGGTATCGTCAATCCATTGCCATAGTGGATTATCAGTCATGCATTTGCCCTCGTTAAGAACGGGAGTTTAAGCCGGGGCTGGTTTAAAGGTCAAAATGATTGTTCTGTATTGCAAACAAACTGATCCAGCTGGTGACTGGTCGCAACACGCTGCATGCCAACGAACAGATTACCGATTTAGAAACAGAAACAATGTCGACAGGGTCACGACGGAAATCGCTGTCGATATGACGATCGCCGCACTACTGCGAGTAACGAAGGTCCTGTATTGCTGCGCCAGCACGAATACCGGAACCCCGCTCGGCAGTGCCGCCTGGACCACAGCAACGGCGGGCAGGATCCCTTCGAGTTCAAACACGCGGTAGGCTAGCCACCAGGTAATCAGGGGGTGCAGGAATAGTTTGGCGCAAATCAGCCAACTGATTTCGGCGGTGGCGCCGCGCACCGAGCAACCCGCGATAAAAAGCCCGGCGGCAAAAAGGGCACAGGGAGCAAAAGCGCCACCCAGTAGTTCGAAGAAGGTCGTGATGGGCAAGGGAACGTCGATTCCAGTGGCGGAAATCGAGAGTCCTGCCACCGTCGCGATGATCGGTGGTCGCGTGAATACGGTGAACAGGGGTGGCCAGACGCGGAAGCTGCCGCCGTCCTTTCTGTCAAATTCGGCCAGCACGATCGCCAGTGGCGAGAACACCAGACCGGTAATGATGGCACCGATAATACCGGGCACCCTGGCGGCATCGCCGAATACGGTTAGAATCATTGGTAAGCCGATATAACCGGTACTCGAGTACATCGCGGTCAGGCCATGCAAACTGATTGCGGTCAGAGTACCTGGAAATATCCAGCGGGCTACCACCATACCGATACAAAACATCGCCAACATGCCTCCGCCCAGCGCACCGATATAACTCCAGTTGAAGAATTCGGCAAGCGTGATACCCGATAACGAGGCGAAGATCAGCGCCGGCAGCGCGATGACGAAAACGAAGCGACTTAGCACTTCGCTTGCGGCCGCAGGCAGCAGTTTGCTGCGCCCGGCTATGTATCCCGACACCATGATGGCAAACAGTGGCAGGATAATGTTGAAAGCGAGATTGCCCAGGGTTCATCTCCGTTCGGCCGAAAAGCGCAGGTTAAAAGGCGATCGCTCTAAAGTCTATATGTTCCTGGCGTCATAGAAGTGTCGGGTCACGGGCAAATTTCCAAAAAACAGACGCTCAGTTCATGAGGATCAGCTTCCGAGTTCGACCATTCTATTAGCCTGAACCCAAAGCTGCTCCTGACGAGGCCTGTTTTATAAGTATGCTGACCTATGGCGTGTACCAGATTGGCGAAGTATAGGCGCGCTCCTGGTGTTTTAACGGGATACCCTCAGGCATTTTCATGCCATAGTGCTTCTGGTCAAACGCTTGCCAGGTTGGTGTTGGAATCTCCAGGACACGCGCGTAGTAAACAGACGGTAAAGCCGGATCAAAATTCGGGTCGGTCCAGACAGCCTGTTGCGCAACGTCGCCGATACTATTCAGATAGGTTGCGGTATCTATATCTACAGTATCGCCAACGGGTGTCTTACAACGGCCGTCAGAACCAATTTTTCGACCACCGGAAACAGCAACGTCATAAATTCGTTCATGGCGCTTATTATCCTTATCGACCCAGCCTTTGACGATTTGCATACGATCGAGATTCGCGGCATTCGGATCCTTCAGGGCCGACAACATAAAGACCGGAGCCTTCCTGTTTTTGGGTTTTGTTGCCAGATCACCTCCCATGGGGACACCCTTTGCATAGCCAATGTCAGCCATATTATTATGATGAACATCGTTCTTGTCATATTCCCATCCGCCAAAAAATCGAACCGTGAGTCGGGTACCGGTCGTACCATATGTTTCTTTCTTCTCCATGGCATCGAATAGGTCGGCGCGAGTATTGTTGCGCGCCCAAACCGCGGCTAAACCCGAGGCAATGGTGTCCGATTCATAGGTCTCCAGTTCTTTTTTAACGCCCAGGATTTTATGCGTGTAACGGTCGGCCGCCGCTTCGCCTCTTGGGGTTTTACCCCAGTAATTATCTTCACGGGTTGAAACCATCGAGGTATGTGAATCGGTGCTGCCGATAAATCCGAACTTGTAGGGATTAACACCCAGTTTCTCTTTGAGCTGGAGCCCGATTTGAATAGCACTACGGGCATATTCATAGGGCAACATTTCATTTGTCTTGGGCTTAAACCCGGCGATATCGGACTTGTCCCAGGTGCCGTAGTCGGCAAACTCGTCATTTGGGGAAATAAAGGGATGCGTTTCGCCATCACCCTTAATCTGGGTAACCTCGTAAACCGGTTCCCACTTGATACGGCGTTCAGCGTAGGCCTTGTCGATCGGGTCGCCATTGAGGCGTTCGTTTGCGAACATCAAGCCATTCGAGAGGTTGCCGTTATGCGCGATGGCGAGAACGCTACCGCCTGTTTTCGATTCGTATCCTTCCAGATAAGTCCACAGATCTTCGGGGTCGATAGAGTCAAACAACGAAAATGGCACCACCTGTTTTGCCTTGTCGGTGTCATCCTTGAAAATTACCACTCGATGGAGGTTGCTGGGTGTCTCCTGCGTATTTATCGAAGTCCATTCGAAACCGATAAACGCGGTAAACCGGCCCGGATCGTTATACTGCTCCGCGAAATCAATCGATTGTTCCCAGATGGTTTTAGTCATTTCGGGGTTATCGATAATATCGCGGTTTTGAGACATGCCCTCGGTAATCCAGAACATAAACGCATCGTGCCCTTTCCCGTCCTTGACGAGGTCGTGCAATTTCTTACCATTCTCCGACTTCAACAGATCTTCATTTGATTCAGCGATCATCGGCGCAAGTCCAAGGTTTTCAGCATGATCGGAAATGACCAGAAAATCCAGCGGGCGTACGAGGCGGGCTTTTTGCCCACTGCTGGTTGTAATTTCGTGTCCCAGGGCGAAACGATAGGCCTGCTCAGGTCCGAGCGTATTACCAATCATTCCCGCATCAGCGGAATACGAGGTATGTAAATGTGTATCACCCCAGTACACCTGCTGCGCAGTATCTTTAACAATAAACGGGGAATAGTGGTCGCCCGAGGCATCGTGTCCTGCCAGGGCCATCATGGGTACAAATAATACGAATAGTGTAAAAACCTTGAGATTCAATGAGAATTTTCTATGCATTTCCTGGTTCCCCGTTGTGATGCGATATTTGTTATTGGGTGCCAGTATTACAAATTTCCTAACCTAATCAAATTTTCAAAAATCATTAGCAGATAATCAATTTGAAATTAGGGTACTCATTTTAATCTTCAAAGCACCACATACTTCAGATCCGGGTGACGGACCATTCGTCGAGAATATTATCTAAGATAGGAAATTTGAATGTTTCTTGTTGGCCGGAGATTGCCTCCTGGCTCAGCCAATTCGGGGTCTCATTTAGAGAAAATCGACACTCAAATCTTATTCCTCATCTGCAGAATTCTATCCCGGTAATACGCGTAATACGGGTCAGAGAGCAATTGTTTCTAATATTAGAAACAATTGCTCTCTGACCCATGTTTTCCGCATGCTGGGTGTTAATCGGGGTGTGGTCTTCGGAGTCGGACTTCAGCGCAGTGACAGTAGCAACAGGGGTTTTGTTCCGAAGGTGAGGATGGGCAAGGAGTGTCGATTATTTACCTGAATACCCCTCGGCTCCAATCGCTCGATCAGCCGGTCCCACAACGAGGCCGTTTTGTCAGAGAAGATAGCATCGGTGCCGGCTGCCACTACATGCCAACTACCACGTTCAAGCTCAAAGTCGAGCTGACCAGCCGCCCACCCGGAATGCCCAATGTAAAAACGCACCTCGCTTGCTGGTTTTTTTGCCGCAAGTACCTCGTTGAGTACGCCCCGGTCCGAGCTGATATAGACACCGTTGGCAACATGTTCCATTCCCTCTGTTGCCAATTCACTGCGCACCAACATAAGTATCATTGGTAGTCCGACCGGTCCTCCGTAGTGCAGTGCATGCGTTGTTGCCTGCTTGTCTTCGATATCGGGGACCGCTTCAGACAAGCTGACATCGCTTGACCGATTCACGATCAAACCCAGTGTGCCATCCTCACCATGTTCTACCAGGTAGATAACGGATTGTCCGAAATGTGGATCGTCGAGCGCCCGCCTGGCCACCAAAAACATGCCGCGATCAGGTTCTCCGTTGCTCGTACCGGGTAAGGCAGGGGCAATTGATATCGGATCAAGAGACCCACCGGCAACGGACTCGCCTGCCAGGGCGACACAAATTGTCATAAGGACTCGAATTCGCCACATCTTTTTGATTGTAACCACTCTAAACGGATGTGACACCTTTACATGGGCCAAAATCGCTCCGACCGCCTGTAGGTTGCCCTATGGAATTCGGTGAAGACTTTACAATGGGTTCTGGTTTTCGCTGAAGGTTATTCCAACACTTCGACCAAAAGCTATCCTTTAGAATCGACAGGTAAACGATAGCGGGTTTCGCGAATTCAGATCGATGCCGTTCGAGTGATTAGGGCAGGATAAAGCCGGAGGTTTTCGCATCTTTTTCCATTTTTATAAAAACCGGTATATCCCCGGGGATCGATTCACGCAATTCGATCATGACTGCTGTTGAATCTGTTTCCCGGTATCAGATATTGGCCGGCCGCTGGGATGAGTTGTCGACATCGGAGCTGTCGTCTTTGGATGCCTTGTTGCGACGCAGGCGGCTGCTGCGCAGTTGACCGGCTTCTTCAAGGATCGGGTAGGCGACCGCGGTCTGGTACGAATTGATTCGCCTGAGATCCCGCAGCACATCGAGTTGCAATGCACTAAGCCTGGCATCATAGCTCGCGTCGTCGCGCAGTTTATCGAGATGATTGAGGACGGCCTTTTTCTCACGCTTGATGAATTTATATTTTTTCGCCAGTAACTGTCGCGCCATTGCTACATCACCGGACGTGAACACGCTCAGTGACAGTTGAAAAGACGTCAATACGGGTTGGTATAAATCGTTGATAACCTCTCGGTCCTGCAGCGACATCCGGGAGCGGGTCACCAGTTTTTTCTGCAAGATGTTCTGGATCAGTTCGCCCGAGATGATGTCGCCAGTATGTTCCAGGTTGGTCGCAAAGCTCAGGATTTCGGTGCAACGCTTGCTTTCTTTTTCACCCAGGGTTTCACGTGCCAGCGCGGTCAGGTAGCGCTTGACCTCGTCGTGAAACTGGTTGACCACGTGGTCCATTTCACGGGTTTTTTGCGCGAGTTCATAGTTGTTTTTCTTCAGCGCAATAAATGCGTTGCGTAGCATGCGCTCGACTATTTCACCCATGCGTAATACTTCACGCTCGGCATTGACGAGCGCAACCATCGGAGTCTCGAAAGCGCTTTTGTCGAGATGTCGAGGCAGCATTTCGTCGGACTCTTCGGCATCCTCGGGAAGCAGTCGCTCGGTCAGCGATACCATGCGATCGATCAGTGGAAAGCACACTACCGCCAGGGCGATGTTGAAGAACATATGGAAGTTGGCGATTTGACGCGCACTGCTGATCTCGAGCGGGGAGAGCTGATTCGCGATCATATCGATGAAGGGTAAAGTGATGACAACACCGAGAATTCTAAACAACAGGTTCCCCAGGGGCGGTTGTCTGGCGGTTCGATTGGCACCGAGTGTCGCTATAAATGGCGGGATCGCACTACCGATATTGGCGCCGAGTACAAAAGTGAAGGCGACGGTGATATCGAGCGAGTTGGTACTGGCGAGCGCAATAATCAGCAGCACAGTGGCCAGGCTGGAATGTGAAGCCCAGGCAATGATTGCCGCAAAGATGACCGCCAGTATCAGGTCTTCGCCAAGGGCGACAAAAATCTCCTGGATGATTAAGGATTCGCGCATCGGCAGTGACGCGGCCACAATCAGTTTTAGCGCCAGTAACATCATGCCCAGGCCGAGCACGAGGCGGCCCATGTCCCGCGTGCGTCCTCCCGACGAATAGGTAAACATCGCGACGCCAAGCGCAATCATTATCGGCGATATCGCGGATAGATCGAAGGTTAGAATCTGCGCAACGAGGGTGGTGCCGACATCCGCGCCAAGTAATACCGCAAGCGCGGTGGCGGTGGTCAGGATTCCCTGACCGCTAAACGATGAGGTAAGTAATGCGGTGGCACTGCTGCTTTGCAACAGCATGGTCACACCAAGACCGGAAAAAAATGCTTTGAATCGATTATTCAGGCTGGCGCCGAGCGTACTGCGGATTTCGCTGCCCCAGCTTTCGGAAATTCCGATGCGTACCATGCGCAAACCCCACAACAGCAGGGCCACACCACCGACCAGGTTGATCAGAATAATACTGCCGTTGATCCCGGGACTCCTACAATAATATGTTAGATTGTTGCGCTATGTGATTGTTAATAAAGAATAATAGCAGATGACACTTGCCACCGCATTAATAAATGATTATCAGGCTGGACTTTACGTCAGCTTTAGTCGGGATAAAAGTTGAATTAACCAACGCCTGCTATAGGTTTTGTAAATAGTCAGGCTTCCGGCGGATACATTTGAAGCGAACAACCATGTCGCCAGGATTAGTGCGAAGATGCCTTTAACCGCCTGATCCTGTTGTGCCTCGGACGGCCTGTTATCGGTTGCCAATGGAGTTCCCTGAATCAGGTATAACGTAGCGAGAAATCGATGGCGCGCAGGTTTTTGGTCAATGCGCCGATAGAAATAAAATCGACTCCGGTGAGGGCGATTTCTACCAGCTGATGCTGGTCGATGTTACCCGATGCCTCCAGTTCGGTGCGTCGGTCGGTGAGCTCGACCGCCTGCTGCATGGTCGCAAGCGAAAAGTTATCGAGTAAAACGCGATCGACCCCGGCATCGATGGCCTGTTGTAACTGCTGCAGGTCTTCCACCTCGACCTCGAGAAATATGTGCGGGTGCATTTCCCTGGCACGGGCTACCGCGTTGGCAATTCCACCACAGGCGGCAAGATGGTTCTCCTTGATCAGGAATGCGTCGAACAGGCCGATGCGATGATTGCTGCCGCCGCCGCAGAGCACGGCATACTTCTGGGCTACGCGCAGTTGCGGAATGGTTTTGCGAGTGTCCAGAATCTTGCACCGGGTGTGCCTGATTTTGTCAGTATAGGTTCGCGTCAGGGTTGCGGTGCCGGACAATGTTTGCAGGAAATTCAGCGCACTGCGTTCGGCAGTCAGCAAACCGCGTGCCGGGCCGGATACCTCGCAGACGACGCTGTTGGCAGTTATCCGGTCGCCGTCACCAGCATGCCAGCGCGTGGTAATCGAATTATCACATTGCCGAAAAACCTCGTCGAACCACTGGCATCCGCAAAGTACCGCATCTTCACGCACCAGCAATTTTGTTTCAAGCCGGGTCTCGAGGTCGATCAATTCTGCACTAATGTCACCGCTGCCAACGTCTTCATCGAGTGCGTTGGCTGCCTGGTTGATGATCAGTTGATATAACTCCACTTTAAACCTCATACTCTTCGCGACGCAATTTCTGGGCTGCATCCAGGTAAGCGTTGATTACCACGGCTTCGGGGACCGCGCCCAGGTAGCGTCCGCTGTCGGTGTCGACCACCGCGATAGCTTCCCCGATATACCCGCGCATGGTTTCCATCGCGTCCCAGATGCTGGTGTGCTGGTCGAACTCGTTACCCAACTGGGGCTCGATCGAACTGATTCTGGCATCATCTTCATGATCATGTAGCTGGTGCTGGGACACGATTCCCAGGTAGTGATTATCGGCATCGACAACCACCGCTGACGCGCTTGAACTAGCGGCCATTAGTCGACTTATTTCGGTGAGGGTTGTGTCCTGCCTGACCAGCGGCATTGCCTCGGTAACATAGTCCACGACCTTGTGGTGCATCAGGTAGGCTCGTTCACGACCCATGGAAAGATCTATACCTCGTGCGGCGAGCTGGCGATCGTATATAGAACGCCCATACCAGTTGAAGGCGGTCAGGTTCGCAAACACGATCGCGAGCATCGCGGCGATGGTGATTTCATAACTACGGGTGAGCTCGAAAACGAGCAGCAATGCGGTCATCGGCGCCCCGATAACCGGGCTCATTACAGCCATCATGCCACACACAGCGTAGGCGGAAACTCCGGAATACTCGCTCAGCAATGTGGCGGGCACCAACTGCGCAAACAGTGCACCGAACAATACCCCGATCAGCAATGATGGGAAAATGACGCCACCAGCAAATCCGAAGCCGATACATATCACAGTTACCACCAGTTTTGCGATCAGGATAAGCAGCAGTGATTCAGTGCTGTAATCACCGCCCATCGACGCATGGCGAAATACTTCCTGACCGGCACCGAGTACTTCGGGAACCTGCAGTGCCACCAGTGAGACGACGAATCCGGCGATCATCGGTTTGAACGCCGGGGGTGTTTTCAGGCGTTCGGCCAGTTGCGCCGTGTGTGTCAGTAATTTCATAAAGAGCACTGCCAACACTCCACAGGCGATGCCTTCAATTGCAAACAGGAAAAGCTCTATGCCGCGAAAGCTACTCTCGAAGTCAATCAGAAACAATGGTGGATGCTCGAAAATCACGTCCGCAACCAGGTAACCGCAGGCGCTAGCAACCGTAACCGCGGAAAACGTGCGCAGCGAGTAATGGCGCAGTATTACTTCATGGGTGAAGATTAGCGCCGCGATCGGTGCGTTGAACCCGGTCGAGATCGCCGCGGCGACACCGCAGGCGATGGCCATGCTGCGCACGTCACGCAAGCCAAAGAACAGGCGATTGCCGAGCTGACCCGCCAGGGTGCCGAGGTATACCAGGGGGCCATATTGCCCGACCGAAGCCCCGCATCCCAATGACAGCATAGCGGCAATGGTCGAACTTGTGCCAGATACGGGTGAGGGTAGACGTTCATGCAGCTGAACCGCGTAGATCGTCTCCGGCGGCCCAATGGACTCACCTTGCTCCACCCCGAATTGCAGGATCAATCCCACCATCAGACCACCGATGGTCAGCACTGCAATAGTGATCAACCACAGGTATTCACCCTCTATTCCCGCTCGACTCGACAGACTGATATAGAGAATCTCGTTCAGGTAATGCACCAGTTCGACGAAGCCGATGGTGGCAAATGCTGTGCTTAGCCCTACTACCACACCAATCAACGCTATCGCTACTATGCGTTTGATAGTCTGCTGTGGGCTGGATTCCATATTGAATTCTCAGGCGCTACTTAAAAAAGTAGGAACAGGTTTTCACAAGCTGCTTCCTAGTTTAACCATTGAGCGGATTCGTTGACTTCGATCAGGGTGGGTCTATCAGCTTTGAATGCCGCATCGATTGCACCTTTAAGGCCTTGCGCACTGTCAATGGTAAGCGCATGGCAACGGCAGGCCTGCGCCAGCGTGATGAAGTCGGGGTTAATTCCATTGACTCCAACCGGTTCGATGCCACGTAGCGTCATACCATCCTCAATTTGTTTTAAACCGTCGTTGTTCCACAGAATGATGGGTAGCGCCAATTTGAGCTCGGCTGCTGTTACCAGTTCCTGCACAGTGAACATGAAACCACCATCGCCGACGAAGGTAACCACGGGGACATCGGGTAAGGCAAGCCTGGCGCCAATAGCATCAGGTAAACCACAGCCCAGCGTGCAGTAACCTGCCGGGTAGTGCCAGAGTCTGGGTTTGGGAACATCGAAGGCAAATGTGCCGGTGTAAACCAGCTGGCATATATCACCCATGACGATAGTATCGGCAGGCAGCGCGTCGCGTAGTACATCCAGGGTCCTGCAATGGCGAATTTCGCTGGCGCTCAAATTGTTGCGATACTGCTGGCGGAGCCGGGCAACTTCAGCGACGGTTTCAGCGCGGGCTTTGACCTCGCCGAGTTGGCGCACGATCGCCTCGGCACTGGCCCGCGCACCGCCGATGATGGCGACTTCGGCCGGGTAAAGGTCGTTCATTTTGCGCGAATCGAGATCGACACGAATTATCTTGCCGTTAATTTCGAGGCTTCCGTCGAAGCTGTCGACCTCGGAGAGTTCGGTGCCGACCGCGAGTACTACATCGGCATTTTCAAAGTATTGCCGGGCTTCTCCCTTGACGGTACCGGCGCTCAACGAAAGCGGGTGCGAATCATCGATAACTCCCTTGCCTCCGGTGCTGCCGATTACTGCCGCACCAAGTTTCTCCGCGATTTCGGTAATCGCGTCGCTGGCCATCCAGGCGCCGCCGCCGACACAGATCATCGGCCGTTCGGCATTGCGTAACAGTTCGCATGCGCGTTCAATTTTCTTTGTCGTTGGTACCGGGCGAGAGGGGAGCTCGATTGTCTGCCAGTCACCCGTTGCAGGCATTGCCAGAATGTCGATGGGAATCGCAATATGCACCGGGCGCGGTCGCTCGCTGGCAAAAACTGAAAACGCCCTGGCAATCAGGCCGGGTACTTCATCGGCAGTCATCGCGGTGGCAGAAAATGCGGTCAGTGGTGCGGTGGTATCGGTCAGGCTCGGCACTTCATGCAGACACCCCCATCCCTTGCCGAGACTATAACTGGCCGCGTCGCTGGAGAGCATCAGCACTGGAATGCTGTCGGCATAGGCCTGGCCGATTGCGGTGAGCGCATTGGTAACACCGGGGCCGGAAATAACCAGCGCCACCCCGGGTTTCCCCGACGCCCGGGCATAACCATCGGCCATGAATCCGGCGCCCTGTTCGTTGCGCGCCTGTACGTGGTGAATCGAGCTTCGATTCAGACCCTTACAAAAATCCAGCGTGTGCACACCGGGAATGCCGAAGACCGTATCGACACCATATTTTTCGAGCAGCTCGATAGTTGCTTCGCCCACGCTGAGTTCGCTGTTGGTAGTCATAGTAGCCTTTCGTCTAAAGCTCAAAAAATTTGGTCACGGATTCGATCAGTACTGTATCACCGGGTAGCGCAAGTAGTCTGCCGGGGGCAGCCATGGCATCGATCCAGCTTGTCAGGCGCTAGCTTATAGCTGAATCAACGTCAGGTAAATCATGCTTTTACAACTTTTTCAGACAGTCGAGATATGCCGATTCGTCCGGTAGCTGATTGTTGCGCTGCGCACTCCAGAGTGACTGTCCGAGGCACTCCATCATGTCATGTTCAGCTTCATGCTGACCTTTCTGTGTGACCAGTTTTCGATGTATCGCCTTGACGCCAGGGGGTCGATCGACACCGACCTGTTCGCGTAGCGCGATATGCATTCCCATATGCAGAAAAGGATTGGTCTGCCCCTGCTCCGGGGTAAATTCCTGTTGCCTGACGTCGTCGCCGGTTTCGAGCAAGCTATGGTATTCGGGATGGATTTCGATAACGTCGGCGATCAATGCCTCCATTGGTTCGAGCGGCATTTTTTGCTGCAGCTTATGCCAGACGGCGAGGTACATCTGGCGCACTTCGTCGCGCGACTGAAACATTTATCGATTTCTACTCAATATTCTTGTGCCTGAATTCGCACAGGTCTTCGATGACACAGCTACCGCAACGCGGTTTACGCGCGATGCAGGTGTAGCGCCCGTGCAGGATCAGCCAGTGGTGAGCATCGAGCTTGAATTCGTCGGCGACGAACTTGAGCAGCTTCTTTTCGACCACCAGTACATCTTTACCCGGCGCGATACCGGTACGGTTGGAGACGCGGAATATATGCGTGTCTACCGCAATCGTAGGGTGTCCGAAGGCGACATTCAGGATTACATTGGCGGTTTTGCGTCCAACCCCCGGCAATGCCTCCAGGGCCTCACGGTTGTCAGGTACTGTCGAATCGTGCAGCTCGATAAGGATTTTACAGGTTGCGATAACATTTTTGGCCTTCGAATTAAACAACCCGATGGTCTTGATGTACTGTTTTACCCCGTCCTCACCGAGCACCAGCATTTTCCGCGGGGTGTTCGCTACTGGGTAAAGTTTGGCGGTGGCCTTGTTGACGCTGATGTCGGTAGCCTGTGCCGACAGCAACACCGAAATCAGCAGTTCGAAATTCGAGTGATATTCAAGCTCTGAACGTGGTTGCTTGATGTGCTCGCGCAAACGCGAAAAAATCTCGTGTCGTTTTTTCGAATTCATACGCTCTCGGCTACAGCGGAGATGACTTCCGTTTTTTCCTGTGGCCGCAGATCGAACCAGTTTTTGGCAGCAATCAGTATCGCCAGGCCGAAGAATGCACCCGGTGGTAAAACTGCGAGCAGGAATCCCCCGTAATCCGGATTTGGTTCGAATGTCAGGGCTTGTGCACCCTCACCAAACATGAGCTCGGCGTTGGCGAACAGGGTGCCAAAGCCGATAATTTCGCGCATCCCTCCAAGCACGGCCAGTACGAACAGGAAACCGAGACCCATCATCAGGCCGTCCAGCGCGGCGGGACCGGCCGGATTGCGTGATGCAAAGCCCTCGGCGCGGCCGATGATGGCGCAATTGGTAACTATGAGCGGGATAAAAATACCGAGCACCAGGTAGAGGTCATAAAATAACGCCTGCATCGACAGTTCGATTATGGTAACCAACGAGGCGATGATCAATACGAACACCGGCAGCCGCACTTCGCTGCGTACAAAGCCGCGGATTAGCGAAACAATAGTGTTCGACAGCACCAGCGTAATCAGCGTGGCGATGCCGAGGCCAATCCCGTTTACCACGGTGCTGGTGACCGCAAGCAAAGGGCACAACCCGAGTAGTTGCACCAGGGCAACATTGCTGTCCCATAAGCCGTTACGGGAAATTTTGCCTTTAGTCGTATCACTATTTGTCGTCATTGGTCGAAAATCATATCAGCGTTTTGTTGATAGTACAGCAGCGTGTTACGCACTGCCGCGACCACTGCGCGAGGCGTAATAGTGGCGCCGGTGAACTGGTCAAAGTCACCGCCATCGCGTTTAACACGCCAACGGTCCTGGCTTGGGTTGGTTAACGACTTGCCCGCGAAATCTTCGATCCACGATGATTTCCTGATCTCGACTGCATCACCAAGCCCTGGTGTTTCGGCATGCTTGACCACCCTCACGCCAGCCAGACTACCATCGATATATACGCCGACCAGTAGATGTATCTTGCCGTTGTAACCGTCAGGCGCGATGCTATTGAAAATAGCCGCCACCGGTTCACCACGTAACCGGGCCCGGTACACGGTAGAGTCATCATCGGTACCTAGCAGGGTCGATGCGGGCAGTTCCAGGGTGTCGGTGGCGATGTCGTTATCGAGTCTGTTCATGGGTAGCAGCGCATAGAGATTACGCAACAGCAGCTGCCGCTCGTTCTCGACTATTGCCGCACTGGTGCTGTACTCGGTGAGCGCAACCAGGGTCGTGCCAACGACCGCGAATAGCCACAGGAACACACCTGAGAGCAGGACCTGGCGCCGGCTAATCGCGATCATTTTTCGCCGTATACCCGTGGTTGGGTGTAGTAGTCGATTAACGGTACGCACATATTCGCCAGTAATACCGCAAATGCGACACCGTCCGGGTAACCGCCCCAGACCCGGATCACATAGATCAGTAGGCCGATGAGTAAGCCGTAGGCTATTCTGCCCCTGTTGGTGGTAGCCGCGGTAACCGGGTCGGTAGCAATAAAAAAAGCGCCGATTACGACCGCACCTGACAGCAAATGAAACAGAGGGGAGGCGAATATTTGCGGGTTTACCAGGTAAAACAGCGAGGCCATACCGAGCACCCCGCCAAGCAGAGCCACGGGAATGTGCCAGCGGATGGTGCGCGTCAGCAGTAGCCACAGGCCGCCGATGAACCACCAGAAAGCTATCCATTCCCAGCCTTTGCCGCCAAACTCGCCAAAAACGGGTGAAGAACGGATTTCACTGATGCTGATATTCTGCCCGATTGCGGTTTTGACCTGGTCCAGCGGAGTCGCCGAGCTGAGAGCGTCCCATTGGCTGATGTCGGCATTTCCGAAAGTGTAGGCGAGTGTGTCGGCCAGGCTCAAGGTCGCCCCACTGACCAAACCCGGTAAATACCAGGTAGTCATTTCGCGCGGAAACGAAATCAGCAGCGCCACGTAACCCACCATCGCTGGATTAAACGGGTTGAAGCCGAGTCCGCCATATAAATGTTTGCCGGCCACCATAGTGAAACCGATCCCGATCAGTACCAGCCACCAGGGTGAATGCATCGGCAGGCAGAGCGCGAACAGCCAGGCTGCCACCACCGCGCTGAAATCGGTCAGGTGCGGCATCACTGGTTTGGCGCGTAATTTCAGGATCCCCGCCTCGAATGCCAGCGCAAACAGGACCGCGAGGATGATGTTGACAATTACCCCTGGCCCGAAATGCCAGGCGTAAGCCAGCGTGCCGGGCAGCAATGCGATGATGACCTGAATCATCAGGCGCTTGAGCGTGTTTCCCGGCGCCACGTAGGGTGAAGAAACGATAACGCTGGTCACTGCGAGTCATCCTGCAGCGACTTCTTGCGCGCCTTGACTCGATCCAAAGCCGCCTGTACCGGATCAGCCAGGGCTGCCGCGTCACCAGGTTTGGCATGTTTCTTCTTTAGTGCTTCACGCTTCAGGCGTCGACGTTCGTCGTCTTTCTGCTTTTTCAGTAACAGGCGTTTTTCCCGAAACTCGAATCTTATGCGCGCGCGATCCGATTTGAGCTGCGCCTTTTGTGCCGCCCGAATTTCGCTTTTGGCGGCGCGATAATATTGCACCAGCGGAATCTGGCTGGGACAAACCGCGGAGCAGCAGCCGCATTCGATGCAGTCGAACAGATGAAACTCCTGGGTGCTTTCGTAGGCTTTGGCGCGTGCGTGCCAGTAGAGTTGTTGCGGTAGTAGTTGCGCCGGACACACCTCGGTACATTTACTGCAGCGGATACACTCATCGTGATAACCCGGCGCCTGCGGAATGGTTTCCCTGAGCATCACCATAATGCTATTGCTGGCTTTGACGATAGGGATGCGGTCCGTGGAAAGTGAGAATCCCATCATCGGCCCACCCATAACCAGGTGCCCGCTGGTGCCATGGCTATAACCCCCGGCGAGTTCGACCAGGTGACTGATCGGGGTGCCCAGGCGTACCTCCCAGTTTCCGGGTTCGCTGATATTGTCGCCAGAAATTGTAACCACGCGCGAAATCATGGGTTGGTCAAATTCAAGCGCGCGTGTAATCGCGACACAGGTACCAACATTTTGGCAATACAGACCTATATCAAACGCAAGCTGACCATGAGGAACTTGCTTGCCAGTCAGGATCTGGATTAACTGTTTTTCTCCGCCCGATGGATAAATCGTCGGGATTGAAATTATCTCGGTACTCGCCAGTGGGGTTGCCACTAGCGCTTTGGACATAGCTGCGATCGCTTCGGGCTTGTTGTCTTCGATGGCGATCAGTGTTTTCCCTGGCTTAAGGATATGCTGAAGATACCCGGTACCGCGTATCACCTCGGCTGCCTGGTTACGCATCAATATATCGTCACAGGTTATGTAAGGCTCGCATTCAACGCCGTTGATGATCAGCGTATCGATACCCTGTGCCTTGCCTCGCGACAGTTTCGGCGAGGTCGGGAAAACTGCACCGCCGAGCCCGACAATGCCGGCACGGCAGATCAGGTCGATCATTTCGTTGGCGGATAGTTGTCGAGGGTCGACGATGACTGGCTCGGCAGCCTCGTCCTTGCCGTCCACATCGATGACAATACAGATATCCGATTGCCCCGAGGGATGGGCAATCGGATAGTCTTCGATTGCACTGATGATTCCCGAGGTGGGCGCGTGCACCGAGGCACAAAACAACGATGAGCTAGCCGCGATCATATGACCTTTTAAAACCCGGTTACCGACGTCGACCAGCGGCTTGTTATATTCGCCGATGTGTTGCTTTAACGGCAGCAACAGGCGTTCGGGTAAACTCGCCTGCTTCAGGCCGCTGCCAAGCGATTCGGCCTTGTGCCCATCGAGGTGCATGCCGCCATGAAAGTGATGCAGTTTAAACATCCTGCACCGCTTTTAGCGGGTCTGATGGCACTGACCATTTCCAGTCATCGATGGTTTGCTGCTCCGGGACCATGTCGATGCAATCGACCGGGCAGGGCGGCAGGCAGAGTTTGCAGCCGGTACATTCTTCGGCAATCACTGTATGCATATGCTTTGATGCGCCGAGGATGGCGTCTACCGGACAGGCCTGAATACACAAGGTGCAGCCGATACAGGTTTGTTCGTCAATCACCGCCACCAGGGGCACGTTAAGATGTTCACCGTGCTCAGCATTGAGTTCAAGCACTTCGGTATCGAGCAAGCCCGCGAGAGCCACGATGGTCGCCTGTCCGCCGGGTGGGCACTGGTTGATTGGTGCTTCGCCGTTGGCGATAGCTTCGGCGTAGGGGCGACAGCCCGCATAGGTACATTGCCCGCACTGGGTTTGCGGTAACAGTGCATCGATTTGTTCGACGACAGGATTACCTTCGACCTTGAAACGTATCGCCGCGTAACCGAGGATCAGGCCGAACAATCCAGCCATCAGGCTGATGGTGAGAATCGCGAGAATCACTAGCTAAACCTTGACTAGTCCCCCGAGGCCCATGAATGCCAGTGACATGAGCCCCGCGGTAACCAGGCCGATGGCGGAACCCTTGAATGGCGCCGGCACGTCGGCGACGTTGATGCGTTCTCGCATGGCGGCGAACAATATCAGCACCAGCGAAAAGCCAAGCGCAGCGCCGAAACCGTAGATCGCCGATTCGAAAAAACTGTTCTGTTCCTGGACGTTGATCAGGGCAACGCCAAGCACGGCACAATTGGTGGTTATCAATGGCAAAAATATGCCCAGTACGTTGTAGAGCAAGGGGCTGGTTTTGTGGACTACCATTTCGGTGAAATTGACCACTGCGGCGATGGCGATGATGAAAGCGATGGTGCGCAGGTACTCGAGTCCGAGCGGCGCCAGCACCCAGCTGTTGATCAGATAGCTCAGCACGGCCGACAGGGTGAGCACGAAAGTGGTTGCCGCGCTCATGCCGATTGCGGTTTCGACCTTGCGGGATACCCCCATAAACGGGCATAGCCCGAGAAATTTCACCAACACGATGTTGTTGACGAACACGGTGCCGACCAAAAGTAACAGGTATTCTGACATGCGCTGGATTATAAGGCCTGACCCGGGTGAAAAATACTGAATTTAGCTGGGGTCTTTATTAAATGTACTGATAGATTATGCGTAACAGGTAATGTGGCTCAGTCGGCGAACTCCCCGGGATCAAGATCTTTTGCCTGCTCGATGAAGCTGTCGATGGTTACGCTACCCTTAAGATGCCAGTTGAACGGGCTGAGGCTGTTCTGGTACTTTGCAGCCAAACTGAAATCGGAGAGCAACACGTGTAGATGCGGGCTTTGCAGGATCGAAGGCACCGCGATCGGACTGGCGATCAAAATAGCCAGCATGATGGCCCGGCTTTGCTTTAAATGGGAGATATGGGTCAGGTACAGTGCAATTGCGCACGGGATTATGGTCAGGTACCAGGCAAAGTGAAGCCATGTTGTCGGCCAGCTTGCCGAGAACAGGTAATTTAATTCGCTGGCGAGCATCGATATGAAATAAAACAGCAGGTACACCAGGCAAACCGTTGTAATCAGTTGCCTGATTTCCCAACGGTTTACCAGTAGTCGTTCCAGTATCGACAACGCGAGCACAAAAACCCCGATGGTGAGTACCGTTTCACGTAATACGTACTTCAGCAGATCGCTCCATTTCAAGGAATTGTAAGAATTCAGAAAGAAGTCGAGGCCACCAAGAATCAGGCAGACCAGGACCAGTAGCATTGTCCAGTAGACATGCCCGAATAAATGGTTACCGCGGCCATTACCTGCCAGCGGCCGGGTATCCGCGACCACATAATCGTTTGGCAGCAGCTGCGCGTGGATGCGGCCAATTTCGAGCTTCAGGGGTAACTTTTCAGTGATCAGTGATTGCAGGCGCTGATGATTGATCAGGGTCGGATTTACCTCGGCCAGATTGACCAGTTCGATCGAACTGTCACCATAGCGGATTATTTTGAGGTGGTGCGGCGCCACGGTCGGATCAGAGAGGATAATATCGTTGTCCAGGGCGCGGCCAATAGTGGTAACTTCACGCTCGATCTGCTGGTATCGATGGAGTCCGCGGGTCGTGATTTCGAGGATCAGGGTTTCCACTCGATCTGCTCCAGAAATCTTTGAATCAGCGGTAAAGTCGATTCGAAATCAACCCCCGTCATGATCAGGGTTATGAAAACCCCCTGCTTACTGTGACCCGTGAGAGCCGCGGTAAACAGGACATCGCTCATGCCTTCGTATTCGACATATTCACGCCGGCAAAGATTACTTTTCAGTTCCTGCGCTGAAACCTCTACAAACCAGGTTCGACAATTGAAATTGCTGACGATGTCTCGATCCAGTTTCGACTCGATCTGGTCCTTGTTCAGATTTTGATACAGGTTATAAAACTGGAGCGTGTTCAGGTCTTCCGATTCAAGCCAGAAATATTCGTAGACCAGGTTACCGACAAACTTGTTGTCACCATCGAGATACACATGGTTCTTGTTGGCGCAGCGAATCTGGTAGCGTTTATAGCGGGCGATGGCGCTGAGTTTCGCACTGTTGTCCCAGCAACGTACGGTTGGCGAAATAATGCCTGGTAACTTCAACTGGCGCAGGTCGAGACTGGGCCAGTCGGTTGTTAGCAATTGTTCAATATAGCTAGTTTCATACGCCAGCACCTGACGTGCAACCTCGGATTTGAGGTCATCGTCGTCACTGATGCCAGCGCCAGCCGATTGTTCGATCAGGTCGTTCAAAAATCGCGACGGTACGATGAAACTGATAGCGTTGCGGGCGGTGGCGACGTTAATCCCGATGGCTTCACCCTGGTCGTTGAAAGTGGGACCGCCACTCATGCCGGGGTTGAGACTGCCCGAGAACAGGATACGACTGTCATCGGTCTGATTCAAAATGCCGCCGTTAGTGCCCACCGCAATGGTAAGCCCGAGATCCAGTGGATTACCCATGGCAAATATCGGTGCGCCGCGGGGCGGCAGCGGGCTCATTTCGATGGCTTCACCAATTGGCTCATCAGCGCCGAGCAGTGCGAGGTCGTGGGCTACATCAAGACCCAGCAATTTCAGTTCGAGTTCCTTGCCATCACTGTCGGTGAATGAAATATAAAACAGCTCGGGCTCGAGGATGACCTGGCTGATGACGTGATAGTTAGTCGCGATCCGGCTGCCGTCGCCAACAATAAAGCCGGAACCAATACTCGACTTTTTGCCGGTTTCTCGATTCAGCACGCGTACCTGGAATACGCGCTCCTCGTTGAGCTGGTAGATTTCCTTGGAATCCATAGCCAGCGTTGGCGGAGAGTAAATTCCCGCGAGCAATAGACCGACTGCAATCAGGCGTAACAACAATTAACTGACTCGCATTCCTGGACTGGCACCGGAGTCTGGATGCAGGATATAGAGCTCGGTTTCACCGCTGCCGGCTGCCAGCACCATGCCCTCGGATACGCCAAAACGCATCTTGCGTGGCGCGAGGTTGGCTACCATTACCGTGAGCTTGCCCTCCAGCTCCGCGGGATCGTAGGCGCCGCTTATTCCGGCAAATACGTTGCGAGTCTCACACCCTATATCCAGCGTGAGTTGCAATAATTTATCAGATTTTTCGACGCGTTTGGCGGCAATAATTTTAGCAATCCGAAAATCAAGTTTGGCGAAATCGTCATAATTGATCTCGGCTGCAATGGCTTCGATCGACGGATCGATCGAAGCCTGTTGTATCTTTTGTTCGGCGACGAGATCTTCCCTGGTGGCTTCGATCATGCGTTCGATGAAAACCGGTTCGATCCGGGTCATCAGGGGTTTGAAGCGACTAATACCATGGTCTAGCAGATCGTTGCCAAGGTCGGCCCAGCCAGGATTCTCAACATTGAGAAATTCCTCGGCCTGTGCGGCGAGTTTCGGCAATACCGGTTTAAGCAGGATGATTAACTGGCGGAAACAATTCAGCCCAATGCTGCAAACGTCCTGCACCTCATGATGGCGCGTTGGATCCTTGATGGTTACCCAGGGCTGTTTTTCATCGATGTACTGGTTAACCTTATCGGCCAGCGCCATGATATCGCGCATTGCCTTGCCGTATTCGCGATTTTCGTAATAGTCAGCGATCGTCTCTGCAGCCTCGAGGATTTGTTGACTCAACGCATTGCTGGAGAGTTCGGCGGCGAGCTTGCCGGCGAAGGTCTTGTTGATAAAGCCGGCGCAACGACTGGCAATGTTCACCAGTTTGCCGACCAGGTCAGAATTGACCCTGGTGGTGAAATCCTCGAGGTTCAGGTCGATGTCATCGATACCCGGACCGAGCTTGGCTGCGAAGTAATAACGCAGGTACTCGGGGTTCAAGTGCTCGAGATAGGTTCGCGCCATGATGAAAGTGCCGCGCGACTTGGACATCTTCTGTCCATCCACGGTGAGAAACCCGTGGCAGTAAACCGCGGTTGGTTTGCGAAACCCGGCACCATGCAGCATGGCTGGCCAGAACATGGTGTGGAAGCGTGCGATGTCCTTGCCGATAAAGTGATGCAGCTCCGCCTTGCTATCCTGGTTCCAGTAGTAGTCAAAATCGTGATCGTTAGCCTCGCACCAGTTCTTGAAACTGGCCATGTAGCCGATCGGCGCGTCCAGCCAGACGTAGAAATACTTTCCCGGTGCGTCCGGGATTTCGAAACCCCAGTAGGGTGCGTTGCGTGAAATATCCCAGTCCTTGAGGCCTTCATCGAGCCATTCGTTCATCTTGTTGGCTATTTCGGTTTGTACGTGCCCGGCTTCGAACCAGGCTTTAAGCATGCCCTCGAAATCTTCCAGCTTGAAAAAGTATTGTTCGGAATCCTTTTCGATCGGTGCTTCACCGCTAACCACCGAAACCGGGTTTTTAAGATCGGTGGGC
>Ga0209165_10000080_pt1 | contig 45525 bp, 36 predicted proteins | sample tdAd001_FD_187122 | JGI IMG/M metagenome (GOLD analysis project Ga0209165, IMG submission 187122) | Marine sediment microbial communities from the Atlantic coast under amendment with organic carbon and nitrate - tdAd00.1 (SPAdes)... | ecosystem: Environmental > Aquatic > Marine > Coastal >... | reverse complement strand
TACAGCCGGGCACCGCGTGCTCCAGGGTCGTGTGGTAATCCACATGCTCTTTATTGCGGGGAAGATAAACGCCATTAAGTTCACAATGGGCACCTTCGCCCCGGTGAACCACATTGACATCTATGCGTTTCACCCGGCTGCCCAGAGCCATGTGAAAGCCGTTCAGGGTAGAGCCTGCCTGCAGGTTGGCATGCACAGCCCCCACGTGCAGGGCGTTGGATTGCTCCAAGTGAAGGCGGTAATGATTGAGGCGAGCCTTTTCCCCGAGAAAAAGCTCGGTCACTCCGTTGCAGAAATGGCTGGGGGCGTTGTCCACACCGGCAAAATGCTCAATCACTGTGGCGCTGGCACTCTCCTCCACCACCACCAGCAAGCGCTGAGAAATACCAAAGGAGTCAGAGGCGTCAGAACTCACCCAAACCACCTGAACAGGCTTTTCGATACGGGAACCTGCAGCAACCCGAAGGTAAACACCATCGCTTAACCAGGTTGCATTGAGGGCGTTAAAAACCCCGGATTCCGGTTCTGCCAGCTTCCCCAGGTATTGCTGAATACTGGCGGCATCCTCTTCAGAGGCATTGGAAAACGCCACTAGGGATAGTCCCTCGGGCAAAGCGTCGTCCGTCGACTGCGCCGAGCTGAATTGTCCGTCGACGAAGACCAGACGATGGACATCCAAACCTTCCACGGTATAGCAGTTCTGCAAACCTGTCTTGTCGGCTATGGCCCGAGGTTCCGCTGCAAAGTCCGCTTCTTTCAGTGCTCATAACTATTAATCCTTTAACCCGCTGGACTTATGCAGAAACCAGTCAACCACGAAATTGACTGCCACGGTAAGCAAGGCGATGGCTGCAGCCGGCAGCATCGGGGTCATCGCTGCGGTAAAGTCATATTCCGCGAACTGGATCAGTCCCGCAGTTTCACGCACCATCGAACCCCAGTCGGCGGTTGGTGGTTGAATACCGACACCGAGGAAAGACAGCGCGGCGATAGTCAGGAACACAAAACAGAAGCGCAAACCAAATTCGGCCACCAGCGGCGGCATGATGTTGGGCAGAATTTCCCGGTACAGGATCCAGAATAATTTCTCGCCGCGCAGTTTGGCGGCTTCGACGTAATCCATGACGACAACGTTTAGCGATACCGCGCGTGCAATTCGAAATACCCGGGTAGAGTCGAGTACCGCTATGATGATGATCAGGTTGAGCGTATTCGCACCGAACATCGAGAGTAGAATCAACGCGAAGATCAGGCTTGGAATCGCCATCAGGACATCAACCGAACGGCTCAACAGATTGTCGAGCCAGCTGTTGTTATTGATTGCAGCCGTAATACCGAGGCCGCCACCAATGACGAATGCAAACAGCGTGGTTACGAAAGCAATGCCGACCGTGTTGCGGGCACCGTAAATGAGTCGGGATAGAACATCCCGGCCCAGTTGATCGGTGCCGAACATGAATTCGTCGCTCCACGGCGCATAGGACATCGGGAATATCTCTGCTTCGCCATAGGGCGCTAACAACGGCGCCAAAACCGCAAAGATGACATATGTGGTGATTATTATCAGACCGAAAATTGCCGTTGGCGGCGCGGTTTTTAAACCTCGCCAGATGTTTTCGAGTGTTGTACGGCGTGCCTTGATCAGGCCGACTTCACCGGCAGCGGAGTACCCCTGATCGGTCAGTTCGGCCGCGGTACTGGGATTCATGTCTTCTTCTTCATTCATCGTGGATGCAACAACCGTGGATTAGTGATTATCGAGATTATGTCGGCAAACAGGTTAAGCAGGATATAGGTTGCTGCAAAGATCATCGCGCAACCCTGCACGACAGGTACGTCTCGCGTAGTAACCGCATCGACCATGAGCTGACCAACCCCGGGGTAGACAAAGACTACCTCGACGACGACTACACCTACCACCAGGTAAGCCAGGTTGAAGGCAATGACCGTAACAATCGGTGCCCAGGCGTTGGGTAAGGCATGACGCAGAATGATTTCCGATTTAGAGGCACCCTTGAGTTCGGCCATTTCGATATAGGGGCTTGCCATCAGGTTGATAATCGCTGCTCGCGTCATGCGCATCATGTGCGCGACGATAACCAGCGTTAGCGTCAACGCGGGCAGGGCGGTCAGATAGACCCGTTCCCAGAAATCTGCGTCGGGGCTGATATTGGCAAGCGATGGGAATATCTTGGTAAACGAAGACAGACCCAGAATTAGCAGGTAGGCCACAAAGAATTCAGGGAATGATATGGTGGTCAGCGTCAACGCGTTAACCGCACGATCGTAAATGGAATTTCGATATAGCGCAGCGGTGATGCCGAGAAACAAGGCCAGTGGTACTGAAATTATCGCCGCCATTGAAGCCAGGAATAACGTATTGGCAAGTCGCGGTGCAAGCAATTCGATGACAGCCCGCGAACGATCCGCACCCCCCGAAGCTCCTCGACCGGAAAAAGAATTTCCCATGTCGCCGGTGAGTATTCCCCCCAGCCACTGGAAATAGCGTTCATGTACAGGCAGGTCGAGCCCCAGTTCCCTGCGAAAGGCTTCTACGGTTTCAGGCAGCGCTGCCTGGCCGAGCACCGCTTCACCGAAATCACCGGGTAAAAACTCGATTGAACTGAACAAGATCAATGAGACCACAAACAGCGTGACCAAACCAAGGCCGAGTCTTTGCAGTATGGTGCGGACTACTGGATGCAAGGTACTTTCCCCCTCCAGCTAGCCAGTCCATTCAATACCAGCTGCCAGAATTCTAATTATGTATAAAGGTAATGGGCCGTAGCCCATTACCTCCGTCTTTCTACTTAGGCAAACCACCAACGTTCGATTGCCTTGTTGCCGTCCTTATCCCAGTTGCCCGCAACTTCGCCATGTGCAACCTTTTTGTTAAGTGCCATGATGTAGTTGGCAAACATTGGCACCAACGAACCACCATCATCGCTTACCAGTTGCTGGCATTCGTAGTACATTTTTCGACGCTTGCTGGTATCGAGTTCGGAACGTGCCGCAACCACCAGCTTGTTGAACTTGTCGACTGCTGCTCCGGTGGTCCAGGCAGTGTCGTTCCACTTGCTGTCAGCTACATAGGCCGTAGTAAACATCCAGTCCTCAGTTGGGCGACCGCCCCAGTAGCAGGCGCACCAGGCTTTCTTGTTCCATACATTCGACCAGTAACCATCCTTGGGTTCACGTACTACGTTAATGTTGAGACCCGCCTTGGCGGCTGAATCCTTGATCAGCAAGGCCGCATCGACCGCACCGGAAAAGGCCGCATCGGATGTGCCAAGGTCCAGCGTGATGCCTTCCATGCCGGCCTTCTTAAGATGGTGTTTGGCCTTGTCAGGATCGTACATGCGCTGCGGCATTTCACTGTTGTGATAAGGATTCGCTGTCGAGATCGGGTGATCGTTGCCAATCGCGCCGTGTCCTAGCAGAATTTTTGACAACAGCTGGTCACGATCGACCGATAATTTGACCGCCATGCGCAGGTCATAGTTATCGAATGGTGCCTGGTCGACGCGCATCGGGAAGGTGTAATGTAGCGTGCCCGTGGTCTCCAGGATATCAAGATTGGGATTACGACTTAACAGGTGTACGGTCTTTGGATCAACCCGGTCAATAACATCTACCTCCTGGTTCATGATCGCATTTTGCCGGGCGGTGGTATCGATCAATGAGATAAGCTCGACTTCGTCGAAATGCGCGCGCCCGGCTTTCCAGTAATTTGGGTTGCGCTTGAAGATGGTACGCACGCCGGGCTCGAATCGTTCAATGATGTAACCACCTGTACCGAAACCTGCCTGCCAGTCCATAGAGCCATCAGAATTTGGCAATATGGCGAGGTGGTAGTCACTCAGGATGAATGGGAAATCAGCGTTGCCTGCGCTAAGTTTGAAGGTGACTTCATGTTCGCCAGTCTTCTTCATTTCCTGCAATGGATCCAGCAGTGATTTGACCGCGGATTTCGAATCCTCGCCACGATGATGATTGATCGACGCGAGGACATCGTCCGCCGTCAGTTCTCTGCCGTTGTGGAACTCGACGCCTTTGCGCAACTTGATCACCCAGGTTTTGGCATCGCTGCTGGCCTCGAAACTTTCCGCCAGTTCAGGTACCAGCTTTTGGGTATTGTCGACTTCGAACAAGTGGTTTGCGTAGGCATAAACCGTGTCCGACATGAAGCCGTTTTCATGCGTTCCAGGATCCAGCGTATCGGTGGTTGAACCGTGTGCAACCCCAAGCCTGAATTTGCCGCCCTGTTTGGGTGTTGCCGCATGTACGGACTGCGACAGCAGGGAAGCTGCGAAAGGAGCAGCCAGGCCGAGGGCGCCGGCACGTTTGATAAATTCACGTCGATCGAGTTTTCCTTCTCTCGCCGCTTTTTCGAGATCTTTGATGTCCGCCATTTGAAATTCCTCAGGTGATATATGGGTTGTGTATCGATATTTTTTTTGCAGTATGCCTGAATTAGATTTTTAATATTGACAGGCACACATAACAATGCATTCGATTTAACCTGAAACAACCTGAAATTTCAATCTGAATATGGTTATATCAGGCCTTGTGAAGGCTTTTATGACGTTATGGCTATAGCATCTTCGAACACACAGTACATCGATTGATCCCAGACCGTAATCGACTAAACATCGAGTCGAGGGCAAGTGGAGGCGATAATGTTTCACGCATTTGTATTCTGCAAATAAATAGAGCAGCATTAACTTTCCACGATCAACACTTTTCGACATCACTTATATGCAAGCGTTTGAAGGTATCAGGGTGCTCGATTTTACCCATGTTTATGCCGGTCCGTTCGCGACCTGTCAATTGGCGGTAATGGGTGCCGAAGTGATCAAGATTGAACCCCCCGATTCGCCCGATATGATGCGTGACAATGGTGTCGAGGAAACGCATAACCAACTGGGCCTGGGTTCATCCTATGTATTCAACAACCAGGGCAAGAAGGCAATTACCCTGAATCTGGATACGCCCGAGGGTAAGACGATCGCGCTGAAGCTGATCAAAACCGCGGACGTGCTGGTAGAAAATTATACCCACGGGCTGGAATCATTCGGGCTTGGTCCGGAGCAGGCGTTAGCGCTTAATCCGCGTTTGATCTACTGTGAAATGACCGGCTTCGGCAAGGATAACGAGTATAGCGGCCGACCCGCCTACGATCCGGTAATCCAGGCGTTTAGCGGTATGATGTCGCTCAATGGCGAGGCGGACCAGGAGTACTTGCGGGTGGGGCCGCCGCTGATCGACTACGGTACCGGTGCGCAGGCCGCTTTCGCGATCGCAAGTGCATTGTTTCAGCGTGATCGTAGCGGCAAAGGGCAGGTCATCGAAGTTAACATGCTCGACGCGGCGCTGGTGATGATGTCACCGCAGGTGGCCAATGCAATCCATGCCGGCAGTACCGATTTACGTATCGGCAATGTACAGACAACCCTTCCCGGGTATGCCGTGTTTAACTGCAAGCAAGGCGATATCATGATCGGCGCTTATAGCCTGGCGCAGCACAGCAAGTTATTCGACGCACTTGATATTGGCGAGGCGATTGATATTCCCGATATTATCGATAAACACTGGCTCAAGGATAATGGTGAGCAGATACGCACAATAATATTGCAACGAATGAGCCAGCGCACGGCCGAAGAGTGGGAAGAAAATCTGAACCAGTCTGATATTCCGGCCGCAAGGATACGAGATTTATTCGAAATGTTGAGTAGCGATCAATCCCGACGGGCTCCAGCTAGCCAATATCAGCGGGTCGAAGGAAGTCCGCATACCGTACCGATTGCGGCGTTTCGATTTGCCGAGCATGGACCTGATCTTGATCAGCATTGTGCGCGTCACGGGGAAGACAATGCTGCGGTACTGAGCGAACTTGGCTACGATGACGATGCTATTGCCACGTTAACTGAAAAGGGTGTCATTTAGAGTTTTAAGTTTAGTGTCACCCAATTTCGATTTTACGGCGTGCGATGTAATCCTGTAACGCTTCGTCGATGCCTGGGTCAATCGGCGGTTGTTCGTACTCACGCAACATTTGTTTCCAGATCTGGTTGGCGCGTTGTTCGGTAGACACGGATCCCGATTCGAGCCAGGTTTCATGATTATCCCAATTGGAAACCAGTGGCGCATAAAACGCGGTTTCATATCTTTCCATGGTGTGCGCGCTACCAAAGAAATGTCCACCGGGGCCGACCTCGCGTATTGCATCCAGCGCCAGGGTTTCCGGGCTGACTTCGAACGGCTCGAGGCTCGCTGCGACCATTTGCAGAATTTCCGCATCGATAATCAATTTCTCCAGTGACGCGGTCAAGCCGCCGTGCAGCCACCCGGCAGCATGTTTGATTAAATTGGCCTGACCGCTTACAGCGCCCCATAAAGACAGACAGCTTTCATAAGCGGCTTGTGCGTCAGGAGAGTTCGCCGCGTTGACATTGCTGGAGCGAAACGGTACTCCGAGACGTCGTGCCAACTGGCCGGAGGCCTGGGCGGCCTGCAGGTATTCAGGCGTGCCAAACGCAGGTGAACCGGTTTTCATGTCGACGTTTGAAGTAAAGCCACCGTACAAGGCAGGATTCCCGGGTCGTACGATCTGGGTCAATGCAATGCCCGCCATCGCTTCCGCGTGTTGTAATGCCAATGCACCAGCCAGCGTAACCGGCGCCATCGCACCGGCCAGGGTGAACGGTGTGATCGCAACTGCCTGTCCATACTCGGCCATCGTAATCAAACCTTCAGCCATTGGAATGTCGAGTTGCAGTGGGGAATTAGTATTGATGATACCTACCAGGGCTGGTGAATCGATCAAATCTTGCGGTGAATCGCCGAGACTGAGCGCAACCATTTCGATCGCATCCAGGGTTTGCTCTCGACCCATCGTCCACGGCAACCAGTTCTTGTCGAGCAGGGTGCACTGTGCGTAGAAAAGATCGAGGTGTCGGCTTGCCGCCGGCAGGTCCATGGCTTCGAAGCCACCACCACCTTCCTGGTGCAAGATGTCGAGGCTTTGCACCAACCGCAGGAAGTCGCACATTTCTGCGTAGGTGCCGGTACGTCGGCCCTGATCGTTGTCCATGACATAGGCGGGCCCACCGACTGAAGCGAACACGGCATGGCTGTCCCCGAGTCTTATGTTTTTATCGGGGTTACGGGCGCGCAGGCTAAAAGACGAAGGTGTTTTCGCAACCAGCGCCTCGATCAATTCGGCATCGAAACGAACCATATTTGATTCATTGTCGACGTCAAATCCAGCCGATTCGAAATGCGCACGTGCATTTTCCGACAGAATAGCCATGCCGGACTCCTGCAATATGGATAATCCCGCCTGGTGAATATTCTCGATCGCGTCGGCACTCAGCAACTCGTGCGGGGAGTGTTGATAGTGCAGCGTTTTCCATGCCAGCTGTGAAATTAATCCGCAAACACGTGGTTTACGGGTACGGCGTCGGCTTCTGGTGGTCATGACTAACCCTCGGATCGTTGTGTCAAGATTGGTTGTAACATTGCACGTTCACGCCTGGGCACGAGCCGGGCAGGATCTTCGCCGTACTCGCGGGCAAACTTGTGCCCGGAGTAGACGGCGTCGGCGATACTGGATGGCACCAGGCAATCCCCGATTCGGGTAGTAGGTGTTTTCAGTTCGTTAAACAAATCATCGTTAGGGGTGCGCCCAGTGACCAGAACGAGGTTGTCGAATGCATGTTCAAAGTGGTTGTCACTGTAGACACAGCCGGTATGCAAAACGCCGGCCTCGATACTTTTGATCTTTTGCGTGAAACCGATCTCGATCTCCATCGATAACAGCTTCGCCTGGATGAATTCCTGCTCATCCGTCATCGCGCTCCAGCTTGAAACAGTGGTAGCGGGTGTCAGGTATTTTACGCGGTAGCCGGCCAGTAAAAATTGCTCGGCGAGAGCGCCTGCCATCATGTAATGGTCGTCATCGTAGAGCAGAATATCGCCGCTAAGATCAACGCCCTGAAAAATGTCATCAGGGGTATAGATACCGGCGGACTCGTCTATCGACACTGGAAAACGCACACTGGCGCCGAGTCCATCTCGTCGCCAGCGGCATCCGGTAGCGAGTACGATTGCATCAGCTTCAAATTCGTTGAAGTCATCAACGCTTAGTTCACTATCCAGGTAAATATCGACATTCTCCATCTGGCTGAGCATATACGCTCGATAATCCCGTACCCGGATCCAGTTTTGCAAACCGGGCAAACTCGATTCCCTGATAACTCGACCGCCGAGTTCGTTCGAGGCTTCGGCGAGGATTACCCGATGACCACGTCGTCCAAGGGTCAATGCAGCTTCGAGACCGGACGGGCCGCCCCCAACCACCAGCATCGAAGAGGGGGTCTTTACCTGGGGGATAATTTCCGGGTGCCAGCCACGCCGCCATTCCTCGCCCATGGTGGGATTTTGGGTGCAGCGTATTGGCGAAGCCTCGTTGTTGGCCGATCGGCAAATATTGCAGCCAATGCATTCGCGTACCTCGTCTTCGCGGCCCTGGTCGATCTTATGCGGTAAGAAAGGATCGGCGATCGATGGCCGCGCCGCGCCGATGAAATCCTGTACGCCGCGATTGATCTGGCCAACCATCGTATCCGGTGACGTAAAACGACCGACATTTACTACCGGCCTGGAGGTTAACGATTTCACTTCGTGGGCATACTGTTCCTGGTAGCCTTCGGCCGAGAAGCGCGAACTGCAGGAATCGTTGCCGAGACTACCACCAAGCGCGATATCCCACAGGTCAGGTAATTCACCCAGGTATTCGATCACCCTGCGTCCATCGCCTGAGTTGGTAATCCCTTGCTCCCCATGCAACTCGTCTATAGCCAGGCGCACCGCCACTGCACATCGATCACCGACAGCTTCAACCGTGTCCTCGATAAGCTCGCGTAATAAACGCGCTCGATTTTCGAGTGAACCACCGTATTGATCCTGACGTTGATTAGAAAGCGGTGATAGAAACTGAAACGGCAGGTAATCATGCCCGGCATAGACATAGATGATATCGAAGCCGGCCTGTTTGGCGCGTAACGCAGCAGCACGATGCCAGCGCCGAAAGGTATTAATATCTTCGAGTTCCATGCCTTTCACCTGCGTAGGACCGATGTATTTCGCAGATCCGGCCATAGCCGAGATCGAGACTTCTCGCGTAGCGCGGTTATTGGAGTGATACCCGCCATGCCAGAGTTCGATTCCTGCCAACGAACCATGTTCGTGAATAGCATCGCAGGTAACCGCCAGTTGCTGTGCGTCTTCATCGTCCCAGAGACTCAGGTAGGCGTATGGCGTTTCATCCGAACTGGGGTGTATCGAACAATACTCGGTACATACCACGCCCCAGCCACCTTCGGCCTTCAATGCGCGTAACTCGGCTGAGCTGTTCGGTCGCATGTTACCCATGCCGGTAGCATGTGGTGTCTGGTAGAAACGATTTGGCGCGGTGACCGGCCCTATCTGAACCGATTCGAATAATACGTCGTAACGAGGATTTCTGGGCATATCGGATTCTCTCGCTGCGGTGAATTTAGTTGAACGATCGTACAACAAGAGATATTCTAACGCAATCAATTTAGAGCGATACATGGACTGAAGATGATAAAAACACCCGTAAAAGTAATTGCCTACCGTCGTAAATCAGCACAGCAGCGGCGACAGGAATTAATACAGGCCGGGATTATTTGTCTGGGCAAGGGCGGCATGTCGGCCTTCACGATCGATCAAATTTGTAAACAGGCCGGAGTGTCCCGGGGTCTCATTAACCATCACTTTAAATCCAAGGAAGACCTGTTGAACTGTATATACGCCGATATGACAGACCATCTGGTGCAGGATCCAAAGACCGATGAGCCTCACCAACAACTGGCGGAAATTATCGAGACCAGTTTCGATGAGCGGAGTTTCAACCGATCTAATTTACGCGCCTGGTTGTCGATCTGGGGTGAAGTAGCGACCAATAAAACACTGAATTCACTACATCAAAAACGTTACTGTTTATATAAAAAAAGGATTGCAAACGCTTTAACGAGCATCGCCAGAAAAAACAATTCGGAACTGGATGCCGACAGTGTTGCCAGGCAATTAATTGCGTTAATCGATGGTCTCTGGCTCGAGTACTGTTTACACTCGGCGGATTTCTCACTGGCCGCCGCCAGGGTGGATTGTTACCGTTTTCTACAAAGCCACGGTGCAACCGTTAAACTCAGTCAACAGTAACCAAGTGGAAACCTGAATTGACCCGTCGTCCCGCTACATTTCGCGCCGCTTTGGCATCGTCCTGGGCGATTCTTCTCGGCTTCGGCATCCTCATGCTGGGTGACGGCCTGCAGGGTACCTTACTTGCGGTGCGTGCCGACCTGGAAGGGTTTTCTGCGACCGTGACCGGTCTGGTCATGTCGACCTTTTATCTCGGCTTTTTACTCGGTTCGATCATGACGCCGCGGATAACGATCAAAGTGGGGCATATCCGTGTGTTTGCCGCCTTTGCAGCATTGTCGTCGACCGCAATACTTGTCCAGGCCTTAGCGGTGACCGTGCCGCTATGGATTGCGATGCGCTTAATCAGCGGATTTTGTTTCGCAGGGTTATATATAGTTGCGGAAAGTTGGCTGAACGATCGTGCCAGTAACGAAACCAGGGGCAAGTTGCTGTCGTTGTATATGGTGGTTACTTATATCGGCATCGGCGCAGGGCAGCTGCTGCTTAACCTGGCGGACCCACTCGGGTTTCCGTTGTTTATCCTGACCTCGATATTGATTTCGATAGCCGTTGTGCCTTTATTACTATCCGCCGGTTCACCGCCGACATTCCACGATTCGGTGCGTATCAGTTTGTTCGATCTGTTTCGGCTGACACCGCTGGGTATCGTTAGCATGTTCGCGGTGGGCCTGGTTACCGCGACATTTTTCGCACTGGGTCCGGTCTACGCACAACGCATAGGACTAAACATTCGTGATACATCTTATTTCATGACCGCGGCAGTCCTGGGCACGGTTTTACTGCAAGCACCGATCGGGGCACTATCCGATCGTTTTGATCGCCGCAAAATACTCACCCTGGTTAGCGTACTGACCTCGGTAGCGGCATTGCTCTGCATTCCGGCAGAACAGGCTTCGACGATGGCCCTGTTCCTTGCAATCGCCTTGTTTGGCGGACTTGCATTTCCACTCTACTCGGTCTGTATCGCCTATACCAACGATCATCTCGAGCCGAATCAAATGATCGCGGCGAGCGGCGCATTGGTACTGGTCAGCGGACTCGGTGCTGTCACCGGACCGGTGTTATTTGCGATGATTATGGACAGCTTCGGTACCCAGGCATTGTTCTGGTCGATTGCCGCGGTACACGGTTTGACGGGTCTGTTTGCACTTTATCGAATGACCAAAAGTGAACCGGTGCCACTCAACAAACAGGGACCGAGCACCCCGACTGCGGTACATCCTTCAGGCTCGGCAATCGAATCGATCCAGCAATACACCAGCGAAGAAACCGAGTTTGATCTGGAGGATGAGCAATAAAAAACCGGCGCCTCAGTATATGAGACGCCAGTAAGGCGGTAAATGGAACTACAGCTTGTCGACCAGTGACTGGATGTACTGCGTGCGCAGGGCGATGTCTTCTTCCAGGTGTTTGATTTCTTCCCTGATCAATCCCGGGATATCCTGGCCTTTTTCACGGGCCAGTTTCAGTTGCTCGAGTTCGTGTAGCGCTTCCCTGAAAGCCGGTGTGCTTTGGAACAGTGTTTCCGTTTGCCGGGTGCCACTGTCCACGAGCACGGATTTTTTTAGCTGCGGGAACTTGTAACGCCGGCTGACCGGTAGCAGCGATCCCTTCTTGCGATCATAAATAATTCGCAGCACATCGGTGTTGCCCACCGTATACACCGCGAATTTTTCGATTTGATCGGGATGCTGTATCCCCATATCGGTCAATCTTGGATAGTCGCTCATGTCAGTTTCATCCGTAGTCGTTTAAGGGACGTGCAACTGGGGATCGTCGTCGCCCAGTTTTTCGAAGCCATGCAATATCTTCTGTGTTTCGTGCTCGGTTTCGAGTAGTGTTTCGAGCGATAAATGACAATTAATCTGATGCCCGTTTTCGAGTTCGATAACCGGTGCTAGTTTCACATCGCAAGTTCCTTCAATGGCGAGCGGGCAGCGATTGTAGAACGGACAACCGCGCTTGGTAATTTCTACCCCGCGGGCGATACCGACCGCCATTTCGCGTTTCTGCATGGTGTCTTCGAGCCAGCCGATACGCATTTCCGGTACCGAACTGATCAATAGCCGGGTGTACGGGTGGAACGGCGGCTGCAGCACTTCGTCGGTCGGACCCTGTTCGACCACACGCCCGGCGTAGAGCACGACGATTTCATCGGCAAACGAGGCTACCGTCGACAGGTCGTGGCTGATGAAGACGAACGAAACACCGGTTTTATCGCGCAGGTCGGTCAATAACTTGATCACATTGGCGCCGACGATACTGTCGAGCGCCGAGGTGACCTCATCGCAAAGCATGACTTCAGGGTTAGCCGCGAGCGAGCGCGCCAGGTTGATACGTTGTTTCTGGCCGCCGGAAAGCTCCATCGGGTAACGACTCGCAAACGCGGGCGGCAGCTCGACCATTTCCAGGATTTCGGAAACCTTGGCGTGTTTCTCCCGTCCCGTGAGCCCATGGTAGAACTCGAGAGGTCGGCCGATGATATTGCCGATCAACTGCTTTGGATTGAGCGCGGTATCGGCCATCTGGAAGACGAATTGTACTTTTTGCAATTCTTCGAGTTTGCGATCGTGCAAGTCACCCTCGAGTTTTTTGCCATCGAGAATGATGTTGCCTTTAGCGGGCGGCAGCATCCCGGCCATGACGCGAGCCATGGTCGACTTACCGCAACCCGATTCACCGATGACACCGACCACATGACCATTTTTGACGCTGACATTGATATCCTTCAGGATCGGTATCACGGGCTCGCCATCGACGATTCCTCCGTATCCCGCGGTCATATCCTTGACTTCCATATTGTCAACATCGCGTTGGTGCTGGTGAACCACTACTTCACCCATGCCGGCTTCGGGTATCGGCCGTACAGCTGCCATCAGGCGTTTGGTATAGGCGTGCTGAGGGTTATTAATGATTTGATCAACAGAACCCTGTTCCATGACTTCACCGCTATAGAGCACGACGATGTGATCCGCGACCTGGGCGACTACTGCGAGATCATGGGTGACGTAAACCGCGGCTGAGTTTTCCTCGCGGATAACTTTTTTGAATGCTTTCAAGACCTCGATTTGTGTGGTCACGTCGAGCGCGGTGGTGGGTTCGTCGAGCACCATTAAATCCGGTTTGCCGCACAGCGCCATGGCCGCCATCAAACGCTGCAGCTGGCCTCCGGACACCTGGTGCGGGTAACGGAAACCGATGCGGTCGGCATCGGGCAATTCGAGCGCGTGGTAAAGTTCCACTGCGCGTTTGGTTGCGTCAGCCTGGTTCAATCTACCGTGCAGCACCGCGGATTCGGTGACCTGTTCGCCGATCGTAATCGCCGGGTTGAAGGTCGCCGCGGCGCTTTGCGCGAGGTAGGCGACATTGCCGCCGCGAAGATCGCGCTGCTTCAGTGGTGGCATGGTCAGAACATCCTCACCGTATAGCTGGCATTCGCCACCGGAAAAATGCAGACCGGGCTTGGTATAAGCCAGCGTTGCTAACGATATGGTGGTCTTGCCGGAACCGGATTCACCGATCAACGCGACTACTTCGCCCTTATGGATATCGAAGCTAACACCTTTGACGATGGGAACTTCTTCGCCTTCATCGTTGGTGGCGCTAATGCGGAGGTCTTTTACTTCAAATAATTTTTCCCGTTTCATATCATCTTGTCCCATCGTGCTACACCATTTTCTTCGCGAGGCTGCCGCCGGACTTGGCGGAAATATCATCGACAATCAGGTTGATCGCGATGGTGAAGGAAGCGATTGCGAGCGCAGGCCAGATAGCCGCCCAGGAGCCATAGGTCAGGCCCTGCAGGTTTTCACGCACCATGCTGCCCCAGTCGGATGCGGGTGGCTGTACACCCAGTCCGAGAAAGCTCAGGCTGGAAATGAACAACACCACGAACACCAGGCGCAAGCCGAAGTCGGTGGCCAGCGGCATTGCCGCGTTCGGCAGCACTTCGGCGCGGATTATCCACCACACGCCTTCACCCCGGGTAGCCGCGGCTTCGACATAATCCTGCACCATGATGTCCTGGCCGAGGGCCCGCGCTATGCGAAACACGCTGGTGGCGTAGATAATCCCCGCCGTCATGATCAGTATCGGTATCGACGACCCGAGCGCTGCGATCACGATCAAGCCGAGCATGATCGCCGGTAGCGCCAGGATCGCGTCGTTAATCCGGCTGATGCCCATGTCGATCCAGCCCCCCTTGACCGCAGCCATAATGCCCAGGGTTATACCCATCAGGTAAGCCAGCAGTGTCGCTGCGAGCGAAATGCCGAGGGTATTACGGGCACCGTAAAGGACGCGTGACAAGGTATCCCGGGCGAGGTAATCGGTGCCGAGGTAAAATGTGCCGTACTCGCCCGTATTGGCATCCAGAAAGCTATCGTCACCATCCATGTCCATTTCGTGGAAGGGTGCAATGCTGGGCCCGATGATGCATATCAACAGCCAGAATACGACCACGGCGGTCGAGGCGTAACCCACCCAGCTCAATCTGAACTTTCGTTTCGGCGGCGCGTCGGGCAACTCGGCGAACGCATCCAGTTTGGCGAGGACTTCTTCTTCGGCTTCTTTGTTTACTACTTGTTCAGTCATTACTATATCCCCTTAAACTATTTCGGGCTGCGCAGGCGCGGGTTGGAAAGTATCGAGCCGACATCCGCAATCAGGATCAGCACCACGTAGGTGCCGCAGAAAATCATTGCGCAGGCCTGTACCAGCGGTAGATCACGTGTCTGTACACCGTCGATCATCAATTTCGCGAGCCCTGGGTAGGCGAAGATGGTTTCGACGATAACCACGCCGCTGACCAGGTAGGCCAGGTTCAACGCGATGACGTTTATGATCGGTCCGATCGCATTAAAGAATGCGTGGCGCAGGATGATGCGGCCGCGCGGTACGCCCTTCAGGATCGCCATTTCGATGTAGGGAGAACTCATGACGTTGAGGATACCTGCGCGGGTCATGCGGATCATTTGCGCGGAGACCACTATTACGAGGGTTATCAACGGCATCGCGATCGACTTTAACAATTGTCCGAAGTTTTCGTCTCCGGTCATGTAAGAGGTAGAGGGTAACCAGTGGAGATTCACCGCGAGGATCAGTACCGCTACCGTGGCGATGAAAAACTCGGGCACCGAAATCAGGCTCAGGGTACCGAAGGTGACGATGCGATCGAGCAGGGTGCCGGGATGCATCGCCGCCCAAAGTCCCAGTGCGATCGATATCGGGATCGATATGAGAGCGACGAATCCGGCCATCATCATGGTGTTGCCGAAGCGGCCGCCGATCAGGCTGGAAATGGTCGCGCCACCGGCCTTGGAGATGCCGAGATCGCCGGTCGCCAGGTTGCCGAGCCAGCTGAAATACTGGATTATCAGCGGCTGATCCGTGCCGAGTTGGGCACGAAGTGCCGCCAGTGTCTCGGGCGTTGCAGCCTGTCCGAGGATAATTTGCGCGACGTCGCCCGGTAACCAACTGGTCATCACGAAAACGATAATTGAAACCACTAATAAAGTGGCGAAACCAATAGCAATCCGTTGCAACACCATTTGCTTCATCATCTGATAATTCCTCCCGAGATATTATCTGTAGCGCTTGCTGTAGATAATTGACTACACATTATTTTATAAAATAACAGCCGCTTTTTTTTACGGTCATATTTTTATATTACGTCAAGGAAATAAAAAAGGCCCGTAAATTTATTTTTACGGGCCCTTGGTTTGCTTACCTTACCTGCCTATGCCAGCCAGATAAACTCGGGCCATTCCATCGCGCCGCATTGACCCAACGGTACGGTTGGCATACCCATGACGTTGTTGGATATACCGTCGTTGATATTGGAGAATGCCGGAATTACCATGCCGCTACCCTCGTGGATCAGGGTCTGCATTTCACAAAAGAGTGTGTGACGCTTGGCCGGATCGGTTTCCGCCAGAGACAAAGACAGCAGATCGCCCATACGGTCATTGTTCCAGAAGGTATCGTTCCAGTTGCCGCCGGGGCCAAACTGAATTCCCATCTGCGAGTTCGCGGTCGGGCGCATGTTCCAGGTCACCACGTTCATCGGTTCTTTCATCCACACCGCACCCCAGTAACCATCGTTGGGTACTTTCTTCAGTTTCAGATCGAAGCCGATCTTGGCACAGTTAGCCTGGGCCAGCAGGCAGGTGTCCTCGACACCCGCGGTTACCGGCGCCACAAACAATTCTGCGGTACTGTAACCTGACTTCTTGAAGTGGAATTTTGCCTTGTCCGGGTCGAATTCACGCTGCGGCAGTTCGCTACAAAAGTCAGTGCCATGCGCGGCGGAAATAGGCTGGTCGTTACCCAGAGAACCCTTACCTTTCAATATCCGTTTTACGACGCGTTTACGATCCTGGATGTATTGCATGCCCTTGACGAAGTCGTCGCTCTCGCCCGGTTTGGTATTTTTCAGGATACAAATGCCGACCTGTAACGCAGCCGGCGTTGACAATAGTGTTACCCCATCGGCAGACTCGATCTGGCGGAAGGCTTTCGGATCAATGTTCGCGATGATCTGCATGTCACCGGCGATCAGCGCATTGACACGCGCCACGTCATCGGTGATGGCGGTAATTTCGCAGCCATCGAGGTTCGCGCCTTCGCGCCAGTAGTTTTCATTACGCTTATGCACAGATTTTACGCCGGGTTCGAATGACTCCATGGTGAACGGGCCGGTTCCGATCCAGTCGCCCTTGGTGCCATTTTTGACGACCTTGTTCTGGAACATGCCGAGCAGAGTGGGCAGGTCGGCATTCGGTGAGTGCATCACGGCCTTGACTTCGTGCGAGCCGACTTTTTTCCATTCCTTGACCGTCGCCATGACGGATTTGATGACCGAAGTTGAATCCTCGGTGAGGTGACGGTTCATACTGTAGACGACATCATCGGCGCTGAACTTCGAACCATCGTGCCACTCGACACCTTTGCGCAACTTGAAGGTCCACTCGGTGGCGTCGCTATTTGGTTCAAACGAAGTCGCCAGCTCAGGTTGCGGTGACAGGTCATTGGCATGCTGGATCAGGCCGTTATACACGGCACGGCCGCGAGCGTAATCGATACCCGAAGTAAACTGCGGTGGGTCGGTCTGGTCATCGGGACCGTGTATGGGGTTTGCCATGCGCACCGAACCGCCTTTCTTCGGGGTGGCGGCGATGACAGCCTTGCCATTGGTCAGCAGGTGTTCAGCGACAACTAGCGAGACGCCAGTGGCCATGGATAGTTTGAGAACTTCACGGCGGGAAAAGCCGCCCTTTGTCAATTTTGCCACCAGGTCCTTGTCGGACTGGGTCAAATGCTTGTAATCGACTTCAGATTTGGGTTTATCGTGTTCCATTTTTGCTCCTCGGGTATAGTGATTTTTAATTTATTACATTTATTTAATTTAATTGCATTGATGAAATGCGTTGTAATTATTCCAAGTTTGGTTTCCAGGTGGATTTCTTATTTATCATAGTTGTTATAAGGACATAGAGTAAGGGCAGCAGGAAAGTTTGTCAAAGTCTCTTATGTGGTTATAAGAGAATCATATAAGTCTAAAGTTCAGTCTGTCCTGGTTTTAAAATTAAACCTGTATCAAACATTGATATTAATTTACCCGTGCCTGATTAACGTACCCTGAATTCCACGTCTGCGCATCTTTTGCAAGATAATTCAGGGAACATGTGTGTATATTCCGCCGATAAAGATTAAGAATAGTATTTATTCTTGAAGAAAAATTAAGGTAGCAATCGCTATGAACCATCCGCCTGGCGCTTTGAGCATAACGCATCGCAAGGTCTGGATGCTGGCCGGACCGATCATTCTCTCGAATATCTCGGTACCGCTGGTGGGCGCGGTCGATACCGCGGTGGTCGGGCATTTACCCGAACCTCATGCCATCGGTGCGGTTGCGCTGGGTGCGCTTATTTTCAGTTTTCTATACTGGGGCTTCGGTTTTTTGCGCATGGGCACCACCGGGTTTATCGCCCAAGCCTACGGCGCTGGAGACTGGCGTGGCTTGTCAGACACATTGCTCAGGGTATTGTTTCTCGCCCTTGCACTCGGCCTGATTACGATTATTGTCGGCTGGCCGCTAATCGACTTCGTACTCTACCTGATCGACAGTAGCTCGATCGTCGAAGGGCTTGCCACTGACTATGCGCAAATTCGTATATGGAGTGCGCCAGCGGTGCTTTGCGTTTATGCCTTCACCGGGATATTCATCGGCATGCATAACACTCGCGGCGCTTTCGTGCTACAGCTGGTACTCAATATCACCAATGTGCTACTCGATATCGTGTTTGTGCTCGGGTTTGACTGGGGTGTCGAGGGCGTGGCGCTGGCGTCGGTAATTGCCGAGTACCTGGCTATGTTGTGCGGCTTTTACCTGTTACGCATCCCAATGAGGAATGCGTTTGCACACTTTAACAGGGCCCGGCTGCTCGAAGCTGCCGCCCTGACCAGCCTGCTCAAGGCGAATACCAATATCTTTATCCGCACGCTGTGCCTGTTGTTTGCCTTCAGCTATTTCACCGCAAAGAGTGCGAGTCAGGGTGAAGTTATTCTCGCAGCCAATGCAATCTTGCTGCATCTGCAAAGCATCATGGCTTATGGGCTCGACGGTTTCGCGCACGCGGTCGAAGCGCTGGCCGGCAGCGCCTACGGTGCCGGCAGACTGCGTGAATTTCGTCGTGCGGTAGTACTCACCAGTTTCTGGGGCGGGGTGATCGCTGTGTTCGCTGGAGTTATTTACTTCGTGTTTGGCGCGAACATAATCAATCTGTTCACCGGTATCGATGCTGTTGCCGAAACGGCGTTGCGCTATCTACCGTGGATGATCGTAGCGCCGATACTTTCGGTCTGGAGTTTCCAGCTCGATGGCATATTTATCGGTACCGGACACACCCGGGAGATGCGTAACGCGATGATATTTTCGGTACTTGCTTATCTTGCGCTGCTGCAACTGCTTTTTCCCATGTTTGGTAATCACGGATTGTTCCTCGGGCTGGCAGTTTTTATGTTGATCCGCGCGCTCTCGCTGTTATTCTATTTTCCCGGAATCGAAGCCTCGATTCTTGCCACCAACGAGCCTGATTAATGCATCCAGTAATCAATCTCTGGGCCCATCCCGGTTTCATGTCGAGCATGATAGAAGCACTGTCGTCGTGTCGCAGGACATTTGCCAGTCATACAAGCGTGATGCGGACGCAAGATGGCAGCTGAGATCGAAAAACAACATCGCTTTCTGTTGGGCGCGTTGTTCATGGGCCATCTGAGCAATGACTGGGTGGCGGGAACCTTATGGTTGCTGGCTCCGGCGATTGCGGCCAGCATGGGCCTGGGGCCGGCCGAAGTCGGTTTGATCCTGACCGTCAACGGTATCGGCGCTGGTCTGGCTTATATTCCAGCGGGTGTGCTTTCAGATCGATCGACCCGTCCCGGGTTCCTGATGCTGCTCAGTTTCTGGTGGGTTGCCATCGGTTACCTGAGCGCAACCCTGGTGCCTGGCTTCTGGGCGATTACCCTGTTGCTCGCGTTCGGCGTCATGGGAGACGCCTTCTGGCATCCGATCGCAACCGGGGTACTGGTCAAGGAAATGCCGGGTCGACGCGCACAGGCACTTGGTATTCACGCGGTTGGCGGCAGTATCGGCGCCGAGGTACTGGGACCGTTGAGTACCGGTTTTTTGCTGGGATTTTTCGACTGGCAAACCACCCTGCAAATCCTCGTGCTACCGGCTGTCATCATGGGTTTGTTGTTCATCCCAGTCGCCATGCGGATTACACGCGATAACCCCGGCCAGACCACGCATATCGATTTCAGGAGCCTGGCGCGCCAGTGGTTCAAACCCGCAGGCCTCGCCTTGATGCTGATGATGGTTCTTTACAACATGGCGCTGGTGGCGCAGCTTGCGATGGCGCCATTGTATTTTCAGAATGAGCATGGCCTGTCACCTTTTCATGCTGGCCTGATTTTCGCGGTAATCCTGATGATCGGTTCGATCCTGCAGCCATTTTTTGGCAAGTACACCGATAGTCGAGAACGCAAACCGATGATTTTACTGGTTCTTTTTGCGGCCAGCTTTTTCGCCCTGTTCGCCGGCCTGAGTGATAGTCTCTACTGGGTCATCCTGGGGTTATTGCCGGCGGTTGCAATCCTCACCGCGGTACGGCCGGTGATACTCGCGGCAGCGGTTGAATATAGCGGAAAATCGGAGGCCACCACGCTCGGCATCGTGTTTACCGTGTTAGACGGGGTGGGTATGTTCGGCGCGTTAATGGCAGGCCTGATAGGCGAGTTCGAACTGCGTTACGCTTTTATCATGGCCGCGGCGCTGGCGTTCGGCTCGGCAGTGATTTGCCTGTTGCTTAATTTTACCAATTCACAGGCTAGTCCAGCTCATCCTTGATAATGTCGTAAAGCTCGGGCCGATTGGTCGCGACCTCTTCGACGCTTAGTCCTTCCAGTGAATGCGGGTATTTCAGCCATTGCGCGGTTTCGTACAGGTAGTAATCGGGCTCGCGTTCGGTCTGCTTGCGGGTCGATTTGTAGTAGGGCACCGCGACCCGAATATCATGCGGTGTGTTTAACCTGGCTTTATCCTGTAGATGTGCGATTACAGCGGCGATGGTCAGACCGGTGTCAAACACGTCGTCGACGATCAACAGGCTATCTTCGCGGGTGCAGTTTTTGATCAGGTAGTTCATGCCATGAATCCTGATTTCCTGCGACTGTCCATCGATGCCGCTGTATGAAGACGTGCGTATCGCTATATGATCGGTTTCAATGCCATACCATGCCAGTAATTCCTGGATAGCGATGCCCATGGGCACACCGCCACGCCAGATTGCGATCATGATACTGGGACGAAATCCATCCTTGATGATTTCGGCGCCGAGGCGGAATGAATCCTCGAGCAACTGCTGGGCTGATAAATACTGTTTTTCACTCATCTTGCGTGCATTAATCCGGAGTGCTTGGTAGTCTTCGCAAGAATAACATATGACTTTCGACGGGCGCGGTTTTTGATGCAAAAACGCTTTATCGGGGAACAGGAATTACTCGAGGATTCCTATCGGCTGGCGGTGCAGATTCACCAGAGCGGATTTCGTCCCGACTTTATTGTCGGCGTCTGGCGCGGTGGTTCCACGGTCGGTATCTACGTGCAGGAATGCCTGCAATACCTCAGTGTTGAAACCGATCATATCGCAATCCGTACCTCGTACCAGGGTCGTGATGATTATTTTCGCCAACTGGAACAGGGCAAGGAAGTGCGCGCCCATGGTTTGCAGTACCTGTTCGAAAACCTGAATGCCGACGATGCGTTGTTGATCGTAGATGATGTTTACAGTACCGGACGCAACGTGCATGCCGTGATCGAGCGCCTGCATCGGAAAAATAAGCGCAACATGTCGACCGAGGTGCGTATCGCAGCACCTTATTACCGTGCCGATGCCAGCAAAGGCCATCCGCCGCCCGATTATTTCCTGCAGCAAACCTGCGACTGGCTGGTACTGCCCTATGAACTGACCGGAATCAGTCGAGCCGAGTTCGCAGCGCACAAGCCCTGGATCGTACCGTTACTGGATGAATTAAAACCCAACTGGCATTAAACCATGAAATTCTCTTCACTTACCGACCGCATCAAGGGCGGTGCCGCCGATGTATGGGATATGCACTATCTCGCCAAGCAGGACAAGGGTCGCGGTGAAGATGTCATCATCCTTAGTGTGGGCGACCCTGATTTTGCCACGCCGGACGCGGTGATCGAAAAAGCCACGCAGGCGATGCGCGCCGGCGACACTCATTACACTTCGATCCTCGGCCACGACCTACTACGCGAGACCATTGCTGAACAGCATTGTAAGCGCAGTGGGCAGGCGGTCGAGTCAGCCAATGTGATTACCACCTCGGGTGCCCAAAACGCGCTGTTTGCCTGTTCGTTATGCCTGCTCGAAGCGGGCGATGAAGCGATTGTGTTACAACCCATGTACGTTACCTACGAGGCAACAGTGCAAGCGTCCGGAGCAACGCTGGTGCCGGTAGTGCTGGATTCTGCGAGCGGATTTCGACTCGATCGCGATGTGTTGCAAGCCGCGATTACCGAGCGTACACGGGCAATTTTTTATGCCTCGCCGAGTAATCCAACCGGTATCGCGCTCAACCGCAAAGAGCTTGAATTTATCGCCGAACTCGCGTGCCAACACGATCTATGGGTGGTTGCCGACGAAGTCTATGCCTATTTTGTATTCGACGGTGAGTTCGAGCAAATCGCCTCGCTGCCGGGCATGTCTGAACGTACCGTTACCATCGGCAGCATGTCGAAGTCGTACGCAATGTCGGGTTGGCGTGTGGGCTGGGCGATAGCGCCTGTCGAACTGGTCGATAACCTCGAAAAACTGGCTTTATGCATGCTCTACGGATTGCCCGGATTCATCCAGCAGGCAGCCGCGCATGCGCTGCAAAATTGCGCGGCGGACTTGCAGCATATGCACGAGATTTATCGACAGCGTCGAGATTACCTGTTCGACGCGTTTTCGGCGATGCCCGGTTTGCAGCCGTTAATGCCGGATGCGGGTATGTTCATGATGGTGAACGTACTCGGTACCGGCCTCAACGCACCGGAATTTGTCAGGGCTTTGTATACAACCACCGGGGTATCGGTACTCGACGCGACCGCGTTCGGCGCCAGCGCCGAGGGTTATGTACGGGTTTCTTATACCGTAAGCGATGCCGAGTTGCAGGATGCCTGTAGTCGCATCAAATCATTCGTGGAGCAAATATAAATGACTCGAGCCGACAGGACGCGCTGCTGGTGGTGTGGCGACGACGAGCTTTATCAGGAATACCACGATCTCGAGTGGGGGGTTCCAGTGCATGATGACCGCCTGTTGTTCGAGTTTCTTTGCCTCGAAGGAGCCCAGGCGGGCTTAAGCTGGATAACGATTTTGCGCAAGCGCGAAAACTATCGTCGTGTTTTCGATAATTTCGATGCCGGTAAAATTGCACGCTACCAGGATGCAAAAATCGCCGCCTTGCTGCAGGACCCCGGAATCGTGCGCAATCGGCTCAAGGTGAACGGTTTCGTCAAGAACGCGCGTGCCCTGCTCGAATTACAGGAGCAGGGCATGACCCTGGATGCCTACCTGTGGAATTTTGTCGACGGTGAAGCGCTGCAAAATAACCGGCAATCTATCAACCAGGTGCCGGCCAATACCGATATTTCCGATGCCATGTCGAAGGATTTGAAAAAGCGAGGCTTTACATTTGTCGGCAGCACCATATGTTATGCCTTTATGCAGGCCGCAGGACTGGTAAACGATCATACCGTCGACTGCTATCGTCATTCTGAATTGAAGTGAGGTTGATATGTCGTTCCAGGCAAAAGTTGAATTTTTAGCCGCGCGCTCGGAGCGACCCGTTTATTACGCCTCCAGCGCGGGTCGTAACGCAACCCATGAAATCAATCAGCCGATGAATATCGTTGCGGTCGAAGTTGAGGATGCCCGGCAGCGGGCGGATGGTGATATGCAAGGCGAGTTTGGACAGCATCCGTCAGGTTTCGAGTTGCATAAACTCCCAACCCGGGTACAGGATTTTCTAGACCAGTCCGAGATCGATTCAATTTACGCGGCGGAGATAGAAAACTTTCTCAAGGCGGCTACCGGATGCTACCGTGTGCATATCTTCGATTACACGGTGCGAGCCTCGGATGCGGAGCTGCGTGAGCTCAAGCAGGTACGCGAACCGGCTTCCCTGGTGCACAATGACTATACCCCAAATTCGGGCTTCGTCTGCTTACAGGAAAGCCTCGGCGATGAAGCCGGAAAGCTCGCCCGGGGCAGGTTTCAAATTATCAACGTCTGGCGTCCACTGGTCGATCCGGTAGAGGACTTTCCACTAGCGCTATGTGATACACGTAGCCTGACAACAGCCGACCTGGTCGATACCGAGCGTCGTGCGCCCAACCACACAGGCGAAATCCAGCTTGCGCTACACTCAGACGCGCAACGCTGGTTTTACTTTTCCGAAATGCGCCCAGACGAGGTGTTACTGTTCAAAACCTTTGATTCGATCGATGGCGGGGTCAACCCCTGCAGCATCCACAGCGCGATTCGTTTGCCGGATGCTCCCGCAGATGCGAAGCCGCGTGAGAGTGTCGAAGCACGCGCGCTCGTATTTTATCGTTAATTGATGACCACAGTAGATTCAAAAACACAGACACTGATGCAAATCTGGAACGCGGCTGTCGCCGCGGTATCCGGTTACCAGGCGGTTGCACATGCGTTAAGCGCCGATAGCAGTTTTAATCCTGAGCTGGTGCTTGCGGTGGGCAAGGCGGCGGTTGGTATGTGCCAGGGGGCGCTCGACAATCTGCCGCCCTGCGACGCCCTGGTGGTGACCAAGTACGATCACGCTGATACGAATATCCTGACCCGTGACCGCGTGAGGGTCATCGAGGCAGCCCACCCAATACCGGATCAAAGTTCACTCGAGGCAGGGCAGGCTCTGCTCGAGCAAATGCGCGCGGTACCGGCAGATAGTCGGGTCCTGTTGCTGGTCTCAGGCGGTGCGTCGGCGCTGGCCGAGGCTCTGCCGGAAGGAATGTCACTTGCCGACCTGCAGGCATTGACCGATGAAATGATTGCCGGTGGCAAGACCATCGGGCAAATCAATGCGCGCCGCAAGCAGACTTCATTGATCAAGGATGGCAAGCTGCTTGCAGCCTGCAATGGCGCAGAGATTCGTGTTTATGCGATTTCAGATGTCGAGGGTGACAGCATTGCAACCATCGGTTCGGGACTGGGCGATTGTCATCGGGCCACGACCCGGGCGCAGTCGACCGTCATTGCTTCGAACCAGATCGCCCGTGAGGCTGCCGTGCAACAGGCACACGACCTTGGATTGAAGGTGAAGCTTAATCAAGAGTCGCTTTACGGCGATGTATTCGAACTGGCAGTGGTAATTGCTGAGCTACTGCGTCGAGCCGAACCCGGAGTTTACATTTGGGGTGGCGAGCCAACCGTGGTATTACCGGAGAATCCCGGCAGAGGCGGGCGCAACCAGAGTCTGGCGCTGGCGCTTGCCGAACATATTGTCGGCCGGGAAAACATAAGATTGCTGGTAGCCGGTACCGACGGTAGCGATGGACCAACTACCGCGGCCGGCGGGCTGATCGACGGCAATACCTGGAGCGATCCAGAGGCTGCTCGGTCGGCGTTGCAAAACGCGGATGCCGGCAGTTATCTCGAACAGCATGACAGTCTGTTTGTGACAGGACCGACCAATACCAACGTCATGGACCTCGTCATCGCAATCGTGGACTAAAGCAATACCTTGATTTCGTCGAGTGATGCCGGATCTTCGATCGTCGAAGGCACGACGTATTCATCGCCATCGACCATTGCACGCAAGGTCTTGCGCAGAATCTTGCCGGAGCGTGTCTTCGGTAAACGACCTACGATCAGGGCTTGTTTGAAAGCGGCTAACGCACCTATATCCTGGCGCACCAATGCAACCAGTTCGTCGATGATTTGAGCAGGTTCGGCACCCTCGGTGTTTTTTAACACTACAAAGCCCATCGGTAACTGACCCTTGAGTTCGTCGCGACGGCCGATGACCGCGCATTCGGCCACCATCGGGTGCTTGCCGAGTACTTCTTCCATCTCCCCGGTGGAAAGCCGGTGCCCGGCGACATTGATGACATCATCGACGCGGCCCATTATGAAAAGGTAACCATCATCATCGAAATAGCCGCCATCGCCAGTGGTGAAGTAACCGGGGTAGGTTTCCAGGTAGTTCGATTTAAAACGCTCGACATCACCCCAGATCGTGGTCAGACAACTTGGCGGTAGTGGCAGTTTGATTGCGATGAATCCCTGCTCGTTGGCGGGTAGTTGTTTTCCCGCTTCATCGAGTATTTCGATATTGAATCCCGGCACCGGCACCGTCGATGAACCGGGTTTAACCGGCATCGATTCAAGGCCATGCAGGTTCGCTGCGATCGCCCAACCGGTTTCGGTTTGCCACCAGTGATCGAGTACCGGCACCTCGAAGGTCTCTGCCAGCCAGTCATAGGTTGGTGGATCGAGGCGCTCACCAGCGGCAAAAATGGTTTTCAGGCAGGACAGGTCGTACTGTCGGGCGAGTTTGGCTTCCGGGTCTTCTTTCCTGATTGCGCGAAATGCAGTCGGCGCGGTGAATAGTGCTTTCACGCCATGCTCGGAAATGACTCGCCAGAAGGCCCCGGCATCCGGTGTCATGATTGGTTTGCCTTCATAAAGTATTGTCGTGCAGCCATGAATCAGCGGGGCATAAACAATATAGGAATGACCTACCACCCAGCCGACGTCGGACGCGGCCCAGTACACTTCGCCAGGCTCGATGTCGTAAATCGCGCTCATACTGTATTTCATCGCCACCGCATGCCCGCCGTTCTCGCGCACCACGCCCTTGGGTTTTCCAGTGGTTCCGGAGGTGTAGAGGATGTAGAGCGGATCGCTGCCCTTAACCGGTACACATGCGGCAGGTGCAGCGGCAGCTAGCGCCTGTTGCCAGTCTACATCGCGTCCCGCCTGCATGCTGGCGGTTGCCTGCGGACGTTGCAGTAGTATGCAGTGGGCGGGTTTATGGCTTGCCATCTGGATTGCGGCGTCGACGATGGGCTTGTATTCGATAACCCGATTGATTTCGATCCCGCAGGATGCGGTCAGCAGTACTTTGGGAGTTGCGTCATCAAGACGTACCGCAAGCTCGGGTGGGGCGAAACCACCGAAAACAACCGAATGCACTGCGCCCAGGCGCGCACAGGCCAGCATCGAAATTAACGCTTGCGGAATCATCGGCAGGTAAATGACAACACGATCACCTTGCTCGACCCCGCAGGCCTTGAGCATGCCGGCACATAACGCAACCTCGTCGCGCAATTCTCTGTAGGTAAATTTCTTTTGCTGGTTGGTGACTGGAGAATCATAGATTAACGCGGTCTGATCGGCGCGACCGTTGTCGACATGGTAATCGAGGGCAAGATGACAGGTGTTCAGTTCGCCATCGGCAAACCATCGATCTATACCATGTTCATCGGTGCTGAGTATATTGCTGGGGGGTTTATACCAGTCGAGCTGGGTTGCTTTCTCGGCCCAGAAAGCCGCGGAATTTTCTATCGATGCCTGGTACTCGGATTGATATGACATTGGTTACCCCTCGATCGAATACTTTTTCTATTTTGAAAAATACTTACCGCATCATATTACGAGCAGGAATTGTAGACAATAGTGGTTTCTCAATGCCCAATATTGGGAATAATAATCATAAATATGGATAAATTGTCGACAATCTGCTCCTGATGCCCGGTATTACTAACTACTACTTCGGTCAAAACATTCGTTCATGATATCGATGAAACGTTTTGATGGTGCGGATAAAAACTTGCCCTTGCGGGTGACAATGCCATAGCTGCGTTTAGGGAAATACTGGTCGATCGGGATAACACACATCCTGGTGCGGTCTTCCGCGGTAATACAGACATCGGTGACTATAGAGATGCCCTGACCGAGACTGACGTAGCGTTTGATTACTTCCCAGCCTCCGGCTTCAAGGGTGACGCGGAAATTGACGTTATGCTGGGCAAACACCATTTTTACGATATGCCAGGTGCTCAAATGCCGTGGTGGCAGGATCATTCCGTATTTACCAATGTCATTCAGGGTGATCTTATCCATCTTCGACAGTGGATGATCGAGCGGTGTGATCACTACCGGGTTATAGGTGACGATGGGGTCATAGACCAGGTCTTCGGGAACTTCCAGCATCGACCCGATAGCAAAATCGACGCTATCGTTGCGCAACATTTCCATACCGTTGCGCCCGGTTTCGTTGGCGAGCCGCAGTTTTATCGCCGGGTATTGTTTGGAGAATTTCCCCACTGGCCCTGGCAATACATACAGGATGGTCGATTCGCCGGCGGCGATGTTGAGTTCACCCGAGGTCAGATTGCCGCAGTGCGCGTCAAAAGTTTCCTTGAGCCGGTCGATTCCCTGCACGTGGGGTAGACATAATTCATACAGAATACTGCCTTCGGTGGTCAGACTTAGTTTGGGACCGCTACGTTCGAACAGCCTGGTATCCATTTCCTCTTCGAGTGCGTGGATCTGCAGTGAAATCGTGGGCTGACTGGCAAACAGGGATTCGGCCGCTTTAGTCATACTGCCGAGTTTGGCCGTCTGGCAGAATGCGCGCAGTTTCTTCAAATGATTTTGCTTGTAGTAGGAATTAGCCATAATATCGTCCGTACCGCCGTATTATTTGATAACTCAATGCAAAAATCAAACTCAATTCGTTTATTCAATGATTTGGAAAGGTACTGCTGTATCTCGAATGCGGTCAAATATCCATTTAATATTTCTATCTGCGCGCTTCTAGCTAGCCAGGTAGTCTAGCGCGGCGCTTGTGCCGCCCTTGCTAAAGGGATTTGTTATATTTATTTCTATGGGCGACAATCCTGCCTTTCCTGACCCTGTCTAGCAAGCCCTGCTGCGGCAGGGGTTTTCTGAAAGGATGGCCGTTGCCCACAAGCTCTTTACATTCTCCAGAATCTACTCCGCGTAGAGCAAGTATCGGCGACAGTGCGCTCGCGGGCAGACTGCGGCATGAACTCGAAGGTGAAGTAATTTTCGATGCCTTCAGTCGTGGTCGTTACAGCACCGATGCCTCTATTTACCAGATCGAGCCGATTGGTGTCGTGGTACCACGCCATGAGCAGGACATCATCTGCGCTATTCAAATTGCCGCGGACGCAGGCATCCCCGTCCTGCCACGCGGTGGCGGCACTTCGCAGATCGGACAGACTGTGGGCAGGGCGCTGGTCATCGACACCAGCAAATATTTGAACCAGGTAAGCGTATTTGACCCCACTTCACGCAGCATCTGTGTCGAACCGGGGGTGGTGCTGGATCAGCTCAACAAGCACCTGAAGCCGCATGGATTATTTTTTCCGGTGGACGTCTCTACCGGGAATCGCGCGACTCTCGGGGGTATGGCGGGTAATAACAGTTGCGGCGCACGCTCTATTCGTTACGGCAATATGGTACACAATGTGCAGGCTATCGATGCCATCCTGGCAGATTGCAGTAGCGCGCACTTCACCGATTTGGCCCACACCACCGACGAGGGTTCCTGCGCCGAACTGGTACGCAAACTAAGCGCACTGGGCCAACGCGAAGCGGCAGAGGTTGCACGCAGGTTTCCGCAGTTGTTACGTCGTGTGGGTGGTTACAACATCAATGAAATCGTTCAGGCCGATGGCGCAAATTTGGCGCGCTTACTGGTTGGCTCGGAGGGGACACTGGCATTTTTCACCCGGTTGCAACTGGAGTTGCAACCGATTCCACCACAAAAAGTACTCGGCATTTGTCATTTCCCGACTTTTCACCAGGCGATGGATTCAGCCCAGCATATTGTCAAACTCGAACCGAGCGCGGTGGAGCTGGTTGATCGCACGATGATTGATTTATCGCGCGAAATTCCAATATTCAGTAGCACCGTGGATCGCTTTGTACAGGGTGAGCCGGAGGCGTTGTTACTGGTGGAGTTCGCCGGTGACGATGGCGATGAACAACTCGGCAAACTTGGTCAGCTGGTCGAGTTGATGGCCGACCTCGGCCTAGCCGATGCGGTGGTCGAAGCACTCGATGCCGACTTCCAGACGGCAGTATGGGACGTGCGCAAGTCCGGGCTCAATATCATGATGTCGATGAAGGGCGACGGTAAACCGGTGTCCTTCATCGAAGACTGTGCGGTACAACTGGAAGATCTTGCAGAATACACCGATCGGCTGACTCGAGTGTTTGAAAAATACGGCACTACCGGTACCTGGTACGCCCACGCCTCGGTGGGTTGCCTGCATGTGCGCCCGATTCTCAATATGAAAGATGCCAGCGGGGCGCACAAAATGCGCGCCATCATGGAAGAGACCCTGGAAATTGTGGAGCAATACAAGGGTTCGCATTCCGGTGAGCACGGCGATGGTCTGGCGCGTTCAGAATTTCATGAGCGCATGTTCGGTACGCGAATGGTACGTGCCTTCGAAGAAGTTAAATCCAGCTTCGATCCGACTGGCCTGTTTAATCCGGGCAAGATCGTGCATGCGCAGCGCATGGATGACCGTACGCTGTTTCGTTACCCTCCGAATTACCAGGTGGCACCGCTGCAAACAACGCTTGACTGGTCGGAGTGGGGTGGATTTGGCGCGGCTGTCGAGATGTGTAACAACAATGGCGCCTGTCGCAAGGCGGATGTCGGCGTGATGTGTCCTTCTTATCGAGTTACCCGTGACGAACAACATTTGACCCGCGGCCGGGCCAATACCTTGCGGCTGGCAATCAGTGGTCAGCTGGGTGCCGATGCACTGGTTTCCACGGCCATGTATGACACCATGGATCTGTGCATCGGTTGTAAAGGCTGCAAGCGCGAATGCCCCACCGGGGTCGATATGGCGAAGATGAAGGTAGAATTTTTGTACCACTACCGCAAGCATCATCGCCTGTCGCTGAAGGATAGACTGATTGCTTATTTACCGCGCTACGCACCGTTTGCGGCACGCGTGGGATATATCCTGAATTTACGCGATCGTATTCCCGGGCTCGCCTGGTTGAGCGAAAAACTCCTTGGCCTGAGTGCCGACCGCAGTCTGCCTGAGTGGCGTGCGGATTACATCGATGACCGCCGCGAAGCGACCGACACCACGCAGGGCACTGGCAGTGAAGTGGTATTGCTGATCGACACATTCGAGCGCTATTTTGAGCCCGAAATCGCCCGCGCCGCATTAACCGTGCTCAGGGCCTCGGGTTACCAGGTAAAACTACTGCAAGCGCTCGATGGCAAGTACCCGCTGTGTAGTGGTCGTACCTTCCTCGCGGTGGGCCTGGTAGATGAAGCGCGGATTGAAGCCCGACGCATGCTCGATGCTATCAAACCTTACCTTGCACGCGGGGTGCCGGTGATTGGCCTGGAACCTTCCTGCCTGTTAACCCTGCGCGACGAGTTCAGGAGCATATTGCCCGGTGTCGAAACTGACGCCCTGGCAGAGCACGCGTTGTTGCTGGAAGAATTTCTGGCGCAGCAACAGCAGGCAGGAAAGCTTCAGCTCAAATTGAAGCCTTTATCCGCAAGGCGGGCGCTGGTGCACGGACATTGCCATCAAAAAGCGTTCGGCACGATGAAAGCGATGCAGCAGACCCTGGCTTTGATTCCTGACCTGGAAGTTGAAGTGATAGATTCCGGTTGTTGCGGTATGGCTGGCGCCTTTGGTTACGAGGTCAGTCATTACGACGTATCAATGAAAATGGCGGAACTGAGTTTACTACCAGCGGTACGTGCCGCCGATAACGACACGCTGCTGGTTGCCAATGGCACCAGTTGTCGGCATCAGATCCACGACGGCGCGCATCGCCAGAGCCGGCATATCGCCTGCGTCTTAAAGGAAGCCTTATTTAACTGTTAGGCCGTACGTGAGATACCCGCGTTGTGTGGAAATAATGTCCGCCAGGAACCTGGCGTCGTGCCAGACGCCCCAGATGAAGGAGGACCCCCGTCGCGATTGCCATGGCAACCCCAGGAAATAGACTCCTGGCTCAGCAGAAATACCACGCTGATGCTTTGGCTTGCCTGCTTCGTCGAAGGCGTCAACCTTCAACCAGCTGTAATCAACTGCAAAGCCTGTCGCCCAGACGATCGAAGTTATTCCAGCTTCTGCCAGATTCAACTCCAGAATGGGGTCGGTCACACACCGCGGGTCAGCTTCGATGTTGCGGGCTTCAGGCTCCTGCGGAAGGTCGAGACCATTGCGCGCAATATAAGCGTCGGCTTCGTCCAGCACCGACAGGTAGTTCGCATCTCCTTGCGCCAGATTATCCGCAAGATCTGTGGCGAAGTGCATCACACCTTGTTTGAACGATTCCGTCCGACCAACCAGCGTCATCCCCTGCGCGGCAAGACGCCGGAAGTCGATCGTATGGCCGCCATTGGCACCGCTCACCGAGATCGTGATATGTTCCGTGCCCGCTTCGAGGGCCGCCGCATCCCACTTGCCGAGGACCCCCAGCCACCAGACGAAGTCACGCCCGCGATAGCTTCGGGGAGGGCGGTCGTGTGGGCCGACCGAGAGGTAAACACGCTTTCCCGCACGCAGCAGTTCATCCGCGATCTGCACCCCCGAAGACCCTGCTCCGACCACCAGCACCGCACCTTCGGGCAGCTTCCCGGGATTGCGGTAGGCGCTGGAATGCATCTGCGTGATTCCCGCAGCTTCAGGAGCCACGGCCGGGATCACAGGACGTTGGAAGGGTCCGGTGGCGGCAACCACACTGTTGGCTTCGATCACGCCATCTGATGTTTCGACACGAAAGCCTGGTCGGCCAGCATTCCTTTGCACTTCCCTGACCTCCACACCACAGCGGATGGGGGCAGCGATCTGCTCTGCGTAAGCGACAAAATAGTCCGCAACCCTCTCCTTGGGGGCAAAGGCATCGGCATCGATATCGGCGAACTCCATGCCTGGAAATCGGTCATGCCAGGCCGGACCATTGGCAACCAGAGAGTCCCATCTTTCCGAGCGCCAGCGTTCGGCAATTCGCTGTCGTTCCAGAACGAGGTGAGGCACGCCGCTGTTGCTCAGGTGCTCGCTCATGGCCAAACCGGCCTGGCCGCCGCCAACAACGAGCGTCTCTACTTTTTCTATTGACATTTCTGACTCCTTTTCTGGTTTTTCAGGGATTTCAGTACAGTTTTTGTATATTGCCCAACCGGCAAACTTTAATAAAATAATCGTTTTCGAGTTATTGAATCGGAAATACTAAATCAGAAAAGCCATCGGTTTGCCCCCTCGAGGCAAGATTGCGATTGCGCATAAAAGTTATACGCCTTCCGACGGGTTTTACTTGAGCGCGGTGATTTGAATCAGCGCGCGAAACGGAGTTTTTTGGCGTAGGGAAAAACATCCTCGTAAACCCCGGCCTTGATGTTTTCCTGCTTACCAGTCCAGAAATCCGCCTCCAGTAAATCACCATGGTGTTTCATAAACGCCTGGCGTACCCGATTGTTGGCGAACAGGAAAGTCGCGAATTGTTCGGGGAAAACATCGTTGGCGGCAACGCTGAACCAGGGTTCCGCGGCCATTTCGTCTTCCGGGTAAAGTGGCTCGGGTATTTTACGGAAATTACATTCAGTCAGATAACAGATTTCATCGTAATCGTAAAACACCACACGGCCCTGACCTTGTCCGGTAACGCCGAAGTTTTTCATTAGTAAATCTCCGGGAAAAATATTCGCCGCAGCCAGTTCCTTGATCGCATCACCGTAGCCTTTCATCAGGTGGGCGAGGTATTGGTCGTCGGCTTGCTGTGCAGCCATGTTTAACGGGGTCATACGACGTTCGATGTATAAATGCTTGATCACTATCTGACTACCTTCTTCAGAAACGCTCTCGGAACAGGTTTCGTAAAGTTCTGCGAGCAAATCATCGGCAAAGCGCGCACCTGGCAGCGCTACATGTGAATATTCGAGTACATCCGACATGCGCCCGACGCGGTCGTGCATTTTGACCAGGCGGTAGGTGTCCAGCACTTCCTGGCGCGTGGTTTTCTTCGGCGGTGGAAAGCGATCGCGGATCACCTTGAATACGTAGGGATAGGATGGCAGCGTAAACACCGCCATCACCATGCCCTTGATCCCGGGGGCGAATATGAGTTCGTCTTCCGAGTGTTTCAAATGGTGCAGGAAGTCGCGGTAGAAAACGGTTTTACCCTGTTTGTGAAAACCAATCGCCGAGTAAAACGACTCCTTGCTGCGCGTAGGCATCAGCAGACGCAGGAAGGTAACGATCGAAGAGGGTACCGGGTGATCAACCATGAAGTAGACGTAGGAAAATTCGAACAGGCGGGTCAGGCCCTGTTTGCCGATGATGATGGCATCGCAATAAACCGAGTCATTGCCGCTGTGTAAGATCGGTATCGCAAAGGGCACCGCCAGGTTTGAATTGATCGCTCTGCCAACGATATAGGCCGCCTTGTTTCGGTAGAAAACGCTGCTTATCACCTGGAATTGAAAATTCAGATGTGCGTGTCGTGGGCGTGGAAAACTGTGCTTGATCAGCGCCTGGGTGACATTGCGCACATCGCGCTCGATGTTTTCGAATGGCAGACTGAACCCGGCGTCGAGCAGAACCTGCTTGATCGAGGATCGAAAGCCGCGCTTGGCCGGGTAATAAACATGATAAGAAGGCTTGTCGGAATCGATGAACTCGGTCGAAACCGCGCTGCGTACGAAGATATAGTCGTTGCCGAAGTAGTCACGGTGAAACAGCGCACAAAATACCGAGTTGTAAAAAGTTTCTGCCAGCTCGGGTTGCAAATGGTTGCTGATTAACAGCACATACTCACGCTTGACGTCAAACCAGAGTTGACTGTCAAAAGGTTCGAGGTCGAACAGTTTTTGCAACTCGCCAATCGCATCCTTGACGCGGATGTCATAAAACAGGATGCGATCACGCGAGGCCACCCGTTCTGCCTCCCAGTCTGCATTTTCGAAGCGTTGCTTGGCACCCTTGGTAATGGCGCTGAAAATAGTGAAATGTCGATCGAAGCCGCTAACAATAGTAGTTGCAATCTGGGTCGATAAACCTTTTGCCGGTTTATTCATTGGCAGGCTCCGGAAAGTTCATTCAGCCGATAGTAAGGTTCTTCGCGAAAGATTTTTTGGCGTAACCATTGTTGCCAGATATCTATGGGTAGTGGCGACCTTGCGCTCGTCCCCTGATTGCTGACTCATCAGCGAGGCAATAGAGCGGTATGGCGTTACCCATGGTTACCAAAAATTCTGCCAGAGTGTTACTTATCATGCCGTAGAGGTCAATAAGATTGAAAAATCGATTGATTTGTATCAAATTTGTCTGCATCGCGACGCGGGCGACGAGGCGAACATCTTGTCGCCTGCGAAGGTTTATGTAAGCATATCCCGGTTCACCAATGAACCTGATAATTAAATACCCGAGGAAGAGGCGCCATGTCCGAGAATAAAATCTATCCAGTGCCGGCAGAATTTGCTGCCCAGGCGAATGTCACCGCGACGCAATATGAAACCATGTATCAGCAGTCCGTCGAGGATCCGGAAGGTTTCTGGTCGGAGCAGGCGGAGAATTATATTTCCTGGTTCAAACCCTGGAATACGGTCTGTGACTGGAGCTTTGCCGAAGACGATCTGCACATCAAGTGGTTCGAAGGCGCCGAACTCAATGTTGCCTATAACTGCCTTGATCGTCACCTGGATACGCGCGCCGATCAGGTCGCAATTATCTGGGAGGCGGATGATCCGAACGAGTCCCGCAAGATAACCTATGCCGAGTTACACGAAGAAGTTTGTAAATTCTCCAATGTGCTGAAAGCGCAGGGCGTCAACAAGGGTGATCGGGTTTCGATATACATGCCGATGATTCCTGAAGCAGCAGTCGCAATGCTGGCCTGTACGCGTATCGGTGCGATGCATTCAGTCGTCTTCGGTGGTTTTTCCGCGGACGCGTTACGCGACCGTATCCTGGATTCGGATTGCCAGGTGGTGATTACCGCCGACCAGTCAATTCGCGGTGGCAAGCGGGTGCCATTGAAGTCGAATGCCGATAAAGCAGTTAGCGAATGCCCCAACGTCAAGAGCGTGATCGTGGTACAACGCGGTGGTGATCCGGTGGACTGGACCGATGGTCGCGATGTCTGGTATCACGAGGCCATGGCCTCGGCTTCAGCGGACTGCGAGCCCGAGATGATGGCTGCTGAAGACCCGCTGTTTATCCTCTACACCTCGGGTTCCACCGGGAAGCCGAAAGGCGTGTTACATACCACCGCGGGTTACCTGTTACAGGCGGCGATGACGCATAAGCTGGTGTTTGATTATAAGGATGGTGAAACCTACTGGTGCACCGCCGATGTTGGCTGGGTTACCGGGCATACCTATATCGTCTATGGACCGCTCGCCAACGGGGCTACCTCGTTAATGTTTGAAGGCATTCCAACCTATCCCGATGTTTCCCGTTTCTGGCAGGTATGCGACAAGCACGAGGTGTCGATTTTTTATACCGCACCGACCGCGATTCGTGCGCTGATGGGCGCCGGTGACGAGGCGGTCACGAAAACCTCGCGCAAATCGCTGCGCGTACTCGGTACCGTGGGTGAACCAATTAACCCTGAGGCCTGGTTGTGGTATCACAATGTGGTCGGTAATGGCCGCTGTCCGATCGTCGATACCTGGTGGCAAACCGAGACCGGGGCGCACATGTTGACCCCGTTACCCGGCGCCACCGCAACCAAACCGGGATCCGCGACCTTCCCGTTCTTCGGTGCACAACCTGTTCTGCTGGACGATCAGGGTAATGATATAGAGGGTAATCCGGCAGAAGGTAATCTGGCGATGCGAGCGCCGTGGCCTTCGATGATGCGCTCCATTTACGGCGACCATAAACGCTTCTATGAAACCTACTTTGCGATGTTCAAAGGCTATTACTTTACCGGTGACGGCGCGCGTCGCGACGAGGATGGGTATTACTGGATAACCGGCCGGGTAGATGATGTGCTCAATGTTTCCGGACATCGTCTCGGCACCGCGGAAATCGAATCCGCGCTGGTCAAACATGAAAAGGTCGCCGAGTCGGCCGTGGTTGGATACCCACACGATATCACCGGGCAGGGTATCTATGCCTATGTCACGCTAATGGCTGGCGAACAAAGTAGCGATGAGTTGAAGGACGACCTTGTTAAACTGGTACGCTCCGAAATTGGCCCCTTCGCCAAAATTAATATTATCCAGTGGGCGCCCGGATTACCCAAAACCCGCAGCGGGAAAATCATGCGTCGAATTCTGCGCAAGGTGGCCGCGAACGAAGTCGATAGTCTTGGGGATACTTCCACACTGGCTGATCCCGGTGTGGTCGATGACCTGATCGATAATCGCCTGAATCGATAAAGGCTTTCGTCGCGTTATAAAGGCCCCGTAAAATGCGGGGCTTTTTTTTGGCAAAGTTATTTATAATTCGCTTTTTACCTTCGGTAGCGCCAGCCCGTGTCCATTTTACCGCAGCTGAACACGCAAACCCGTGTTGGCCGCCTCCCTGATGATTTCTATCGACGCGTTAGTCCGCAGGCATTAAACAACCCGTACCTGGTGGCGTTCAGTCCGGTGGTGGCCGAGTTGCTCGATATTGATCCGCTCCTGTTTCAAAACCAGCAGCTAATCGACCTGTTAAGTGGTAGTGCAGTTGCCCCCGGCGGCAATCCGCTGGCGATGATCTATGCCGGTCATCAATTCGGACATTTCGTACCACAGTTGGGTGACGGTCGCGCCTTGATGATCGGTGAAATTACCGGCGCTGACGGTATGGACTGGGAAATTCAGCTCAAGGGCTCCGGCTTGACGCCGTTTTCACGGATGGGCGACGGGCGAGCGGTATTGCGTTCCACCATTCGCGAATATCTTTGTAGTGAAGCCATCGCGGCGCTGGATATTCCGACCACGCGGGCTCTATGTATAACTGGCAGCAAGGATGAAGTGTATCGCGAACGTGTCGAAACCGCCGCGGTGCTGACCCGGGTAGCGCCGAGCCATCTGCGTTTTGGTAATTTCGAGGTATTTTTTTACCGTCAGCAATATGCGCAACTGAAAATTCTGGCCGATTTTATTATCGAACAGTTTTATCCTGCGTGCCTCGCTGCGGAAAACCCTTATCTTGAGCTACTACGCCAGGTGATTGAGCGTACCGCCAAACTGGTTGCGCAGTGGCAACTGGTCGGCTTTACCCATGGCGTATTGAATTCCGACAATATGTCGATACTGGGGCTGACTATCGATTACGGTCCCTACGGATTTCTCGATACCTACCAGTCCGCGTTCGTGTGCAATCACTCTGATGAACAGGGGCGTTATGCCTACGATCAACAACCACGCATCGGCTTGTTTAACCTGTCCTGCCTGGCGCAGGCTATGCTGCCGTTAATCGATGACCACAACGGTGAGTTGGCCGCGGAACAGGCAAAGCAACTGCTCGCTGATTATCAGCCTGCTTACCAGGCACATTACTACCAGGGTATGGCCGCCAAGCTTGGGCTGCAGGCATTTCACCAAGGTGACGAGGAGTTGATCTCGACATTATTCGCATTGATGGAGAAGTCGGTTGATTTTACAATCTTTTTCCGCTGTCTTAGCGAATTCGATGAGACCGCAGATGATAGTAAACTCCGTGACCTGTTTATCGACCGCGAAGGTTTTGCGCGCTGGTATCAGAATTACAAGGATCGACTCGACGTCGACGCATTGCCGGAAGAATCGCGTCGACGGAAAATGCTCTCGATAAATCCAAAGTACATCCTACGCAACTATCTCGTGCAACAGGCTATCGAACGCGCAGAAGCTGGTGATTTCCGCGAGGTGGAAAGCTTGCACGATTTATTGCAGAAGCCATTCGATGAACAGCCCGACTTTGAAGACTATGCCGCAGAACCTCCCGACTGGGCGCGTCATCTTGACCTGAGCTGTTCGTCTTAGCGGTTGCTTATTCTCGTTTTATTCTCTACACTCGCTGAGAATAAAACGAGAAGAGTTACTCTAAATGCTAACTTCACAAGAACAAAAGACACTTCAGTTTATCCGCAATTACCTTGCCCAGAATGGCTATGCTCCCAGGTTCAAGGAAATCGGGACTGCTATCGGGGTATCCTCGCACGGCACCATTCATCGTTATGTGCAGTCACTGGAAGACAAGGGTTATATCGATCGGATCAAGGGTAATTCACGTGGTATGAGCCTGGTGGATTTACCACTGGTCAGTCCACCGACAATTCCGCTGGCAGGTAAAATTGCGGCTGGTTTTCCGATCGAAGCGATCGAGGATCAGCAGGAATTGAATCTTGCCGAAATGTTTATGGGCCCTGAGTTGTTCGCCTTGCGGGTTACTGGTGATTCGATGGTCGACGCCGGTATCCTCGATGAAGACTATGTGATTATTAAAAAGCAGCCGGTCGCCAATGATGGTGATATCGTGGTAGCAATGATTGACAAGGCCGAGGCCACGTTGAAGCGCTTCAAGCGCAGAAGTGAGGCGCAAATCGCGTTGATTCCGGAAAACCAGGACATGGAGCCGATGATATACGCCGCCGAACGGGTCAGCATTCATGGCGTACTGGTCGGTCAGCTAAGGAATTATCGCTAGCTTAGGTAAGCTCATGCAATCAGGCAAATTTTCTCTGCGCGCCCTTTAAACTCTCGTACGGGGCTTCGTTCTTCGCCCGGTAACTGGGTCTGGTTATAAATCTTCTAGTCAGAGCAACACCTGGCAGGTTATCAAATCTGTGCTCACGACATTGCTCGTTCCCTTGACGTCATAACCAATACCCCGTTTTTCCTTAGTAAAAACAGCATCTTCGAGACCTCCGGGTATTCCGGCCCGGAAATGTAACAGGCTTAGCAGGTACCGCTTATCGGATAACCAGGTTTCATCCATACCGCTTATCGGTAAATGCGCTTGCTCCCAGGCATTTCATGAAGATCTGGACTATGTTTTTATGAGCTGATAGAGCAGCTATCCTGCGATTATCAGTTAACGAGAAACATATAATAATGAATAAGGTAATACCATATGGACAGAGTACTATTAGTCGTAGCAATCGCATTTTTTTACAGTTCGTCTTCATTGGCTGCAGATCAGGACCAATACTCCGTGGGATTTCAGCACACCCTGGCTAACTATCATGAAAATGGATTTAATGGTGCAAAACCAACTGCCTGGGTGGGTAAAGACGGACAACTTACCAATGAAAATGTGATTATCAAAAAAACACCGGTATATGATTGGCTGGATCACAGAAACAGTACTCCGGAAACGGGTATTGGCGTGGGAGTTGCCCCCATGTTTGACAGCCATGCTGTTTTTCGTACCAGTAGTAACCACGATAAATCTACTTACGTCGTGCTGGGTTTTGTATCGGATGAATTGACTATGGATGAGGCTGGTACGTTAGACAGCAGGGACGATAGTGTATTTTCCTATGGTTTTGGCGTAACCGACTCAACATCCAATTTTGGATACATGATGTCTATGGACCTGGAAAGTTACCAAATCTCAGCCATAGGTTTGAGCTTTATTTCAGAATTTTAAGAAATTAATCGCCAGCTTCAACTTAGTCGCCGCTAACCGCTGCTTTAACCCGGTGTCGGGATTATATGTTTAATTGTTGCTGTATGGTGCGCAGCATGTCGGCAATAATCCGCGAATTACCGACTACGATCTGACCGTTTTCAAGAAAATGCCCGTCACCGCTATAGTCGGTAACCAGACCGCCGGCTTCACGAACTATCAGCGCTCCGGCCGCCAGATCCCACGCGTTCAGGCCGGATTCCCAGTAACCATCGAGGCGCCCTGCGGCGACATAGGCCATATCCAGTGCCGCTGAACCTGCGCGTCGGATATCGCTTGCCGAGGAGAAAAATGCGCTAAACAGTTTCAGGAACTCATCGAGTTGGTCCGGGTTTTTAAACGGAAAACCGGTTGCGATTAACGCACCCTTGACGGATTTCAGGTTACCCACACGAATTCGGCGATTGTTCAGCGTAGCGCCATCACCGCGGCTGGCGGCAAATAGTTCCTGTTTGAACGGATCATAAATCGCACCATGCGCCAGGCGTCCACGATGCTCGCAGGCAATCGAGACGGCGTAATGGGGAAATCCATGCAGGTAATTGGTGGTACCGTCGAGTGGGTCGATAATCCAGCGATACTCATCACTGGTTTCGATTACGCCTGACTCTTCGGCGACGATACCATGACCTGGATAGGCCTTCAGCAATTCCTCGATAATGATCGCTTCAGCTTCCCGATCGACTTCACTGACATAATCGTTACGTGCTTTTACTTCGACCTTCAAGTCGGGTATTTTGTTGATTTTACGAACGATAAAATCGCCAGCGCGGTGGGCCGCTCGAACCGCGATATTGAGCATTGGTTGCATCGGTGGGAATTCGTCGTGCTGAGAAAGGCGCGCAGTCTAACAAACGGTCTTGAATTAAACCAGAAGTAAACCGACCCTGAAATCAACAGGGGCATCAACAGGGGCGCCAGTATATGAAGCTGCAGAATATCAAGATAGTCATGGCAGGGACGACGCATCCGGGAAATATCGGGGCCGCGGCACGAGCCATGGCTAACATGTGTTTTACCCGGCTTACCCTGGTCGATCCACAATGCCCGGTTGGCGAAATCGCCTATGCCCGTGCCTCGGGGGCGAATGCTATTCTTGACAACCGTGATACCTGCAACGATCTCGCGTCGGCGATTGCAGACTGTAACTGTGTAATCGCTGCCAGCGCACGACGTCGTTCGCTTTCCTGGCCGGAGCTCAGCCCCCCGGAACTGGCCGACAAACTTATTGACATGAATGACACGGCTCAAACCGCACTGGTGTTCGGGCGCGAGCATTCGGGTTTGAGCAATGAAGAAATGCAACTGTGCAATTACATGGTGTACATACCCACTAATCCTGATTTCAGCTCGCTCAATGTAGCCTCGGCGATCCAGGTGCTTTGTTACGAAATTTTCCAACGCCAGGCTATCGTGCCACAGATCGTCAAGCCGATTGAGAAGCAGGATATGCCGGTCGAGCATAGCGAACTGGAGGGCTATTTCGAGCATCTGCAAAATGTCCTGCAGATGTGCGAATTTCTAGACCCGCAGCAACCGGGACTGATCATGCAACGCTTGAGAAGGCTTTATCTACGCAGCGAAGTCACTCGTAACGAGATTAACATTTTGCGCGGCATGCTGACGGCAATCGAAAAACAACGTGGATAAAAGACAATAACTGTTACAAATCGTTACAAATCGTTACGCCGCTGCAAAGCTTGCCAGCGGTCAATTGTCTAGAATCCTGTTTCGTAATCAATCAACTATGGAGATAACCGATGAAACTTTCAACCAGAGTCATTACCGCTGTTTTACTCATTGCCGGTAGTTCGGGCGTGGTCTACGCGTATAGCAAACATAACGACTGGGGCATGTCCCCCGAGGAAAAGGTCGAGTTCGTTACTGAGCGGGTTACGCGCAAACTTGACCTTGACAGTCAGCAGCAACAGAACTTCGCCGAACTTGCGGAAACCGTAGTGCAAATCATGCAGGATGCCAGGATAACCAAAGCTCAGCATGTCGATGAAATTGGAGCACTGTTGCAGGAGCCGAGTTTCAACCAGGCACGTGCGCTCGAACTGGTACAACAGAAAACCCGCATGATTAATGAAAAGGCGCCGCTGGTGATTGCCTCGCTGGGTGTATTTCTGAACTCTCTGAACATCGAGCAAAAGCAGCAGATGCAGGAATTTATGCAACATCACCACCAGCATCGCCGACATGGAAATAGCGATTAAACCCAGCTATTAACCCGGCAGCAACGCGGCTGCTCACACAGGAGTCGCGTTGTACAATGGTGGTTTAATTCATGATCGGGCAACCAAATGCGTAAATTATTACTGATAGACGACGATGAACGGCTTGCCGAACCTTTGCAGCAATATTTTGCGAAATTCGATATGTTGCTCGACAATGAAACCGACCCATTAAAGGCCATTGAGCACCTCAAACGGCAAAGCTATGACCTGATCGTTCTGGATGTAATGCTGCCCGGGATAGATGGTTTCGAAACCTGTCGTCGCATACGCCAGTTCAGCGATGTTCCGATCGTGATGCTAACCGCTCGGGGTGATGTTATGGATCGGGTTATAGGACTGGAGCTGGGGGCGGATGATTATCTGCCCAAACCCTTCGAACCACGTGAGCTGGTAGTTCGAATCCAGAATATTTTCAAACGTGCCAGGACGGTATCCGCGGAAAATGTTTACCAGCTGGGTGAGTTACAACTGGATATTGCCAGGAAACAGCTAACACGTGACGACGCAGAGGTGGCCGTTACCGCTACCGAATTCGGGTTGCTCAGTTTACTGGTTCAAAACCAGGATCGAGTATTGTCTCGTGATGAAATCATGCAGGCGCTACGGGGTATCGATGCCGATATTTACAGCCGTGCCATCGATGTGTTGGTAAGTCGACTCAGGCAGAAGTTACAACGACCTGAACTGATTCGTACAGTTCGCGGGCAGGGCTACCAGCTGGTGAATCGATAATGTGGGATTACCTGCAAACCAGGTGGCAAAGCCTGATCTTCAGGTTATTGTTTTACTTTTTGATTTCGATGCTTGCGTTGGCGATCATTCTCGCAACCAGTTTCGCGCAGCGTTTGAAGCCGCATGTGCAAAATGAAATCCTGCCCAATGTCGAGCGCTATATTGCATATCTGATCGATGACATTGGGGTTCCGCCAGACTTGTCTGTGGCCCAGCAACTGGCGGACGAGTTGCCATTTGAAATCAGAATCGAAGGTCAGGGTATAAACTGGGCCTCGAATTCGAAACTGGGAGCCATTGCAGGTTACGAATTTGAGCCTGCCCCCCGGCCTTATGACAATGTCTATTTCAGCCATCATCGTCGCGATCAATTCCTGTTAATTCAAAGACAGGGCTACCAGTATTTATTCGCTGTCGATAACAGTTTTCGTCAAGGTTCCGAGCGTCGCCATTGGGTTTTGTTTTTAGTTCTCGGTTCGATCCTGTTTGCGCTGTACTTTGCGATCAGGCGTATGTTCAGGCCGATTGGAGCGATATCAGCACAAGTAAGGAAGATAGGTGAGGGTGATCTTGCGCAAGCCATCGAGATTAAAGGCAAGGGAGAACTGGCACTGTTAGCGGCAGGAATCAACCGCATGGCAACACAGATCAAGGCCATGCTGGAAAGTAAATCAGGTTTGCTGCTGGCGATAAGCCACGAGCTGCGATCACCAATCACCCGCATGCGCGTCAATCTCGAGCTACTCGAAGAGAGCGATATTCAACAAAAACTGATCGACGATATTCGTGAAATGGAAACACTGATCGCGGCAATCCTGGAATCGGAAAAGCTAAGCAGCAGTCATGCTCCGTTAAACTTGAGTCGCTGCGAGATGCTCAATCTGATCGAAGAAGTCGTTCAGGCCCATCCCTGTCGAAATCGTATTAAAACCAGCATGTCCCCGGTTGCCTTCGAAATGGATCAGTTGCGCTTGAAATTGCTGCTTAAAAACCTGCTGGATAACGCCTGCCACTATTCTATTGATGAGCAAGCCCTGATCGAGGTAAGTCTACGCCATGATCAGAAAACAGCCAGTATCGAAGTACAGGATCGTGGTATCGGCATTGCCGCGGAGGACATTCCGCACTTGACCGAAGCTTTTTATCGTCCCGATCAGGCAAGGCGGCGGGATACCGGGGGTTATGGTCTTGGCTTGTATTTATGCAAACTGATTGTCGAGGCCCATGGCGGGGAAATTATTATCGAAAGTGAGCCTGGTACCGGTACCAGGGTGGTGGTCAAGCTTCCGCTTGATAATAGTTGACCATTTTAGTCAGGATTGTATACTGAGCTGGTTTTACGCCAACATTATCTACCATGCGACTATCCACCAAAAGCCGTTATGCAGTGACCTCGCTGCTCGATCTTGTTATGCACTCCGAGCAGGGCCCTGTCTCGCTGGCCGATATTTCGGTGCGGCAGGGTATTTCCCTGTCCTACCTGGAACAATTGTTTGCCAAGATGCGACGCAACAAACTGGTCGTCAGCACCCGTGGTCCCGGTGGTGGTTACAGTCTGGGCAGTTCGCCCGACCAGGTTTGTATTGCCGATGTAATCAAAGCGGTTGATGAAGTAATGCGGGTAGCGGACAAGGATGTTGTCAATGGATCACCGAATTACGAGCCCTGCCTTACCGAGCAGTTGTGGGAAGAGCTGAGCACTGAAATCGAAAACTACCTGACCACTATTTCACTCGCCGACATGATGCAAAACGATGAGGTGCAGGAACTATCCCGCGTCCATGATTTGCGCCAGAATCAGCACAACCACGGCTAAGCCAATGCCAGTGTATCTCGACCATAACGCAACCTCGCCGATGCACCCACAAGTGGTGGATGCAATGCTGCCATTTTTACAAAACCCAACCGGGAATCCATCGAGTCTGCACAGTTATGGCCGTATGGCGCGTTCGGCTATTGAATCCGCACGCGCCGAGGTAGCCAATTTACTGGGTTGCTCAAGCAGTGCGGTGATCTTCACCTCGGGCGGGACCGAGGCGAATAATCTGCTGCTAAAAGGTTATGTCGATAAAA
>Ga0209165_10000078_pt1 | contig 45788 bp, 59 predicted proteins | sample tdAd001_FD_187122 | JGI IMG/M metagenome (GOLD analysis project Ga0209165, IMG submission 187122) | Marine sediment microbial communities from the Atlantic coast under amendment with organic carbon and nitrate - tdAd00.1 (SPAdes)... | ecosystem: Environmental > Aquatic > Marine > Coastal >... | reverse complement strand
CCGACGGTACTCCATTGCTGCTCGTTCTCCTTGGCCTGCAGGAACAGGTCCAGGTCACTCGGGTCCAAGTCGTCCATGACCTCGTGCATCTTGTCGCGGTACTTCCGCGGTATCTCCAGCGATGTCACCCACCGGTAGTATGTCGGGCTGGTGATGTCGAACTCCTCGCAGAAGTCCTTGTGCGTCCAGCCCTCGACGTAGCAGAGATACATCGGGATGGTGATGGTGGGTTTCGCATCCTTGAACAGCAATGCCCACAGTGAACGTGTCTGGGCGGCGCGGGAGTCCTTGAAGTCGAAGTACGCCTGGAGCGCGGTGACATGGGTATTCCTGTTCTTGCGTTTGTTGCGAATGCCGAGGCCTCGCAGTGCCTGCTTGATGTCGTCCATCTCGTGTCCTTTCGTCAAAACTAACTCACGACTTATACCATTCATCGACACTGGAACTCAACATACTACCGGAAAATATGTTCTGCCGTGTGAAAACAATGACTTAGGCATGAAACCCTTGGGCATTACGTCGAATACCGTCGCATCTCACGTCGAATACCATATCGACTTACATATTGTACCAAGTCGCGGAAATAGGTAGGCGTTTTCCTGTGGAGAATGCAATCGAGGATTTGAGCGAGGGCATTGATGATATTGAATAAATCGTGAAATGGTATGTAAAAAAGAGTGCATTCAAGCACATGGTATAAGTCGTGAGTAAGTTCATGGTATGAAACGTGAGTCGATTTCGTACCAAACGTAAGAAAAAAGGCCCCTCAAAAGAGGGACCATATCCAGTGTATGAGCGGGTAGAACTGAGCGAACAAGATGAGCAGGCTCAGTGGCAGGATGATGCCGTTCTCGATCAGCCTTTGCCGAAGAGTTCGGTGATCGTCTTGACAGTCGGGTCCGAGGTCTTGAACGTCCAGCCCCCCTCCGGCTTCTTGATACCAGCTTTGCGCAGCATCTGTCGGGCCTTGTTCGCAGGGATACCAGCTTCCGCTGCCAGGATCGCTACCGTCGTCATGCCCGATGGGGCTTCCTTCTGGCTGCGGTGCCTGTTCGGCGTTTTGGGCTTGGAGGCTTTCTTGGAAGGCTCGGGCTCCGGGGAAGAGTCGGTCGTATTCTCTTCGGAGTCGGTATTGTGCGAGGCTAACGACCTTTGGTCCCAGAAGTGGGTCAGTCGTTCGAGCTGGGCGCTGTCGGGGTATGGTGGGGTCCATTCGGCTTCCTCCTTGGTGGGTTCGTACTCGATGACGTCTTGGATGTGATGCTCGCGGATGCTGAGCGTGAAGCCGGTATCGCGGTGCGTGAATACCAGCGTGTACTCGTCCTTCCAGGATTGAGTGCATGAGTCCGCGCAGGCGGTGATGATTGTGTCCAGCCAGTAGTGGGCTGCGTAGGCGGTGCGAAAGGCGTGAGTGAAGAACCGCACGTTCTCGCCGTCAGCATTGTTGGTGCTGAAGAACGGGTGGTACCGCGGAGTCCGCGTAGGTGAGGAAACGTACTCGGCTTCGATGCCGCTAGTCTTTGTCTTGGCCATGTGCCTTCTCCTTCATCTGTGCAGCCAGTGCCCGGACTTCGACCAACTGAGGGTCGTCCGGCTTCCACTTCCAGCGCTGGTTGCGTTTGTGCTTGAGGTTTGCCCTGAGCTTTTGCCGCAGGGGGTATGCGTCGAGGTCGTACTCGCGGCATATGTGTTTGAGGGTGATTGTCTCCATTCGATGTTGCTCCAGTGTTGATCGAATTGCAGTATAAAGACTTTGTCTGCCATTGTAAACCTGCGGATTGAAAAATCTTGCTTGCGGTGGGATTTCTGTTGAAATGGCGATTATAGTCTTGTATCGTGTATGTGTTGAAACGAAAAACGTAGGAGGTTGCAATGGCAACTGTCGCTGAACAAATCCGTAACCGGTTCCCGCAGATCGCGGATATGCCGAACCTGATCGAGGATGCCGTTGAGCACCTGATCGAACATGCGGTCGAATGTGACGAGGCTGGCGGGTCCGGCTGGAACCAGCTGGCACTGGTCGTGAATGGTCAGGTGCCGTTGGCACTGCTCCGTGAGGCTGTCGAACTGATGATGACGCGGGAGGCTGGGCATATGCTCGACGCTATGCGCGGTGTCATCGCTGGGCGTTTGCTCGAGGGGCTGGATGAGGATGATGTCACTCATTACTTCCGCATCCGCGACGCTTACAACGGCCTTAGCAATGCGGGGTTGATCTGATGCAGTGGATCATCATCACCAAGCCGATTGGCGGCCTGAACGCTGACCAGGAATTTACCGGTCCGTTCGACACATACGACCAGGCCATGGATCACTTCGTCACTATGGGCCCGGCAAGCAGCTACGAGCACAAGTACATCACGGAGCTTTTCACCGCAGCTGAGCGGGCGAGGATTTCGGGAACTGAGGAGGTTTCGGGAATTGACCCGCTTGCCAGGAATAGTGATGAGCCTGCGGACATCGAACGAGTGCCAGCTGAATGGCGTGAGGCCGTGATGGCGGAACTCATGCAGGAAGCGGCCGATATGTCGTCCAAGGAGCTGGCGTTCCTGCTGCTCGAAGGTATGGACATGGCAGAGCTGAATGAACGTGTCCGGGAGCTGAAAGCCGACAGTCCCGAAAGCGAAACGGTGATGCACTAGCCTCCTGTGGATCAGTAGACTCTAGGGCCGGTATGGCCGCATCTGGGACTGACAGTAGAGACTGCAAATAAGCCCCGGGGCATACGGCCATACGTGCGCGCGGCCGCGTTGGGGCAGGGCCCTAGTTGCCGGTAGCTCTGCCTAGCCAGGGCCATAGGTCTAAGCTCTACGCAGCCAGGGCCGCAGCCCGCGGCACCGCAGGTGATGGGTCAAGCATCTTGCCCTATCTCGGACCTGCGCTCGCGCCTATCCGATTGCAGACCGAATGTCAACGGGAACCAAACCCCAACGGAGAAATAAAATAAATCTTGCCTCGATCCGTTGACAACGGCATTGGGAGTGCGTATATTCAAATCATCGAAACGCAATACCGCGTCTCGCCAACACCGTGATAAAAGGAAAACACGATATGACCACCGCAACCGAAAACACCCCCGCCACCGAAACCGTCGCCGTCACCAAACTGTCCCCCGGACGTGCTCGCGGCGTCACCAAGAAAACCGCACCTCAGACCGTCGCCAAGGTGACACGTGGTCAGAAGGCAGCGGGTATGACGAACGCACCGAAGCGCGGCAAGAAGCAGGACGATACGAAGGCGCCGACGAAGCGCAATGCCAAGGCACCTGCCACGAAGCGCACGGCGAAGGACAAGGCACCTGCCAAGGCGAAGGCGTCGGGCAACACGCTCACCACCGTTGACATCGCCGAGCAGCACGACATGAACGCCAAGACGCTGCGCGCTCGCATCCGTCGCAACATCGACAAGTGGGAGCCGCTGTTCAAGGACGGTGAACGCCACGTCTTCGCCGACAACGCCACCACGCGCAAGGCAATCGCCGCATTGCTCGACGCATAACACGGCACCGGGTGCGGGGGCACATGCCCCTGCCCCACTCTGTAACAATTTGTGATCGCCCCGCCATTGACATGGTGCGGGCGGTTTTTTCATGGACAGGGCCCCATACGGCGGACCGGTACCGATCTCTAGCCCCAAGGTTTTGGCCCCCTAGCTTCTCTTGTTTGAGAGAGTATTGGTACTGACAAACTCTCACTCCTGCTGATATACTGCTCGGGCGAAACCAAGGAGTACCGCTATGAAAACCAACAACCGCATGAACGATGCCGAGCGCAAAGCCGCTTGGGAAACGGTCGACACACTGGAAGAGGCTGTCGAAGAAGCCCTCGCTCACCCGGAGTTCGCCGCCAGCAGTGATCCCTACTACTCGGACATGACCGACGCCATCTGGGCGATGATCGCACGGTGCCACCAGCGACCGGCTCTCACTGACACTACTCCCATCCCGGATCGTGTCAAGCTGCTGCCCAGGGCTGGCCAATGACTCGGAAGTGGGGCGAAGGAGCAGCAGGCCTGACCGAGCTGGTTCGTCACAGTCGCATCAAAGTGGCTGTGGCGGCCTGGGCCTATGAGAACGGCTTCCCGCCGATCATGTCGGACGCAGCCTATGACGAGCTGTCAAAGCTGGTCGATGCCGAGAGAGCTATTGCGACGGGCAACAGCCGGCTCGATAATTTCTTCCGGCGGCACTTCAGCCCAGACACTGGCATCTGGATCCATGGTCATCCCGACAAAGCTGGGTTGGAAAACATATATGCGCGTTACTACCAACGGAAGAAGCGGCGGAAACGTCGTCGCCGTTGACAAACCGCACAAAACTCGGCACAATGGCTCAAATCTCTCGGGAAGGAGCCATTGCATGCCCAGGCGAAAGAAACCACTGGTCAATGACCCACTTGCCCCGACCAAGCACCGCGTAAAGCTGCCGTCGGGTAAGAAACTCACCATCAAACGCAAAAAGGCCTACGATAAAGGCCGCTTCGATGCCCAGATGCGCGAGCAGTATCTGGCGCTGATCCGCGAGGGCGTCACGAACAAGGACGCTGCTGCAGCATGCGGCTGTGGAACCAAGTACTTCCAGCGACGGCGCAAAGAAGACCCACAATTCGAAGCTGACTATCAGGACGCACGGGCCGACGGCGATGATGTCATCCGTGCTGAGGTCCACAGACGCGGTGTTGACGGCGTGAAGCGCGCCATCTACCACGACGGCAAAGTCGTCGGGCACAAGCAGGAGTACTCGGACCAGCTGCTCATGTTCTTGGCGAAGTCCCGGATGCCGACCGAGTTCGGCGACAAGCAGACCGTCGATCACATCCACAAGTTCGAGGGCGCAGCGGAACAACTGGTCGACAAGATCGCCACGATGCTCAGCGTTCCGGTCCCGGCACTCCCACCGCGGAACCCCGACGTGATCGACGCTGACTATGAGGAGGTGGAAGAATGAGCCTTGCGAACTTCAGCCTCCACGAACTTCGGCAGCAGTGTTCACCTGAGCAACTCGTCGAGCTGTTTACCCAACTCACGGACGAAGAGGCTACGCTGCTGCACTACCAGTGGTCCTTCTGGGCCCGGCCTCAGCAGCTTCCTCCCGACCTATCGTCCTCCACTTCATGGCTTACATGGCTCATTCTGGCAGGTCGTGGCTTCGGCAAGACACGTTCCGGCGCCGAGTGGGTGCGCGATCTGGTCGAGCATCACAACTACCGGCGGATTGCACTTGTCGCTGAGGACGCCGGCGACGCTCGAGACGTCATGGTCGAGGGTGAGAGCGGTATCATCGCTGTCTGTCCTCCTTGGAATAGACCAAATTATGAGCCCTCAAAGCGACGACTCACCTGGCCCAACGGCGCCCGTGCAACTATCTTCTCGGCTGACGACCCTGAGAGCCTTCGTGGTCCGCAGCATGACGCAGCATGGCTCGACGAGCTCTGCAAGTGGCGCTACCAGCAGGAGGCGTGGGACCAGCTGCAGTTCGGTCTGCGCCTGGGGAAGCGTCCCGTTCAGTGCATCACCACGACACCCAAACCCACCAAGCTGCTGAAGGAGATCGTCGCACGGAAATCGACGCTCATCACCAAAGGCCACACCTACGACAACCTCGACAACCTGGCGGAGACGTTCCGTGAGGCCATTGTCGCTCGGTACGAGAACACGCGCCTCGGTCGTCAGGAGCTCTCGGCTGAAATCCTCGACGATAACCCGAACGCTTTGTTCCATCAGCCGCTCATCGACGTGGCGCGCAAGAAGCTTGCCGACGTGCCCGAAGACCTGCAGATGACTGTGGTAGCAGTCGACCCACCTGCCACCGGCAACGCCAACTCGGACGAGTGCGGTATCATCGTCGCCAGCCGCGACATCCCGAACACCAACCACGCTCACTTCTACATCCATGGCGATCACACGGTGCAAGGCCGGTCTCCGGAAGGCTGGGCAGCGCAAGCCGTGTCCGCTTACTACAAGCACGAGGCGAATGCCATCGTGGCCGAGGTGAACAACGGTGGCGACATGGTCGAGAGCGTTATCCATGGCGTCGATCCCACAGTAAAAGTCATCAAGGTCCGCGCATCGAAGGGCAAGTGGATACGTGCTGAACCCATCGCCGGCCTGTATGAGCAGGGGCGTGTGCATCATGTCGGCTCGTTCAGTGACCTCGAAGACCAGATGTGCGACTTCGATCCGTCGGGCACCGTCGAGGGCAAATCACCCGACAGGATGGACGCTCTCGTGTGGGCATTGGCCGAGCTATCGAACCGAAAGCAGGCGGAACCACGCTTGCGCAACCTCTAATATACGTTACGCACGTAATGTAAGCCACAAAAAGGTTGACGGCCGAAGCCGCGGTGTGATATGTTGGCAACAATCAGCTGACTTATCCACCGCGGAGGCATTTCAATGCAGGAACGGATGACAAAGGCCTCCAAAACAGGCCGTGCAATCTACATGCAGACCATGGGACGGCCGAAATGGACGCCCCGACAGTTCGACAAACTCGCCAAAGAGAGCTACGAGATGAATGCGGTGTCCTACCGCTGTGTTCGTCTCATCGCTGAGGCCGCTGCGGCGATGCCTTTCCTCGTTCGCGAGGGAGGCAAGGAGATGGAAACCCACCCCTTCCTCGATCTGATGAAACGGCCCAACCCGTTCGAGTCGCGCCAGGAGCTTCTGACGCGGCTTTATTCGTTCTTGCTGCTCGCCGGCAACTCCTACGTCGAACCCAACATCCTCGACAAGGAGATCAGGGAGCTGTTCATCCTGCGGCCCGACCGCATGACCATCACTCCGGGCGTCAGAGGATACCCCATCAAGTACACCTACACCGTAGGCAACCAGAAGGTCGAGTTCCCGATCACGGTACGCGCCGGCGGTCAGCTCCCCATTCTCCATATCAAGGAGTTTCACCCAACGGACGATCAATATGGTCTGTCTCCGGTTGAACCGGCGGCATACTCCATCGACGTCCACAATCAGTCCAACGTCTTCAGCAAAGCGCTTCTCGACAATATGGCTCGACCTTCGGGGGCTCTCGTATACTCTGGCGGGGAGTCGGGAACCGAGGCGCTCAGCGATGAACAGTTCACGCGACTGAAGACGGAGCTGGAGGAGAAGTACCAGGGGGCGAAGAATGCTGGCAGGCCCCTGCTGCTCGAGGGAGGCTTGGACTGGAAGGAGATGTCCCTCGCGCCGAAAGACATGGAGTACACGGAAGCCAAAAACCAATCGGCCCGTGACATCGCTCTGTCTTTCGGTGTCCCTCCCCAACTTCTCGGCATCCCGGGCGACAACACCTACACCAACTACAGCCAGGCCGTTCGCGCCCTGTACCGGCAGACCGTCATCCCGCTCGTCATGCACGTCTGCGGTGACTTCACCAACTTCTTCGCACCTACCTACGGCGATGACTTCGAAGTCATCACCGACCTCGATAGCCTCGAGGCACTCGCCGATGAACGTGAAGCACTGTGGAAACGGGTCGAGTCCTCGACTGTCCTGACGCTCGACGAGAAGCGTGAAGCTATGGGCTATGACAAGGCGAAGGACCGCAAGGTCGGTGAAGCGATTTGGGCACCGATGAACGAGATGCCCCGCAACGCCGACAAACCCGATCCCGGCGACGGCAAAGAACCCGCGTCTGATGACCCGTTCGCTGATGACCCGAACAACGGTAACAACGGGGACGCCTGATGCTTCGCGAGCAGCACGTTATATCGAGCCAGTTGCTGATTGCGCACGAACAGCGCATGTTCCAGCGCGTTTATGCGTTGAACGCAGCGCTGGCTCGTCATATCGACGCTCGCTGGACGTCCCAGATGAACTCGTCAGCGCATATGATGATCTACCTCGCGCTCGACGTATGGCGCAGCGATCTTGAAGACTTGCTCTTCAGGTTCCACGAGGACATCATGCGAGACGGGATGATGCACGTCATCCGCCTCATGGGTCAGAAGAATGAACAACTCGAGTTCCTCCTCAACTTCATCCGTCCCGAACTGCGCCGATATTCGGAGCAACGGGCAGAGCTGATCGAGGCGTTCTTGCGCCAACGGATCAGTGCCGAATTGGCATCAGGCGAAACGCCGATGCAAGTACGCCAGAACATCGTCCGTATCTTGACAACCCAGAACTATGCACTCCGGATTGCAAGGTCGGAAGCACATACCGCGCTCGAACGAGGAGCGTGGGAGGCCGCTAACAGCCTGGGAGTTCGTGTCACCAAGGAATGGGTATCACGGGAAGACTCACTCGTCAGGTTTGCTCATGCCGCGGCCCATGGGCAGAAGCGAGAGATAGATCAGGACTTCCTCGTAGGAGGTGAGCTCATGATGTATCCAGGAGACCCGAAGGCATCGGCAAAGAATAACGCCAATTGCCGTTGTACTGTGAACTACAGGCTAGGAGGCTGAGGAATTGACCCACATGGATGCACAGACAAAGAAGACTACAATTCGTGCGATGGCCGATTTTGGCAAAGTGCTTGCCGCCATCATTACTTCAACCGCAGTCGTCGGCACTGCAGTCATCTGGTTCACGCTACCGCGTATCACGGAATGGATGGCAACAGTCGCAACGCAGGCCGTCGACCAATACGTCGCGCAGACGCAAGACAATGCCACGACGCTTCTCGATGTCACGCGACAGGTCAGCGTCCTGGTTGATCGGGTCGACCGACTGCAGGCTGACCCCAGTGCCATCCGGAGTGATGTACTCGAGTTTGAGGACTTCGGCAACACAGTGACGAACGGACAGGCGGGAGACCGCGTTCGTATCACGTGGCGTTTCCGCAAGCTGCAGCAATGCGGCGCACCGACAGTGGATGTATTCTTCCGCAATGGTGGTGATGTCACCCATCGTTTCGAGAACGTGTCCATCGTCAATGACAATGGCGAAGGCGTCGACTCTCCTGTCAACCCGAGCCTGGTGCAAACTCTTACCTACAGCGCGGTCATACCCGATGACCAAGAGGTCGAGCCCGGTCGCGCATATGCGTGGGTTACGTTGAGATACGCCGCATGTCCGCTCGCGCCTCCGTCAATATCGCCGGAGGTGCCCTTCAGGATACTGCCTCCCCCACAATGAAGTTGCCAAACCCGCAGGTTTGGTATATGATACGCCCATGAAAGGAAACTCGCTCATGACCACGAACACGGAAAAGAAGTTCGTCCCTCTCGACCTCAAGGAGGTATCCGACGAGGGCGTGTTTGAGGGCTACGCTTCGAAGTTCGGTGACCGCGATCAAGGCGGTGACACGGTCTTGAAGGGTGCCTTTTCAAACTCACTCCGCCAGCGCAAGGCAAAGAACGTCAAGATGCTCTGGCAGCATGATCCCTCCTATCCCATCGGGATTTGGGAGGAGATGTCCGAAGATGCGACCGGCCTTTATGTCAAGGGCCGCTTGCTCACCTCCGTCTCCAAGGCGAAGGAAACCTACGAACTCATGAAGGCCGGTATCATCGACGGCCTCTCAATCGGTTACCGCACGATCAAGGCTCTTCGCGACGACGCCACTGGCACTCGTCAACTGAAGGAACTCGATCTGTGGGAAATCTCGCTTGTCACGTTCCCCATGCTGCAGTCGGCCACGGTCACTTCGGTCAAGGGGGAGTGGAACAAGCGCGATGTCGAGCGTGTACTGCGAGATGCAGGCATGCCGAATGCGATGGCTGTCAAGCTTATCGCCGGGGGCTGGAATGCCGCCAACACCTCCGACGGACAGGGCGATCCTGACGACGGGCTTAGCAATGTGATGGACGAGCTCCGTCGCATGAATGAAACCCTGCAAAGGAGACTGACATGAAAGATCTCATGCACCCCTACGCCGGTGGTCCGCTCGAAGTGAAGGACGCATCCGGTGGCAACGGCAACGACGACAACAAGGCGCCGGACACCGTTGAAATCAAGAAGGGCCTCGACGCCTTCTCCAAGACTCTCGACGCCTTCATGAAGAAGACGGACGACGAGCTGAAGGAGATGAAGAAGTCCTCCGACGGCAAGACCGCCGACGTGGTCACCAAGGACGAGGTGAAGAAGCTCACCGATGCCCTGGAAGAGCAGAAGAAGCTGGTCGACGCGCTGCGCCTGGAAAACAACCGTCCGATCATGACGGCCAACGACGGCACCAAGCAGCAGATGACCGACGAACAGATCGAGCACAAGAAGGCGTTCGATGCCTGGTTCCGCAAGGACGTCGGTGAAGACCAGCTGGCCGAGCTGCAGAAGAAGGCGCTCTCGGTCGGCACCGATCCCGACGGTGGCTACACCGTTCCGGTGCAGATGGAAGCGGCAATCGACCGCGTCATCACGGAAATCTCCGAGATGCGGAACATCGCCCGTGTCGTCCAGGTGTCCACGGCTTCCTACAAGAAGCGCGTGTCCCTCGGCGGTGCGACTTCCGGCTGGGTGGGTGAACAGGCCTCGCGCCCGAACACCGATACCCCGACGCTGGATGTGCTCGAGTACCCGGTGATGGAGCTCTACGCCAACCCGGCGGCGACGCAGTCCATCCTCGATGACTCGGCCATCAACATCGACCAGTGGCTCGCCGACGAGGTTGCCATCGAGTTCGCTCAGCAGGAAGGTGCTGCCTTCGTCAACGGCAATGGCGCTGCGAAACCTCGCGGCTTCACGACCTACGACAAGGTGGACAACGACAGCTGGACCTGGGGCAAGCACGGTCGCGTCATCACCGGCGTCGATGGTGACTGGGCCGACAGCTCGTCCGATCCGGGCGCCGAGACCACGAACATCGTGGACCTCGTCTACGCCCTGAAACCGGTCTTCCGCCGGAACGCTCGCTTCACCATGAACCGCAAGACGGTCTCGAACGTGATGAAGCTGCGTGACGCCGACGGCCGGCAGCTGTGGTCCTCGGGCCTGCGTGATGGTCAGCCCGACCGTCTCATGGGCTACCCGATCTACGAGATGGAAGACATGCCGGACATCGCGTCCGACACCTACCCCATCGCGTTCGGGGACTTCCAGCGTGGTTACCTGATCGTTGACCGCATCGGCGTTCGCGTCCTGCGCGATCCGTTCTCGGCCAAGCCCTACATCCAGTTCTACACGACCAAGCGTGTGGGTGGCGGGGCTGACCACTACGACGCGATCAAGTTCCTGCAGTTCGCGGACTGATCGTAACCACCGGGCGAGGCGAATGAGCGCCTCGTCTACCTTAACCGTTCACTGAAGGAGATACCCAATGAAACGGGACCTGATGAACAACATCCACCCGGTGGTTGCAATCGCACCCTTCGTGGCTACGGATGGTACTGTGGCAGTTTCGGCTGCCATCGACGTTCGCCACTACAAGTCGGTGACCTTCATCATCGCACTGGGCACCCTCGCTGATGCCGACGCAACCTGGGCCGTCACGGTCAAGGAAGGTTCGGACTCGACGCAGGGCAACCACACTGCGGTGGCTGACACCGACCTGATCGGCACCGAGGCCCTCGCGGGCTTCACCTTCGCCGATGATGGCGAGTGCCGCAAGATCGGCTACAAGGGCGATCAGGACTACGTGTCCATCGAGATCGACGATGTTACCGCCAACTCGGGCAACGCGCCCATGTGCGTCATCGCCATCCTCGAGCCCTACGAACGGCCGAGCTCGAACCCGCCGGCGTAACCTCGTTCGCCGATGGGCGGCGGTCAGCTCTATCCTCCTCCCGGGGCTGGCCGCCACTTTAACCTGAAAGGATGCCACGATGAAATTCTCGAACCAACGCACGACTGATCCCGCAACCGAAGTTGCGACCGTTGCCCAGATGGACACGTTTCTTCGTGGCGACAACGTGCTCGAGTCCGTCGATGGCGAACTGCTCACCTCGCTCATCCAGTCCGCTCGTGAGTATGTGGAGGAGTTCACCCGCCGCGCACTCATCACGCAGACATGGACGTTGTTCATGGATGACTTCCCTCAAACCCGTGACCCGCTGGGATGGTGGGATGGCGTTCGTGAAGGGAGCATCACCCAAGGACAGGCGAACTCGTTTGAGCTACCCATCGGGCCGCTTCAATCGGTCACGTCCATCTCGACGTTCTCCGACACGAATGCGGAGACCACGTTCGATGCCGCCAACTATTTCTTGAACACCACAGCCACGCCCGGCGAGGTCATCCTCAACACCGGCGCAACGTGGCCCGTGTTCACCCGCAATCGCAACGGCGTCAAGGTCGTGTATGTCGCAGGTTATGGCGACAACGCAACCGACGTGCCGTCCCCGCTCCGGACTGCTGTCAAGCAGCTTGCGGCTCACTGGTATGAGAACCGCGAACTCGTCAAGACGCAATCGGACCAAAACCAGGCGATGGCACCTGTCCACGTGCAGTCGATCCTGAACCGGTACAAGGTGCGCAAGCTATGAAGAACAGACTGTTTGACATCGGCAAGCTTCGCCACCGTATCTCGCTGTATGCTGTCGACCGTCAGGACGACGGCTCTGGTGGCTTTGATCGACAGGACCCGAGCGGTGCGACCAAAATCCAGGACTACTGGGCGCGTGTCGAGCCAGTCAGCGCGAAGGAACGTCAGTGGGGAGAGCAATTCACCGAAGTGACGACGCACAAGTGCTGGCTCCGCTACAACACGCTCGTGCAGCAAGGAATGATCCTGCGCTATCGCAATGTCGACTACTACATCGAGCAGGCGTATGATCCCGACAACACCCAGGAGTGGCTGTTCCTGACCCTTCGTGAAGGAGGGCCGATGTAATGCCTCGTCTTGATGTCCGCGTCCGCAACCTCTCCTCGCTTCAGGCCAAGGTGAAGCGACTGGATTGGGGCATTCAGGCCGCGGTCATTCGGGCACTGCGTTCACTCGCCAACCCGATTGAGCAGGACATCAAGAAGGAGCTACGTCGAACCAAGTCCGGACCGGTGGTCACTCGGTATCGTCCCGAACGTCAAGTCAAGGTGTCCCGTCCCTATGAGGCTCCGGCCAAAGACATGGGCATGTTGGTCAACTCGATTGATGTTGACGTGGACCCGGCACAGTTCAACCTGACAATCAGTGCCGCGGCTCCCTACGCTCGGGAGCTTGAATACGGCACACGCAAGATGCTACCGCGTCCGTTCCTTCGTCCTGCGCTTGCTCGCTGGCGCAAGGCGATCATCGACGCGATCCACAAAGCGATCAAGGAGGCGGTGTGATGGCCGAAGATGCAAGCGAACAACTGATGAAGGCCCACATTGCCGCACTCCGTGCCGACGCGACACTGCAATCACTTGGTGTGGGAGAACGTGTCTATGACTACGTCCCACGCCGCGAGCAATACCCGTATATCGTCTACCATATCACGGACTCCGATGAATGGGACACGACGACTGACAACGGGGAAGAACACGCCGTCTACGTCCATGTCTGGGATGACAAAGAAGGATCGAAGAGGGCGCGCAAGATCATGCAACGGGTCTATGAGCTGCTGCATGATGTCACGTCCTACTCGCTCACCGACCACAACCTGGTGAATAGCCGGCGCGTGTCTCGGACGATTGATCGAGAAGGGCAACTTTACCATGGCATCGGGCTGTTCCGTGCCGTAACAGAGGAGACCTAACATGGCTGGTCAAAAAGGGAGTGACATCCTCATCAAGGTGGACTCGGACGGCGCTGGTACGTTCGTGACTATCGGCGGGATGCGCTCGAAGTCAATCTCGCTCAACGCCGAGACGGTGGATATGTCGGACTCCGACTCCACCAACAAGTGGCGTGAGCTTCTCGAAGGTGCGGGCATGAAGTCCGCTACCATCACTGGTTCGGGTGTCTTCAAGGACAGCGCCGGGGAGGAAGACGTTCGCGGCTACTTCTTCGCACAGTCCATCGAGGACTTCCAGTTCATCATCCCCGACTTCGGCACCATCGAAGGCGCGTTCCAAGTGTCCGCCATCGACTACGCCGGCGAATACAACGGGGAAGCCACGTTCTCGATGACGTTCGAGTCCGCGGGTGAACTGACCTGGACGGCAGCGTAACGGAGGGCTGGCATCATGGCTGCACTCACACTGCAATCCATTGTCCTCGGAGGTCTCCAACCGGCTTACGCCGCCGTGAACTCCGAGGATACCGTTGTCGTGAACAACGCACAGCGGAACTTCCTGCACGTCAAGAACGGCAGCGGTGGCTCGATCAACGTGACCATCACTGCCGTCAAGACCACCGCTCGTGTGCAGGGCGTCGGCGTCGTGTCGATCTCGGATGAGGTCGTCGCGGTGCCCGCCGGCGAGGAGCGGATCATCGGGCCTTTCACTGAGGCCTACATGGATACCGATGGCACTGTGACCATCGGCTATTCCGGCACCACTTCTGTCACGGCGGGCGTGTTCTCGCTGCCGGCAGGATACTGAAACCAACGGTCGTAAGGAGGATAGACCCATGACCAAAGCAAACAAGCAACGAGGTGAAGTGAAGATCGAAGGTCCCGAGGGCAAGGAATACAAGATGTGCCTCACCCTCGGGGCAATCGCGCAGATCGAAGAGGACCTCGGTGTGGAGAGCCTCACGAAGATCGACGAGGTGATGTCCAAAGCCCGGATGCGGGACGTGCTCACCATCTTCGTCGCTCTCCTCAACGGTGGTGGCAATACCGACATCACCCGCAAGGACATGATCTCCTGGGACGTCACCATCCAGGACCTTATGGACAAGATCCGTGAATGCTTCAACGCTGCCGGCTTCGAGAACGAAGAAGACGATGGCAAGAAGGAGGAAGGTGACGAGGGAAACTGACGGGCAGCCGCCCGACGCCATGGGAATACTGGATGAAGGTCGCCTTTGGGCACATCCACTATACTCCCGATGTCTTTTGGGGGATGAGCCTGCGGGAATGGCAGGCCGCCCTCAAAGGATACATCCAAAAGGAGTATGGCGAACCTGAAACCCCCATGACCTCGAGTTCGCTGCAAAAGATGATGAAGGAGTATCCGGATGATCGGCCGGCTGATTGAAAGACTATTCGTCCAGGTGCGGGCAGACATGACTGATCTGTCTCGCGACCTCAGCCAGGGTATGTCCCAGACCCGGGCCGCCACACAGAGCATGGCTTTGTCGTGGAACCAAGTGAGCGATCAAGTGGCGTTGCTCACCCGGAAGCTCGAGCGTGGCAAGATCACGCAAGGGCAGTATACCTCCGAAATGAACAGGCTCGCGTCGACCATGAAAGTCGTCGCGGGCTCGTATCGTGAGGCGCAGAAGGAAGTGTGGGGCTACTCCCGTGCTGCCCAAGCTGCCGCTCGACAGGCTGCTGTCGTCATGGACCCCACACCCGTCCGAGCATTCGCACGGTCCGCGGGTCAGGCTCGTATGCAGATGATGAACCTCGGCTACCAGCTGAACGACATCGGCATGACGCTTGCCACCGGCATGAACCCGATGACGGTCATGATCCAGCAGGGCTCTCAGATCGCTCAAATCTATGGTGCCGGTCAAGGCGGCGTCACTCAGCTGTTCAAGGACCTCGGTCGAATGGTGACCGGGCTCGCTCGTCGCTTCTGGCCTGTCGCCGTCGTCATCGGCGCAGTCACCACGGGCATCGCTGCACTGACCAAGTCGATCAACCAGACGACTGACGTTGGCGTGACGATGGGCGACACGTTCAAGGCCGTGTTTCAGGTCCTCGGGGGCTACATCTGGAACCTCATCGAAGGGCCCATGAACGACTTGAAGAATGCGTGGCAGTGGCTACTCGACTTCCTGATCGAGTGGTTCCCAAAGGTGATGAATAAGATCATCGGCGCAGGCGTGTCGGCGGTCCGGATCATCGGCGCAGCATGGGACCTGCTCCCCGACCTGTGGCATGACACGTGGACAGCTGTGCGCAACACCACGCTCGACTTCGTCCAGTCCATCGTCAACTTCATCACGCAGGACATGCTGCAGGGGATCATAAAGGGCATCGACAAAATCCTGCAATCGTTCGTCTTCGCATTTGAGGCCATCAAGATCGTGTGGCAACAGCTCCCCGCGATCATGAAGGACGCCATCGGAGGCGCAGTCAATTGGGTCGTCAGTGGTGTGGAGAAGATGGTCAATGGCGCCATTGACGGGATCAATCAGCTGCTCGCCGGATTGCAGGCACTGGTCAACTTCGTCGGTGCTGACAAGGCGCTTGAGTTCTTCGGGTTCAGCGGCACCCTGCCGACGATCAATGAGCAGGACCTGAGCCGGTGGCGCATGGAAGTGGGCAATGCAGTCAACAACACAACCGAGCAACTCGGTGCTGCTGCTGCCAGGACGTTCAACACGGCGATGCTCGAAGGTATGGTCAACGTGCCTCGTACCGATCTGTCGGGACACATGGGCGCGTTCCGTAACGCCTACGGTGAGCTCGGTCGCCGCATCAATGAAATCCTGTCGGAGTCCATGAACTTCGACTATATGGGCGAGTTCTTCGATGACGTCCGGGCCCAGGCGATTGAGAACGCGCTTGCTCGTATCGCTGCCGGTGCTGAGGACGTGGCTGGTGCTGCGCAACGTGCTGCCGAGGAAGTCAAGACGCTCATGGACGAAATGCAGGAGGGGCTCGAGACAGCGGCTGACAACCTTGCACAGGTCTTCGGCAATGCGTTCGAGCGACTGGCTGAGACGGGACGCTTCACCTTCAGCGACTTCATCAAGGACCTCAACTCGCTCATCATCAAGTCGACTTCCGAGCTGCTTCAGCAAGAGCTGTCCAACCTGTTCCAGTCGTTGGCGACATCGAAAGGGGGCCTCGGTTCACTGTTCTCCAACCTGTTCACGTCACTGTTCGGCGGGGGCAACTTCTTCGGCGCCCGTGCTCGAGGCGGTGTGGAAATGCCGTGGCGGAACTTCATCGCCGGCGAAGAAGGCGCCGAGCTCATCAGCCAGGACGGCCCCTCGGGTGCGCGTCGTGTCAAAACCGCGGGTCAAACCCGGGCAGCAATGATGGGCATGGGAGGCGGTGGCACTCAGGTCAATATGTATGTGCAGACGCCTGACGTGGAGAGCTTCAAGAAATCGCAATCGCAGTTGGCCTCCCGGATGGGCAACTTCATTGCACGAGGACAGAGGAACCAATAATGGCTTTTCACGAGACACGCTTTCCCACCGACATCAGCTTCGGTTCCCGAGGTGGCCCCAAACGCAAAACGGTCATCTCGGTATCGGGCTCGGGATACGAACACCGCAACGCTCAATGGGCGGACTCCAAACGCGAGTACAATGCGGGCTATGGCATCAAGTCGATTGATGACATCCACACCGTGGTCGAGTTCTTCGAGGAACGCCGCGGCATGTTGCACGGCTTCCGCTGGAAGGACAAGTTCGACTTCAAGTCCTGCGCACCCAAGCAGACTGCCGCATGGGATGACGTTGTGATCGGTACCGGCGACGGATCGACCACGACGTTCCAGCTCATCAAGATTTACGGGTCGAGCTTCTCGCCATACTCCCGTGACATCACGAAACCCGTTTCGGGCTCAGTGTTGATCGGTGTCAACGGGAGTGAGATGGCGTCGGGCTGGTCAGTCAATCTGACTACCGGCGTCATCACCTTTGACAGTGCTCCGACGACGGGGCACGAAATCACCGCAGGCTTCGAGTTCGACGTGCCTGTCCGCTTCAACACCGACTATCTGGAGATTGACCTTGGCGGCTTCCAAGCCGGCAGCATCCCGGATATTCCGATTGTGGAGATCCGCGTATGAGAACCGACATCCCATCAGGACTTCAGTCCCACCTCGAGACCCGCGAGACCACGCTCTGCTGGTGCTGGAAGATCACGAAGACGGACAACACTGTCCTCGGCTTCACGAACCATGACCGTGACCTCACGTTCGGCAGCGTGACCTATGAGGCATCGACCGGGTTCCTCGGCACGGAGATCGAGTCGCAGCTCGGCATGTCTGTGGACAACATGGACGTCTACGGCGCGGTCGACTCCGTCAACATCAGCGAGGCCGACATCGAAGCGGGGCTGTATGACAACGCCGAGATTGAAGTCTACCTGGTGAACTGGGAGGACGTGTCGGAACGTGTCATCATGAAGAAGGGCAACCTCGGCGAAGTCAAACGCGGCAAGACGATGTTCCAGACCGAGGTGCGCGGTATTTCGAACCAGCTTCAGCAGGTCAAGGGTCGGACGTATCAATACGCCTGCGATGCACTGCTCGGTGACAGCCGCTGCACGAAGTCGCTTGCCGGATCGACATACACCGGGACCGGTGCTGTGACCTCGACCAATAGCTACTCGTCATTGACTGCATCCGGACTCGGGTCCTACGCCAACGGCTGGTTCAGTCGCGGCAAGCTCACGTTCACGTCGGGCAATAACAACGGGATCGTCCGCGAGGTGAAGACCCACTTCAACACCGACGGCATCGTGACCATCAGCCTGTGGGAACCCACGCCCTTCGAGATCGAGGCGGCCGATACTTTCTCGATCACGGCCGGCTGTGACAAGCTGTTCAAGACGTGCAAGTCGAAGTTCAGCAATGAAGATAACTTTCGGGGCTTCCCGCATATCCCGGGCAGCAACACGGTGATCCAATATGCCAACACCGGCGACCCGAACTTTGATGGAGGAGGGAACTTCGTTGGTAAAGACTGAGGACATCGTTCGTATCGCACGGACCTGGGCGGGAACGCCCTATCATCACCAGGCTTCGCTCAAAGGGGTCGGCACGGATTGTGTCGGCCTTATCCGTGGTGTGTATCGGGAGCTTTACAACGTCGAGCCGCCCGAGCTCATCAACTACAGCACCGACTGGGGCGACGCCAATGGCAACGAGGATATGGTGCTCGCTGCATACAAATATCTCGAGCCAGTACCGCTCGATCAACTGGGTGCCGGGCACGTTGTCCTGGTACGCTGGCGGGAGAAGCGTGTGGCGAAGCACAGCATGATTATGACGGGTGACAGGAAGGCCATTCACGCTTACAATAAATCACCCGTAACCGAAATCAATTTGAATGACTGGTGGATGCAACGGATCGTGTATGCGTTCGCCTTTCCGCAGGAGGTGAAATAATGGCTGGTCTACTTCTCGCAGGTGTTGGCGCTGCAATCGGTGGTTCTATCGGTGGTACCTTCCTCGGCATCAGCGCTGTCGTGATCGGTCAGTCCATCGGTGCTGTGATCGGGTCCGCCATCGACAACTACCTGTTTGCTCCGACCATCAAATCGTCACAGGAGGGACCGAAGCTCACAGAAGCCAACGTCATGACATCGGTCGAGGGCACGAACATCGTTCGCGGTTACGGTCGGTTCAAGGTCGCTGGCAACGTGATCTGGGCAACTCGCCTGCGTGAGGAAGTCGTCAAGGAGACGACGAAAACGGGCGGCAAAGGCGGAGGCGGCGGTAGCGAGGTCACCACGACGACCTACAACTACTACGCCAACTTCGCTGTCGGTCTGTGCGAAGGCGAGATCATGGATGTCCACCGGATTTGGGCAGACGGCAAACTCATCAGCCTCGATGACTACACCTACCGCGTTTACCGAGGAACGGAAACCCAGACTCCGGACTCGCTCATGGAGCAGAAGGATGGCAGCGGCAACATCCCGGGCTACCGCGGCTTGGCCTACATCGTCTTTGAGGACATGCAGATCAACAAGTTCGGCAACCGTATCCCACAGCTGACGTTCGAAGTGACCAAGCCCGTGACGCGCTCCGATGGCGACAGCGTGGCAGACCTCGTCAGCGGCATCGACTTGATCCCCGGCACGACTGAGTTCGGCTATGACCCGAACGTGATCGTCCAGAAGTACGACGACAACAGCTCCTTTGTGGAGAACGATCACACGGGCGACGGCAGAAGCGACTGGGCTCACGCAATCGACCAGATGGAAATCAACCTGCCAAACATCGACACGGTGTGCTTTGTGGTCAGCTGGTTCGGCGATGACCTGCGCATCGGCAACTGCACGATCCGGCCGAAGGTTGAGAACCAGACGAAGCAGACCGACCCCATTAGCTGGCGTGTCGCAGGACTGACGCGCAGCACTGCGCTTGTCATCTCGCAAGTCGACGGCAGGCCGGCCTACGGCGGTGCACCCAATGACCTGTCCGTCTATCGAGCGATCCTCGACCTGAAGAACCGTGGCTACAAGGTCATGTTCTACCCGTTCATCGTCATGGACATCGAGTCCGGCAACACTCTGCCGAACCCCTACAGCGACAACGCAGGAACGACTGGTCAACCGATCTACCCATGGCGCGGTCGCATCACCTGCTCGCCTGCGCCGGGCTATGCAGGAACTGTGGACAAGAGCGCTGCAGCCGCTACTCAGGTGTCGAACTTCGTGGGCACTGCGCAAGCCTCTGAGTTCGGCGGTGCTAGCGGCACAGTCAACTACACCGGGACGGCTGAGTGGTCGTTCAATCGGTTCATCCTGCATTGCGCTGAGCTCTGCCGTCAGGCCGGCGGCGTTGACTACTTCTGCATCGGCACCGAGATGGTTGAGGCCAATCGCATCCGAGGCGCGGGCAACTCGTTCCCGTTCGTCACTGCGCTGGTATCGCTTGCCGGTGAGGTTGCATCGCTGCTGCCTTCGACGCAACTCGGCTATGCTGCTGACTGGTCGGAGTACAACGGCTATCGTCCTGGCGATGGGAGCGGCGATGTCTACTTCCACCTTGATCCGCTCTGGGCCGATAGCAACATCGACTTCATCGGCATCGACAACTACATGAAGCTGTCCGACTGGCGTGACAGCGATGACCATGCCGACTATGGTGAAGGCAATGACGCCTATGGTAATCCGAAGGGAGACTCGATCTATGACCTCGAGTATCTCAAGGGGCAGGTCGCTGGCGGCGAGGACTACGACTACTTCTATGCTTCCACAGCAGATAGGCTGTCGCAAACCCGGACACCGATCACCGATGGCGCCTACGGGAAGCCGTGGGTGTATCGCCAGAAGGACATCGTGAATTGGTGGTCGAACTCCCACTACAATCGTCCTGGCGGTACTGAGAGCGCATCGCCGACAGCATGGACGCCTGAGAGCAAGCCGATCATCTTCACCGAGTTCGGTTGCCCCGCGATCAACAAAGGCACGAACCAACCCAACGTGTTCTATGATCCCAAGTCCTCGGAAAGCTTCGTGCCGTACTTCTCGTCCGGTGGTCGTGACGACGAAATCCAGCGGCAGTACATCCGCGCCTTTGTCGAGTACTGGAAGGACAACTCGAACAACCCTGCGTCCGGAGTCTACTCAGGTCGAATGGTCGACACTGCCCGCATGATGTACTGGTCCTACGATGCTCGTCCGTGGCCGACGTTCCCAGTCGACGGTGATGCTTGGGCGGACCAGGCGAACTGGCAGTACGGTCACTGGATCAGCGGTCGCATTGATACCGTCTTCATCCCCGACCTGCTCAACCAGCTGGCGGAAGACTACAACGTCACGGCTGACTACGACTTCAGCAAGGCCTACGGCACCTGCGACGGTTTCGTGGTTCAGGCGAAGACGTCCTTCCGTTCGACGGTCGAGCCGCTGGCATCGCTGTATATGTTCGACATCATCGAGTCCGGTGACAAGATCAAAGCGGTGAGCCAGCAGGAGTCGCGTTCGATTGCGACGGTGACGCTCGACGACATCGCCGAAGCGCAGTCAGAGAACGACGAGCCGGTCGTGCTGACGCGCTCGCAGGCATCCGAGCTTCCTGTGGGAATGACCATCAAGTACATCGACATCTTCAAGGAGTATGAGCAAGCCGCTGTGTCCCAACGCCGCGAGGTAGTTGAGAGCGAGTCCGAGCCGTCGAGCGATACGCCCATCATCATTGACTACGCTCGTGCTCAGCAGATGGTCGACAGGCTGCTGTACTCGGCATGGGCGAAGCGAACGGTTGGGGAGTTCGGGCTGCTGCCTGAGTACCTGTATCTCGAGGCGGGCGATGTCGTCACAGTCGATGACGGCAACTTCAACAAGCCGCTTCGTATCGAGGCCATCGCTGATAGTGGCTTCCGGATGGTGACCGCACGATCCTTCGATCTCGGCATCTTCCAGCCTGGCGGGGGCTCGGGTCGAACTCAGAAGATCAATACGCAGCCATCCGCCACTGCGCCGATCCTGGCGATGATGGACCTGCCCACACTGCGCTCGGTCGACGTTCCCTATCGTCCGTATGCTGCGGCGTTCGTCAACCCATGGCCGGGCGTCAACGTCTACAAGTCGATCACCAACAGCAACTTCGGGCTCGACACTACGTTGCTCGCGCCGTCGATCCTCGGCAGGACTACGGACGCATTCGCTGCTGGCGTCACGGATGTCTGGGACTCCACGAACGAACTCAAGGTGGAGGTCTTCTCGGAAGAGCTGTCGTCGCTGCCTGAGGAGAACGTGCTCAACGGGGGCAACGTGCTTGCCATCGAGACGGGCGACAATGAGTGGGAGATCGTGCAGTTCGTCACGGCAACGCTGACCGGCACCCGGACCTACACACTGACTAAGCTGCTCCGTGCTCAGCTCGGCACCGAGGACAACATGGTCGCCAACCTCGCGGCAGGTGCGCGTGTCGTGTTGCTCGAGAGCACAGCACAGCAGCTGTCCCTCGGCATCAGCGACATCGGCCGTGAGTACTACTTCAAGTATGGTCCCGCCGACAAGGACATCGGCGACGACCTCTACCAGACGACGACCAAGACATTCACCGGTCGCGGCCTCAAGCCGTTCTCGCCCGTTGATGTCACTGGTGTGGATGACGGCTCGGGTAATATCGAACTGAGCTGGATCAGACGTGATCGGATTGGTGCTGACGGGTGGGAGTACATTGATGACGTGCCCATGTCCGAGGCCTATCTGAAATTCGAGGTGGACGTCCTCGATGGCAGCGACAACGTGGTAAGAACATTGACCGTGACAGATGCTACGGCCGTGACTTACACTGCTGCCCAACAATCGTCCGATGGCATCAGCACCCCGTTCGATGTCATTGTCTATCAAATCAGCGACATAGTTGGTCGCGGAACTGGAAGGAGGGCCACGATCAATGGCTGACACAAACAGACTCGTACTGCCGCTGCTCGCAGCATCGCAGGCACAGAAGCACGTCACGGTCAATGAGGCGCTCAAGCTGCTTGACGCAATCATCCAGGCCGGCGTGATCGACAAGGACCTCACGGCGCCCCCGGGCGGCGAGAGCGAAGGAGACATCTACATCGTGGGTGCCTCGGCAACTGGTGCATGGGCGGGACAGGATGACGACCTGGCGATCTACCAGGATGGGGCATGGGTGTTCGTCACCCCGCTTGATGGCTTCATCGCCTTCGTCGCCGACGAGACCACGCTCTATGTCTACAACTCGGGATGGACGTCACTCGCCGGACTGCTTGGTGCGGGCTACCTTCCCATCGGCGGCGGGACGCTGACTGGCAATCTCGTCCTCGAGGAAGCAACGCCGTCGATCCGGTTCAATGACACAGACCTCACCGGCTACAGCCTGCTCCAGACCATCGGGGCGGTTTTGCAGCTGGCAGTCGACGCCGAGGATGACGACGCAAGCAGCAGCTTCGACATCACCATCGACGGTGCGGGACAGAACTTCCGTGTCAACGAACACGGCCTCGGTGTGGGCGGTGCTTCGGCTGATGCCAACAACCAGATGTCCTTGTTCGGCACCGCGGCGCTGTTCAATTCGTCGGGCTCGTTCACGTTCAAGTTCAACAAGAACGCCTCGGGCGATGACGCGGCTATGTCGTTCCAGCAGGGCTTCACCGCCTACGCTCTGGCAGGCTTGCTGGGCGACAACAACTTCACGATCAAGGTCGGCACGGGCGCGACTACTGCTTTGGTGATTGACGAGTCCACAGCTGCTGTCGATCTGACGCAGCACCCGAAGTTCTCGGCCTATGTCAACTACGACCAATACAACGCAGCGGACGCCTGGTTCACTGTCGCGTGTAACAACACCCGACACAACGACCAGGCCGCGTTCGATGCAGCAACCGACAACGACTTCACGGCGCCTCATGACGGCTACTACTGCTTCGGCGGAGGGATCACTCACAAGCTGAACGGCACGGCGCCTACCTACATGGCAGTGGGGATCAGTGTCAACGGGGCAACCCCGACCGCGGACACGGTCCAGAAGTACACCGCTTCCCTGACCGACGGCGAGGCATCAGTCCAAACGACTGCTTTCCTCAAACTGTCCGCCGGTGATACCGTCGAGCTTCAGGCATACTTCGCCACGAACGATGCCTATGTCGAAGCCGACACCAACTATTTCTGGGGTCACCAAGTGGCATAAGGAGAAAGTCGATGGCACTGAACAAGACTGACAATTCCGCGATGACACGGGACGAGGTTCGCTTCGTCCAGTCGCGGCTTCATGAGCTCGGGTTCGATCCCGGGACTGTTGATGGCATTATGGGACCGCACACCGAGTCCGCCATCATCGCCTACAAGCGAGCCAACGGCCTGAAGCCTCGGGCATACGTCGGACCGCTGACCTGGAAGATGCTGCAGGATCGGCAGGAACACCTCAAGCTTGAGGACGACTTGCCCTGGATGGTCGAAGCGAAGAAGGCGCTCAATCGTCACGAGGTCTACGACAACCAGTGGCTGAAGAACTGGCTGGCATCCGACGGCCATGCGCTCGGCGATCCCGCGAAGCTGCCGTGGTGTGGTGACTTCGTCGAGACTGCCATCCGCCTCGCACTGCCGAACGAGATCGTGCCCAAGAACCCGTACTGGGCTTTGAACTGGCTGGAGTTCGGCATCCCGTGTCGTCCGACCTACGGCGCTGTCGCAGCGATCAGCCGGAACGGCGGTGGCCACGTCATGTTCATTGTCGGCGAGGACGCAACCCGGTACTATGCGCTGGGAGGCAACCAGTCGAACAAGTCCTCGGTTGTTCCTGTGGACAAGCGTCGCTTCAAGAACGACTCGTTCCGCTGGCCGAAGACGTACCACGTGCCGCCGGGCAACTACCTGCCGCGCATGAACTCGGCTGACGCCGCGAATACACAGGAGGGCTAATCCATGAAGTGCAAGACCTACAAACGTGAGGTTGCGGTCGTTCAGCTCGTCCTTCACTGGGCGTTGGTGATGGGTATTGTCTACATCGCCATCACGCAGAACGACCGTGACCTCGCGGACCTCGTCGCACTCGCGACCGGGTTGGCAGTGTGGGTGTATGGCTTTGCTGCTGCAGCGTTCGGGATGGACTCCTGGGCAAAGCAGGTGCGCAACAACCAATCGACCCCCGCACGTTATCCACAGGAGGATGGCCTCGGTGACTAGGATATACGTTCTGCTCGGAGCCCTCGCTGTCATCGGGACACTTCTCGGTGCAGCATACCTGAAGGGCCGATCCGATGGGCGTTGGGCTGAGCGTATCGTTCAGCTCGAGGCCATTGACGATCTCAACCAACAGCTCGATGCGAAGGATGCTGAGCTGGCTGCGCTCGAGGCAGCACGACTTCAACAGATGCGGGAACTCGAGGACCGTGTCGAAGAATTGAGGAGGCAAGCAGATGAAGACCCTAATGCTGATCGTCCCGCTTTTGGCGCTGACAGCATGCGCAGGCTCAATGCCATCGGCGGGAATTGATGTCGATCCGCCTGCGCCTTCTCTCACGCAACCCTGTCGATCTCCGGTGCGATTGCCGGAGCGGGAGGTGACGCAGGCAGAAGCCGAAAACTACTGGCTGCGTGACAGACGGTCACTTGTCGACTGTGCAAGCCGTCACAACGGGCTGACCCAATGGGCCCAGGAAACTGTTGGGACTATCGAAGGAGAAGACCAGTGAAGACCAATGACCAAATCGAACAAGCGTTCATCGAAGCCGTCGGCACCCCGCAAAAGGCAACTCAGGAAACGGTCGCCCAGGCGTGTGAAGCCGTTCTTGCGAAAGCCACCGCAGTCTTCGGTCCGGGCGTCTACGTGAACGGCAAGCTCAATGCCGACATGCAGGGCATCTCGTTCCGCTACAAGCGCCCCGCCATTCGTCAGCGTCTCGAGTTCTTCGTGCCTGTTGCGGTCGACAAGCCGCCGCGCAAGAAGGACATTGACGACGACGCGAAAACGACGAGCCAGAAGAAGTCGAAGAAGGCGAAGCAGGAGGACAACGCAGGCAATGACGACGCCGGCGCTTCTGGCTCGCCTCAGGACGACGCGCCGGTCGATCGCCTGATGATCCTCGAGGCTGCTGCGAGCGACCTGAGCGATGACGACTTCATGGGCGACGGTCGCCCGCATGTCGATGCGGTGAACGATCAGCTGGAAGAAGGTGTCGAGCCGTTCACTGCCTCCGAGCGTGACGAGCTGTGGGCACAACGCGCCGGCGAATAACAGGCAGCCACTCGAGCAGCTACTAAGAAGCCCCGGCATCTTGATTGATGACCGGGGCCCTTTAGTGGTTGAGCAGGAACCGAAGTGCCTGCGTCAGGTTGGACTCATTCGGCGTCCGCGTCGGCCTTCGCCTTGCGGGAGCGGGGCTTGCGAGTCGTGGTCGCCTTCGCCGTGGTCTTCGCCTTGCCCTTGGCGGGCTTCTCGTCGGCGTCGTCCTTGGGCTGGGCGACACGCTTGGCCGACCGTTCCTTCATCGACTTCACGATGGCGTCGAAGTCCTTCTTGGTGTTCCAGCCGTACTTGTTGCCGAACTCCTTCTCGACGCCGAGCTCACGGAGCGCGACACGCACCGACGCCGGCTGCAGGCCGGAGGCCTCGACCAGGTCGTTCACGCCGTACTTCGGTTCGTCCTTTGCCGGCGCCTTGGTTTCGGCTTCGGTTTCCTTGGTTGCTTTCGCAGTTGCCTTGCGGGCCATGATCTTACTCCTCGTTTCAGGTGTTTGAGCGTCCGTTCAGTGTTGAACTTTTTTACTATTACGAGATCGAACAGGTCCTCGTCAATAGTGTTTTTCGAGCACAGGACATAAAACTCTGACGGCCGATCCTTTCCTTTGGCCGACAGTCGAGCCTTCATTTGATCCCAGTCACGATAGGAATGCGTCATGCTATACACGATGGCGTGGGACGACTTCCACAGATCGACGCCTGTTCCTCCTGTCCGGGCCTGGACGACTGCGACATCGTATTGGGCACGTTGGAAGTCACGCCATATCTGAGGACGCAGCTTCTTCTTCGTCGAGCCGTTGACCTGCACGACATCATAACCCTCAGCGACGAGCGCCTCATACACCAAGTCGTTGTCGGGCCGAAACGCCGTGAACACGACGACGGGCTTGGGCAGTTTGTCGACCAGCTTAATCGTCTCGCGCAGCTTGTAGTCGCCGAGGTCATGCAGGCGCTCGTCATCGTCATAAACGAAGCCAGTAGCGATCTGCCTGCGTTTCGCTATGTTCGTTATCACGAGCTCAGCTAGCACACGCCTGCGCTTCGCTGTGCGACGCTTGCGAGGCAGGTAGGTGAACGACTGCTCGAGCATTTCATTGTAGCAGCGTTCCTGCTCGCGTGTCATGCCGACATCGACCTTGTGGACAATGGCCTGCTTGATCCCAACGTCTTCCTGCGTCAGTCGGATGCAGTATGGCTTGAGCTTGTCGATGAACTCCTGCCGACGCTCCTCGCGGAACGTGGCCTTGTTCTTGAGGATGCGCTGCTGCAGTATCTTCTTCTGCCACAGTGCTGAGCCGGGAGGCGCGTGATCGAAGTCGATCTCTGGCCATTCCATGTAGCGCTTCTCGAACTTCGCCCAGTTCGTGCCGAAGACATCAGGATCGAGGAAGCGGAAGATGCCGAAGTAGTCGGTCTCACCACCGTTGCCGATCTCGCGCTTCTTCTTGTTGCCACCCTTGCCTTCCTGTGGAGTACCGGTCAGGACCAGCTTGCGTTCGATCCAGCTGAGGCGCGCCATTGCGCGTGATGCACCATTGCTACGACTGGCGATGCGCTGGGCCTCGTCAACGGCAGCCCAATTCAGCTTCTTGTATTTGACGAGCCGCTTGATGAGCTTGGGCAACATCTCATAATGGATGAGCAGGATGCGAGGGGCAGGCAGCTTCTTGAACTCCTCCCAGTCGCTGGTCACGTTCACATGCGGCAGGAACTTGTGCAGTGCATCAAGCCACGTGCTGTCCCGGTTCGTTAGCAGCGTGACGAGCAGGCCGCAGAAGTCAGTCCCACGGACCGTATCCCACGCGACGTTGTGTTCCACGTTCTTCAGCGTGACGTATGTCTTTCCTGTCCGCTGTTCGCAGAACAGTGCGGTTGCGGGGCGTTCGACGGTGAACTGAAAGACGTCTTGCTGCTCGGGCCAGAGTTGCAAGGACGACGTCTTCGGCTTCTTCTTTGCTGCGGACGACTGTGGCACATCCGCCTCCTTTCATGACTATGTCTCGAATGGTCTCGAGCTGAATGGCAGATGGCTTGGATGCTTTGGTTGGGAGCTTGACTTCGAGTGCGAAGAACAGGCCGTCCACACAACCGATCAAATCGGGAATGCCCGCAGGCGTGAAGGGGCCTCCCCAAACCTTAAACCACCAACCGCCGACAGTGGCGCGAAGGTGGTCCTGAATGGATTTCTGTAGTCGTGACTCTGGTTGCTTGGACATGATACCCCACCTGTGGATAAAAAAAGGCGGACCCGAAGGCCCGCCAAGTTAGGGAGGTTCCGATCAGTCCTCGGCGAGGATACCGGCTTCCTCGGCCGCGTCGACCACCGCGGTACGCTTCTTGCGCAGCGTCTTGTGATCGTCCAGGTCAACGTCGAGCTCGTGCTCTTCGATGAGCTCTTCGAGCTCGTCCTGGTTCATGCCGTTGATGTCGTCGGCGGTCACCTCGCCTTCGCCACCTTCGCCGCCGTCGCCTTCACCGAGACCGGCTTCCTCGACAGCTTCGGCCAGCTCGTCCTCGTCGAGCTCGGCCAGTTTCTTGCGCAGCGTGTTGACGCGGGACTTCGCCGTGACCTTGATGCCGGCGGCTTCAGCGACCGCCTTGATGTCATCATCGCTGGCCTCGTCGAGGTCGAACTCCTCGCCGTCACCGTCGCCGTCGTCACCTTCGCCCGTGTCCTCGATCAGGCCGAGTTCCTGCATGGCCTCGAGCAGTTCGTCTTCGTCGGCCTCTTCGAGTTCCTTGCGGATCGTCGAGGCGCGCTTGGACTTGATGCCCATGGCCTTGCCGAGCTTCTTGATGTCGGCATCGTCGATGTCGTCCAGATCGACTTCATCGTCGCCGCCTTCACCGCCTTCGGCCTCGTGACCTTCGGCAGGCCAGAAGTCCTCGGGCTTGATGCGCGACTGCCCGTTGTAGGTGTCCTTGAACGTCGAGCACATGGCGACCTTGCCGACGAACTCGGCGGCGTATTCGTCCACGTCGAAGTCGTCCTCGGGCACGTCACCCAGGAAAGCTTCGAAGACCTCGCGAGTACGCCACAGGGCGGCGGGGGAAAGCGATGCGTTGTGGTACATCAGCGAGCCTTCGAACTCGCCGGTGCCTTCGAGCTTCATGCTGTAGTAGAGGCCGTTGTCGCCTTCCTCCACCTCGCATTCCTTGACCTTGACCAGGTATTCCTGTTCGGCGGCGAAGCCCTTGCCGACACCGGCGAAGGATGCTGTGCGTTTGGTTGCCTTGCTGCGCGTGTTGCGTCGTGCCATCAGTTATCTCCTTTGATGGTTTCGAGGATTTCCTCGTAGGTTGGGTCGGACAGGAAGTCAGGCAGAGCAATCGACCTCGGCTTCCTGAATTTCGTTATATACGAGGCACTAGGCCCCAGTCGAACACAATACTCTTGTACTTCCTTCTCCCTCTTCTTTTTGCCGATACCAACGGACTTGGTGGTAGTCCGAATGAATGTGCAGCCGATGACCTGGGCCGCGGCGCACAGGTGGTTCATGACCGAGGGCGACAGGCTCGGACCTACTTCCGGATCGAGCTCGCCTTCGTTCTCACCATCCTCGCCGACGTTGAACGTCCGCTGCTGAGCCGTGAACACCACTTCCATCGGCAGGTCCCGGAAGTTGGTGATCCACGTTTTCATGTAGCCCGCGACTTCGCCCCACTGCTGCTTCGTCATCACGCCCCAGTCAGTGGGCTGCTTGCCGAGCTTGGCGGCTTTCTCCCCGACGATCTCCAGCACCTTCAGGAACTGCCACATGGTCACCGTGTCGAGGATGACCGTCTGGTACTTGTCGGGGTTCTGCTTGAGCCACCAGTACGCCTCCTCGATTTCCTCGATTGACGACACGGGCAGCACGTCCAGGTCTTTCACGTCCATGATGCTGTCGGTGCCTTCGTCGCGGATGTCGATCAGCAGCTTGCGGCCCGGGAAGGTGGAAGCGAGGGTCGTTTTTCCCGAGGCGCTGCGACCGTAGAACACCCAAGTCCGGTGCTTCTGCAGATCACTCGCCTTTCTGACGGGCAACGACTTCGGCGTGGTCGATCCTGTGGACGACCGGTTTCTCGTCGTCGTCCTTGTCTTTCTTGTTCTTCGTGCCATCGGTGTAGTTCCTTTCCTTGACGAAGTCGACATCCAGGCCTTGCAGACGCGCTCGGCACAGAGGTTCATAATCGCACCATGAGCAGTGCTTGTCAATGTTCATGTCGGAGACGCAACCATGGTTGTCGACCATTTCTCTGATGGTTGCCTCGAAGTCCGCGAACACCATGTCCGCCACGTCACGCTGGACGGGCGTATGAATGCGCTGGAAGTACTCAGCGCGGTTTTTCTCAGCCATCGAACGCAGCGCATCGACCTTGCCGAGTTTCTTCGGGTCGTGCTCAGCGATCACTCGCTCAACTGTGGACGGCAGCGTGTCGATCTTCTTGGTGCTGAGCGTTCCGTCCTTCAGCGTACCGGGCAGTGCCGGCGGCTTTGACTTGATGTAGTCCCACACGCAGCCATCGAGCGGTTGCCACCCAAGGATGTCGTTTGCCCGGAAGTACGTGACGGACTGGAGGTTGCGCCAACGGTCGTCGTCATTGGGCTTGCGGGAGTACGTCTTGTGCTCGACCAGCCAGCGCAGCTTATTCGGCGTCTTGGCGATTGCGTCGATCTTGCCGTTCCAGATGATACCGGGGAACAGCTCGATCTCGAACGTGTGCTCAGCACCCCGACGTGCCTTCCGGACTGGGCGCAGGTTGTCGCTGTCCCAGTACTCGAGATAGTCGGCGATGATGTCCTGGGTGTCCTCGAGGATGTCGCCATACTCATCGCGCTCCTGCGCAAACAGCTTCATGGCTGCCACGTCATTGCGCAGCTCCTCGAAGTACGCCATCGGGTCGTCGCCGTTGAAGTGACGCTCGAGCGCTTCATGGATCATCGTGCCGAACTGGAGCGGCCTCGACTTCCCTTTCTTGCGGAGCTTTTCGACGTACCGGTAGTGGTACGCTTGGTGGCACCTCCGGTAGGTTTTGACTTTCGATTGGCTGACTTTAAATCCTTCAGACATTGACCCATCCTTTCCAGGTATTTCTTGGCACCGTGACCCGCCTTGGGTAGTTTGGCACATTTGAGACAGAGCGGGTAGTGACCTCCTGCTACCCAGAACTTCGTTGGTTTCCCACAATCGACACAATCCTCAGGCGGCCAGTGGGATGCAGCCGTCCTGTCCTTGTAAACCTTCCTGCTCATGCAGCTTCCTTCCATTGCTCTTGTATCGCAGACACTGGGTATTTGTCGAGCAGCTGACCCACAGACAGCTTGTGAATGTCAGCCACCTTGCGCGCTTTCTCGAGGCTGATTGATTTGCCCCAAGGACCGAGGTCGCCGTCGGCTTCGATGGGAACGACCATCTCGATGTCAAACTCGTCCATCAAGTCGGGCCATTGCATGATCTCGAGCATCCGGGTGTAGACCTCCTCGACCATGTCATTGCGAACGCGGAACAACACGGCGTCGTGCACTGTGCCGCATATCTTGACGACATTGCGACCGTACTCCTTGCGCAGCTGTATCGCAGCCATGAGGTTCACTTCGTTTGCGAACGATTGCACAGGCGAGTTGATAGCCTGGCGCTCTGCTGCTCGACGCTCAGGCGTGTCGTCAGCGTGTTTCGCCTCAGGCAGTCGACGCTTGCGACCTGACAGCGACTTGACAAAGCCATGACGACGGGCGTACTTCTTCTGTCGCTTGTGCCATGCAGGCAGTGCGGCGTAGTTGTCGAAGAACGTGGTGCGCGATGCCTCGGCTTCCTCGTCGGTCACGTTCACGCCGTAGTTGTCGCGAGCGTATATCTTGAACTTCTTCCACCACATGCCGTAGAGGTAGCCGAAGTTCACCGCCTTCGCTTTCTTGCGATACTCCTTCCATTCCTTCTCGACCTCTGTGGCAACTTCGTGACCGACCTCGAGCAACACCTGGATGGCGTCGGCATAGCGCATGTCGTTCTTGCCTTTGATGCGACACGCAGTCCCGATCACCAAGTCCTTGAGCCCGCCGCCACGTTCGATCTCACGAATAGCAGTGAGCCAGTGAACGTCGATGCCGTGCGTAAAGGCGTGGATCATTGCCGGCTCACGAGCGAGCTCAGCGGCGATCCTCAGCTCGGCCTGAGACAGGTCACACTGAATGAGCGTCCAACCTTTTTCGGCCGATATGAGGGAGCGGATGCGCGGGTCGCGTGGCACTTGCTGCAAGTTCGGATGCTCGCAAGATAGGCGCCCCGTGACTGTCCCGTGTAGCTTGAACGATGGGTGGAGGTAGAAGCCGCGGGATTGTTGATGGAGGAAAGGCTTCCAACCGTCGATGAAGAACGATAGCTGCTGCTTCGCCGCACGGAAGCGAAGAAGCGCCTCAGTGCAGGGATGATCGAGTCTCTTAATAACCGACTCAGATGTTGAATAGCCTCCCGCATCCGTTTTATCAAGAGGCTCAATACCGAGGTGGTCGAACAGCAACCACCGGAGCTGGTCAGTGGAACCCCAGTTAAATCGGGTGGGGTCGTTTTTGCGTCGTGCATCCTTGAAGTAGTAGACGTCACCGTTCTTCTTGACATAGTGATCGGGCTCCCATTCTTCGAGCTCAGCAAGTGCCGCCTCGTACTGCTCACGCAACACTTCCTCGGCCTCACCGAACTGGTCCATGTCGATAAAGACGCCATCATACTCAATCTCGACGAACAGATTGGCACACGGCATCATGATCTTGTCGAACACCCGCTTGACCTCCCAGTCGTCCTTGAGCATCTTGCCAAAGACGTAGCGAAGCTTGCGGGTGTAGTACAAGTCGTGGGCGAGATACTTGCAGTGCTTCTTCAACGGGACATTCATGCCCTGCTTTTCGGTCAGGTCGATCTCCCAGTCGGGTGCACCGCAATAAACCTGAGCGAGATACTTCAAGCCGTGACGCATGTTCTCGTCCAGAAGGAAGTGCGCCAGCATCGTGTCGAAGTCGAGCTCCCATTTGACGCCCAGGTGAACCCATGTCCACAGAAGGTCAAACTTCCCGTTGTGCGCAATCAGGAAGAAGTCGTCACGCTTCTCCGTGATGCGATCCATCATCTCCTCGACTTCGTCCTGCGTCCAGGGAGACTGTGGATGATTGACCGGCACACACCATTGATTGCGAGCTGTACCGAAGCCAAGGCTGACGATCTTGGGTTCCGGGTTCAATTCCCACTCGCCCGTTCGATCATTCAGCTTCTGGGTCTGCCAGGGGTAGAGCTGCGTCGTCTCGATGTCGTAGGACACGGCGCCTCGGAGATCGGCGATCATCTCTTCCACGTCATCATCGGACATGACGATGCGGAAGTGCAGGTCCTTGGCTTCGGGTATCCCACCGAACTTGACCATGTCATCGAAGAACTGAAGGTCGGCGTTAAGCAGGGTCTCCTGCTTGTCGTCGTGTCGGATGATGCCGGGGTTATTCATCGGCAGGAAGATGTGACCATCCTGCTTGATGGGACGCCCGCGCAACTTGCTGATGCCGGCCTTGCCAGTGATGACCTGTAGCGGCGTGTTGCCGACGATCACCACATACTTGAAGCCCGCAATGGCGCCTATCACGTCATCGCGAGCGTTCTTGATTTCCGTCTTGGTCGCGGCCTTGCCGTTTTTGGGATCGGTGTCGAGCACGGAAATTCGGGTAACGTCATAGCGCTCCTCGAGTGGCTCCATGATGTACTCGACTGCATCCCATGTCCGACGACAATCGTCCGGACTCTCGGTAATGACCGCGACCTTTTCGAGTTGTTGGCGGGTTCTACGTTTCAACGTCGACTAGCTCCTTTGTCTCCCAGTCGACAATATAACCTGCCGGCGTCACTCTGTAAATGCCAATATCCCGCCCGTGCCCAACGAGGTGGTCATTGATGCGGTAGGGATTGGCAAAGAAGATGCGACGGACATGGGCGTGGTGATCGAGTATCTTCTCGAAGCATGCCTTGCATGGGCTGTCGGTCACGTAGAGGTCGAGCTCCGCCACACGATTATTCCGGGTGCGCAGGCCGGCGGGAAGGTGGCGCAGCGCGTTGTCCTCGGCATGGATCGTTTCATGGCAGTGATGCTTGCCCGGGCAATCGTTGCCCGCACAATGAGGAGCGCCCGCAGGCGCCCCGTTGTAGCCGATGCTCACGATCCTGCGGTCCTGCACGATCACGGCGCCGACGTTGAGACGCATACAGGTCGAGCGCTTGGCCACGACATGAGCAATCTCCATGAACATCTGTGGACGACTAGGTCTCATAGGTTTCAGCCCCCATCTTCAGTTTGGTGTTCACCAAGTGGATAAAGCGCTTGAGGTCGTGCTTGCTCATCCACCGTTTGCCCGCCAAGTGGCAGCACCAGTGAAGCAGTTTAAGGGGGTTGTCAATCCGACTCCTCTCGATGGAGTAGGGGTCGACATTGAGACCGTAGGCATAGATGTCGAAGGTGCGGGACTTATGGTCATACTTCATGACCAGGTCCTTTTCCCCGAAGTCCATTTCGCCCAGCTCCCGAGCAGTGATGGTTTGCAAACTCATTGGCCTTGCTCCCAACCATGGGGCCAACCAATGTGCCGCCAGATGTTCTGCACCCACTGAGCCTGAGCGACTGCGTCGTCGCCGGCGTCGTGCTTCGTGATAGGCGCCGGCTTGTGCGCTGAAGGAGCCAGATCAGCGAGTGTGCGCGTGTCACGTATCGAACGATAGTGCCAAGGCTCGCAGCCCAGCAGGTGCTTCAGCGTTGCGATGTCGAACTGCGGTCCGTGAGCCCAGACGTGGTCGACTGTCCCATTGTGCAGGATCATGCGAAGGCGCGTGGCGAGGTCGGCGATGGGATACACCTTCTCCGGCATGAACACCTTCTCCCGAGCGATGTCGGGCTGCTGCATCCACCACTTGAGGGTCTCGGCATTCACCGTGCGACCCTTGCGCAGTTGCTCGTCGAGGTCGAGTCCCATGACGACGGGCCCGCCCACGTTGTCCTCATCGAACAGGCACCAGCCGGCCTGAAGGACAACAGCTGTGGTAGCCGTGTCGAGGGTCTCAATGTCAATCATCATGTGCTTCATCAGTACGTCTCCGAGAAGTAGAGGAACACCGTGCCGGCGAGCACGAGTGCGGTGAGCAGGACCACGAAGATGATCGAGCGACGAATGCCAAGCCCAAAGGGCAAGCGCTTCTCGAACGGATACGCCGTTTCGATGGTCATGGGTGGATGGGTGTTGCCCCAGCAATGGAACCAGACGTAGCCATTCCACAGGCAGGACAAACGCTCGCGCCAGGTCATACGCCATTTGCTGATGACCATGCCGCCTTCAGGATGTCGCCAGACGTGCAGCGGATACACGTCCTCCTCATGCCCCTCCGGTGGGAGGAGCTTCATCGTGGCTTCGGGAAACTCGGTGCCCTTCATGTCTTCGGTCCTTCCTTCTTCATTTGCACCATGTCATTGGCGAAGACGTGCAAGCTGGTGCAGTGCATCGTGAACGTCCCCGGGTGAACGTCGAACCAGGCCTCGTCGATCTCCCGACAACGATTGAGGACCCAGATCAACAGGCGAATGGTGAGGTAGATGTCATCCGGCATATGGCGGAAGAAATCGCAAGACCGTAGGGGGTAGTAAACATGCAGACGCCCACCACGAACCCAAAACTGGTAGCCAAGGCTACACGGCTTGCGACCGCCGACAACATCGCCAACGTCTTCCGGGTGGAAGATCGGGAACCATTCCTGGCGGCTGAGCGGGTTTTTGGCGAGCGACTGCACGAGGTCATTGAGGTCTCCATATTCGTTGCGGATACCGCGATGCGACCCCTGCTTGTCGAGGTTGTAGTCCACGTCTTCACGGAACTGCTCGTAACTTCGCACGAACTCGCTCGGTGTTTTTGTGGGACCTGCCGACTTGCCAGCATGTTTGGGCCAGTAGCGTTCCATGTAGTTGTGGTTGAAGATGCCGTTCTCGTCGAGGAACCGCGAGGCGCTGTTGCCCCAAGGCCAATTCGCCCACTCGAGGCCCGGGTTGATGGGCTGACCACAGACACGTTCCTCGAAGTGATCGTCGGCCCAAGGCAGGTTGGGCTGAACGTCATCACGCCAGTGCTGCAGGTCACCGTTGCCTAGCAGGTCATGCGTGAAGGTGTAGTTCATCAGCTCGTAGCTCGCCATCTCAGGCTTGCCGCTGATGTCAACTCCCTGCCACTTCTCGGTATGCACCTTGTGGCTTTGTGCCAGGAACAGGTTCCATGTATGTGCGCGGATGCGCTGGAACGTGTCCCTGCCACTCAGGTAGTTGAACGGCATGATCCGTTCATGCTCCATCTTCATTGCCTCCCATGTCGACTTCCTTGTCACCGCGAAGCTCAGCACGAATGCTGTCGGCAACACGGCGCAGCTCACGGCGCCCGAGCACACCATTGAACTCGTTGTTCTCCGCCTTCAGCAGGCGGCGCAGCTGTGCGTCCTTCTCGGCGAACGCGGTCAGCATGTCGTCATCGTCACCCTCGTCGGGATCGCCCTCCTCGATCTCCTCGGCGGGGATGTCCTCGGTCTGAGGCTCATCGTCTTCGGTGAACGGCTCCTTGTTCTCGGGTGCCGCGGTGTGTGCCTTGTTCTGAGGTGCCTTGCGTCGGGCCATCAGTCGTCTCCTTCTTCGTCCGGATCAACATAGTCGCTGTTCATACCCGGATGGTTGTCGCCCACGTACTCGGTCAGTTCCTCGAGGATGTCGGGGTCCATGAGTTTGTGGAACATGGTGTGGACACGCATGCCTTGGGCATATTTCTGGATACCACGATGGTACTCGTCGATGGTATAGCGCGCTGTCCACTTGACGCACCAGGTCCAGAAATGGGGATCGACCTTCTCGATTGCCTCGAGCGCCGCAATCGGGTCCTCGAGGTTCGGTGCCAGTGTCGCGAAGTACATGGGATGCACCGTGACGTTGGCGAAGAAGAAGGTCAGTTTGGTAAGGGGAGCAGGCTCGAAGTCGAACGGCGGCAGCAGGACGTCTCGGATGAATACCAGGTCCGCCGGGAACTTCTTGAAGACCTCGGTCGTGCGGTAGTACGCATGAGCTTCGGTCGTGTGGTTCCCATGGTATGTCAGAGACATCGACTGGATGCACGGCGTGAGCACGGAGGCTCGCTTGCTCCCCTTGTTCGGGTCGGACTTCGTGACGTGTCCGTGGCAGGTGAACGAGACGCTGCCATATTTGCGTTGCTTCAGGCGCTTGTCCCACAGAGGGACGACAGCGAGCTGCGACTCCTCGACGAGATACAGCCGCTTGAGCATGGACATCTTCGACTTGGTATAACCCGCATCCTCCATCACCAGGTCGTCGCTGATGTCTGTGAAGGTGCGGGTCACGTTGCTGATGATCTTGCGAGCACCCGATACCTCGTCGGCAGGTGTCGCCATCATGTCGAGGCAGAATTTGATCCACTCATCCTTCATCGGGAACCCCCCAACTGCTTCCGGATGTCCTCGAGGTGGGCGGTGAACTCGGCAGCGGCACGGAACAGTTGCTTCTTCTGCTCCCACTGTGGGTCCTTCTGCATCTCGATGAACATCTGGGGGTTGAGTACCGATCCCGCACCCTCGAACAGGTTGATGGTATCGGCGAGGTGTTGCCAATCGAACGTGCTCAGCAACTCCATGGCGGAACGCACCGCGCTCATCGCCATGTGAAAGTCCTCGGGGCTTTCGATCTGTTTCTTGCTTGTGTCCATGATGAACCTCCTTCCGAGCATTGTACTCGATCACTCGACCGAATACAACGCCGTTTGTCTCACGCTCGATCTGAGTGGGATTGGTGGATGTCGTTGCACTCGACCAGGTCGGTGTGCGTTGGCTTCTCCCAGCCGGCGGGTTTCACCACGTCGAGCGACGATCCGCGCTTGCTGTCGGTGACGAGCTCGGCCCGAACCTTCTGCATGTTCGCAGCATGGACACGACGCCAGCCCTCGGCGAAGACGTCCTGGAAGCCGTGAAGGTAGACGGTGCCGAACAGGACATAGGCCAGGTCGATCATGCCGTCGAGCGCCTCCTCGAGGTGGTAGGTGTAGTTCGCTTCGTCGCGGTGAAGCAGCGGGCGCGTCGTCTCGTCATACGCTGCGCACTGATGCTTCCACCATTCGTCGAGCTCCTCCTGCAAGAACTTGCGGCGGAACTCCATCGTCTCCTTGTCGAGTGCACCCATGGGATGCAACGCCGGCAGGTCGAACCTGGTGTGGAACTCGGCGATGTCTGCCAACGGGTCGAACACAGGCTCCGAGTTCGCGGGGCCCATGGGCTCAAAGCGACCATCGAAGAACTCGGCGTGTGACCGTGCGATGATCGGACTGCCGGGCTCCTGATAGCGGCGATACATGACCGCATCTTCCCAGTTGGCTTCGAGCTTCCCGTTCTCGGACAGGACCTCGTAGATGTTGCCCGTCTTGACGTGGCGATAGAGCTTATTCGGCATGGGACAGTTCCTTCTTGATGGAGTCGATGATGAATTGGGCCGAAGCCACGTGGCCAGGGTCCTCGACAGAGTACCAGTACATGACCGGCACATGACCGTTGGCCCACTCGTGGTAGGCGTTGCGGATGTTGTCGTCATGCTTCTCGATCATCGCCAGGTGCTCCGGCGTGTCGGCATGACTGTGATCGGCGACGTGTGCCCCCGCACGACCATAGCAGTAGATGAAGAAAGGCTTCGACGCATAGAACTGATTGACGAGCGGTTGCGGGATGCCTTCACCCTTCGTCCGGAACTGGTCATAGATCAGTTGCGACACGCAGGGATGCCGGTCGAAGAGACAGTTATCGAGGCGCAGGTAGCGCTCGACACGTTCGACCATTTCGCCCGGGTGTTTGGGAGGTCCTTCGCCCGGCGTATATGCCAACGCGGGAACGTGTTGCAATATAACACGAGCGAGCGTTGACTTACCCGATCCATCGGGTCCTTCAAGTACGATGTTCATTGGAAGCCTTTCACAGTTGACGAGATCGCTTGACCAGTTTAATGTCAAGTCACATCGAAGTCAACCGGGGAAAACCTGCCATGAATGAGGGCTTTATCACAGAAGAGCAAGCCCGCGCTCGTTTGAGGGAACTGTGTGATGAAGCCGGCGGCGTCGGTGAACTCGCCCGCAAGATCGGTATTACGATCAGTGCGGTATCACACCAACTCAATGGACATCGGCCAATACACGGACGAGTCGCGGAACACATGGGTCTCCAAATCCAACGAGAGACCACAATATCGTATCGGGAGGCCGAGCAACAATGACACGTAGGGGCGACATGCAAACAATCAAACTCATTTGGAACGAAGCGCCCGGCGACTTCCTGTGTATTTCAACCTCGACAAAGAACACCAAAGTACAGGGCAAGTGGAAGGATACGTTCTTCCATCGTCGTGACATCCGCAAGGCGATTGCCTTTGCCGCGGCGAAGTCGAAGGACCATGACGTCTATATGTCCGCACATGGTTTTTCCCGCAAACGCAGACACAAGGATTGCTCGGTCGATCCACACTGGGTGTATGCTGACCTTGACGAATGCGATCCGAACACGCTCTCCCTCAAACCCACCATCGCTATCGAGTCTTCGCCCGGACGCTATGTTGGTTGGTGGCTATGTGACGGGCCCGTGACGGAGGAGCTCAATCGTCGTGTCGCTTACTTCATCGGTGCTGACACGTCGGGATGGGATCGAACGCAAGTGCTGCGCGTCCCGGGAACACAGAACCACAAATACAAGGCGAAGCCGTGGGTCAAAATCCTGTGGAAGGATGGCCCGCGCTATCAGCTCAAACGCCTCGAGAAGATGGTGCCCGAAGTCGAGACCGAGGACGGTCGACAGGAGGGTGGTGACGCAGCTGCCATCTATGACGAATACGAAAGCGACCTGCCGCGCTGGGTTCGTCGCGAGCTGACCAATCCTCGAGTGCAACGCGGCAAACGCTCGGAGGTCCTGTGGAAACTCGTTAATGAGCTGATGGAAGTCGGCATGTCGAAGGACGAGATATTCACGGTGCTTTGGGACAACGCATGGAACAAGCATGCCGAGCGTCGTGACGGCGAACGCCAGCTGGAGCGTGAGATCGACAAAGCGATGGATCGCCATGTAGGCGGTTCGAAGAAGCTGGCCAAGAAGCAACCTACGAACGTCATGGCGGATCGCGGGAAGGACGATGACGGTGACCCGCAGAAGAAGCGCTTCACGTTCAAGACAATGGCCGAGGTCGAGCAGGAAGACATCCCGTGGATCATCGACGGTATGATGGCTCCTCAGCAGACGACCATGTGGGAGGGTGATCCTGGTGTCGGTAAGTCGTACTGGCTAATGTGGATTTGCATTGCGCTATGCGATGGTAAGCCGCTGCCCTGGGAAGACCCGAAGAAGCACACCCGAAAACCGATGCGCGTCCTGTACTGCGACATGGAGAACTCCGCAGGTGCGGTGACGAAGAACCGCTTGATCGACAACGGGCTCAAGAACTTCCAAAACTACGTGCAGCTCGAGCAGCCGTTCAGCGTCAGTGATCCCGACAGCATCGACGCGCTGGCTGATGACGTGCTCGAGGTGTTCAAGCCAGACATCGTTATCATCGACCCCATCAACATCTATGTTGGCAGTGCCGACACATACAAGGCGTCCGAGACACAGCAGGCGCTGCAAGTGTTCAAGGACCTGTCCATCGAGTTCAACTTCTCGCTCAACCTGGTCCGTCACCTCAACAAGTCACATGGCGGCAAGGCGTTGTATGCTGGTGGGGGGTCGATTGCGTTTGCGGGCGTTGCTCGTATCATCGCAACCATCGGGTGGCATCCTGAAGAACCAGACATGCGCGTTGTCGCCTGCACCAAGAACAACTTGAGTGCTCCCTTTGGTTCATTGGGTTACACGATCCAGGGGCTGCCTGATACGCTCACGCGGAAGAACCGCTCAGAGCTCACGTATGAAGGACGCATGGACTACACGTCCGACGACATCCTGAGTACCTCTAACCAGAAGGACGAGTCGTCCAAGAACATCGCGGCTGATTTGATCCGTGAGATGATGGGTGAGGATGACGAGGTGAATTACCACAGCTTGCTGAAGAATGCCGACACTCGGTCGATCAGCGAACTGTCAATCCGCAAGGCGGCGGCGGAATTGAACCTGCGCAAGGTGTCCCGAGGTCGGGGCAAGGATCGTCGCACATTCCTCGAGAAAAAGAAAGCCTGAGGACGCGCTAGGACGTTCCTCAGGCAGGTCATGTCATCGAATGCAGCGAAGGACAGTCACGCGCTCGCTGTGCGTCGCTGTGCTGCTTCGTCAAGGCGTGTCGCAATGCGCTCGCGATTGATGCGCAGCGCTTCGCGTGTAGGCGTGTAGTCACGCTGCAGGCAGGAAGGCACATTGCCCATGAGCTGCTTGCGATTGGGCTTGAGCGTGACGTTGAACCCGCGGCGACGACACTCGGCATAGAGGTCGCGCTGACGCAGGTAGCAGAACTGCAATCGGCAATAGAAGAACTTGACGTGACCGGTGCCGAGGCGATACGTGTCCGGCAGGTCATCGACGTTGCCGCCTTTGCGATGCCATTTTTGTGCAGCACGGAAGACGCGAGGAAGTTCGCGGTATTCGGCGAGCAGGTGCTTGTCAGTCAGCTCGGTTACGGGGACGACGTTGATGCGGGTCATTGATGCGCTCCTTGGTGGTTACGATGTCCCATACCAATTTAGCGTCACGGGACTTCCTCAGTATATCAGACGTCTCGATCAAGGTAAATACCGAAGCGTCTTCCGGACTCTTGCAAAGCCCGCCATCCTTACGATAGCGGACCTTGCCGTCGGGCCATGTGTATTTGATGCGGTACCGAAGCATCACGCCTCCATCACTACCAGGTCGCCCGACTCCTCGGAGCATTCGCCGCACAGCAGCATGACGTCCGCCTTGGCGTATGCGTTGAGTTCGCACTGCGGGCAGGTGTACTTGGTGCGCTTGCTGCCTTTCTTGATGCGCTCGATGGGAGCACCGCGCCATTCGATCTTGCCCTTGAACTTCTGCTCAGCCAGATCGAACGCGCCGCCCTCGATGATGTAGTGCGACACGCGACGACCGGTGCGCTTGCCACCAGGTGCGCCTGTGGAGGACGGCATCAGTCCGATCTCCTCCATCTTGTTCGCCCACTCCTTGTCGTGTGCGGTTTTCTTGTTGTCCTGCCCGAAGTGATGCTGCCACAAGTGCACCATCTCATGGACGAGCGTCGAGTAGATTTCCCGATCCGTGCGACCTGCGAACGTGAATGGGTTGAGCGAGATTTCGTCCGCCGATGCGTCCTTGTGCTTCGTGCCCTTGAACGGGTGGTTCCGGTAGTAGCCGTATGCACTCCGGAGTTCGTTGCTCAAGGTGATGAGGCAGTCGGGCAGCAGGCCGTCGAAGATCACGGCGTTGAAGTGATCGTAGGCCTCCTGCAACACGGGGTAGGTGTCGGTGGTGGGCTTGTATGCGGGTTTTTTCTTGATGCGACGGGTCATCAGTTCGGCTCCTTGAGTGGGATGACATGATCGGCCATGTCAAAGGGACAGATTTGGGCGGTGTCGTGAACACGAGACCACATGGGAGTGTCAGACCAGGGCGTGTCGTCGGTCGTGTATTCGGTGCACAGCACCAGGTGGCAGATCGACCACTCGCCTCTGAACAGCACGGCATACTGGGGTGCTTGGTTCATTGGGTTGCTCCTTCGATGAACTGGGTGAACTCGTACTGCCGCCCCTCGTGAACTGCCAAGACGGTCATCGTCATGGTCACGTAGGCGGTGCGTTCGTGGGGGACCTGCGCGAGCATGGCACGGGCTGTCGCCTTGTTGCCATTGAGCCACGCATTGTAGATGGCGCCAGCCTGATCGCGCAGGGCAGCAGTCATCGTCGGGTTGGGGCGAAGGGGTGCGTTCATTTCAGTCTCCTCGTGTTGATACAAGAAGACTGTATCCGGAAGCAGCGCTCACGTCAATAGTGGTCTGCTTCCGGAAGCTAGCTCAACTCTTGTTGTCGAGCGTGGTATAATTCATCTTGAAACGGTGCATGTCCTCGGCGGTACGGAACCGCCATTCGCATTCCTTCATCAGCGGCGCCGACACGAAGTCGAGCTGCATCAGTCGGGAGACGTCATCGGGACGCGGGAACTTGACCTTCGTCCGGCAGGCGTGTGGGTACTCCAGCGACTTCTCCTTGAGGAACGCCAGGTTGGCACGGTATTGCTCAACGGTCATGGTCATAGCTGAACACCTTCAGGGCATCGTGGTCCATGGGCATTCCGTTCACGCAGCGGCGCGCATGGAACAGGACCATGGGCTTCTTGCTGAACGGGTCGCGGGTGATGACAGTCTCGGCTGCCGAAGCGATCTGGTACGCCTCGCGGAACCCACCGAAAGCGAGGCTGCGATGCGGCACCTGGTCATCCTCGAACAACGGCCAGTCGAACAGACGACCGGGCACACCGTGACACGGCGGCGCCTGATAGACGAAGCGCCCATCGCCATCAGTGATGCGTTTGAGGTCGCGCAGCGTGTCAGGATGCGTCAGCCAGGACGCCTTGCTGCGATGACGAACGCTCAGCGCATAGACGAACGAGATGAGCGCGTCACTGCTCAGCTGTCCTGTCACGCGCTGATAGCTCGTGCTCGTGAACACGCCTTGAGGCTCGTCGCCTCGTGTGCCTGTCGCGAAGGCCTTGTTCTCCTCGCGAGTCAGCAGCATGTGCAGCTCCTCGTTGATCGACGCAGTGACCGCCTCGATGGGCGTGTCGTCAATCCAGCGCTGAGGCCGTTCCACAAGTGCGTTGACCTCGGCGATGGGCTCGTACTCGGTGATGAGTGTGGTCGCCAGTTGACGCATGGTCGATGGCATGTAGGGCGAGTAGACAGACACGCGGCATTCGCTGCTGCCCCCATCGCGGTAGAAGTTGTAGTCGGTCATGGTTTTGCTCCAAAAAGAAAGAGGCGGGATTTGACCCCCGCCCCTTGGTTTCAGTTGATGAGAAGGTAGGCGGTGTAGCCGCAGACGCAGGCGCTGAGGAAGTACCCGATGCGCTTCTCGCGGGTGTTCCTGATCGACATGGCGGCGAGATATACCGTCCATGCCGACCAGAAGATGCCGAGTATCAGCTCAGCCATCAATGCCGCCGCGGGAGAACACCCAGCCGTCTTCGTCCTGGTCGGTGGCGAGCCATTCGAAGTAGTCCTCGTCCATCAGGTTGTTCCGGATGAGCACCGCGATGATGGCGCCGTTGACAGAGACGATGTTGATGCCATCGCCGTGGATGCCCGGGCGGTAGTTGTCATCATCCACCTCGGCATACTGGTGGTCGAACGTCACGTCCGAGTAGTACGCCTGCAGCTCGCGGAACGCATGGGCCCAGAGCACGAGCGGGTTGACGTGACCGAACAGCGGGTCCTTGACCGGGGCGTCGAGCAGGTCCTGCAGGGTGATACGGATTTCGACGGGCTTGGGCTCGACGCCATCGAGGAGCGACTTGAGAAGGTCGCTGATGGAACCGGTCGGACGGGCGGGGGTGATGTAGAAGCCGGCGACTTCGCCGACCTTGTCCGCATGTTCCGGTGCGACCATCTTGGCGATGAGCGTGGCGAGCCGCATCAGGCAGGCTTCGTCGCCGCGCATGTTCCGGGCGAACTCGTCGCTGACACGCGAGCGCTGACCCGGCTTCGGGTTCGAGTGGTAGTGCGCGAAGACCAGCTGGGACAGCTCGATCTCGGTATCGGTCAGATCATCGCGGTTGAGGTTGGTGACGTTCATGGGAAGCTCCTTGAAGCTGGGGACCTTGGATGTTATGCGTCCCGTGGTTGTGCCAAAGTGGCGGAGGTAGTGAGCAGCGATGCGCCGCTCGATGGAGGCGTAGTCGATCACTTCGCCAGGCCTTCGACCGTGACCTTCAGGAACGGCGGCCACTCCTTCGTGGAGTCGAACACGTCCTTCCGGACATAGAGGGTCGGGATCGGCGAGGTGCCCTTGTCGTCATCGGGTGCCTGATACTGGAGCATGTTCTTCGTCTCCTTCTTGAACGGCAGCTTGACGGTGGTAGTTGCGTTTGCCATCGGATGTCTCCTTTGTTTGAGGCAGTTACGTTATACAAGACGAACGTGTGCCAGGTCAACGCCGTTAATCTGCGTCCTTCATGGTCTTGAATTTGACGCGCTTGTGATCGGGCCGGACATAGTCAGGGTCCTTGATGAATATGCCCCTGCCATCTTCTTCCTCGAGCCAGCCCCAGTCCTTCGCGAGCGCGAGCAGTTGCATTCGCACCCTGTGGAAGTTGCGCCCGTGATCGCGAGCATCGACATAGCCCTTGTCCTTCATGTCGCGGTAGGCGTTCTGGGTGAGTTTTCTCGACGGCTTGTAGGTTCGGGTTTTGCCGACGGTACTCCATTGCTGCTCGTTCTCCTTGGCCTGCAGGAACAGGTCCAGGTCACTCGGGTCCAAGTCGTCCATGACCTCGTGCATCTTGTCGCGG
>Ga0209165_10000071_pt1 | contig 48096 bp, 52 predicted proteins | sample tdAd001_FD_187122 | JGI IMG/M metagenome (GOLD analysis project Ga0209165, IMG submission 187122) | Marine sediment microbial communities from the Atlantic coast under amendment with organic carbon and nitrate - tdAd00.1 (SPAdes)... | ecosystem: Environmental > Aquatic > Marine > Coastal >... | reverse complement strand
GTTCGTCTTTGTATTTAAACTCTACGCTAGATATTTCAGGTTCAGGCATTTCCATAGCGATAGCTATGTCTGCTTTTAAAGTAAAATAAGTTGTAGCTAATGCTATAGTAAATCCTACTATTGTACCTATAGTTTTAAGATCAAGTGTTACTTTAGTTTGTTCGCCAATTTCTTGTGCCATAGTTTTTATTTAGGTCCTTGCATGTTAGTAGGTGTAGGCATATCGACTGTATTTTTTTTACAAACACATTGCGCCACCGGGCAATCTTTAATATTTATAATCAATTTAGATATTAACCAATTCCATTTACATACAATGTTTCTTGCAATATTGGTTAAATAATTTTCAGTTAGTTTCCACATAATTTATTTTTAGTTTAGTTTTACTCCTTTTATTTTAACACCACCATTTATTAGGTTAGCTTTTTTCTTCTTTTTTCTACCTCGTGATTTACGTGGGCGTATTTTTTCTTCTACACCTAACTCATAAGCTCTCCAACCTCCTAATAAAAATAATCTTTCCCACATTTCTAAATCATTACTCATAGCATCATCTATGTTTTTAGCTTTTATAATTAATCTATCAAGCGGTATGTTGGTTGAAGCTGCTATAAGACTTGCTGCTGCTAAAAATCCTGGGTTTTGTATGTCCCAACCCATAGCGGCAATTTTATCTTGATCCCACTGAAGTGTTCTATTAAAGTTTTGTACTCTTGATATTTTACTACTTATAGGTGGTGATATTCTAAATAACTCGTAAACTAGTTTCTCATACTTAGGAGTCTTTTTCTCACTTTCGGTGTAACCTTTTAATATAGTATTTTTAATAACTGAAGCTACCGCGCCAGCAAAACCAAGACCTCTTAACAGGGAATCCATCATGTTATTAGCTGTATTAGTTATTTTTCTTTCTTCTTCTTCATCATCAAGATCTCCCATACCAATAGCAAATAACGCTTGTTGAGTTGCTGTAAATATTAAGTTTTGCATCAGTGCATAATGTATCAATTTAGAAGTATTAGCTTTCCAATTACCTCTTCTGTTTTTAATATCATCTATTGATTTGCCAATTAATCTAGCATACTGCATAGGTGTATTAGCAAAGGCTAAGATTAATCTACCTAACGGTCCTGACTGCTGCATTGATATTCTGTCTGGTCTACTTGATTGTTGTGACTCTTCAGCTATTTCTCTAAAATCTATAAACGCTTTTTCTTGAGCTTCTTTTTCACTCATACCTTCTTTAAGATAGGTGTTAATTCTATTTCTATACATAGTAGCTCCACCTGAAGCTATAGCTAAACTATCCGCAAACTGAGTAGGTAAGAATCCTAGTTGTAGTAATTTAGCTACAACACCTTTCATACCATCTTTCTTTGCCATATCTGCTATATCACTTTCATTTACATTAAACCTTAAACCTCCTCTTCTTTCCTTTAAGAATGGTGAGTTCATAATACTCATAAAATCTTTCCAAAATTGCGGCTGATTTGCAAATGCTTTTGACGCTGCTAATATATTGTTATCTTCTAAATTAATAAAGTTAACAGCTGATATAGTTTGTAGAAGCGCTGATCTTGTATTAAAGAACATTATTACACCAATACCATTTGTCATCCAATCAGTGAACTTACCAGTTAAACTATCTCCTTTAAAGTTTCTGTTGATACCAGACTTCATACGGCCTAGTATATTTTCAAGAGCAACTCTATAAGCATTTCCAAAAGCAGCTTCAAGTTTATTTAAATTAGCCTCTGAAAATATCACATCAACATTACGTTGCCAATCTTGTAAATAAAACGTTCTAGTGTTTGTCATTAACGAATCTAACAAATCAGTTGTAACTGTACCACCTAGCCAACCGGCTTTTGGTTTTGCCACTTCTTGACCTTTTAATACAGCGATAAGTTCGTTACCAAATATTTCAAGGTATTCGTTTTCGTTTATATAATCTTTTATTTCTTTTAAATCTGTTTTACTAATACCAGGAATATTGTAACCCAGTTTGTCCCACATGTATACTCTTACTGCGTTTTGTTTTGTATAAACAGAACCAGGTATAAGTTTCTTAAGATCTTTAGGTACAATATTTAACGCTTTCTTTAAAGCTTTGTAATCATTTTGTAAGGTAATTCTTGACAAAGAAACGTTTTGCATTGCAACAGCATACGGATCTAGTAAGTTTTCTTTTATCCAAGCTAAATCTGCATCACCTTGTTTTCCTTTACCTAACACGCTATATAGTAGTCCTACAAAATCATCTGCTGAAGCAGGTATGAAAAACTTTTTAGCTTTCTTTTGAGCTCCTATTAATTCAGCTTTAGTTTTAGAAAATTCTTTAAATGATTTAATACCAGTTTTTCGTTCAATCATTTTATTAAACTCATCATTCATGCTAACGCTATTTCTTTTTCTAGCCACTTGAACTTTTGAGTTTACATCTAGCACATTTAAAGCATCTTTTACAGCTTTAACGTTTTTAACAGCATCATCTACAAAGTAAAAATCGTTATAACCTTCAGCCGCCTTAGAAACAATCCAACTTGCTTTAGCTTGTGGATCACCGTTTTCTAATCCTATAATATTATTTAAAGGTAACTCCATTCCAATAGCTTGTAAAAAGTCATATATAGCTGGTGCTGACTCTGCTGGTCTAGCGGTTAATACAAATATATTTTTATTACCAAATTTATCTATAGCTTTTCTAAGTCTATTTGCTAGTGGTCCTTTTTTACCATCAACAACTTTATTAAACTCTTCAAAGTTAAACTGTGCTCCTTCATTTTCAAGTCTAACAGAATCAGTAGCAAACTTAGCTGGAGTAATTTTAGTAACCTTACCATTAGGCATTGTAACAATAATTTCACTTTTACTTATAGCTAACGTATCGTCAAAGTCATATACACTTATACCTTTCTTTTCATTGTTAGGATTTTGAGCATATGTAAAAGCTTTTTGTAAGTTATCTAATTTGTTTAAAATTTCATTATTACTTACTGAGTTTCTTCTTGGTAAAACCTGCTTAGGTGTAATCTTACGATTAACAGGAGCAGCTTTTGCTTTGTCGTTTTGTAAAGCAGCTGTGGTAGGTTGACCTTGTGCGTTGATACCATAGATATCTGCAAACGTTTTACCGTCTAATCCTTTTATAGAGCTAGGATCTATACCTCCGTCTTGAGCAAATACTGTATCATTGAAGTATCTTTGCCACCAATTACCTGTTACAACATTCCAATTGTCTGGCATGCGGAACATTAAACTAAATCCTGCTGCGGTTCTAGCGTTTTTTAGCTTGTCGTCCATTGCTTTGTCTAAAACAATCATTTTGTAATTGTCTATAACAACATCATAAGCAGTGTTAAAATCTATATTATCTTGAAGCGCTGCATCTAGTAAATAAATATAAGCGGCTGTGGCAGGCATAGCATGTTCAAATTCTATATTAGGTGATTTACCTTCTTTTCTTTTTGTTATTGATTCTGAATAACCTATAAACTGAGCTCCTAATCTATGCCAAGACGTTGAATCGCTAGCTGTTAGTTTTAAATATGTACCAATGATTGAAGCGTATTCTTTTCTAGTTTTCTTGTCTGCTAATACTTTAGCAAATCTTTTCCACATTTCTTTGTGGATTAACGCTACGTTTTTATTCCATTTTTCAATATCACCATTATCTATTCCTTTGGTAATTTTTTCTAAATAGTTTCCTTTTTTACCAAATATTGTTTGATAATTTTTTGTTAAGCTCCAATCAACTGTTTCAACTTTCCCATCAGAGTTTGTTACTTCTATAGACGCGCCATATTTAGTATCTTTATTATTACCAATTGCATATATTTCATCTCTAAAAGTTTCATAAGCTTCAAAACCTGCAGGATCTTTAGATTTACTAATTTTATAATTTTTATTACTAGCTGTAAAAGCAGATGCTGTTACTTTACCTTCTTTGTTGGTTGAGAACCAAAACTCTCTAGGCATGATAGGTAGTAAGTCTAATTTTATTTTTTCTATAAACTTAGTTCTACCATCAGGTGTTGTAATGTCATAAGTTGGGTCAAGCTGTAGATCCTTAAGCATACCATCAATACGCTTTGTAGCGTTGTCTGCAAGATTAAACTCGCCTCTTACAAAAGTGTAACCTTCATTAGCGTATTTTTCCGCTACAGCAGAAAACCTAAGCAAAGGCGCTTTGGCTGGTGCTGTCTTTACTCTTACTGTACTTTTTCTTGTATCAGCTTTTTCTTTTGTTGTCTTACCTTCTTTAACCTTTTGATCTTGTTGTTGATCTACAAGTTTTCCAAATGAAGTTAAAGCCATGTTTCTAGCTAGCAATTCTAGTACACCTTTTATATACTGAGACTCGGCAGACCTTGGTACAAAGTTTGGATCAAGTTTATTGTTTGTAATTCCAGAACTAGTTAAAAATCTTGCTCTATCGCCAGGTTTTATTTTATATTGTAAATTATTATTTACTTTCTTTTGTTTACCACTATCGTTTAAAACTTTATCATATTCAGTATTTAAAAAGTTTCTTGAACGTATACCCGCAGACTGACCACCTTCAACCTTAGCTTTTATACTACCTACTTTTTGCGTTTGAACTAAATCAGCATTTCCTCTAGGTCTAGTTCTAATTAATTTATCTACATTTTTTAATATAAATCTCTGTATGTCAGATATATCATCTCCTTTTCTTAAGTTATCCGTAGGCATTGTAATACGAGATACAGGTATACCAAAGTATTCTGCTAATGTTTCGTAAGGAGCTATTTCAGTTAACTCTTTGTAAGTTAAATTGTCATCGCTAAGATCAATGTTGTTTTCTTTTATTTTTCTATTTACTTCTTGTTGAGCTTTTTCTTTTATCTCAGTTGGTAAAATATCATAAATATCAATAACAGCTTCAACATCTTCAACCGCAGTCTCGTTTGCTAGTTCTATGTCTTGTGATTCATCTACAACTTGCTTAGCAGCTTCACTATCAGTACTTTCAGTATCAAGCTTTTTCTTATTTTCTTCTAACACATCTGTTAAGTCAAATCTTAATTGACTACCAGCGTATGTACTCCAATTATCGTTTATATTTGGATTAAATTTTTCTAACAATTTTCTTTCAGCAACTCGAGCTCTAGCAGTATTATATGCTTCTGCGTATGTTATGTTTCCTAAACCTGCTCTGGTATCAAAGCCCATGGTTTTTAAACCCACTCTAGCCGCGGCGTCTAGTAATATATCCTCTATTGCTGCTTTTTCAACACTTGTAGAGTTTTTTAATTTTCTTAAAAGTTGTTCGTTAGTAAATTGACTTCTTAAATTTTTACCAATTTCAGTATCTCTAGCATTAGTTTCACCAGTTACAGATTGTCTGTTTGTAGAAGTATCTTCTTGTAATCTTTTCTTTTCTTCTTCAGGTATTCTAGCAGAGTTAATTTTTCCTTGCATCACCTGTTTTCTAACATACTCTTTCATGAAATCAACCATAGCCTGTGGAGTACCAAAAGGATCTGTTATATCTACTACAGCTTTTCCTAAATTACCAAACTTCTTTTGAAATAAATTATTCATGAAGCTTTTTAACCCATGCATATTTGCTATATCACTTGAATTTATATAACCACCTAATACAGCCTCTCCTAAAACAGTTAAAATTTCACTTACATCTACGTCTTTATCTTCGGCTTTAGTATCTGAATCTATGTTATATTTTTTTAACACATTCATCATTTTATCATAAACACCTCTGTCTAAATTACCTTCTTCCATCATTGTTGTTAGATAGTTAGTAATACCTAAAGCGGCGTTTTTAGCTTCTGGGAATATGCCACTAAAAATTTTACGTCTATCTATTTCATCATGCATTACCTCATGTAAAGGAGCTATAGCGGCTCTAAATTGTTCGTAGTTACTAACTGTTTGTAGAAAATTTTCAATTCCTAGCTCAGTGTTTTCTTTTAAAGCTATTACAGAAGCTGAAAATGCGGCAAGACCTAAAGGTCCGAGTGCCTTATCAACACGCATAGCGTTTACACCTACTAAACTAGAGTTTATACTACTTGTATTTATATATATATTACCATTAGGATCATTAAAAGCATAGGGCATATTTAGAATTTGTTCAGCAGTCTCATCATTTATATTGTTATCTTTAATATATTGCTTAGCTTCTTCTTCAGAGTCAATTTGTATTATGTCTTTTTCTGACAAAAGCTCAGCAAGATCTAAAGCACTTTGATTCAACATGCGGTTAGCGTTTGCAACTTCTAAGTTTACAAATTCATAATTTGTACCGTCTTTTTCGTTTAAAGCCTTAAGTTGTTTACGTTTTAAATTTAAAGCAGCTTTGTCTTTAGTGTTGTTAAACACGTCTTGTAGTTGATTATTTCCATTAATAACCCTTTTTTTAGCAGCTTCATACTCTTCTGCAAATCCTTTTTCTCCAAACCTTCCGCTACTAGCTAATGAATATAATTCTTTTTCAAGAAAATTTTGTTGAGCTCTCAATTCTAAATATCGTTGTTGAGTAGCAGGTCTCATTCTTTTAAACCTACTTTGTTTGTCAACAGTTTCTAATCTAATAAATTGATCTAAATTTCCTCTTTCTTTTTCTAGTTCTCTTCTTTTTTCTGGGGTAGTACTTAGGCTTTCTATTTGTTTTGTAAGGTTTGCTCTTTGAGTAGCGTACTTAACAGACTTAGCATAATCTTTATAAGTACTCATTTCATAATTTAACATATTTGTAACTTGACTAGCGGTGCTAGGCCCTTGCATTATCAAGCTAGAAAATGTTGTATTGGCTATTAAATCCCAATTAACATCTTTCATTATAGGATCATTACTATCCATTACGCCTTTTTTTATAAGGCCATGTCCCATAGCGGTAAGTATTTCTTCAACGTTTTCTACACCTACACCATATCCTAAATTATAAGTTCCTGTACCAAGATCTTTTACTCTATTTCCCCAGTACGCGCTTTTATTCCAACCTTTTACAAAAACATCATCTAGTCCTTTTTTTGCAGCTAGCTTTTTAGTTACACGTAAATTATTAACGTATCTTAATGAACCCCATTTTTCTGCATACATTTCAGTAACTCCAAAGAGAGTTCCTTGTAATGTTCTCTGCCATTTACTGCTTTCTGAAAGGTTTGTATAATAATCTATTTGAGATAATATTTCATTTTGCTCAGCAGGATCATTGGTGTTTTTTAATTGTTCTTGTAATAAAGATAGTTGTTGTCCAGCTTTTTTATAATTAGCTTCTAGTCTACCCATTTCTCCACCGCCAGTAGCCGTAAAGAAACTAGCCATTGTAAATCTGTTTGCGTTTTCTAAAGCTTTTTTCTTTATAGTTAAATCAAATAATCTACTATCTAAAGTTTTTTCATCAAACATTAATTCTTTGTTAGGTTTCTTTTTATAAAAACCTGTACCAGCGCTTACTGTTTTATCTCCAGCCTTGTTGACTGTTGTACTATTGAAAAGTTTCTTTCTTAAACCTTGCTTTGTTACTTGAACACCTGCTCTAGCAACAAGACTTGGCCCAAGAACTTGAGCTATAGTTAAACCATTTTCTGCAAGAGCACCTGTCATCCAATTACCAAAAGTTAAAGCTGAGTTATCATCAAATACATCGTTAATTTTTGCGGTGTATGTAGGAAATTCTTCTTGAAACTCTGTAGTAACTCTATCGTAATAATCTACTGCTCTTCCTTCTAGTCCTGTTACATCTCCTCCCATAGTAAGCATTCCTCCAGGTATTTCACCTTTACTTAAAGCTTCAACCGCGTAATACGTAGCACCTGGCAAAGTTGAGGCTCCACTAGCTACACTGTTTATTACTTTTGCGCCTAATACCATAGCTGGTGCTACTAATTCTGTCTCAAAAGTTGCTAAAAATTTATCTACATTATCGTAGTTAAACCGCGTGGCATAAGCAGCTAAAGCAACATTCTCCATCATTCCCGCTTGCTTCATTATATTATCACTCACGTCATTAACATACTCAAGTTGCTGCGTAAGTATTTGTCTTCCTACTTTATCTTCAACCGCGTAGTCTGTAAGTTTTTGATTTAAATCATCAACTAATCCATCGTACCAAGCTACCGCAGCGGGCGTGTTAATGGTGTTTATGTCTATAGATTTTATTTCATTTTGAGCTGCAATAATTTCACTTTCCAAAGGAGCCATTTTTTCTGAATGAGCTTCTACGTTAAGTTTAAATGACTTTACTTGATCGCCCTGAAAATTATATAAACCATCAAAATAATCTTGTTTTTCATTTTCTGGCACTCGGCTCGCTGGGTCAGTTAAGGTAAAAGTTTCGTCTTTAAAAAGAGACGCGTTTGAGTCAAATGTATAATCGCTAGTTTGAGGTATTTTAGAAGGTACCCCATACTCCATTTTGTTAACCAAATTATTAATAAGACTAGGTGGAACACCTGCAGCTGCTAAGGTTTTTCTATAGTCATCTTCAACAACCTCGTTATCTATAACTGTTTGGTCTTGTATTCTGTTCCATTCAGGATTTGGAAAAGGTACAGCTAATTGCATTTCCTTGCTAGTAAGACCTTTATCTGCGTATATATCAGCTATGTATATTGATTCTTGTTTTTTTGTTTTTTGTAGAAAATTTTCAACCTGACTATTAACACCTGCGTCTGTTTGCATTAGGTTTTTAATATCATTGGGATTTACTTTATCGCTTTGAAATCCAGCTTTTTCAAACAAATCATACAACTCAGACGGCATTTCTCGTTTTAATTGTTGTTTAAACTTTTCAGAATTTTCTCTTTTAATATCAGAGTTTTGTTTATCCATCAACATGTAGTCACCACTGGTGCTGATGGGGGTTGTAAGAAATTTCCAAAAACTACCTAAATCTTCAACGTTATCAAAACTTGCTGTATACTCTTTATTTTCATCGTTGTTATAAATTCTTTCTACCCACTCATCAAAAACTTGTGTTGTAGCCTCTTTTTCATAATTATCAAAAGTAATACTTTCGCTTTTAGCACGAATAGCTTCCGCATAGTTTATTTTGTTTCTACCTTTTTCAGTAATTTTAACATCTTCTAATACAACTGGTTCTTGAGATTGATTTTCTTCAGATTCATCTATAGAGGTTGTAGACCTTATTGAAAGATCAACCCCACTTTTATTCATAGCGTCAACATAGTCATTAAAAGTATAACCTGTATCTTCTTCATAACCTTTTGTTTTCCATTCATCTTCATAATAAATGTTAACTTCAGGATCATCTTTTACCTTTACTCCATTTTCATTAAATGCACTTTTAGTAGTTTTAACTTCAATATAATTTCTACCTACTCCACTTTCAGTAGGTAAATTTTTCATTTTCTTCATCTCATCAGTTACAACAAAAGTTCCCGATGAACCATCAATTTGTTCTTGTGGTGTCGGTTCTTTCAAAGTAGCTGTTGGGTGTGCTGCTTTAAATGCATCTAATTTATCTGGACCAACCTGAAATATAGTTAATCCGTCATCACTAATGTATTCTTCGAACATGAATTAAGTATTTTAATTAAAGTCAGTGTTATATGTAGGTATTATTTGTTTTTTTTCAAAAGTTCTCCATTTGTTAATATCAAAACCTCCTTTTTTAGGATTTGTGAAAATTTCTAAAGATCTTAAAGCTTCTGCTTTTTCTTTAGATGAAGAAATATAATCTGTATTTTCTATAATTTCTTTTAATACTGAATTAATATTTCCTGAGATTTTAGTAGGTGTTAACTCTCCTTTTCTTATAACAACAACATCTCTTTGACCATCTTTTCCAGGTGTTAAACTTTTCAACATATCCTCAGTTAATTTTTTTTGTTCGTCTTTTAAAAGCTGTTTGTTTTCTTCTAAAGTACCGCCAACCCAATTATCACTATAAGCTCCATCTGAAGTAAAATCACTTAGTGTTAAAGCATCAATCGATGCATAAGCGCTAGCTAGTATGTCATCCGTGCTATCTGCATCTAAAATAGTATACATGTTATCTCCCGTAGTAAATTTGTTTAATAGTTCAATTGCCTTATTAGGTGGTAACGTTATGCTAGTAGGTATAACTTTTCTCCATTTACTTGGATCATTAGGATATAACTTTTGTTGTTGTTTATCAATTTCAATTTTGAAATTTTCATTGTCTTCGTCGCCAATGAATGGATCTAAAGCTTGTAAATCAGTATACTCTTTTATATCAACTGCAATCTCCCCAAACAAACTACTTGCAAATCCTGCTCCCACGCTTGGCGTTCCTGGTGTTGGATATTGTACTTGTGTAATTTCATTAGGTGGTATATTTCTTGTAATAGCTTTATCAATTAACCAAGCTTCCATTTTATCACGCATATCTTTATTGTTTGGATCCCAAGGTTTAAAACTACCTACTTCATCAGTAGCGTGAACTGAATCTGACCAAACAACACCCATTTCAGGATCATTTAATAAATCAGCATAAAGTTCTTTTTTTACCATTAATTCTCCTAGTATTTCAGGATTGTAAACATTTTTAGTTGTAACAACTCCATTTTCATCTGTAGTTTGCTGTTGAGTTAGAGCACCATTTAATAATCCTTTTTGTGCATCAAATATCTCATCAATACCTAAATCTTCAAAAGTAGGTATAGTTTTGATCATTGCAAAAGATGGATCAGCTAAAAGATTACCTAATTTATCAATATTCATAGTATATTTCCAATCTTCTTTACCACCTTTAGTGTCAAGACTGCCAGCTCCACTTAAATACATCATTCCCTCTTTTTCTAAAAGTTGAACATCTCCGCTTCCATTAGATATAGCATCAAGCATAGCCGCCATACCATTATCATTTATTCTAGAGAATGAACCATTTGCTTTAGCATCATTATAGTATTTTATTTGCTCAACAATTTTAGGTGCTAATGTTTTATATTTATTAATATAGTTATTAGTTTCAGATATTATTTTCATGCCCTCTTGCTGAGTCATGTGTCCATCATTGATAAGGTTTTTAACTTCAAATATTCTATCTGCTCCTTGGTTAAAAAATCTATTAATGTTAGAATCAAAAGTATCTATACCAGTCTGAGGGATTGTATTAATTGAATCATAAACAGTCCCAATCTTTTCGTTTTCTTGATCTAATATTGTTTGTTGAAAATAATCTCTTTTTAATTTATCAGCACGACCAGCCGCAAAAGCTTTCATTACACCTTGACCAATAGCTAATTGTTCGTTTTTACCTCCGTAACTAACAGGGTTTGTTATTGTTGTTGCCATATAATTTATTTATTATCCATTAACCGAATGCTTCTTGCCCACCTGGAGAAGCTGCAAACATTGCTAAGTTACCGAATGCTCCTGCTATATTTCCAAATGCATCTGATCTACTTTGTTCTTGTTGTAATTGAGCACTTCTCATTTGACCATATATACGATCTATTTGAGCGTTATCTCTAGATTCTTGAGCTTCAAATTCGTAAGCTAGTCCTTGCGCGTCAGCTGCTTGTATTCTTTGTGCTTCAGATATTTCTATTCCTTGCATTCTTCTTTCTTCATCAATAACAGCTTGTTGACGTTGTTGTTCTCCTTGTGCTCTTAGTTTATTATTCATAGCTTCTTGCGTTTCAATACTAGCAGAAACTCCTTGCTTAGATTTTAAAGCTGCTTGGGCTAATGCAGTTGCGCCACCAGCGCTCGCACCAGTAGCTCTTAAAGTATCTAAAGTATTTGCTAAAGCTATATCAGCTTCTTCTGCTTGCATTTCAGCAGCTTGTGTTGCAACGGCTAAATCAGCATATGGGTTTGTAATTCTATCAGACAAGTTAGTTGCCATGTCGCTAAGATCTTCTACACCTGCGTAAGGGTTTATTATTGCTTGTCTATTGTTTTCCAGATTTGTCAGTGCGTTTTGCATAGACCTGGCTCTTCTGCCTGCTCTACCTGCGCTTACACCTGCTCCCACTGTTGATGTTAATGCTGAGGCTCCCATACCTACTAATGCCATTGTTGTTGCTGCTGCCATAATTTATAATGTTAATTTTTTTGATACTTCATAAGATGGTTTTTCATCAACAAACCAACCTAATTTTTTATGTGTTTTTATTAAACTTTTACTTTGTAAACTAGTAAACATGTAAGTATATCCCATACTTTTAATAAAGTTTTCTAACTCTGTAAGTAAGAATTCTATAGACTCTGGTCTATCATCTTCTCTGTATTTTGGATTAGATATAATATATTCTACCCAAGCTGCTTTAGAATTAGTGAAATAAACAAAACCTGCTACTATAGGTGTGTTATTTTTTTCTACCATAAAACCTCCGGTCCCATGATTTGGTAAAAAATCTTTTGGTGGTGCGACCCAACCAGGCCACCAATCCCACCATTCTACTAGGGTATCCCAGTCTTTAGTGGTAAGAGCTCTTGCATTAAAATCCATATAATTTAATTTAAATTGATGATATAACAAACTCTGATGAAGCAGCAAATAATTCTTTTGTGCCTCCTGGGTTTGTTGTTGCGTCTGTAGACATTTTAACCGTAGCAACATAACCTTTTATACCAGTCATATCTACTCCAAATAAAACTTCACCTTGCGCTACTGGTGAATTATTTATTAAGTTTGCTACGTATTTGTTTTCTTTTCTATAAAAACCTGCATAATATTGTACATTGTCTTCTGTGTATGCTCCTTCATAATAACTAAACACTGCTGGTAAAGGTGGGTTTGCTGTGGTGTCTTGTGTAGTTTGCCATACTGAGTTTATTAAGTCTAAACCAGTTACATCAGATACAATAGAATCTACTTGCCAACCATTGTTACCTTCGTAACCAATAGTTTTAAATACTTTTTGAGTTGATGGGTTAGGGTTTAATAAAAACTCTATACTAGAAGGATAAGATATACCGTAAAAATTATTTCTATTTACGCCAGTTCCTTCTTCGTAATGTCTATATAAACAACCTCCTGGGTTAGGTATATCAGAATCAGCATTATAATCAGGAATAGAATACATAGTTCCATTAACACTAAACATAAAGTTAGGGTTGTAACTATAGAAAGTTGGCCAACCTAAAACTGATTCATCAAAAGCTAAAGTACTGTACCCAGTGCTACCGTCTTGGTTGAAAGGTTTTATGTTTAAAGTATATTGCTTAGTATAATTATCCCAGCCACCTATTAGTTGACCAAAATCATCAATAGTATCTACAGTAGAAAATTGATCTCTAAAGAAATCAGTCATACCGTATCTTGATATTTCAGTTATACCATCATGTGAAAGTCTAAGTACAGATCCTTTGTTTTTATCTGTAAAATATTTTCTAAATCCATATACAGCAAAACTTTCAGGATTATCACTAATACCATATTCACCAGCATAAGGAACTATTTGACCTATAACAACATTGGAAGAAGTAACAGTACCTCCGCCTTCTGCAGAAAATATAGCATCTTTATCTATCAATGCTCTATTAACTTTGTTTTCTTGAAAGATTATTAAATTTGTATCTTCTGCATAAATTTTTTGTATACTACCATTTCTAGGATCTACACTTCTTACAATATCTTCACCTATTGGAAATTGATTAGTATTGTTAATTCCTGTTCTAGCATTATATATACCACTATAAATTAAAGAATTAAATCTAATTGCTGATTGAGGATATTCTTCTTCTATATAAGCTCTAACCCCATAATCAATGTTTGTGTTATTATAACCACCTCTTATTCTAGCTTCTTCTACATGCCAGTCTAATAGTGATACTACACCAGGATCTCCCGGTATTACTGTTGTATTTCCAGCTTGAGCAAAATAAGGATAACCAGTTCCTGTATTGTTAATGGTAGGATTTATTACACCTGGAAACACATTTCTACTAGGCAATGTTGTCGCGTTTATTTCAGGAAAAGGTTGAGTTGGAGGATTAGTTGTGCTTGCTGCCCTTCCATCTACTATCTTCTTTAACCAAAAAGAGTTAAAATAATTTACTTCTATTACTGCTGGCATAATTTATAATCACTTATTTTTTAATAAATTAACATTATATTGACTTAGGATATGATAAGTCTATTTTTAACCCTGTTGCGTTAAACCTTGCTAACCATACTCGATCTGCTTGTGGATTTGAAGTTGAGTTATTAACACTACCAAGTATTACAGCTGCTCCATCATTTCCATTAGGATTACCTGGTCCACCTATACCTGAACTTGGTCTAGCTTTATAAGCGTGCCAACTGTTAGTTCCGTTTTGATCTGGCACCCATAAAGTAGTAAATTCAGGATCTGTATAAAACTGGGTTACATATCTAAAGAAAGGTTCTCTAGCAAACACCTCTTCCCATTGAGCATCACTATAATTTTGTGCGCCTTGAATGCTAGGCTCAGCAACTTGAGACACACTGTATCTCCACGTTCTATTAGTTATACCAAATGGATAATTAAAATCACCATATGTTATACTAAGTTTACAGTTTTCATTTTTATAAACACCTGTGTTACCCGTAGTAGTATTTGGATTTGGCCATTCTGTTTGAGACCCATTCAAATTAGTAACCATAACTCTATAATCACCTTTACTTCCAGGAGAATTTCCATCAAAAGCAAATGTTCTAGTGGCTACCACTGTTAATTGTTGACTAGCCGAAGACTGAGGTTTAGCCATAGTACCTTTCATAGTGTGTGGCTCGTAAGGCATTGGGTAAGATGAACCATCTTCAGCCTTTAAGCTACCTAAATTTAAAGAAAAATTACCTTGATTATTTACGGGATAATTAACTAACCAATTCCCACCTATTGTTAAACCAAGAGTAGAGACAGCTCCAACTTCTTGATTTTCTAAATCAATTGCATCTTCCCAAGAACCTGGAACCCCACCAGCTGTTCTTCTTTGAATCCAAACATTAGCTGATAAATCTAAATTAGGTGGTAAAGACGTACTAAAATCTTCAGGGTCTACAGTTTGAGTTAATTGTACTGTAATGTAAGCTACGCCTTTATATAAACCTCTATCATTTGTTGGTAAATTACACCAACTAGGGCCGTCAGATAAATCTAAAGATTTTACATCATAATTAAATCCAGCTGTTACTGGTGAACCATATAGTGTATTAGTAACGTTAGCAGGGTTAAGTGGTGGAGCTATTTTACTCCAAATCTGATTATCAAAAACAGGATTTGACGTAGGTCTATCAGTGTTGTAGCCAGTTAAGGGTGGTAGTGGCAAGCCGGTAGATTTATTAGACCATATAACTAAACCTGCGTCAGAACCTTCTAAAAAGTTAATAGCTTCTCCAGAATCTATAAAAGTACATGTAACTGATTGTTCGCCAAAATCAAAGTTTAAATCAATAATTGTTGTTAATGATCCTGCAACTCCTAAAGCATCTGTAGCTGCTATTCTAACAAAATAAGGACCTGACATTATAGTTTGTGGAAGTTGAGTTAACTCTCCAGTTAAAGAGTTTATTGCAAAAATATTTACAGGACTACCATACTGTGATTGTTCTACAATCGAGTATTTTATTTCTAAAGCTGAAGTTACAGCATTTGGGTCTGCTGTTCCGTTAAGTGCGTTAAAAACAGGATTAGTTGGAGGAAGTCCTGTAAAGCTATTATACGGAAAGTTTGTATAATCTGCATAAGGACCAAAAACAGGGGCAGCGTTACCTAAGGATACTGTTCTTGACAATGTTGGACCTACATCACTTGTGGCATCGTTTGTAGCTACAAAATTAAAATCCCAAGTTCTTACAGTTGCGTCTGCTAAGAAAACAAAATAACTACTTATTTGAACCGTGTAACTATCGTAAGCAAGTGTAGCACCGTTAGGAGTTAATACTCCAGCAGCTGTTTTAACTAATGTAAAAAGTGAGGTATCATCAACACCGGTAACTGATCTTAAAACAGTTAGAACTATAGAAGACGAAGGTATAGCAGCACCTAACGAATCCTCTACATAAAAGTCATCTGTTATAACAGGCCCTTGACCTGTTGTATATAGCTGAACTGGATTTGTGTAGTTCCTATCTTCAACAAAATTAAAATTAAAATCTTCAATATTGGTAGGAATACCAGGCACGGTTGTGTTAATAGCATTATTTAAATCTAAAATTTTACCAGTGGTTGATGTTTCCCAGAATAATTCTAACCTAGATTCTGTTGGTTTAGTTTCATAAACACTTAAGAAAAACGGATACTCACTAGGTGCTGGCGTTGCTGGGATTTGATTCCCTGCACTACCTATTAATTTTTGAGTGGATACTCTTGCTAAATAAGGGTTTGAAGCAGTATCATAAACATCTTGCAACTTCAAAAATTGAACTGTTGAATTTTGCCAATACTCTGATTGAAATAGATCTGATTGTCTAGCGACTTGTGTTGTAATGTCAGATATAATATCTGATAAATACTGAGTATTATATAAAGGATTATTGGTAGGAACTGTTGAAGGCGCGATAGGTAATTGAGGACTAACTTTTCCGTATAATTCAACGCTACTTCTAAACTGTGTTTGGTCTGGTCCTACTTCTTTTAAATCTCTTGGTACTTTGTTTATATTATCGTTAAATAAAGTAATAGTTGAGGTATATATTTCTCCATCAGGATAATTAGGAGCCTCTGCTGGTAAACCTGTTAATATACCAGGTAAATAAACATTGTAATATTCTTGTTGTTTTTGTTTAACTACAATTTTATAAGTATACCATCCAAGTGGATTATAATCTGGACTAGTAGGATCTCCGTTGTATAAACCAGGAGTGCCTAACTCAGCATTAAAAGCTGAATCTATAATATCATTGAAATATAATTTTAAACTATTACCTGGCCACTCTACTATGTTGTTAAGAGTTTGAGTATCATACTCATCTTGATATGGAACGTATATTGTATCTGCACCAAACTGAGGATTAGGTGGAGCAGCAGCTACATAACTTTCATTATTTGATAATAATACTGAAGAAGATCTCCCATATCTATCAGATAAAACTACACCGACTTGATAGTATCTATTTTGTTTTACTGTATGATTTGGATAAGCAGAGTAAGAATAGTTACTATTTACCTCATCATAAGGAATTTTAGAAGAAACACCAACGTTATAATTTAAAGATTCAGGTGGAGTATGTTTATTTTGAAAATTACTATATACTACTCTGTTGCTTATTATTTCTTGTCCTAAAGCTTTTACAGGTACTTTGTCATATACTCTTGTTGTTTGATTTTCAGGTAGTACTTTAAAAGGTTCAGTTGCTTGGTAATCGTAATCAAAAATAGTTACTGCTCCTGCTGCGTTTAAATCTTGTGTTGTTATTCTATTTACTACAGAAACAGCTAAGCTATCAGATTCTTTATATAGCAATTCGATTTCTTCAACATTTAAAACATCAAGCAGTTGATTAGCGTTTAGTTGAGTACCATCTATTCCATCTGGCATTGGTATTTGTAAACCTATTCTGTTGACTAGGTTTTCCATAAATGAAACCACCGTGCTTTCGTATGTTCTAACTTCATCACTAATTTCATCACCATTTGGAGTAATAATTCCTTCTAAAAAATAACCATACTGTTTTGGAATAAAACAAGGTTGTGTAAACGGAGCCATTAAAGAAAACTCTCCGTCTATAAATTTAAATCTATAACTAAATCTAACAAATTTATCAGTTAAAAAATCTTGATTACCAGGGTAGGTAGATTCACCAGCTGTATTATCCCAGTTAGGATTTTCATAACCAAAATATAACACGGCTGTACCTGCCAAATATCTTGTTTCAACAGGAGTTCCATCTCTTTTTGCTATGTTAAATATGGTTGGGGCAGCAATACTAACAATATATACGTTGTCTTGTGGTGTTATTTGACCATCACTAGTCCATATTTGTTTTCCAAGAGCCAAAACATCACTCAGTCCTGGTGTAGCATTATCAGGGGAAACTGTATAACCAGTTACTGAAATTTGACTAGCTGCAAGACCAAGACTTGCTCCTATATTAGCTTGAGCAATCATAGGTGATGTAGAGCTAACTGCGTCAACCATTGTAGTTTCAATAACGCCGGCATTATCTTTCCAAAGTTCAATTGGTTTATAAGGATTATATTTACATACTGTAACTTGATCTTCAGTTGTATATGGTAAATCAGCTATAGAAGTAAAATTATTATATAGCGTGGCATCTTGATTATTTATATTTATAACTCTAGGTTGATTTCTATTATCAGTCCAAAACATTAAATCTTGTATGACATGAACGCTTCTTATTTGAAACTCTGTAGAAAAGTTTAAAAATGTTCCCGCAGCATATAAATAAATATCTCCATTGTCTATATCATATCTCACTATAGCGTGTTGACTTAACTCATTATAGTTAAGACTATTACTTGTATTATCAGTTAAAAATAAATATATTCTACTATTTATTTCATCTGAGTATTGTCCTATAATTTTTAAAGGATCAACACCACCTAAAGTACCAACGCCAACTATTTTACCTATATCACCGTTAAATACTAATTCGGTTCCTTGTACATTTTCAGCAGCTCCAACGTTGCTATCTTCTGACTTTGATATTGCTATATTCTGAGCGTCACGATATTCACCATTGGGTAGTAATCTTTCATCTAAATCCTTGTTCATTTTGGATTTTAGAAAAGTATTTTTTATTTCTGCCATTTAATTTTAGTGTTTAATCCATTTAGACTTACCACGCATAACTTGTACTATTTGGTCTAGCTTGATATTAGATAATCTAATTTTAGCATTTCTAAGTTTTGCACTTTTTTCTTTTTGATATCTTTTAACTACATACTCAGGCATACGAGCTCTAGTAGCCAGTATCTGATAGTTTATATACGCATAGAGAGCTTCTTCCGCCATCTTAGGTATTCTAGTATCTAAATCATAAGCAAGTCCATCAGAGATGTATTCTAAAACAATTATTCTTCCAGCTAAATTACTAGAAAAAGTAAATTTACCTTGTCTTTCATCTATACCAAACCATCCATTTGTTTGACTTGTTTCAGGGTTTAATCCATATCGTTGACCAACAATTTGATTCCAATATAAAGGAAATGGAGTACTGAAGTAATCAGTATAATAACTCCAATAATTACCACTCCATCCAGATATTAATCTATCGTTAGCTATTTTCCATGCTCTTTTAGTTAACGAAGTTGTTTCTAAATTTTCATCTAAAGCATCTTGAATTGGTAAACCATCTTGATCTTGTGCTAAGCTTTCGTATGGATTAGTAGTTAAACCATTATTAGGTTGAATAGTATGTAAAACTCCTAATCTATCTTTCCAAGCTAATCTTACATAGTTGACATAATCTTGAGGTATTACTAAAGATAAACTATGTGGTATTTGTAATTCTTGAGATCTAATACTTTTTAAAGTATCATAACTAAACTCTTGTAACCCTCTTTTAGCGTGAAATATAACATCAGTTCTTTTTACACTAGGTACTAATTTTCCAGCACCTACATAAGCTACCATATAATTAGTAATTACATCGTGGAGTTTTGTGTAAGAATAACCACCATAATTTTCCCATACCGTGTTTTCAGTTAATTGAACTTTTAAATAATTACCAGCTACTAAACCACCTGTAACACTAACTACGTTATCTGCTACTGAATACGTATTATATAAAGGACTATATGTTACTCCACCGTCTACACTAACTTCTAAAAAAAAGTTATTTCTTGGCCAATTAACATTAGTAGGGTCGGATGTTGTAAAAATTAAATTAGTATTAAACGTGGTGGGGAAGCTAAAATTAACACCGTCTGCTATGAACGTTTGTGTTCCTGCGTAATATTGTCTGTTGTTTTCAGAAATTAGTGTCATCTATTATAATTTTTCATTTTGCTCATTCATCGCAGCTTCTTGAGCAGCTGCTTGTACTATTTGAGGATCTCTAATAATTATTCCTGCGTACATTAATATTTTTATTACAACTTCACTTTGTTCAGAAGGGTGAAGTTCAAATTGAGTAGAACCAGTTGGGTTTATTGCAGGTTCATAAAGCGTACTGTTATATACGTATTGACCTTGTGGTCCTGTTTTATATCCCCATCTTACATCGATTGGTTTACGAACATAGTTCACCGTGATCCTATCAGTTATAACTGAGGGTCTTACGTAAAGTAATTGGTTTTCGTATAAGTAAGTTGGAAATTGTAATGAAGCTCTAGTTAGTTTAGATTTTTCAGCATAGTAAAAATCATTTCTATCTAATCTTTGTAGTTCTACTTCTTCATTATATACAGCTGTTCCGAGTCTATAAAACTCAGCTGTATTACCGTAGACGTCTACAGTAGGGAGGGTAAAAAAACCTTGTGCTGGAACATAATTACATTTTCCAAAGGTTTTAAATATAGCTATTTTTTCATCTATATTCATCTGTCTGTCAGCATAATCAGTATCTGTTTGCATGACACGCAGCTGCTGATTTAAATCATCAAAGTATTTTTCAAATATATCTAACTGCACTTGTGTAGCTGTCTTATTAAATTCATCAGGTGTCATATATCCACGCTGTTCTTTATTCAGAATTAATAATACAGTTCTATATACAGAGTTTACGTTTATAGCCATAGTATTGTATTGTTATAATAAAGGCGAGCGTTAACCCGCCTATTTATTATTTAAAGTATTTAGTATAGTTTCTTTTCTATAGACTTCAGCACCATAATACCTTCATCAGTTTGTAAGAAACCTGCAAATGCACTATATGGATTTTCTCCAAAAGGAACTTTCATAATAACCTCTTTTGTTTCTGTCCATAAAAAATCTTTATTTTTATTAGACAAAGAAATTATACTTTGTTCCACTGCTTTTATAGATATGTTTCTTAATTGAACATTTTCATCATTTGCTAATTGAATAAACAATTTTGGTTTATTTCTAGCAAATACTAGTATATCTCTTTTCAATTCTTTCGAACTTAGTTTAGCTACACTCGATCCTTTTTCAACTCTTAATATAGCTTCCGCTAAATCAATATCTATATTTCTTGCAACGTTCATAGCATCTAACTCAAATTCTAATTCTTCTACTTCATTGATTGCTACTTGAACTGGTTTTCTTTCAGCATATTTTTTATTTAATGCTGGGTGATATAATGATAACAACTTTTGTAACGCTTGATATTCTTTAGGAACTACCAACACGCCATCTTTAAATTGTATGTGTCTTAAAGTAACTTCTCCTTTTTGTTCATCAACAAATGGTGAAGCTTGGTTAGTTGCATACCTTAAAGCTCGTTGTTCATTAGTTTCAGGATCAAACCATAATAATGGATATCTCTGTGTGTGTCTAGAAGACAGTGTAAAGGTAATAGGTTCTCTATTGCCTAGTAAAAAATATTGTCTGTCTTTTATTTCCCAAGAAGCGTCAACAACGCTCTCAGTGTTTTTTTTCTTTTTTGTCATGATATAATATAATTAAATAATTGATAAAAGTAATAATTACCCCCGTTGATATAACGAGGGTAAAAATTACATAAATATTAAGATGTCATCAACACGAAGTTGTTAGCACCTTGTACACATAAACATCTTTCAGATAAGAAGTTTACTTCCATTGCATCTAGATCAGAAGTGTAAGCACCACCGACAGAACCAGTGATCCAAGACTTCATACGTCTATCATCAGTTTGAGAAGCTCTATATCTTACGTGTAAGAATGGACGTCTAATGTTTGTACCTAAAATTTGGTCATAAACAGTAGAAGTACCAGCAGGAATTAATACTCCTTCGATGTCACTATTTTGAGTGTAGTTACTAGAACCACCTCTTGTAGAAGCATCGTTTAAGTATTTCCAACTTGTCTTATAGAAATCGTAAGATCCTCTTCTGAATCCTGAGAACTGTAAGTTAAGAGCCATTTCTTCAGAATTTTCAAATACACCGTAAGATGTACCACCGATTCCGTAAGAGTTTTGAGAAGCAAGCATGTTGTCTATGTCAAGCTCTGTAGCTCTGTCTAAGAATAACATGTTTTCTTCAATAGCTCCTTGAGAATCTAAATTTTCAAGAATTGTATCGAAATCAGCTAATGCACCAGCGAAAGCAGAGAATACATTTCCTCTGTCAACTATAGCAGCAAATAAACCTTGAGTACCTAGTAAAGCAGCATTAGCAGCATTAAAGTCTGTAATACCAGCGTTAGCTTGAGTATGGAATAGGTTAGCAGAAGCAGCGTTAATCGCAGCATCTTCACCTTCAACCATAACCATTTCTAAGTAATCTTCGAATCTTAATCTAGTTTCTGATTCAGCTTTTAGATACCATAAGTATCCGTTTGTACCGTCTTCAGCAGCTACTTCAACCCAACCGATTTGTGCAGTATCAGAACCAGATACAACGTATCTATCTCTAATAATAACTGGTTTGTTTGAGAACTGAGTGAAAGATGGCTCAACGTTTTCTAATACTCCTGAACTTCCTTTTGGATATTCAGAACCATATACAAATACTTTGAATCCTACAGCGTCAATTGGAATTTGTCCAGCACCTGCAGAAGTTTCTTGGTAAGGGAATACTTGAATCTCATTAGCAGCAAGAGCAGATCCAGGAACAATACCAGAATCAGCAACATAAGCTTTGATAGCATCACCACCAGACTTAGGTAAAATTACTACAGTCATACCTGGAGTAATTACGTTAGCAAGTCCTGCTGTTGGAACTACAAATAAATCTAAAACGTTTCCTGCAGCAGCTAAAGGCTGTACAGTATCGTAAGATATATGTAGTCTATTTTGTTCAGACCAAACTACTTGGTCAGATGTCATCGGCATTTCAGCGCCGACCATTCTAATAAAGCCGGAAAGAGTTCTGTTTCCATATCTTTCAACTTCAGCTTCATAAATTTCAGGTAGGTACTGCTGAGCGAAGTCATTAGCACCATCTGTAAAACTAAGGTAGTTATCCGAAGTGATCTGTTGGATCTGCGACGGGTTTAACGTACCAAATAAGGGATTTAAAGGCATAATTAATTGTTTTTTTTAAATTATCGTTTTTTTATTTTTAATTTATTAGTATCAGATCCACTAATAGCACGAACTTTTAAACCACCTACAAACACATCACCTGTTGGAGACGTACGCGCCTCTGTTGATACATTTCTAGATTTATTCACAACATCTTTAACTGCATCGGCTTTGCCTTGCTCGTAAAAGTGATGTGCTATTTTGTCCGAATTTCTAGCGGCAAAAATTGCTTTGTGGTAACCCTGAGTGTCTTTTACATTACCCTTATCGTCCAAGAACTTCTTAACAAAATCTTGTAAATTACTCTGAGCCTTCGCAACTTCATTTGGATTTTTAACACCATATCTATATTTCTTTTCACCGACTGCAAAATCAAAACCTTTGAATTCTTCGGTAAATAAACTAGAAGTTTTTTGTTTAAAATCTTCATGTTGTTGTAAAGCAACTTCCTGATTTTTTTGGTAGCGGTCAAAAAAGTCAATAGCTTTTTGTTGGTCTCCAGTAACACCAGGTCTTAATCTGACTTGGTCATAATATTTACTTTTAACATCTTCTAAAAAGTTTTTAGCTTTTGCAACCTCTTCCTTGTAGGCGAGTTTTTTTCTTTTGATGTCTCGCTCCTCATCAACATCTTCATCAAAGTCGAAATTTTCTTCCATGATAAAACTTATTTCCTCATCGTTAAGATGTGGTTTACTTTTTTTGTAATATTCTTTTAGTAAAACACCTGTATCAATAGTTGAATAGTCAGCGTTTAATCTAACGTAATCTTCCATTGAACCATTTGTTTCTTCCATAAACTTTACCAGTTTTTCTATGTTTTCTGGTAATACAGTGTCTTCTTTAGTAGATTTTAAAGGTTGTGCAACTACTTCATCAGTAACTTCTTGAATTGGAGTTACTTCTTCTATTTCTTCGGCGACCCGTACTTCTTCAACCACTGTTTTGCTGTCTGTACTGTCTTCGGATTTTTTGATAACAGCATCGCTATCATTTGTCTCTGATGTTTGAACGGCATCTTCTTTAGGTTTTTGTGTTAAATCTACTTTAGCTTCCACAGTTGGTTCAACTGTTTCTTCTACTTTTTTACTTAAATCTACTTTAATAGGTTCTTTTTGAGTAACCTGTTCTTTGATTGTTTTTTTCTTGATCTTTAATGATCCAGAATCTTTGCTTTTAGCCATAATAAAATAATATAAAATTAATAAAAAATACTACACAAACGCGTCTAAATCAAACCCTCCAGGTAATTGTTCATTGTTTTCAAAATCAACTGGCATGGTATCATTTTTTCTTTGTGAAATCATTTCACTTTGCTGTGTAGCTTGTATTTTGGTTCTTTTGTCTTTTCGGTCTTCTATTTCTTGTTCTTTCATAGTTCTAGCCTCTACATCTAGTTGAGCTAGTTTCATATCGAACTCGTGTTTAACCTGCATTAACTCTCTTTTAATTTGAGCTTCTTTTTCCATTCTTGCAATTTCAAATTGAGACTTACCTTGTTCAATTTGTAACTGGGTATTTGCTAACGCTTCTTGCTTTTGTACTTCAGACATTGCAGCTTGTTCTGCCGCTTTAGCATTTGCTTGAGCTTGCATCTGAATATTTTGTTGTTGTACTTGTTGCTCGTAAGCTTGTTTTTGTTTACGTTTTAGTTTTAATAATTGATTAGCTAGTTTAATATTATTTATTTCTCTAATATCTATAGCATCTTCTAAATTAATACCTCCCATTTTTAAAGCAATTTGTATGCTTTGTTCTAATTGAGCTTTTTCTTCTTCATCTGGTTCTAGTTCTAAATAAATACCAAAATCAAAAAGATTTAAATTTTTAACTTCATCTAAAGTTCCTACGTTAAAAGTACTAATAGAAGACTTTAAAGACTGAGCTAAAAGTTCGTGATCTAAACAATCAGCAATTCTTAGCGAAATATTTTCTGCAGTTCTAACGGCTAGATATAATGATGATTGCAATATATGTCGCGTTGCTACATTAGAGTTATAAGCAGCTAGTTTCTGTAACCCTACTAGCGCATCAGGATCTGGACTACTACCATCTCTAGCCTCGTTAAGTCCTGTTACATCACGTATCATTTGTAAATAATACTGATACGTAGTAATTAAACTTTGAATTTTTGCACCTGCGTTTGAAGTTTTTAATTCTTGTATAGGAACTTTACCTCTGTTGGGATCACCATCTTGTGTTAACGACCTACCAACTATAGAACCAGTTTGGAAATACATGTTTAATGCTTCTTGCGGGTTATAGTTAGTTCCATTACCTAAATCAACTTCTGCTAATCCATCAACATCTACATAAACACCATCAGGTACCATACGAGATAATACTTGTTGAAGTTTTAAATGTGTTAATTGAATCATGTCTGCAAAACCTGTAACTCTACTAACAAGTGACTCGATTCTACCGTGATACATTCTAGGCGCACATATACAGTAATTCATTCTAACCTTTGTACTATCTGCAAAAGGTCTAGACATGTTCTCTGATAGTTTCCAAGATATCATATTATTTATACCTAATACTTTAGCTCCTGTAAATAAAACTTCAATAGATCTTGAAACTCTATCAAAATTATCATTAGTTTCAGGATTGAACGTATCAGGCTTTTCTAAAGCTTTTTCTAAACCTTGATCAGTCTTTTTAATTTTAAAAACTTGATCCATGTAGGTTTTATATTCAAAAAACATAACAGCAACCACATCAGGCGCTTCGTTCCAATTTCTTAAATAGTTTTGTTGACCTGGAAACTTTTCTATTTCTTTTAATTCTGCATCTGTTAAATAAGGAAATTGTTTTTTAAGTTCTGATATACTTATCATTTTAACCTCACCAACATAATATAAGTCTTCAAAATTAGGATCTTTAGTATAAGAGTATACCATTTCTGCTGGATCTACATACTCTACTGTTACTCCATTTGAAGTATTAAAATTAGTTTTAACAGCTGAAATACCTAGTATTACTAAGTCTTGTATAATTCTTTTTTTAATTTCTTTAAACTTATTTTGAGCTAACACGCTAGATATTACTTCTTCTTCAGCAATTTCTATACTTTGCTTGTAGTCTAATTGCATGTGTAAAGATAACTCTTCTTTATTTTCAGGTAGATTTTCTTTGTTTTGTGTAGAATATAAATCTAAACCTAAAGTATCTTTTGCTGCTCTTAGATAATCTCTAGCAGCTATATCACGCATCAAGGCAGTTGCGTAATCAGTTCTTTTCTTTATTGAATCTGGATCTTGTGAATAAGCTTTGATGTCGTAATCTCTATCAGCCAAACCATTAACCACTATATCTACAAATTTAGATAATATAGGAACTGGTTTCCAGTCTAAATTTAAATAAGACAAATCACCATTAATAGCTAATTCATCTTTATATTTTTGTATTGATTGCTCTCCTCTAGCGTACAGTCTTCTATTGTGATATTCGGAATAATTAGTTCTAAATAAACCAGTATTACCGCCACCGCCGTTACCGTATCTATTATTACTAAACCATTCGTTCTCAATTGCTCTAGCTACTTTTAGGCCGTATTCATATGTGTTCTTTTCCTCGAAAGGTACTACCTGACTAGGAAAGCCACTTAGATAATTAGTGTCTACACCATTCATTTATTGTATGATTTTTGAGTTATAACCTGAATTTTTGTACCTTTTAAAACCTAAAGGAACAACTTCCCGTTTAAAGTCCGCAACTGGTTTATACTTATTTTTATTACAAGCCATTATAGCTAATCCAGAACTGATAGCAGCATCAAATTTAGTTCTGTTATTTATATTAAATTTAGCCCAATCTTCTAATGTTTTTTGAAAATATATATCACCATGACCATCGTCGCCGAGTCCTACATGGGTTTCAATATACATTTCAATTGCCGCAGCATGAGCTTGTTTTATGTCTTCGCTAGAATTTGGTATTCCACCAATTTCTTTTTCTGTTGTAGATAATTTATTCCAGACTTTATCTGGTCTATTAATAGAGTAACCTCTATAGCCTCTACGTTTTAAATAATAAAGTAATCTTGGTTTATTGTTTTCAGCAAGTAACGGCATTCCGTAAAATACTAAAGACATTAATACGTCTTCAAAAAATATATCTGCTGTTTGAGGTCTAGCTATATATTCTAAAAAGAAATGATTAGCTGGCGCATCTTCCATACTAAACTTAGTTAACCCGTGTAAAGCGCCTTTAGAACCTCTATTATCTACTGTTCCTGATATGTCATAACTATCACAACCAAACGCTCCCATGTGTTCATTGCCAGGATATTTAGCATTATTTTTTAGTATAACATTGTTTTGTAAGTTTCTATTAGGAACCCAAGAAATATTAAACCTACCATCTTTGCTAGGCATAAATAAAACTTTAGTATCTTTTATCCCATCTTCCCATTGAAAATTACCTGTAGTAACTAATGGACTCATACCTAAAACTTCTTCGTTGTAATCTATTTGTTGATATAACTTAGTAAGATTAAATAACGAAGCTTTTGTTTCATCTCTAAAAGCATGCTTAGTTGTACGTGGAAACTGTCTGTAATATTCGTTTAAAGCGTCTTGATCACCTTTTAAACCGTCAACTTCGTTTTGCCAATAATTTAAAACACCTAATGTTATTTCATAGCCATCTGGCCCAATTTTTTTGGTACGTGGAGTTTCGAAGACAGGTAAGCCATAAGAATCGATGTATCCTTCGTAGTTCCATTCCATAGGTATGAACAAAGAATATAGTCCCGAGCGAGTCTGTCCGTTGGCGTTTCGTTTGGTAACATCTGAATCATAGTATAATTTTTTAAAGTTATTACCACCTTTGTCTAATGAGTTTGATGTTGATCCCATCATACATTTACCTACTATTTTGCTACCTAGTCTTAATGTAGTTTTTGTAACTCTCCAGTTATTTAAAATATTGTTTGGTCTTTCCCATTTACCACTTTCGTCATGCACTAATAGTTTTAATTTTTCACCATCATAACTATTGTCTCCAGTATTTTTCCAATCTATAGTAGTGTCTAATCCTTTTAAATCTTCTAAAGAATCATCAGGACCAGCAGAAATTTTACGTCTTGTAAATTTACTAGCCGGTACACGATATGCTAATTCTGTTTTAGGTCTATCCATACCATCTTGAGTTGGCTTGAAAAAGAAAGGATAGTTGACTGATATTGGAACAACTTTATCTGTAAACATACTTTTTGCGTCAGGTCCAGATTTGGATAATATTCCGTAACGCGAATCACTAGATATTGTAGCTAGATTTACAACTTCACCTGATGCCATAAAAGAAAATCCAGAACGTCTGTTTTTTAAATAACATACTCCAAAACATCTGTTATCTGCTTTGCAAGCTTCCCAAAATAAAAAGAATAATCTATTTGACTCTCTAAAATCTGGAGCACCAACATCTATTTTAGACCACTGTAAGTACATGTAATGAGTACCTGTTAAATAAGTAGGTTCACCATTGTTATAAAACCAAAAACCTGAATCTCTACGATTAAACTCTTCGTCAATATAATCGTACCATTGTTCTTTGAACTCTTCTGGAAACTGCTTAAAATCAAATACAGTTTTTATTTTACTTAACTGTTTAGGATATTCAGCTTTTTGCCATTTATCTTTTTTAAATTTAAAAACGTTTTTCTTTTGAGGTAGAGCTATTTTTAAATCTTGTATTTCGTATATTTCTCCTATCGTACCATCTTTACTGATTACAACTACGTCATATTCTTTGTTGTAACCATATTCCCATTTTTTAGATTTATTTAATCTTTTAATTGTTTTGGGATTTATGTGGTCATCTATTATATTATATAAAGTTTGTTTATACATTATTTAGATCTCCTTTCTGCAAAACCTTTAAAAGTTTTTTCTTTAACTTCTTTAGGTTTAGCTTCTAATATATCTTTTTCTTCTTGTATACGATTAAGTATTTCAAAGGCGTCGAATATAGCTAGTTTTTTTGTTGCAGCTGCATTTTTTAAACGATCAGCTGATATGTCTTCATTAGAGTCTACAATAGGTTCTTTAGCAACCTTTATTAATTCTTCCACCGCCTTTTGCCCAGCGAGGATTATATTCAATTTCGTTTCCTTGGTTTTCATACTTAACAGAGATATTTTTAGATTTCATACAATATAATAATTCTTCATCAATTAAAAATCTCCATTCTCTACCAGGTGGATAACCTATTATGTCACCTTGTTTTAAACCTTTTTGTTTTAATTGATTGTTATTGAATTTTATAACTCCAGTAAGATCTCTGTCTTTTAATGGTTTTATAAAACAATATTCACCAAATGTTTTCCATTTATCTTTTTGATTAAATAAATATATTTGATCTGGTGCTGCGAAATATAGTTCTTCAGTAAAGTATGATGCTGAATTTCTTTCTTCACCATTTTGACTATACCATCTTCTAAATATGTTATGATGAACCACAACTATATCTCCAACGTTTATACTAGTTTGGTACGCTGTTGGCACTGCAACAACTTTTGCAAATCTACTTATAAACTCAAACTCTTCAATAGAAGCGTTTACTATTAGTTTTTTATCATCAACTCTTACTTCGTTTTCATATCGTTCATTAACAGGAGTGACAATAAAGTTTTGAATACTTTTCATTAATATTCTAAATCATATTCAACAGATATAGCCATGTTAGAATTAAATTTCTTCCACGGCAATACCTCGTTGTTTTTTTTTATAAAAATATTATAAGAACTATCAGTATTATCTAACATTATACAAGATATCTCATGTCCACCATAAACCTGTTGACCTAAAGAATAATGCATAGCATCGTTCTTGTAGTCAGCGCCAATACTGATTTTTCTTATATTTGATTCCATTAGTCAACTTTTTTTAAGCTATCCTGTGGAATTTCAGTATAGGTTCCGTCTTTAACATTAATGTTGATTGGCCCGTATGCTTCTTCTAGTTCTTTTTTAATATCATCCATTAAAACTTTAATAGCTGGAATTTGATTTAAAATATCTTGCTTTTGAGCTTCTAATGCACCAACTTGACTAATTAACGTTGCCATACTAGCTTGACCGTCTTGAATTTTTTGTAACTGTTCGTCAGTTATTTTATTTGTTTCTGTACTCATAATTTAATTTTATTTAATTTAATAATAGTTTACTATTTATTATTACCTATACTTTTGAATTTTTCCGCTCCTCGTGAACCAAAATACGCTACATACACTGTTATTAACAATGATTTAAGTAGATCTATCCAACCCATCTCGATACCAAAGCTGATATCAAAGCTATCTAATAGTATAAATAACACTAAGGCTAATGTTAAAAATATAAGAGTCATGGGGCGCGTATTTTTACTGAGCCAAGAATCGCTCTTCATATCGCTCGACCAACGTTTTGATATCTCTTGCATTTCAACAATATCCATTTCTAAAAGCTTCATAGCTTTTGCTTTGTCTTCAGGTGGTAATGATTCTTCTTTAGAGATAAGATTTTTAACTACTCCAAATACACCATTATCTGGTAATATATCACCAACTGTTCCTAATATACCCGGTGCAGCAACTGCTAAAAACTGACCGACTTTAGTTTCACTAAACTTTTTTTTCTTTGGCATAAGCTTCTTTTTCCCATGGTAGACTCTTACTTCCTTCTTGCATTTTAGCGCGAGAATATGCTTTACCTTTCCACCATACATTATCATCGTCATAATGAAGATCACCTCTCATTATTTGATCAGTGTGTACTTTTTCATGACTAATAGTATTCTCTTCCTTCTCTATAGGAAGGTCTTCGTTTAATATAATACAACCAGTATCTAGCGTAACGCCATGTACTGTAGGATCTTCCATAGCTCTTCTATATACTGGAGTTGTATCTATTTTATAAGGTGGTTTTATTTTAAAAGCCATTTACTTAAGTGTTATCCTTTTCTAGTAGCTCTTTCATCAATTGGTCCACCATCTGTCATTAGGCCAATTTCTCTACCAGCTTTAGTGCCCGTTTTAAATTGATCAGTGTCTTTAGTGTCCATTTGGTATAAAGCTTTTTTACCCTCTTGATGTGGTCCTTTTTTATCGTATGCTTTTAAAGACCTGTCCATTTCATGGATCTTGTGTTTTGCATCGTGTATTAATTCTCTTTCACGAATCATTCCCCATCTAGGGTGGTTACCTGTGTATTGTCCCATAACTTGTTTTTTTAATTGTTAATTATTTTTTAATAGTTGTATTTCTTGTTTAAGTTCTTTTATAATTTTGTATAACTCTTGTGTAGCTGATATGTTAAGCATAGATAAAGCATCGTAGTCTACAGTTTTGTAATCATCAACTTCTTTACCATATACTACAACTGCACCAGCTTTACTTGAATCAACCTTTATACTGTTTTCATTTACTTGAAGTACTTCAACAATTTCTTTTTCATTTCCAGGATAAATAAGTTTTAATTTATCTCCTACTTTACAATCAACCGATAAGTCAATAACTCCATCAGTAATTACAGCTTGTTTAAATACATCAGGTACTATTTCTTTACCTTCGTTAACAGCTAAAGGATAATGCTCTTGTACTTGTTGAGCAATTACTTTTTTATGATCACCAGTACCTTTTGCTGGATCTATATATTTATAGTTAGATATTTCTATTTTAGATATAGTTTCTAAATCTTCTTTAGAATCACTTACTGATATGTCTTTTTTAATTCTTTCATCAGAAAATATATGTATACCTGACCCCATAAATCTACCGGTAGCATGTACACTAATTGGAAAAGCTCCAACTCCAGAAAAATTCAAAAAAGGACCACCAGCTCCAGTAAATAAGAAATAATCAAATGAAGCTCCACTATTATAATCTAAGAAACTATCTATTTCAATAGAACCTTTGCTATTAGCCGCTCCAAATAAACCTATACCAATTGTTGGCTGAGAATCTGTACTACCATTTAAAGTAAGTGTTAAATCATTACTACTATCTAATTGTCCACTACTATTCCAAAACGTTAAGCAGCTACTTAGTATTATAGCTGGAGGATTCCAAGCTTGTGTAAACGTAGATAACGTACCATCACCACGATAGTATTGAGCTGTAGTACCAGTAAATCTTGTTTGTAATGCTCCTGTGCCATCTATATATTCTGTTGCTGCGCCAGATCCAGTTACTGCAAACGTTCCAGTATTTGTTATTGGAGAACCTGCCACCGAAAACGCGGTTGGCATTGTTAATGCAACGCTTGTTACAGTTCCTGCGGTTTGCAAAACCCATCTAGTTCCTGTAGTTGTAGAACTTAAAACATCTCCAGCAAGACCTGGGTCACCAGCTGTATCATAATAAATACCTTCAATGTAAGCATCTTTGAAAGAATAAACACTAGAACCTAAATCAACACCATTATCATAGTGAGGATGCCAAGCTGTAGTATCGTCATTACCTATAACAGCTATATTTGAACCGTGTCCAATTGATTGTTGACCTATAACTATAGAGTTGTCATCATTGTTAAGAAGAAAACGAGTGTCATGTCCTAGAGCAATATTTCCATCACCTGTTGTTATAGGAAAACCAGCGTTGTATCCTACAAATACATTTGAATTACCAGTAGTTACAAGCGGACCGGATGAGCCACCAACAGCTGTGTTAAATATTGTTATACCAGGTCCAGTTTGATTTTTTAAAGATTGATAACCTATAGCTGTACTATTACCTAATTCATTGTTCTCACTTTGTAAAGCTTGATAACCAACAGCAGTGTGAGCGCCACCAGTTGTAAAGCTGCCTCCAGCGTTAACTCCTATTAAGGTTAAAGCAAATCCATCAGTAATGCTTGATCCAGCGCCTTTACCTATTAAAGTATTGTTAGTCGCTAAAGCTGTCATGTTTGTTCCTGCATCTACACCTAAGCTAGTATTATTAGCACCAACTGTTACTGCAGGGTTTTGTCCTTGTAACAAGGTTTCTGTTGCTAAATCGTATTGATAAGGCCAAGGTATTGTACCGACTGGAATAGACCATGCGCCAGTTCCATCTAAATAATTATTTAAAGTACCACCAGTTGGAACATAACCAGCGTTTGTTCCTCCATCATATTCATTAATTGTTATAGTAACAGCACCTGTAGCATTTGTTAATATGTCTATAGGATCACCTGCAGAAAGACCAATTGCTGTACTAATGTCTGTAACTATATTTACACCGCTTCCTGGAGTAGTCCATTGTACGCCATTTCCTAAACCTAAACTAACTAATACATCTCCAGCTGTTCCTGCGTTTGCAGTAAAATCCCATAGATTTAAGTTTACTTCTAAGTTTTGTGTAGATAAACCGCCTAGGCCAGAAACCTCTATGTAAGGATCAACAAAAACTCCAGCTGCAGCTTGTTGTATCATTATTGAATCACCTAATACTCCATTTGGTCCATCTAACCAATTAGGTATAGTAGCTGTTGTTCCTGTTCCGCCTGATGTAGCTAAAGCAGAAGGTGCTATTTTTACGTTAACTCCTCCTACATAACCTACAACGAAGTCTACTAACGCGGGATTAGTTTCAGTTGTGAATGCTGAAAATTTTATATTTGCCATTTTTTATATTTTTATTTATTCTCTAATCATTAAATCACCGCCTGCTTCAGTTTCCATAAAGTCAACACCATTTTCTAATATTATAAAATTAGTTATGGGAGGTGGAAGTAAAGCGCTTTTAAGTGGTATAGCTAAATTTGCATTAGCATTTCCTAATATACTAGGTGCCATTAGAGTAAAGCTATTATATCAGTTGCTGTAGTTCCAGTAGCATTAACACGTCCTACACATATAGGAATAAAAGATGCGTTACCAACATTTTTTAATACTACTGGTGAGGGTCCTGAAGTTTCAATACTTATATCTCCAGCTGTTCCTACATATAGTAGAAAAGAGTTAGATTTTGGATTACCTTGGTAGATAACATAAACATTTGGAGTAGCTAAGAAAATAGCATCGCTTAATGTTAGTGTTGTATCACTGTCCGTGCTTATTACTGTAGCTATAGCGCCAGTTGTTGTGTTGTATACTACATCTCCTTCTTTTACAGCTGGAATAGAAGTGCCTACTCCCTCGAATTGAGCTGAGCCATCTATAAGAGTTGATCCTAAAAAAGAAGTGTTTGTACCTTGTGCAACCAAGTACGGTTGAGGTATGTTTACTGTATCGCTAGGAATTACATCAATAGCGAATCCAGCTTGATTTTGAGGGAAATTTGATATTGCCATTTTATTTTGCTATTTGAGTTATTGGACCAGGTGTGTAAGGAGTAGAAGCTAGTTTTAATTTCATTCCAGTTATGCCTCTGCTGTCACCTTTACCCATTGGCATACCAGCAGGGTCTAGTGGACCTTCCCAGATAAACTGTTGTCCGACTTGTGTTTTATTTGTTGCCATAATTTGTTATTTATATGTTAAGTAATTTTTTATAATATGTTGTAAAGATTAGAAAATTGATCTGAAAAAGGATTTGAAGTATTAGTTCCTAAAAACATTTCTTGACCAGGAATCATATTTTGTTGCGCTGGATCAAAACCATCGTCACCAATGCTATAGTTCCAAGGTTTATCTTCTTTAGTCATATCTCTTTCTTCAGTTATTCTTCGCGTGTTACGAAAAGCTTGATCTCCAAACATCATTCTTTGAGTTTCTTGAGGAGTAATCATTGCTGTTTCTTTGTCAAATCTTCCAGCTGTTCTTAAGTTGTTTTGAGCAAATGAACTATTAGATTGATTATTACCACCTTCTGTTGCTATATTGTCTGTGTTAGGCACATTAGCATTAATAGGTGTCATTGGTTGTCTAGGTGGTTGCATTGCACTATTGATCGCAGGTACTAACGCTGGTGGCATGTTCATGTCTACCGCTGCGCTTGTTGCTGCTGAGTACCAAGATTGATAAGGCATTATTTAAAGTTTTTTAACATTTTACTGATAGGTTTTCCTGCAGTAATAGAATTAGTATTAGCTATAAAAGGTCTTTTGTTAGGTAACATATCTCCTTTTTGCGGCGGACCATCTACATCTAAAGTAGCTGAGTTATTATTTAAAGCATCAATAATACTGAATTGTCCAGGAAGTTTACTTGGATTGTAAGTTAAACCTGTTATTGGGCCTGTGTTATTAGTTCTAGAAGCCAAAGAACTTGAACCATCTAGACCAAAGTCCATATTAAAACCTAAAGAAGGATTTCTATAATTATCAACAGTGTTGTTTACTAGACCATCATTTGCTTTTTTATCAGCTATATCCTGTGCTATTTTATTGTCTCTTTCTTCTATTTTAGTATTATAAATAGATCTTCTATCTACGTTTTCTCCTTTTAACGCATCGCCAAATGTATTTTTATCTAAAAATTTATCAAATCTTTTATTAACTCTACTCGCTACATCACCAACACTACCACCTAACTCTAAATTGTTTTTAAATTCAGTTGATGTGTTACTTAAATCAGCATCAGCCCCAAATTTTCTTATATTCTTTTTTATAGATCTACTTTCTCTTCTAAAGTTTTTCTTCTTAAGTTTAGCTGATAATCTAACATACTCAGGACTTCCTGGTTTTGTTTTTGCAAGTTTTTTTTCTAAACTACTTAAACCAGTTGATGTGCGTTGGCTTTCTCTAGCGTTATCTAAAGCTTCATCACTACTAAAATCTAATTCTTTAGTTGCATAACTAACTGGTGCTATTACATTATTATCTAATATAGTACCGTTTTGTTTTATAGGAGATTTGCTTTGTTTTGCCATCTTGCTTTATCTTTGTTAACGTGATCAATTGAAGTTTGTAAAACTTTATTCATATATTTATCACTTTTCATTATACTGTTTCTTCTTTCACTAGTTGGTATATCGTCTTCTCCTAGCATTATTCTATAAATTCTGCTTATGAGTTGCTTACCTTTAAAAGAAACTTTATATATATTATATTTCTGTGTAGTTCTATTTCTATGTCTCCACACTTTAATCCAATCATTTTGAATTAACTTATTCCATCTTCTATTATCCCAGCTGTAAGAGTATGTCCCTATTTTAAAATCTTTAATAGTGAACATATCTATACAGTCTAAATATATAAGAAGTTCTAAGTCAGCATCAGTTAAGCCGTTGTTCTTACAAGCCCATTTGCGTATTATACGGTAATGTTTTAGCAAGTGTAAATCTTTAAGATCACTTGCCTCTAGCTTTTTCATAAAACAACGACCACGTCTCTTGATTTAATAACGTGATATGTATCTTTATTTATTTCTATTTTGTGACCTGCTCTACTATCAAAGTATATTTCATCTTCTTCTTTTATACCTTTTACATCATCTCCAAAAGTTAATACTTTAGCTTTTTCAAACCTTATATCTTCTCTTTGTCCGTGTGTTAATAGTAAACCGCCTTTTGTTTTTTCAACCCCTTGTTCCATAGGTGTTATAATTAAATTATCTCCTATCGCCTTCATGCATTCTAATGTTATTAATTACACAATCAGTTGATAAAATAGTGGTAGCTACAGAGGCTGCATTTTTTAAAGCGCTTTTTGTAACTAATAACGGATCAATAATACCGCTATCAATCATGTTTACCATATTTCCTGTAACCACGTTTATACCATCTCCTTCTTTTAACTTAGTATTTGATTCAATACCAGCGTTACTTAATATAACTTTAAATGGAGATTTTATCGCGTCAAACAATACTTGCTCTGCTTTATCAGTAGCTTTTATTTTTTGCGCAGCATTAAGTAGGGCAATACCTCCTCCTGGAACTATACCTTCTTTTATCGCGGCCTTTGTAGCACACACTGCATCTTCAACTCTATCTTTCTTTTCTTTTAACTCTACATCAGAATTAGCACCAACTTTTACGTTAGCTATCTTAGCTGATAGCAATGCTAATCTTCTTTCCAGTCTTGTTATTGGGCCAGGTTTAGTTTCTTTTAGTATATCCTTTTTTACCTGTTCAATAAGATCTTCTACTTGTGGTGAAACACCTGCGACCTGTATAATGGTTTCGTATTCTGTAGTTACTGATTTTAAACATTCTCCTAAGTGCTCAGGTTGTATTAAATCTAAATCATCACCTAAATGCTCATTAATAACTGTAGCTCCAGTCATCATAGCTATATCATTTAATACTTGTTTTTTGGTAACTCCAAAATTAGGAGCATCAATTATATTTATCTTTATATTACCTTTAATTTTATTCATTGCTAACGCAGCTAATACTTTAGTATCTGCATCTCCAATAATTAATAAGGCTCTGTTAGTTTTTATAACATGTTCTAAAACGGACTGTATCTTACGTATGTTTTCTATTTCAGATTCTACAATTAATATCAGTGGTTTATTAAGTTCAGCTTTCTTACCTCCTTGATCAGTAACAAAACTCATGTTTTTTAAACCTCTATCGTATTGTATACCATCTACAATTTCAATATGTGTTTCAGCTGTTTCAGATTCTTCCATAGCAACAACTCCAGTTTTACCTACAGCCAAGAAAGCTTTAGATATTTTCTCTCCTAATTCTTTATCATTGTTAGCTGAGATAGTTGCTACTTGTTCTACCATATCATCTACAACAGGTATACTTATATCATCTAAGTATTTTATTGTTTTGGTTACAGCTGCATCAATACCGGCTTTTAAAAATCTTACATTGTTAATTTTAGCTTCTTTAGCCATATGTAAAATTGAATGTGCCAATACTGTAGCGGTTGTTGTACCATCTCCTGCTTCTTTTACGGTTTTACGTGCTGCTTCTTTTATAAGCATAGCACCCATATTTTCTACTGGATCTAATAATAAAACGCTTTCTGCTACTGTAATCCCATCTTTTGTTATAGTAGGTTTACCTAAGTTGTCTTCTAAGATAACACACTTACCGTTAGCCCCAAGCGTGGAGCTAACAGCTTTTGTGAGTTTATCTATTCCGTTCAATATCTTATCTTGAGCACTATGGCCAAAATTAAGATTTTTAACTAGTTTTTCTGTCATTTGATTAAATTATATTATATTGTGGTTTAGATATTATTCAAAGGTTTTAACCACCTTTGGTCCGTTTGCAAATTCTAATTTCTTAGAATAATGTTCAATTGAAGCATCTATTGCTTGCTCAGCTCCTTCTAATGTTTCTCTTCTTGTAACATCATGCCAAGTATCATTATTAAGATCTTGATATTCTGTTTGATAAAATCCATTAGGTAATTGAACAATTCTCCAGTTGCCTTTGTCTGAAACGTGTTTCCAAAGGTTAACGGTTTCTTTGGATACTTGTGGTTGACTACTCCACGAATTAGTCGTGTAATAAAACGTCATTGGTTTTGGTTTTAAAATTAGTAATTGGTTAATGCTCTTCCCGAGCCGGGTTTGTTGTATATTTATATAATCACTTGTTAAAGTGATAGTTTACTTTACTATTGTGCTACCATTACGATACCTGCAACATTTAATGGAGCAGCACCTGTGCCGTCTGTTTGATATAATTCACCTGAGACTATCCCACCTGCTATAGCTGCTGCATCATCTGCGTATTCATCTAAATTTGTGAATATTCGTTTCCAAGCTCCGCTAGGAGTTGGTGCACCTAAAGCAGATCCAAGATTGGCTGTTGGAACAAAGGAATCAAATTCAGTACCTGCTGAGTCTGTATAAGTATCGAAAGAGAATTTTCCGTTCCCTTTGATACTAACGATTATTTTACCTACTGTAGAACTTGCTGTGGTTCCTATTGAGACAAAATTATCCGAAGATTCAATTTGAAATTCAGAGTTGATAGCTCCTGTTGTATTATCAACATCTCTAACTTGTAATCGTGCTCCAAGACTATCTTCAACAAATAACGCCGCAACACCACTACCACTAGCTTCTCCAAATATTTTCATGTTTCCTCTAAGCTCATATTGCCCACCGTTTGGTGCGGAATAAACTTGCGTCCTTGCTATATCACTATCTTTTAAAGAAACTCCTGCAGATGCCCAAAGAGGTATAACAAAATCTGAATTTGGTGGGACTGATACTATGCCTCCTCCGACGAAAGCAACAGTGTCTATAACGTCTTGCATTGTGTATGCTTCATCAGTTCCGTTAGTGTTAGCTTGGTTAGATGTTTTATATAACGGTGCGTCTGGATTCCAGAATACCGTGCTATATGTGGATGGGATAGTTGCCATGTTTTTTTTTAAATTTTTATTAGTTAGTTTTTAATTTTTTATGCTACTGGTGCCCAGGTTGCTATATCTAAAACTCTATATCTTATATTGAGTGTTAATTTTCCATCACCTGTAGTAGGATTTAAACCAGCGGTTGTAATAACCATATCTGTATTATCTTGTAAAAGTTTACCTGCGTAAGTGTTTTGTCCTTGTTCGTTACCTTGTAGTATATCACCTACACCATTTATAAAAGATTGTTTAAACACTGATTGATATGTATCTGAGTTACCTAAAAATCCTGAAGGACATACTACTAAGAAGTCTGTAAAGTCATATACAGTTGTTGCATAGTCATAATTATAAGCTACACTTAATATTTCTATTACAGTTCCTACTCCTTGTCTTGCTACAACTACAACAGGTGTTGATGATAATGTAGCTAAGCCAGCAGCATCTATACCTACTGTTACGTTTTTATCTTCTACTGCATTTTTCCATGCGATACCAGCACCAGTTGAAGTTAAAACTTGGTCAAGTAATCCAGGTGAACCACCAGCATCTCTTAACTCAGCATCCATTCTAACATTACCTTTAAAGTAATTTAATCCAAAATAATTATTAACACTCGCTACAGTTCCTACTACATTTGCACCTCCAGTTAAGTTAACATTTGATGTTATATTAGTTTCAGTCCCTGGACTTATCGCTACTGTAACACCATCGTCTGACATAGAACTGTCTCCTAATGCCGCTCCGCTAGGTGTCCATTTTGCAATTTGATTTAAAGTACCACTACCAGCTAAAGCTCCAGCTCCTGCTGAAACATCTATCCATTGTACTTGACTAGCACCAGTAGAACTTAATACTTGACCAACTGTACCACTACTTACAAAAGCATCTGTTACAGCTCCAGTTATAGTTGTTTGACTTGTTAAATTTACAATGCTGTTAAATGTATGTGGTGCTAAACTTGTTATTCCACCACCACCAGCATTAATATCTAATGCAGTACCGGTTAAACTTAAGTTACCAGCAGCAGTCATAGTTATATTAGTACCGTCATCAGTTGTTTGAGAATCACCTAATGCGCTAGGTCCTGTCCATTTAGTCATTGTGTTTGGAGTACCAGAACCGGAGAATATACCTGAGTTATCTATTTCTTGCCAAGTGTTAGCGCTAGAGAATATACACCAATCACCTACTTGCCATGAATTAAATCCATCTAAGTTAGTTGTTCCTGGTACATCTACTATATAATAGTATCCTTGTGTTCCAACTCCTGATGCTAAAGGTCCATCAACTGATGTATTAGCATTTGCATCCCAAGTTCCTCTGTATTCTATACCAGAAGGTAAACCATCTATCCATTCAACACCTGTAACGGTAGAGGATAGTATTTGACCTGCGCCACCTGGAGATCCAAGTCCGCCAGAATCTATTAATTCTCCGTAAAATCTTACTTTAGAATAAGCATTAACGCTGTTTACATTAATTGAAGTTAAATCACCAAGATCTACTTTAGAATTAAATGCGCATTCACCGAAATGTGTTTCTATGTTATTGTGGGTTTCTGCTCCATTTACAATAAATGAACTATTTACAGTTAATGTTTTACCAACAGCGAACTCAGCGCTTTCTGTATGTATAGTTAGTGGAGCTGGTGTTGCTACTTGTCTTACGTATGAATCACCTAACTGTTGGTTAGTAACCCATACTGGCATAGTACCAGGAGTACCGCTACCAAATCCTAGCAAAGCTATTATATAGTCAGCAATGCCGGTGACATTTATATTTATTGTTGGATTACCGGTTACAGTCATGTCCGATGCGATTATTCGATCGGTACCTTTTACTGTAGAGGTAGGGTATGAGTATATTATTGCCATGTTTTATTATTTATTTTTTTCAACTCTAGTTTTGACTCCCGGCAGATTACCCGGGTACCGTGATTGCTTTGGTCTTGATTTATTCGATTCTCCAAAAATCTCTCCTCCAGTATAAAAACTATCAGTATTAAATTCTGTTCCAGAGTTAGCAGCATAAGTATAAGCGTTTGCGCTTTTAATTTGCTGATCCAGCTTTGTGTCAGGTCCTATTAATACATCTCCTGTTTGCATTAAGTAAGAATCTGGGTACGATGTTTTCATTAATACGTTTTCAGAACGATTATGTCCTAGCGCATGAGTAGATTTACCCATTTGTTTAGCAGGATTGCTGCAATATCTTTTTGGCAGGGCGTGTTTCATCTTTTTCATTAACCCTGGTGTAAATGCTCCGTTCATAGTTTGTTTTTTAAGTGAAGTATATATTAGTATACTTACATATATTTATAAAAATTTACATATAATAGGACCTTATATATTATAGGGGGCTGACAAAAGAGTACTACTTAACTAATATAACTACCTATTGTCATGCCTGTCGTCGTATAGAGAGTATTTGTGTTGCTCCTCTACCTCTTCACTCTCATTTTATTTCCAAAACGCTTTTCATTTTCGTGGGTCCCCCTCATTTTTTCGTCAATGTCCGAAATGTTTTACCTTTTTTCCTATACGATCCTCAACCTTTCACATTTTCCCCCTCCAGAACTAACTATGCTCGGCATGACATTATGACATGACTCGTTGTCATACTATAATAGTAAACACACTACAAACATAATACTGTTGATCAATGATAATATAAATGTAACCAATTAAAACTATACAATATCAAACTAACTACAAACAAATATCAAATCAAAAAAACAATTAATATTCTAACTAATAATCATTACAATATTAAATCTTTAAACAATAAAATAATTATTCTATCACAATATCAAACAAATAAAATAATTAAACTATTAAACTTTAATAACATACTATACAAAATAAATAACTAAACAATAATAACTATGTATAAAACTATAATCAAACAATTAAAAAATCAATTTCCATATTCAAACGATTTATGTAGAAATAAGTATAACGAATTCATTCAAGATTTACTACACGAAGAAATAATAAGTAAACTATAACAAACAATTAATAATAATAAATAACTAATAAAAACTATATAATATGAATGATTTACTAAATTACATTGATTTTACATCAATATGTGAAGATAACAATTTAACAAGTGGTGACATCACACCAACACAAACAATTGAATTAGAAAATATAATAACAGAATTCATTAAACAAAATAAATAATACAAACTTAATACTATATACCCTTGATAATATAAGTGTAATCAAACTAATAACTATAACACATGGAAAACAATAAACAATACATCACTAAACAAATTAAAGGGATTATCAACCTAAACTTATTCTTTGAATCAATTAAAGATTTAAATATAAAAGACGAGGACTTCGATTATTACCTTGAGGAAAAACATGATAACCCACTTGATAATATATATTTTGTTCAATACTTCGAAACTATTAACTAATATGACATCTTGTCACATTGTGATATGACACCTTGACATATCTTACACATAAACAAATATACACTCTTAATTACAAACTAAATACAATCTATATTCGATAATATAAATGTAACTAACTAATAAACAACTAAATAACAATTAACTTAAAAATCAAAAACTATGACTAATTTAAATTCAAAAAGATTTGTAATCAGAAAATCTTTACTTGGTAAAAACCAAACAATCAATGTTCAATTCAAAAATGGTAAAACTTGTACTTATTCTCACGATAAAGTATATGAGATCATGAAAAATACACTAACTAACTTACCATGTTGGTTAAAGTACAAATCTTATACTTCTTCAACAGGTGTTCCAATCAGTGTGAGAAATACAGTAGAAGTTCTAAAACCTACAGTATAACATTACAAAATGGTGACTCACCGAACCAGAATGATACACAAACTGGTGAGATCAAAATGAAGTAATGGCTTAAGTGAGTTCGATTCTCACAACTTCAACTAACAATTAAATTAAAATTATGAACAGAAAATTTCAACACTACGCAATCAATACAATACTAGTAGGATTATCTTCACTATTTGTGATAGGTTTTTTAAATATAGTATTTCACTTGGCATTTAACGATCCAACAATAACTTTTGGCGGATGGTAATAACTCAAACAATAAATAATAAAGTGATCGATATGACTCACATAATAAATCTTCAAAGTGAAGGAGTATTAACTAGACAAGATGTCTTGGGAATAATAGAAACTAATAAAAACTGTATATGAAAATAACTAAACATAAATCACAAGAATTATATACTTGTCGTGTTGAAAACAGATCATTTACTAGCCCAGATTACAGTAGTGTAATAAAATGGCGTGATGAAAATGTACAAAACGCAGAGTATTACAAAGAAATTAAAGAACTACATGATCAAGCGATGCAACACATGTACGACACTAACCCAACTAATTATACAGGCGACTAATGAAAAAAGATTTATACAGGTTCGCAAAAGCGAGACAAAGAGATCCACTCTTTAAAATAAGTAAACAACAAATAGAAGCAATAGAAAGAGAATTCTATTTAAAATACAATAATTACAAATTAAATAATATGTTATCACGATAATATATATAACAATAAATAATTAACTATGTCAAACATGAAACAAATTGATGAACTAACAGAAAAACTAGTTCCTCAAATATTAGATAAAATCTATAAAACAGTAGCAACAGAAATGGAGTACAGTGATATCGATTTTGAACCAGACGGTTCAGAGTGTGTAAAAGATTATCAAGAAGCTCATGACTATATCATGAATCAACTATTAAATAAACTATTAAGATGAAAACAATTAAATTTAGCAAAGATAAACATAAGATTTATCTAGACGGTGTAGAATATAAAGGCTACACTATTGGCAACCTACCTAACTCGTTTGGCTTTAAAGCAATAGATCTCGGTCAAAATGAAAACGGAAACACTGAATACAAAAAAGGTAAATCAAAGTGGTTTAACTACAAAGGTCTAACATTCATAGAAGCTCCTGCAAAATGGTAAGTAATATGAAAGAATTATGTGAATACGTGGCTAATAAGCGCAAAATTCGCAAACATAAACACCAAGAACTGATCAAAATTCATGGCGAATGCAGTCGTTTGACAGATCAAGAATATAAAAAAGTGAAACATAGGCAAAAATCTTCGTATCCTCAACAATATAAGTACACTCACAGTAAAATGTGGAGAACATATGTTAAAAAGTATAGCGTAGATCAACTTAAAGTAATAGCAAAATCATAATTTACAAATATAATATTGTAAAAGATTGATAATATAATAAACAAATAAAATATGTATTGTAAATGTGGAGACTCTATACACCCAGTGAGGTTAAATCTAGGTTATAAAAATTGTGTAAGTTGTAGTAATACTCAAACTTACTCGTATATACCTATCATTAATCACAAAACTGGTAATACTATTCAAGTAGTATCACAAGAGGTTTCCGCTTCAGTACACAGAGCATGGAGAAGAAAATAGAAAAAGTATTAATGTTCGCAGTAATCTATTTTATAGGTGTGTATTCAGCAATGTATTTTTGCTACACTCAACCTGTAGATGAACATGTAGACATAATAAACAGAGAAATAAACTTTCCTAAAAAGGATTGTTACACTAAAACAGAACTAGAAATGATAATATATGGACAGTAGAAAAGCATATGAACTAATGAAAGAAGATTATGTTGATAAAGAATCAGCAGAACTTTGCAATCAAATAGAAAAACAACTAGAAAGAATAATATCTTATGACGAAGGTTTATTAGACGACGCTTCTTTCAGTGAAATTAAAAAACACGCTATTAAATTATTAAAAGAATGGCACTTATAATGCTCCAAGAATGGAGTTAGCTCAACCGCGGCGAAAGCAAAGGTGAGCACATGTCAGACGAGTACTTCACATAAAAACTAACGATGACTAATAACTAGGTATGGTTTATATAGTTCTAAAAAGAGGTGCTCTATATATTACTACTGACGAGTATTGAGGTTCGATTCCTCATCTAGTTACTAAATACCGGCCTAACAGTAAATCGACGCCTTGGCTTCCTTAAGGTTCTTTTGTACAAAGCCAGTCGTAGTGACAGCCGGTAACTTATTACAAACAAAATACTATTAACTAACGATAATATTAATAAACAATGAAAACATTATACGAAAAACTAAAACCTGAACTCAAATCAAGTCTTAAAGCAAGCTCTATCAAGTACCACACTGGACCTAGAAAAGTAATAGCAGAACTACATAGATACAACCACTATACAAATCTTACTATTGATACTATTAACGATCTAATATTATACTCAGACGCTTGTGATTTAGATTGGGACAAGTGGGATTTTAAGTATGGTGATAAACTATTTAACAATGACTGAATATAGAAAAAGAGAAATTACATTTGAAAATATGTTTGCTCGCGCAATGGCTCTAGATTATGGAATACTAGAAACCACTACGCGTAGACAACATAAAAACGGAACAAGACAATTTAAACTACCAACAGGTGAGTCTTTAGCGTCTTATAAAACAGGTTATGTACGAAGATGTGACAGTAGCGATAGAATATGGCAACTAAATCCTCAGTATAAAAGAAAAGCTAGATGGATTTTCCTTGATGGCAATCAACTAGTTACACAAGAATACATAACAACTTCAAGAGCACTAATACACACTGGCTTAGCTAGATTAAATTATTTGCTTGAATATGCAAAAAGAAACTACTTAAATAAATAAATATGAACAAAGAAGAATTAGTAAAAAAAATCTCAAACTTAGAATTAACACTAGAGATTCAAAAGAAAAGTGTTAATGACTTGCAATCTGACTTAGCTGAAGCAGGTAGGAAACTAGAAAACATTAATAAACCAACAATAAATCTTGCTCAAGTCGATAACATAAGAGAAGCGGTGCATCAAGCTTTGCAACAAATAAGCTTTGATGAAACAGACTCTTACAGTTACGACTTTGAAATTAACTATGATAATCAATTAGAACTATCTAACATAGAGTTTACTGACGTAGACGAGATCAACGAGACTGTATGTGACTATGTAGAAGATTGTTTTAACATTGTTGATGAAGAGGCTAACAAAGATGAGGCATAAAGCCTAGTAAATACAGGGCGTGAAATGGTAAGCGACAACCGCGGCGAAAGCAAAGGTGTCAACGCAGGTTCGAATCCTGCCACGTCCACTAATAATAAATAAACAAAATATGGCAACAAGAAACTTAACTATGGTCGTTCATAGATCAGAGGCGGAAAAATATGTTAAAGGTTTTGCTGTAAATCCAAGTGAAGTAGCAGACAAAAGCTATGTAAATATGTATTTACATCACGATGGCTATCCTGAATATCAAGGTGTTCAGACGGCTAAATGGATTAAGCACATGCAAGACACTAAAGGTTTTACAAACTTTGGCGATGGCTCAAGAATTGCAGCTCATTTAGTTAAAGACATGCATTACAACTCACAGTATTTATACCCTAGTGTAGACAATATTGATCATCAATATACTTATATTATATGGGTAGGTAAACCTAACGTATGGGTGAGTTGCTGGAATCAACACACTGATGAATGTGTGTTTGTATCAACTCCTGATAAAATAATCAAAAAATGGTCTCAACCTGACATGGAATATACAGACTGGGATTTTAAAACAACTTCAGGTTTATCTAAACAAGAAAAGTAATTACAAACTAAATACATTAACGCATTGATAATATGAATGACGACGAAAAAATTATATTTGCCGATATGGTGGCAAATCTAGTTGTTGATAAGTTAAATAGTCAATTTATTTTTAAGTTAGATGATCACAATGAGATCAGCGAAGTAACGTTCAATGATCTCTTTGATGATAATTTTGACTTAAATGATGACACCGAAGAACAATTAATCGGCGAATTGGCTAAACTTACGACTTTATTAGCTATTTATGAAGATAAAGAGCAATACGAAAAAGCTAGAATTATTAAACATAAATTAAAAATATTAAACGATAAACTAAACAACCTATGATTAAACCAATGTTAGCATATAAAGTTGATAAAAAACCTATCGACTGGACTAAAAAAGTCTATATGCAACCTAAATTAGACGGCGTACGCTGTGTAATTCAACTAAATCCTGAAGGTAAAGTACATGCGTACTCTAGAACAGGTAAACCGTGGCTCAACATTGAGCATATACTACAAGATCTTAAACCTTTCTTTGATCAACAAGAAGATGTTATACTTGACGGCGAGTTATACAACCACGATCTACGTGATGACTTTGAAAAGATTATATCTCTTGTACGTAAACAAAAACCTACAGCAGATGACAGAGCTGAATCTAAACAACTAGTACAGTTTTACTGTTATGACTATGCTAATGGTTCTGAAAACTATTCAACGCGTATGAACAACCTTGTAACTAGTGATATGTATTCTTATTGTGTTAAGCATTCGCATACAACTCAAGTCAAAGACAAAAGTCACGCTGAAGTATTACACGCAATTAACCTAAAAGCAGGTTATGAAGGCTCTATACTAAGACTTGACGGTCCTTATCAGTGCAAACGTTCTTATAACTTACAAAAGTTTAAAGACTTTCACGATACAGAAGCTACAATTATCGGCTATGTAGATGGTAAAGGCAAACGTGAAGGTACTCTCGGTAAATTCTTAATGCAAGATGATGATGGTGTGGAGTTTGGTTGTCCTCCAGGTAAAGGTTACAACTACAAAATGCTAGCAGATATGCTAACAAATATTCATAACTATATTGGCAAACGTGCAACGTTTACATACTTCGAACGTACTAAAGCAGGTAGTTACAGACATCCACTCTTTAAAACCCTTAGAAACTATGAGTAGACTAATATGGAAATTATACAATAACAATATGATTAGCATAGAAATTGCTAATGAATTACTAGACGAACATTATAAATGAATATATTT
>Ga0209165_10000063_pt1 | contig 50706 bp, 44 predicted proteins | sample tdAd001_FD_187122 | JGI IMG/M metagenome (GOLD analysis project Ga0209165, IMG submission 187122) | Marine sediment microbial communities from the Atlantic coast under amendment with organic carbon and nitrate - tdAd00.1 (SPAdes)... | ecosystem: Environmental > Aquatic > Marine > Coastal >... | reverse complement strand
TGCAACAGGAACACGGTATCGAATCATGTCTTGAGATGGAGTTCGAGACACATTTCAAGCAATTTTTCATGCCCACCACGCGTGGCTCAGAGCAGGGCAGTAAGAAACGTTATGCCGGTTTAATCGATGACGAACAGGGCAATCGTAAAATTATCTACAAGGGGCTTGAAACGGTGCGTACTGACTGGACTGAGCTCGCCCGGCAATTCCAGCAAACTTTGTACCAGCTGGTTTTTGACGGTGATGAATATACTGGCTACATAATGCAGACGGTCAAGGACCTGTTTGCCGGCAAGCTTGATCGGCAGCTTGTATATCGTAAGCGCTTGCACAAAAAGCTCACCGAGTATCAGAAAAATATCCCTCCGCACGCGCAGGCTGCGATCAAGGCGGAAGCGCAGTTCAAACTAAAAGGACAACCATCACGGTATCGTAATCGCAGCTGGATTGAATACGTGATAACGGTGGCTGGGGCGCAGACGCTGGAGTGCCAGCATTCAAAACTGGACTATGAACACATCGTTGACAGGCAGTTGACTCCGATCGCAGATACGATTCTAAACGCGATCGGTTCATCGATGGGTGCCATTACGGATCAGCAACAGGATTTGTTTTAGCAGAACCGTGGTTTTTTGCAGGCACGTGACCCAACCTGATGTAACGCATCGAGCCGAGGCAGAATAAGAGAAGGACTTCATTCCCGCTTGCGCGGGAATGAAGTACAGATAACGATTAATCGTGTAGAAACATCATGTCGCCGCCGGGTGCAGCGGTGTGACATGCGATACAACCCTTCGGCTTGCCTTTTGCCACCTTGCCGGCCAGCATCATGCCTTTCGGATTGGTGTCGAGGCTGCCGTCCGGCTTGAACTTCGCCCAGAACCAGTCTTTGGTTTCAGGATCGTAACCTGGACGTTTAAGCATCACGGTGACAGCTTTCAGGTACTTCGCCGGATCGTTGGCGACAGTGGCGATGCTGACACCCTCACCGCCGTAGTTACGCTTGACGATAATGGTGTGTAACTTCCCCTGTAACGCTATCTGGCCTTCGATGGTGTCTAGAATTGCGCCGTGTGGGTGCTGACCGGTATAAGGCCGTGACATCAAACCGCCTTTTCCCGCGTAGCCGGCCTCAACCATGGTTTGCCATAAATTCCTGGCATAGCTGACGTCTTCTTCTCCACCAAAAGGTGCAGCTGCATTGACACTCCCGATAAAAAATACAAGCATTCCCAGGTATAGCACTTTCATTGTTTTCATTAATATTCCCCTTGATTTATTTACACTGTGCCTGGATTTGGACAAGGGTCAGGCCGGGAGGTTGCATTGATTTCTGGAAATAGACCATATTTTTGGAATCGAGCTGCAGGGGCAGCATCCACGGGCTTTCAGGTTCGACAGGGCAGGGGCTGTCAGGTTGTTCCAGATTTAGCAGGAGCAGAGTACGATCTTGATCGCTTAGCAGCAGGTACCCGGGTTGGGAAGGATGTATGACCAGGTTTCGGGTAGCCAGTGATTGACGCCATTTAAGTGCATGACCCGGACCGTCGAAAGCCATCAGGCTGCCATCAAGATGACTGCGATAAATAGTGCCAGCGTCAGCGTAAATAGCGTTCGGCTGTGAATCGCCTTGCAGGATTGCTGCAATTTTACCGCTACCGGATTCGACCACCAGGGTGCTGCCATCGAACAGGTTGAACGCCGTTTGACCGCCGTCGATATCCACCGCACTGAAAACCGACTCCTGCGTGGTTTCGAGTTGGTATTGCAGGCTGCCATCGTCGATATCTATACCATATACCTGGTGCGCCTGTCCGCCGGTCCATAGCTTATTCGATTTCTCATCGACGGCCGGAGAATAAATCCATCCCGTGAATTGGCGTCGCCAGTTAATGTTGCCGTTGCGCGGGTCTATCGAGTAGAGCTCCCCATGCACGCTGCCGGCATAGGCCCTTGCTGCTATGGTGGGAGTGAAGAGGGTATGCTTTTTTTCAATATGCCAGGCAATGAGACCGGTTTCGAGATTCAACGCGTACAATCCCTGGGTGCTGCCGACCAGCAGCAAATTCTGGTAGATCACGGGTTCGAAGGTTTCGATGCCAACCAGGCTGGACCAGAGCGGTTCGCGCTGGTTGCGATCAAATTTGTAAACCCCCTGCTGTGAAACATAAATTGAATTGTCTAACAGCAGGGGGTTTTGCGGGCTTGCGGCCTGCACCGGGCATATTGCTATCAGCAGGCTACTCACGATTAGTATCCAGGTGCGAAGTATGCTCATGACAATGAATCTTAGGTTTTCGCCTTGCGAGGCTGAAATTCATCGTATTGCGGCAGTTCCTCGACTACTTCGCGCCAGCGCACACGATCCTTCCAGAAAATGTTCTGCGTGGGTTTAATCCCGGGGTCTTCATCTAAAGTGCCGGCCGGGATGATTACCGCGGTGCCAGTTTGCGATAGCCAGGGCAACGACGAACCACATTTCTTGCAGAAACAGGTGGCGAAATGTTTGGCCTCCGGATGCTCGAAACGACCCACCTGATCTTCGCCGCTGAGCCACTCGAACTGTTTTGGATCAACAATGATATTGCTGGCATGCGCGCTGCCGGTGAACTTGCGGCAACGTGAACAATGGCAGTATTGAAACACGTACTCGGGGCCGTGAAACTGGTAGCTGACTGCCTGGCACAGGCAACTGCCCTTGATCGATTTGTTCATACGGGTTCTCTCCTGGTTGCCGGCAGTGTAGCCCGGGCTTTATGCGGGCAGCAAATCTGGAGCCAGCAATTCGACTATTTCATGCAGAGTTTCATCGACCAGGTTTTGTTTGAAAAGTTCAGGGTTGCTGATTTCGAAGCTACCGGATCGGATTGTTAGAAAACCGGTATCGGTGCTCTCATCGACAAACTCGATGAGTTTGATTTTGGCAATGCACTGGCGCAGAAATCCGAGGTTGTTTGCCACGGTCAGCTGTTCGGGGGCGGCTGCTACCTGATCCGGACTGGTAGCGAGCACGTTGATGCGCTGGAAGCGTTCGATATCGATCAACGAGCTGGGCTTATAAATCTGCATCTCGCCCTGCGTGCCGCGCGCGATCAGTTCAGGATAAGTTCCCTTGGCAACGCTATTGTCGAGGAACTCGAAAAAATACCTTGGTTTCTCGCTGGCCAGCCACTTGAACAATAACTTGGGCATGCCGGCATAAGCCTCGATGCAATGGCCGAGAAAATCTTCTACCGCCTTGTAGCGCCCGCGCACCAGTCCACGTTCCCAGCCACGCTCGACGGTGGCTTGCGGTGGCGTCACCACAAAATACATGTACATGGTGTCGATGTAGCGCACGTAAGTCTTATGCAGGACGCGGGTGATTTTTTCGCTGGCGAAGCTGTCGAAACGAAAACGATCCACCATCAGGTGCGGGATCGAATGTCGGTGTTCGGCCTTGGCGCGAATGTAATGATCGAGCTTGGTGTCGATAATATTTATCTCGTGACTGGTGAACCTGCCGGCGTACTTGTAACTCTCGCCGAGGGCATCGTAGTCAAGCAGCATGCGCCGCCAGATATCGGGGCTAATGGTGCCATAGCCGTGCTCTTCGAAGCCCAGTTCGATCATCATTTCGCTCAGCATAGGCCGCAGCGAACTCTTGCCGGCGGCCGATGCTCCTTTCAGGCTGATCAGTATCGGTATCTCGGCGTCGGCAATCCGTTCGTAGCCTTCGGTGGCGATAGCCTCGTCTACCAGGGCGCCGACTTTTCTACCTATCTCACGACTGCCGAGATAATTGCAGGCATGCCTGACGCAGATATTTTTCAGGTACTCTGGATCGTTACCGATAAAACCGCGGCAAGTTGCGATAGAGCCCAATACCCGGTACAGGCTGCGGTACACGGCAGCGGAAAGTTCATCGCTGGCGTTGAGCCCACTTTGCTTGTAGCTGTTGATCAGCTCAAACTCGCGCTCCTGCCTGCTTTGCGGCGCGCTCACCGCTGGTTTTGGCTTCGATCCCAGCAGGCTCGACCAGAATGAAGGTTTGGCGGCTTTGGATGGCGTTTGTTGTAGCAGCGCCGCCTCGAGTTCCCGCGTGGTCAGATCCTCGATGCGGGTGCGCATGGTGTCGAAGCCATGCTCGATCTGCATCAGGCCGGGGATAATATATTTACTGAAAATCTTATGCGCTATGGTGCGAAAGTTGATGCCGAGGTCCTCCTCCAATTCCCCTTCCAGCACGACGATGTCAGCGGTGATGCGCACGATAAGTTCATGTAAAGCCAGCCGATGTGGTCGAAAGCTGATTAATTCCTCAGGCACAAGCCCGGTTTCTGTGGCGAGCTCGTTAACCTGATTGATGGTGGTGAAGACATTGGCGGGATCATAAATAGTCTCGAGCTCACGATATTCCGCCGGTATTTCCGACTCGATACCGGGGTTCCATGCCGAGTAATGTTGCTGATTCATGATCCGGGATTTTTCCTGTCTGGCTTTAGTGAATCCAGCGAATAGTGATTCATACATAACTGCCGGTTCAAAGCGTAAGCGGCAGGCTATTGCCCTCACCGATGTGTTTTAAGGAGCCTCTGATCAATTCATGAATCAATATCTGCTTGTTAAAATGCGCCAACTCTGCGTTGCCAATCTTGGCAATAGACTGGCTATTACCGGCGATTGGCGTCTTGATTTGGCGCATTTTCCCTACGCAGCTGAATGACCCGGAATTAATCAGAGGCCCCTTTAAGTATTGTCTCAGGTTATCATCTTAGCAATTCAACCCCGCGACGCGACTAACAATAGAGAACAATGAAGCCAGGAGTCAAGCTAGAAACCCTCAGCTGGATCGAGGCCGAACAGTGGTTTGTAAATAACCCGGTTATCGTTATACCATTGGGTGCGGCCGCCAAGGAGCACGGCCCGCATCTGCCACTCAACAATGACGCGATAATCGCCACCTGGCTGGGTGAGCAAATTTGCGCAAGATTACCGGTTGTAATTGCGCCCCTGATCAACGCATCGTTTTATCCGGCGTTCACCGGGTACCCCGGCTCGATCAGTTTGCGTTACCAGACCGCGCGCGATTTAATCGCCGATACCTGTATGAGCCTGGCGGGTTTCGGTCTGTCGCGTTTTTATGTCCTCAATACCGGGCTGTCGACGCTGCGTGCGCTCGCCGAGGTCAAAGCGTCACTGGATGAAGGCATCGTCTTCGAGTATCTGAATCTCGATACTGCATTGCTGGGTTTGCCTGATGATTTGTTGCAGCAACAGTATGGATCGCACGCCGATGAGCATGAGACATCTTTGATGCTGCATATTGCACCCGAAGTAGTGGATATGAGTCGCGCGGTCGATGATGGCGCCGAAGGTGAAGGTCGCCTGACGCGTACCAGGGGGCAGGGGCTATGGTCGGAATCAGGCGTTTATGGACAGGCCACCCTTGCCAGCGCCGACAAGGGAAAAGTGATTGCGCGGGTTCTGTTGCAGTATACCCTCGACCAGATCGAGAGTCTCGAAACATAGGTCCGACGGAAGCCGAAGCGAATTTGGTACTTTAGTTACACCCGATGTTGCAATTGACTGAGCCTTGTAAATGACCGAAAAAATTAAAATTGTGCGCACCGATCAGGAGCTGGAATGTCCGCATGTGGATCAAGTACTGCGTGAGAAAGACATCAACCTCGTGCTGTTACCGGATAACGTCGATGCGGATCGGCTGCTCCGCGAAACACAGGATGCCGACCTGATTTTGATGTGCTACACACCCATCACTGCTCGTATTATAAGAAATGCCAGGAAGTTGAAAGGTATCGTCAAGTATGGGGTTGGCATTGACGCTATCGACATAGACGCGGCTAAAGCTCGGAAAATCCCGGTCGTTAACATCCCGGAATATGCTGAGGAAACGGTAGCAGAAGGTGCCTTCACTTTGATGATTGCACTGGCGAAAAAGTTAATCCCCCTGAATAATGCTATGCAACAGGATGGCTGGGCCTGGCCAACGGCTCGCTGGTTGGCGCATGATCTGGCTGAAAAGACAGTCGGACTGATTGGCACTGGCCGCATTGGGCGCAGCATGGGGCGCATGGCGGGAGCCGGATTCAGAGCGCGTGTTCTGGGCTTTGACCCGAATGTAAGCGCCACTACGATGAGAACCTACGGCATCGAAAAAGCCGATGATCTGAGCGCAATGCTGGAGCAATGTGACTTTGTTTCTATCCACTGCGTACTGAATGAAGATACCCATCACTTGATTGGTGAAAAAGAACTTGCCGGCATGAAAACCGATGCTTTTATTATTAACGTATCGCGCGGCGCCATCGTGGATGAAATCGCCCTGTTGGCAGCCTTGAAATCCCGACAGATAGGCGGTGCCGGGCTCGATGTTTACAGTTCGGAACCGTTGGCAAAATCGAACCATCTGCTGAGCGAACTCTATGCCATGGGCAATGTGATTATGCTGCCGCACCTTACCTTCTACACGGCTGAAGCAATGCATCGACTGGAACAGGAAACACTACAACGCTGTTTCGAAATTCTGCAGGGTCGACCAGTGCTGATTAAGTCGAAAGACCCGCGGCTGCAGGGCCAAAAGCATGGCGTGGTATATGGTTGATCCGGCATTGGGGTCAGGGCTAATTTAGCGCCCGACGTAAAGCGGCTATATGTTCTGGTCCTAGCCCGCAGCACCCACCGACCATGCGCACACCATTGTCAATCCAGGTTTGCGCGAGTTCGGCAAGGTCGTCGGGCTCTATGACATCGACAAACTGCCAGTTAGGCATGGTGAAATACCCGGATTCGGGGTATATGCCGACCGCTCCATCCCAGTGCTTTTTTACAATACTCAAGGCCTCGTCCACGTCGGCTATCGGTGTATGCATGATGTTCATCATCATCGATGGATATCCGGCAAGGCTTTTCACCAGGTTTTCAAAACCCAGCGCCTGGTAGTCGAACACCGATAAAGAAGAACAACCCTTATGAGTCTGAGCACTCAAACCAATCCACAGTGGTAGTTCGAATTCCAGGGCTGCGTTGACAGCGGCCACCGAAAAATCGATTTGTTCACACATCTCCAGTGCTATAAGGTCGACCCCCGCTTGTACCAGAATTTCGGCCTGCTCCCGCGTTGACGCACCCACGGCTTCGGGTGTATGCCATTTAGGATCATCGGTCGGCGCCCACTCGCAAATCGAGCCGGCAATGGCGACAGCCTCGGTTGCTATATTGTCCCGGGCCTGTTGCGCTAGCCTTACTGCATTTAAATTGATTTCCTTAACATGATCACCCAGGCCACCCGGTTCCAGCATATGGCGCGCCGCGGCAAAGGTATTGGCGATAATGACCTCGGCACCTGCTGTTATATATGCTTCGTGCGCCTGCAGCACGGCATCGGGGTGGGTGAGCACCGCGCGACCACTCCACACCTTGCCATCCATCGGCACCCCGAATTGTTCCAGCAATGTGCCCATACCTCCATCGATGACAACGGGTTTACCGGCACCATTCAAACGCGCCTGCAGCCAGGAAATGTCATTACTCATCATCTGTTCTCTTTTCAATTTACGGCCGAAGGTATCAGTTTTACGAAATAAAGGGGACGCTATTCGGCCAGCAGCGAGCTCATATCTGGGAAGCAATTTCGATCGATACCGATTACATTGATTCCAACCGGCACCAAAGTTCACGCCGTTTTCCCTGATTTCATTGCGTTAGCGGATGCCTTATAATCGCAGCTCATGTCGAAACTTCGATAAATTACGAGAAGGCCCGTGGATTACGTAAACTCTGTATGGCAGATCAGTATTATTGCGCTGATCGCCGGTGTAATGATTGGCGCACTGGCGTATCGGTTGCTCGCCCCGTCGGTAAAACAGGCCGATAAAACTAAATCTGAACTGGACATGGCCAGGGAGGAGTTGAGCAGTTACAAGGCCAGTGTCGATAGTCATTTCGATAAAACCTCGGAACTGGTTAATGATCTGACGCAAAACTATGTCAAGGTTTACCGGCACCTGGCGGAGGGTGCGCAAACTCTGGGCGACAGCCGGACCTTGACCAATCTTCTGGAGCAGCATCAAGGTAAGGTATTGATTTCCGTTGATGACGAAACCAATGCCCGGGATACGATCACTGACGGTGAACTTGAAGATTCGGTGGTGATACCGGAAACGCCGCTAGAAACTGTGGACGAACATGCCGAGCCCTTCACTGATCCGGGCAATGACCGAACCGACCCGGAAATCTCCGGTGAAGATATAGCAACAACCAGCGCTTCGAAGTCTGCAGCCGGAGCTGACCCATCCACCGAAGTCAGCCAACCAGTGCTCGATGTCGATAAAATCGAAGAGGCTGCGGGGAAGGTCGAGGCGACGGCATCCGCAGTGGCGGATAGCGCCGTTCGCGAACCTGAGGACAGCCCCGAAGTCAGACCTGTCACACACTGAGGCGCAGACCGAACTAAAGCAGGGGCCCGACCTCTGTTTGAGGGTGACCGGGCTACTTTTGCGGAATCTCGCGGGTTCGTCTGACGATAAAATCCAGTAAAGCTTCGTCGAGCGACTCGTCGATGGTTGGTGCTTCGTATTTCTTGAGCCACTGCCGTGCCTTGCGCACGCCGACAGCCTCGCTGTCGAGCCGGCCTTCGATATCCCATTGCTCGTAGGAGTTGTTATGCTGTGAATCGAAGATAAACAGGTTGCTGTTAAGGGTGTGGGTTTCGCCGAGAAAGTGACCACCGGGCCCGACTCGCTTCGCAGCTTCGAAGACTTCTTCGATGTCGCTGAAATCCGGGCCCTGCAAGAAGTGGAAAAACGCGTCGAGCTGCTCGAAATCGATCATCGTCTTGCCGTAGCCAACCGTCAGCGCGCCTTCGAGCATACCGCCGGCCATGGTTAGCCAGTTGGCGTCGGAGAGCATGCTCGGGAATAGCCCCCACATAGAATCATAGGCCGCTTGCATGTCGCCGGACTTTGATGTCGCGACATTTAAAATCGAGCGATGCGGCAACTTGTAATGTCGAGCCATCGCGCTCGACAGGAACTGCACCATCGCCGAGTCCGGCGAACCGTGTACCGGGGCGCCACTATTGAGCGCCACTGTCATTGCCGGTACTCCGAACAGCATCGGTGCACCGGGGCGAATGATCTGCGTCATCGCCATCGCCATCAGGGCCTCAGCGAGAACCACCCCGACCGTGCCGACGTTGCTCGCCGGCGTGCTCGCAGCCGCCATCGAAAATGGCGAGCACATAACCGCCTGGTTGTTGATTGCATAGACCTTGAGTGCATCGAGCATGGTTTCGTCCCACACCAGTGGCGAATTGGCGTTGATCAGCGACGTGGTTACGGTGTTGTTGGTCGCAAACTCGGCCCCAAAGACGAGCTTCATCATATCAATTGTATCTTCGGCGCGCTCGCGGGCGGTTACATTGCCGATGATCGGTTTATCGGAATATTTCAATCCGCTGTAGGTCATGTGCAAATGCCGATACGGTACCGGGATGTCGACCGGTTCGACAATGGTACCGCCGGCGATATGTACCGTTGACGCCATGTGATTGAGTTTTTGCAGGTTATTCAAATCTTCCAGCGTCGCATAGCGGCGAACTCCTTCCATGTCGCGAACGAACGGCGCGCCGTAAGAAGGTGAGACCACCGCGTGCCCGTCACCGACGCGTACCGTGCGCGACGGGTTGCGCGCATGGTGTAGATAAGACGATGGGATCTTACCGATCAGCTCGAGTAGTTCTTCTCGTCCTATACGCACACGTTCACCGTCGATCTCGGCGCCGGTTTGACGCCAGTAATCGAGTGATTCCTGGTCCTGGAAATCACAGCCGATTTCCTCCGCGACACGCATCGCGAAATCATGGATTAGTTCCACGCCTTCCTGGTTGGTGACTTCCATGATCGGAATGCCGCGCCTGATTTCCGGGTGATGCACGATCTTTGCACTGGCTACCGCGGCACGTCGAGCGGCGCTGCCACCCAGTCGTCTACGTCGTGTCGCCATCAAGCTCGGCCATATCTATTGCCCCGATTAAAGTGCGAGGCCGATCTTGCGGCCATCGTGAAATGCGTAAGGCGCCTGCCGTGGCGCGGCGGCGTCGCCAACAAGGTGGAACTTGATATCGGATTCCGCAAGGGCAAGCTCGACATCGTTGAATACGGTGTTTGTGGTCGCGGTCACGATCGTGCTGGCATCGACTCGTTGCGTCGAGCCATCCAGCAACGAGCGCACCGTGGCGTGATCGCCGTGCCAGTGCGCAATCACCGACTCGGTCATGAAACTGACACCGAGCTTCTTCAGCGCCGCGCGAATCCTGGAGTCCACGGTAGTACGACACAGCTCCTTGCCGATCAGTTCGTCGGGCGTGACGATGGTGACCTCGTGCCCTTTGTCAGCGAGATGCCAGGCAGTGCCGGTGCCGCGCCAGTTGCCGCCTTCGTCGAGCACGATCACCGATTTGCCGAGCTCGGCCTGGCCGCGCAAGACTTCTTCGCAGGCATAGACGTGACCGTTTTCAAGGCCGGGCAATTGCTCGTGCTCGGGCAGCCAGCGCTGGCGCGCGAGCCCGTCCGGCAGTGAGCCGGTAGCGAGTACAACCTCGTCGGCGCCGAACTCGAGGATGTCCTGTTCGTCCAATGGCGAGAAGTAGCGCACATCTACCCCGAGTTGCTCGAACTGGCGCAGGTACCAGGCGATCAACTCGGTGATTTGTCCGCGGCGTGGCGCGAGGCCAGCGAGGCGGAACTGGCCGCCGGGATCACCGAGCGCTTCGACCAGTGTGACCTCGTGACCGCGTTCGGCGGCGACACGCGCGGCTTCCATGCCGGCCGGGCCGGCGCCGACGACGAGCACTTTTTTCGGTTGATCGGTTTTTCTGAAGCGGTCGCCGCCCCACTCGAATTCACGCCCGGCCGACGGATTGATCAGGCAGGAAATCCAGTAGTCGCGTGAGCGGCGTCCCCAGCACATCTGGTTGCAGGAAATGCAACCGCGAATATCCTCGTCGCGTCCTTCCCTGGCCTTGTTGGTAAGGTGCGGATCGGCTATTTGGCCGCGCACGATCGACACCAGGTCCGAGTCGCCGCTGGCGATCGTGTAGTCCGCGTTTTCGGGGGTACGGATATGGCATTCGGCGGTGACTTTTGCGTGTTTGACCACCGACTTCAGCGCCGCGGCGAGCGGTACGCCCTGTTTGTCGCCGTACACGAAGGTCGCCATCAGACGTTCGTAGTCGACGTAGTTTCCGGCGCCGCAGCTCACATAGTCCAGATTGGCGGTGACGTCGTGCTGGGCGATGACTTCCTGCAGTTGATCCAGCGTCATCACGTACGGCGTCTCCTCCGAGTAGCTGATCGACATGCCGATGATGAAGTCCTCGCCGCAGGCCTCGCGGATCGAGTTTATGATCGACACTGACAATCGGCAGCGATTTTCCAACGAGCCACCCCAGCGGTCGTCGCGCTTGTTGGACCACGGTGTCCAGAACTGGTCGAGCAACGCATGATAGGCGGCAAACAGATCGACGCCGTCGAAGCCTGCAGCCTGGCAGCGTTTCGCTGCAAGCGTGAAGCACTCGATGACTTCAAGAATCTCGCTTTCACGTAGTGTGTGGCTGCCGTCCGAATCGTGATAAGAGGCAAGTCCCGATGGCGACCAGTGCGGCATGAAGGATAAATCTGAATCGCCGTGCTGGCCGACATGGTAGAGCTGTTGCAGGATGGTAGTGCCATGCGCGTGCACGGCATCGGTAAGCTTGCGGAAATGAGGGATGACTGCGTCGTCGCAGTGGCGAAAGTTACCCCGCGTTAATACCGCGGTCGCATGAACCGGCATCGGCTCGACCACGATCATCGCCGCGCCGCCGATGGCGCGTTCCTCGTAGTAGCCGCGATGACGCTCGCCTGGCAGGCCCTGTTCGGACATATTGGCGGTGTGCGCACCAAATACTATACGATTGTCGAGGGTGCGATGACGTAGCTCGAGAGGCTGGAACAGGTTCTTGTACTGGGTCATGAGGTTGCTGTTAAGCGGGTCGAAAACTTAATATACCGATTGTTTATACATGAACAAAACGATATTTTTTCATGACTTTCATCGAAATTTGTCATAATGTCGACGCTTGATATAGATTCCATGCGTGTCCTCACCTTAATCGCAAAATGCGGGGGCATAACCCGTGCCGCGAAACGCCTGAACCTGTCGCATTTCGCGGTTAGCCGCAAGATGAAACGCCTCGAGCGCAAAATTAACCGTAGCCTGTTTGCACGCACTGATGGAAAGTTTAACCTGAGTGCAGACGGCGAAAAGTTGCTCGAGCCCATCAAAACTGAACTGGTGACACGATGAAGACTGCAAGCTTTTACCTGCATGCGCATAGCTGGATGGTGAGAAATTGAAGGCTGCGGTGATGGTGCGACGGCCCTGATCCGACAGGCGTAGCAGATTTACGGATCAGCGGCAGTCTCCGCCCTGAAAGTGAGAACAAGGTCGCACAAACCGATCCTGACTTTTCGCCTACACTTCATTGAGTATCAATCGACGGATCCTGAACATGTTCGAAATTGTTGCGCTCGGAATTCTTGTTTTCATTGCGTCCAGCCTGCTGTTCGGCGCCATCGCGATCGTGGGGATCCCCCATCAGATTGCCATGGAACGTAGCCACCCCCACCAGGACGCCATCTACTTTGCCGGCTGGGTCAGCCTGTTCACCTTGCACGCGATCTGGCCGCTGCTGTGGATCTGGTCTGCGGCTTACCGCGAAAATCCGCTTCCGAGATTCGCCGAGATCAACGAAGATACCGCGATCAACGACAAGGCGCCTGCACAGACCGGCGTTGTCGATCTGGAAATCGCGCAGCTGGACGCGGATATTACCGACTCTGTCACGTTGTTGGGGCATAAGTGCGAGGTGCTCGACGACCGTATCGATCGCATCGAAAATGCCATCATGGCGGCGGGCAAAGCGGCCTAGGCGCCGACAACGAGGCAAATCCATGGAACTGTTTATTATTTCAGGCTACGCCGCGATCTGTATCGCGCTGTTCACGGTATTGAGAATTCCCCTCAACAAGTGGACGGTACCCACCGCCTCGGTCGGGGGGGTCGTGCTGACCTTCGCGTTGATCCAGCTGTTGAATTACTACCACCCTTACTCGGACATGAGCCGGCAATATCAGCCCATCACGTCGGTCACTACCACTGATACCAGGCAGGCGACCGATTTTACACCGGCGATCGAAGACCGTAACGTGGTTGCATGGTTCCCCCAGAACAGCCTGCTGCGTCTCAAGCAAGGTAATCATGCCGAAGTCACCTTCGACAGCATTCCCGGTAAGGTTTTCGCGGGCCTTGTGCGAACGGTAAAGCCGGCATCGGACAGGGATCGGGACTTAACCCGTGGGGCCGCCTTACATGCGGACATAGGGGACGACCAGGTTCGAATTCCGGTGCTGATTGGTATTACCGACCGCCGCTACGCATTGTACGCCTCGCAGATTCCAAATGGATCCCGCGCGCAGGCGATCGTTTACGGCAGGGAGGTTCAAGAGCTGGCACTGGTACGAAAAACGCTGCTACGCATGTCTGCCTGGATGAGTTACCTGTCTCCGCTCTCCTGAGCAAACAGAAGCAAAACCACGTACCCGCTGTTTCAACAGGCTACCAGGCTGAAACCCGGTCATGAAGTACTACTGTTACCGGTTTGTCACGTGATCCGATATTCACCCGGGATTTTTGCCCGGCAAATGGATAAACTGCTCGAATCCTTCATCAATGAACTGGTCACAGGATTATGAATGAATCTGAATCCCCGCTACCCGTCGCGCTGGTTTCCGGCGCGAGCGGCGGTATCGGTGCGGCGATCTGCCGCCTGCTGATTGAAAACGGGTACCGCGTGATCGCGGCTGCTCGCAACCAGTCCAGCTTACAGGATCTGGCAAAAGATCTGGGTGACCGGCTCTATCCACTGGTGCTCGACGTCACCGATGCGGACGCGGTCACAGACCTGGCGGGAGTTTTGCCAGCTGAATTCAGCGATGTAAGCGTGTTGGTCAACAACGCCGGTCATGACATCGGCGGGCGCAGGTCCTTCGAGGAGGGGAGTGCCGAGCAATGGTGTGACATCATCGAAACCAACGTGCAGGGCACGATCCGGCTTACGCGTGCATTAATCGACGGTATGCTGGCTCGCGGTTCGGGGCATGTCGTCAACATGGGCTCGATTGCCGGAATTAAATCCTTTGCAACAATGAGCGCCTACGTCAGTAGTAAATTCGCAGTGCATGGTTTCAGCGAAACCCTGCGCCTCGATTACGCGGGCAGGGGGATTCGGGTAACCGAAATTATGCCCGGGCTGGTGCGCACCGGGTTCGCGCAGCAACGCCTCGGTGACGCTCAGGCCGCAGAACAATACTATGACAGTGCCGAGCAATGCCTGCAGGCGGAGGATGTCGCGCAAACCGTGTTATACGCGCTGCGGCAGCCGAAGCATGTCGAGATTGCGCAATTGGTGGTATTACCGGTTTCATAACAATGCATTACCCGGCCATATTTTAGTTTCGTAAAATAAGCGATTGGAGTAAGTTAGCGGAGTTTGCTGACGCCGGATACAGGCATGATTCTGAAGGATATCAAAACCTGGGTTACGGTACCGCCGAGCGGTATCGGTGGCTCGTTCTGGGTGATTGTCAAGATTACCACCGACGACGGTATCGAAGGCATCGGCGAGTGTTACGGTATTCCGGTGTCGGGCGACATCGCCTGCGCGATGGTCGAGGATACCTTCGAACGTTTCATCGCCGGCGAAGATCCGCATCATGTCGAAACCATGTTTCGCCGGGTTTATTCGGCCGGCTTCACGCAACGTCCCGACATCAGCATGATGGGGGTGTTCAGCGGTATCGAAATCGCGATCTGGGATATTCTCGGCAAGGCGCATGATCAACCGATCTACCAGCTGCTGGGCGGCAGGTTTCATGATCGCCTGCGCACCTACACTTATCTTTATCCAGAGGCGGTGAACGATGACGGCAACCCCGGTGACGGTGCGCCCGACGTCTACCACGATGGCGATGCGGCGGCGGCCCGCGCGCTCGACTACGTCGACATGGGATTTACTGCGGTAAAGCAGGATCCCGCAGGACCCTACGCGATTCAGGGTGGACGCGAACTGTCGCTGGCCGAATTGACTCGTTGTGAAGACAACATACGCAAAATACGCGAAGCGGTGGGCGACCGTGCCGATATCCTGTTTGGTACCCACGGCCAGATGACCACGTCATCGGCAATCCGACTCGCGCGCCGACTCGAACCTTACGATCCGCTCTGGTTTGAAGAGCCCTGCCCGCCCGATCAGATGGAAGCCATTGGCAAGGTTGCCGCCTCTACCTCGATACCGGTAGCGACCGGCGAACGCCTGACCACGCGGGTTGAATTTCACCAGGCCCTCAAGGCCGGGGTGTCGATACTGCAACCGGATATCGGTCGTAGCGGCGGTATCTGGGAAACCAAAAAAATTGCCGCCATCGCGGAATTGTTCAATGCGCAGATTGCACCGCATATCTATTGTGGCCCGATTGCGCATGCCGCCGCCGCCCAGGTGGCGTTCAGCTGCCCTAACTTTTTGATCCTGGAAACAATCCAGACCGAGTTTCACGACGCGATTCTGAAGCGACCACTGGACTGGGAGGAAGGTTACATGCCGGCGCCGGGCGAACCCGGACTTGGCATTGTGCTCAACGAAACCGTACTCGAATCGCATCCTTACAATAGCGGCGGGCGGCTGCATCTGGAAATGTGTCAGACTGCTCTTGATTCCAACAACCAGAAGATTATCACCGAGATCGAATAGTGTTATCCAGACCCGATGGTTTAAACCTGTCCAACTGGCGACAGCCGCCCAACAATCGCTGGGCGTTTCACCATGTACGTGAAATCGTTCCGAGCGAGGAAATTCCACGCGGCGTTGCCAAGAGTGCCTTTGATAAATCGATCGTGGCCAGCATTGCCGGGGTAAGCGTGAGGGGCCCCGGGGGCGAAGACTGGTCGTTACAGGACTGGCTCGAGGTTTCCAACAGTGACGCGTTACTGGTGGCGCATAAGGGCAAAATCGTACACGAGTGGTATGTCGATGCCGCTATCGAAACCAGCCCGCATATCGTGTTTTCGGTAAGCAAGTCGATCACCGCCACCCTGGCCGGGGTGCTGGTCGAGCAGGGCTTGCTCGATACAGCCAAACTGGTGGTCGAGTACATCCCGGAGCTGGCTGATTCGGGCTACCGAGACGCCAGTCTGCAGCAGGTGCTCGACATGGTGGTTAATATCGATTTTAACGAAGATTACCTGGCCACTACAGGTAAGTTTATCGAATACCGTACCGCGACCGCATGGCACCCCTGCGGAGTCGACGCAATTGATCAAAACCTGCACGACTTCCTGTGTTCGCTGGGGCGCACCGATGGAGAACATGGCCAGGTCTGGCGCTACAAGTCACCCAACTCGGATTTACTCGGCTGGGTGCTGGAACGAGCCAGCGGCGAACGTCTGGCAAGCCTGATGTCGAGATACCTTTGGCAACCCATGGGCGCCGAGGCCGATGCTTATGTCACCGTGGATCGCAAGGGTGCGGCGCGCACGGCGGGAGGGATTTGCGTACTGCCGCGGGACCTGTTGCGCTTTGGCGAACTGGTACGCAATCGCGGATATGCCAATGGTCGACAGGTGATACCCGAGCGCTGGATTGAGGACTGTAGCGATGGGGGTAGCCGCGAAGTCTGGGAGCGCGGCGAGTCGGCCAAGGAATTTCCGGCGGGCAGCTATCGCAACAAGTGGTACCAGACCGGCAATGAGCATCGTGCGATGCTCGCCATCGGTATCCACAGTCAGTGGATATACATAAACCCGGTAACCGAGGTAACCATCGTCAAGCTGTCATCGCAGGATGCGCCATTACGGATCGATCTGGATAATACCAATATGCAGGCGTTTGCGAATATTAGCGCCACCGCAGCGCAATAGCGCGAAAAGTTTATGACGCACCCGATTCGCAGTGACCTGCTGCCCAGCATTGCCATTGCGATAGGGGCCGGGTTCTGGGGCCTTTACTGGATTCCAATCCGCAGTATCGAGCAGGCCGGGGTGCATGCCTTCTGGACCGGTCCGGTTATTTTCGGCGCCAGTTCACTGCTATTTGTACCGTTAGCGCTGGCCCGGATTCGAAATTTTATCGCGCATTGGCGCAGTATCGTGATACCCGGTTTGTTGACCGGGTTTGCGTTTGCGCTCTATATCGCGAGCCTCAATTTGACCGACGTGGTACGGGCTATCCTGTTGTTTTACATGAGCCCGTTATGGAGCACGTTACTCGGAATCCTGGTGTTGAAGGAGCGTCTCACAACAAACCGGGTAGTCGCGCTTTTGCTCGCGTTCTGCGGGCTTTATATAGTACTCGTGATCGATAGCGGATTACCGGTCCCGCGCAATTCCGGTGACTGGTTTGCACTGTTATCCGGGCTTTGCTGGTCAGTAGGGTCGGTGAAGCTGTTTCAGGGTGGCGCGCATATGATCCTGGAAAAGGTGACCGTGTTCGTTCTCTGCGCTTTGTTGATGTCACTGTTGCTTGTCATCTGGCACCAGGGGAGTTTTGCCGGAATGCCCGAAATTTCAACCCTCCTGAAAGCCCGGTACTGGATATTGATTATCGCCCTGTCGATGTTGCCTATTACTTACCTGACCATCTGGCCGGCCACGGTGTTAAGCCCGGGTCGCGTAGGTATGTTGCTAATGGTGGAAGTGATCGTCGGTGTGGTTTCAGCCGCAATACTGACCGACGAGCAATTCGGTGTGCGTGAGTTTGCCGGCACCGTGTTAATCGTTTCAGCGGGAGTGGTTGAAGTTCTACGTCAGCAAAGAATTGACAAATCGGGTATAGTCAATGACTAGCTGCCACCTTAGTAGAGGAACAGCGGAATTTAATCAGGTTGCACTAGTCAAACCAGGAAATAACCGGGCATGTGGTCTAAAAAATGGACAGCAAGAAAATAAAACAAGCATTACTGTTAATCTGTCTGGCCTTGATTTTTTCAGTCAATCAGGCCTATGCGAAATGCAATGATAAACGCGCTCCCGGAGTGGACTGGAGCGGCTGCAAGAAAACCAACAAGATGCTCGATGGTTCCAATTTTGCTGGCAGTCGCTTCGACAGCGCCAATCTGGCCGCGAGTTCGCTCGACAAGGGTGATTTCACCGACGCCAGCCTGGTTAAAACCGATTTGACTCGAGGCAGTGCCAAAGATGCGCGTTTTTATAATTCGGATCTGACCAAGTTCGGTGGTTACCGGGCACATTTTGAACGTGTGACCCTGCAAAATTCAACTTTGACGAAATCGGAGTTCTCCCGCGCCTATTTTAACAATGCCGAAATCCTGGATGTAGACTGGTCTAAATCGGAACTGGGGCGCGCAAACTTTTCCGACGCGTTACTGGAAAACGTCAGTTTCGAATATTCCAATATTTCCAGGGTCAAGTTCGCAAACGCGACCCTGACAGGTGTCGATTTCTGGCGTGCATACACCTATCGCACCCATTTTGAAAACGTTGACCTGCGCCAGGTGCGACGCCTTTCGCAGCTGCAACTCGATATTGCCTGCGGTAACGAGAACACACAGCTACCTGAAGGACGGTGGATGCCGGATAGCTGGCCCTGCAGCGAATAGTCTATACACCGGCCGGGGGCATTCGGCATCTGAGCCGATCGTGATCTTGATAATATAAATCTGCAAAACAGTGCGGGGAGGGGAGTTAAGATGGGGCATTTATACCAGAGTATTCTCGATACTATCGGTAACACTCCAGCGGTCAAGATCAATAACCTGGGGCCGGAAAACGTCAATTTATATGTCAAGATCGAGTCCTTCAACCCGATGGGTTCGGTTAAGGACCGTCTGGCTTTAGGGGTCATCGAAGATGCCGAGCGCAGTGGTGCGCTAAAACCCGGGCAAACTATAGTCGAGGCCACGAGTGGTAATACCGGTATTGGTCTGGCGATGGTTTGTGCGCAAAAGGGTTATCCGCTGGTGATCGTAATGGCGGAAAACTTCAGTCTCGAAAGGCGCCGAATGATCCGTTTCCTTGGGGCGAAGGTCATATTGACCCCCGCTTCCGACATGGGGACGGGTATGATTGCCAAGGTTAACGAACTGGTCGAAGCCCATGGCTGGTGGCAACCCAGTCAGTTTGACAACCCGGCCAATGCCGAAATGCATGAGCGTACCACCGCGGTAGAAATTCTCGACGATTTCGGTGAAATCGGTCTCGATTACTGGGTAACCGGTTTCGGCACCAGTGGCACCCTGGGTGGAGTTTCGCGGGTGTTGAGGAAAAGGAGTCCCGATACCAAAATAATGGTCTGCGAGCCGGATAACTCGCAGATTCTTGGAAGTGGTATTCCCCAGGAACGCAATTCCGATGGCACTTACCAAACGCATCCAAGCTTTAGACCGCACTTAATGCAGGGCTGGTCACCGAATTTCATTCCCAGGTTCGCCGAGGAAGCGGCCGAAGCGAATATGATCGACGAAATCATCCCCATCAATGGCAATTTTGCGATCCAGTGCGCCATGGATCTGGCGCAGAAGGAGGGTATATTCGTTGGCACCAGCTCAGGGGCGACTTTTGCTGGCGCATTGCAGGTCGCCGAAACCGCTCCCGCGGGGTCGAATATCCTGTGCATGCTGCCGGATACCGGAGAACGTTACCTGTCGACGCCGCTGTTTGAAAGCATTGCGGAAGATATGAACGAAGAAGAAATCGGTATTTCGCGCTCGACCCCGGGATATCGTTTCGATATCAGCGATGTTCCCGACGATGTGCCGGCTGAAAGCGAACCTGAAGCGCCGGTCGAACTGGACCCGGCGGCGCTCGCCGAAGTCGAGGCGATTTTGCAGGAGAACCAGGACCAGGTACTGATGTTCGCACTGGAATGGTGTGAATTTTGCTGGTCGGTACGCAAGATGCTGGCCGCCTGCGATATTCCGTACGTCGCTGTCGATCTCGACTCGGTTGCTTTTCAGGAGAACGATCGCGGCGGTAAAATTCTGGCGGTGTTAAACCAGCAGAATAACTGGCCCACGATCCCGCAGATTTATGTAGGTGGGGAATTCGTCGGTGGGGCCACCGACCTGTTCGATGTCGGCAAGGCGGGGGAATTGCAGCCTAAACTGTCGGCACGCAATATTCCCTACAATGAAACCATCAATCGCGATCCTTACAGTTTTCTGCCCACCTGGTTGCATCCCAGGTAGGCAGGCCGTTCGGTAAAAGGGGCTTTGGGCGTCTTGCTGATTGCTCTGGTTTTACTCGATTTTACAAGGTGATCGGGAATCCCATTTTTTGTACCATGGTGACCCAGAGTTTACGCCAGCCGCCTTTTTCATCGAGGGTGTCGAGTGCGTACATGGTGATCTTGGCGCCGATCCAGCGAAACGGTTCCGGTGGAATATAGTCAGGTACGGTTCGTGCAAATTGCATCCTCGTCTCCGCGATGTCGGCCTGGTCCAGTATAGCCAGCCCCACCCGTGCGCCAAAACGCGATGCAGTGACGCCGAATCCTGAATATCCGCCCGCGAACACCATGTCACCGTCATGATACTTTTGATAATGCACGGCCATGCGCGTGGTTAGTCCGATCGGCCCACTCCAGGCGTGTGAAAATTTTATCTCGGCTGCGAGTTGCGGGAAGGTCCTGTAGAAGGACTGCACTAGTCGAATAAAGGGTTGCGGGGTTTTATCGAGCGCCGGATCGGTGTCGTTGCCATAGAAGTAGTCCAGCCGGCCACCGAACAGGATTCGGTTGTCCGCGGTCAGGCGCATGTAGTTGAGTTGGGTGCGGGTGTCGTAGATGCCCTGGCGATGCTGCCAGCCAACCTGCTTCATCTGTGCTTCGCTCAGTGGTTCGGTGACAATGATACGATCCCGGATCGCCGCGACCCTGCGGCTGATATGCCGATGTCCGGCCGCCCAGGCGTTGGTGGCCAGCAATACCTTGTAGGCCTTTATAGTGGCTCGTGGGGTCTGTACGGTAATGCTATCACCGGTTTTGTGATTACTCAGATGGGGTGTATTTTCATAGAGCTTCACGCCCAGCTTGAGGGCGGCCTGTTTCAATCCTCTCACCAGCTTTCCCGGGTGTACGGTACCGCTGCGTTTCCTGGACCAGGTGCCTCCGTGGAAGATCGGCGATTTGATTTCCGCCTGTACGCCCGCCTGGTCAAGTTTGACCGCGTCGTGGCCATACTTGAGATATAGCTGGTAATCCTCTTCAACCGTGTCGAGCCCGTCGTCACCAATGGAAACCTTCATTTCGCCGCCCCATTCGATATCGCAGTCTATGGCGTAGCGCTCCACGGTTGCCTGGAATCCATCCATGTTTTCCCGACCGAGTCGTTCGAGTTCGGCAACATCGTCGGGGAAGATGCGCTCGGTGTTATCGATGCCGTGCATCACCGAAGTCGACATGATCGCCGCCGGTCGACCGCTGGCGCCGTTGGCGACACTTTTGGCCTCGATCAACACCACCTCACGTTCGGGGTCCTGTTCCCTGGCCTGGATCGCCGTCCACAGACCACAAAAACCACCGCCGATGACCAATAAATCACAACTTGTATCCTGTTGCAGGGCCGGCTCGTCAGCAACCGGGTCGAGGCTATCCAGCCAGTAGGTCGTGAAACTGGTTTTGGCGAGCGCGGTGAGCGCCTGTTCGGTTGAATCCATCATAGCCAGGTCGGCCAGTCTTCACCCTCGGTATATCGCGTACCGCGATGGCCCTTTCTGGCAACCGGGGTTGCCAGCCTTTCACCGGGCGCTGCAACGATGATCAGAATGCGGGGTTTACCCGAACCGGGGTTGGTTGCCCCGGTAATAAATTTACTGATCTTCAGGCGCCCATGTAGCTGGTCATTGAATATCGTGTACACGTAATCGCCCACCTTGAGCCGCTTTGGTTCGCTTCCGGCCATATGGAACTCGTATTCCTTGCGACTGCCGTCGTAAAGTGAATCAAGCATTTCGATCCCGGCTTTGGCAGGAATGGTTTTGGTAATACCGAAGTTAATAGTCTGTTCCTGTATACCGATTTTGAAAGCGAATCATAACCAAAAAACCCGGGTCAGAGAGCAATTGTTTCTAATATTAGAAACAATTGCTCTCTGACCCGTATTGTTCGGCTTGACTTCGATCAAGTAAAGCATTGCCCGATGGGAGTAAAGTGTCTAAATATGGTGTCGCTAATGAGAATGATTAACATTTGCATTCGCATTAACGATTTGGTAATTTACCGCCTCGATTCGCCACAAGCACAGGAGTATGTACCGATGTACCGCAGTTTGATTGGATCTAAGTCGTTAATTTTGAGTATTTTGAGCTTGTCGCTGGTGTTTGGCCAGGGTTTTGCTCATGCCGACGAAGTCAATGTTTACTCGGCGCGCAAAGAAGCTTTGATATTGCCTTTGCTTGAACAATTTGCAGCCGAGACTGGCATAGGGTTCAACCTGATTACCGCGAAAGCCGATGCATTACTCAAGCGGCTCGAATCCGAAGGTCATTCGACGCCTGCCGATGTTTTCATTACCACCGATGCGGGAAGATTACAGCGCGCCAGAAAAGCCGGTGTCTTGCAGCCGGTAGATAACCCGGTCCTTGCTGATCGAATTCCTGAAAACTTGCGCGACAAAGACAATTACTGGTTTGGTTTATCGCAACGCGCACGCGTGATTTTTTACGCAAAAAATAAAGTTGATCCAACTGAATTATCAACTTATGAAGCCCTCGCCGATGCCAAATGGAAACAGAGAATCTGCATCCGTTCATCCGGCAATATTTACAACCAGTCGCTGGTGGCATCGATGATCGAGGCGGACGGGATCGAGCAAACCGAGGCCTGGGCCCGTGGACTGGTCGCCAATTTCGCACGCAAACCCGCCGGCGGCGATACCGATCAGTTACGCGCAGCAGCGGCCGGGTTATGCGATATCGCAATTGCGAACACTTACTATTTCGGTCGCCTGGTGAATAGCGACAAAGCTAAGGACCAGAAAGTCGCCACCAGCCTTGGCGTGTTCTGGCCTAATCAGGACGATCGTGGAGCTCATATCAATGTCAGCGGTGCCGGCATCACCAAATACGCGCAGCATCGCGCAGCGGCTGAGCGCTTCCTCGAATTTCTGGTCAGCGCCGAAGCACAAACCTGGTATGCAGAGGTTAACAACGAGTACCCGGTGGTAGCTGATGCGAAGATACCAGCCACCTTAATGTCATTCGGGAAATTCAAAGGCGATAGTCTCAACCTGACACAGCTCGGCGAAAACAACCGTGCCGCGGTGCAATTAATGGATCGTGCCGGCTGGCATTGATAAACCTGGTGATGCGGTAGACTACGCGAACTTTCGATTTTTCAGTGCATTTAAGCGCCTGTTTTGCGTTTATAAACAGTCTATGGCTGGCACTGGTATAGTGCCATAGCAAATCATATGTTCAGGTTGCAAGTTCGTTACTCGTTTGCAACCTCCTGTTTTCGTTTTGCCATGTAAGCCTGCAGCTCTTCTTCAATCGCAGGGTCTATGGGTGGTTTTTCGTAATCCTGCAGTAAACTTTTCCAGATTTCGTTGGCCCTGTGAGTTGCGGTTTTAGAGCCGTCTTCCTGCCAGGTTTCAAAATTACGCCAGTCAGAAAGTATGGGCTGGTAAAACGCGTGTTCGTAGCGTTCCAGCGTATGCGCGGTGCCGAAGAAGTGACCGCCGGGTCCGACCTCTGCGATAGCATCGAGACCAAGGCTATCTGCATCCATCGCAACCGGTTGCAGGAAGGCGGCCTGCATTTGCAGTAGTTCTGCATCGAGGATCAACTTTTCGAATGAACAGGTCAGGCCGCCCTCGAGCCAGCCGCCGGCATGCATGACGTTATTGACATGCGCCTGGATACAGGCGTTGATAGACATATCGCTTTCATACGTCGCCTGCAGGTCGACACAGGCCGAGGCCGTGGTACTCGAGGAACGCAGTGGAAGTTGATACCGTCGTGCGAGTTGTCCGGACATGATCACCGATTGGGCGTACTCAGGGGTACCAAACGCCGGTGATCCGGTGCGCATATCGACGTTCGAGGTGAAATGGCCATAAAAGGTCGGCGCGCCCGGTACCGCGGACTGGGTCAGTGCGATACAACCGAGCGCTTCGGCGTTTTGCAGGGTTACCGCACCGGCAACCGTCGCCGGGGCCATTGCGCCGGCGAGCGTGAACGGGGTGATATGTACGGGTTGTCCAGCTTCCGCAAACACGCGCATGCCATCGGCCTGGCCTTCATCGAACAAAAGCGGTGAATTGGTGTTCAGTCCCCCGATGATGGCCGGGCGCTGTTTCAATCCTTCGTCGTCGGTTTGCAGCGCAATCTTGGCCATTTCGATACAGTCGCGTGCGCGACTGGCGGTATTCAACCAGCTTGGCTGCCAACCTTTATCGGTTAGCGTAATCTGGGCATACATCATGTCGAGGTGGCGACTGGCCGGTGGCAGGTCGAGCGGTTCGGGGCCGCTGCCGCCTTCGTGGTGCAGGATGTTGAGGCTGCCCGTCAGTTTGACGAAGTTTTCCATGTCCTGCTTCGTCGCCGCGCGTCTACCCAGATCGAGATCGGAGACGAATGACGGTCCGCACACACTCGCGAACACAATCGAATTGCCGCCCATACGCACCGTCTTCTCGGGGTTCCTGGCGTGAATCGTAAATTCTGACGGCAGATCCTGTAATAGTTCTTCGATCAGTGCGGGGTCGAAGCGGACATGAGCGTGGGCGTGATCGACGTCGGCGCGTAAATCGGTTAACAGTTTTAACGCGGTGGGGCTTTCCACCCGCAGGCCGATATCGCGCAGGATGTTGAGGCTGGCCTGATGAATGGTCTCTACCTGGTCGGCAGAGAGGATTTCCATCGGTGCGTATGGATTACTGAGCGGAGCAAAGGGTAACTGGGCGAAGCCCTGGCTACGGCTTGACCTACGTGAGTCTCGGGTCCTGGTACGTCGTCGTGACATGATGGTATCTCCTGGTCTGGTGGAATGTGTCGGTGTTTGAACGGGATGAGCGTTGCTCACCTACACCGGCCCAGGTTTCTTCACCCGTAATCGGAAATCGCCATAAATCTGTCAGTCCCAGTAAAAGTTTCATCTCAATCTCAGGCTCGCATTTTTGACCCGGAGGGGTCGTATAAAGGCTCGGTCTGCAGCAATGCTGGGCGCAGTTGACCCAGGATCTCGACCGAATACTCGCCGCCCGGTCGATAAGCATCGCAATTTACGTAGCCAAGCGCAATATGCCGCGCGCAGGCGGGTCCGAATCCGCCCGAGGTGACGTAACCCACGGGTTCGTTATCGAGGAAGATAGCTTCGTCACCCCAGATGGCACAATCGCCTGCGTCAACGCTGAAGGTGGAGAATTTTTCACGCGGCGGGGCGTAGTTCAGCACTGCGTGTTTACCGATGAAGTCAGGTTTATCGAGTTTCACGAAACGATCCATATCCGCTTCGACGGCGGTGTAATCGAGGGATAATTCGAGCGCCCAGGCCGGGAAACTCTTTTCCAGCCGGGTTTGCATCAGCGCCCGGGTACCCACCAGCCTGAGGTCCAGATTGGCGCCTTCGCGTTGCAACAGATCGAACAGGGCCAGTTGCCGCGACATCGGCAGGTACATTTCGTACCCGGTCTCACCGCTAAATGAAATTCTCAAAACCACGACATTATCGATATCTCCTAGTGTCATTTCCCTGGCTGACATAAACGGGAAGCTCGAGTTATCCATGTCCTGCAGGGCAAGGCGACTGATCAACTCGCGCGCGTTGGGGCCGCAGATATGCAGGCCGCCATACTCGCTGCTCAGGTTTTTGAAACTGACGCCTGCGGCTGGCAGGAACTGACCCAGGTGGCGCATGACCGCCAGTTGCATGTAGTCCGCGGCGAGCACCCAAAAGCGTTCGGCACCGATACGGGAAATCGAGAAGTCGCCCGCGAGTCGACCTTTGGCCGATAGCATCGGCGACAGGATCATGCGTCCCAGCGAAGGCATACGGTTCGCCATAACGTGGTTAAGCCAGGCTTCGGCGCCTGCGCCCGATACTTCGAATTTCGCCATCGCGGAAAACTCCATTAAGCCGAGGGCATTTCTAATATACCTGCCTTCGTCGATCACCGGTTGCCACCAGTTGGGCTGGCGGTAAGTCAGGCTGTCTCTAGCCGCGGCGGAATTCGCGGCAAACCAGTTCGCGTGTTCCTGCCCGAAAGAACTGCCAAACACCGCATTGGCTTCGCGCAGGCGATTGTACACCGCGGGTTTGTGGATGGGGCGACCTACATCGAACTCCTGGTAGGGGAAAATTTTTTCGGAACGGTTTTCATAGAAATACCGGGTCGTTTTTTCGCTGTAGGATTTATCCGCCCAGTCACCAAAGCGCGCCACATCCCAGCAGAAGATATCGATTTCGGGTTCGCCCTGGATCATCCATTCGGCGAGCACCCTGCCGATGCCGGCTCCCTGGTTAAATCCCGCCATGACACCGTTGGCGCAAAAGTAGTTACGCAGAGCGGGATGCGGTCCTACCAGCGGACCGAGATCGGGCGAAAAAATCATCGGACCGTTGATGATGCGCTTGATGCCGGCGTCAGCGAGGCAGGGCATGAGTTCCACCGCCTGCTCGAAATTCCAGGCCATGCGTGACAGATCCTCGTCCAGCAATTCATGTCCGAAATCCAGTGGAGTGCCATCGAGTGCCCAGTGCGTACAGGTCTTTTCATAGGCGCCGAGCAACAATCCCATGCCTTCCTGGCGTGCGTAGGCGCCGGTTTCGTTGTCGTTGATCTGCGGCAGTTCGAAATCGAGGCTTTCAATTTCGGGCATGGAATCGGTTACCAGGTAATGATGCTCTACCGGAACCAGTGGCAGTTCGATGCCGGCCATGGCGGCGACTTCACGTCCCCACAGTCCAGCGGCGTTAACGACGTATTCTGCATGTACCGTGCCCTTGTCGGTGACCACGTCCCAGGAGCCATCGGCACGTTGCCTGGTTGCAGTCACCGGGGTATGGCGATAAATTTCGGCGCCGAGTTTGCGCGCCGCCGCCGCAAATGCCTGGGTGGCAGACGCGGGATCCACGTGCCCGCCTTCGTCTTCCCACAATGCGCCCACCATATGCGAGGTATCGAGAAATGGCACTTTTTCGCGGGCTTCATCGAGCGAGATGAAATGACTTTCGATGCCGAGTCGCCGGCAAGCGCTTTGCATCATCGCGTTGCTGTCAATTTCATCCTGGGTGCGGCAGATGTTGATGCCACCGGTAAAGTGAAAACCGCAGGATTGGTTGCTTTCGCGTTCGAGTTCACTATAGATCTGGAAGGTATAGCGATGGATTTCGGCCGCGGTATTGGGTCGGGTAATAGTAAACAACCCGCCAGCTGCATGCCAGCTCGAGCCCGAGGTCAGCTCCATGCGCTCGATCAGGACGACGTCGGTCCAGCCATTTTTGGACAGGTGGTACAGGATCGAGCAGCCGACCACTCCGCCGCCAATGACGACTACCCGCGCTGTAGTTTTCACGATTTCATCTGCTCCTTGCCGGTATAGGCCGCAAAAGTCGAGACCCCCCAGCTAATATCTTTCTCGATTAGTCGGGCTGCCTTACTGGCATTACGCGCGCGAATCGATTTGGCAATCTCGGTATGCAGTACCTGCCATTCGTCCGGCATGATCTGGCTGCGCACCACCTGCGCCAGGTAGGGGCCGGTTTGCGCCCACAGGCGTTCGATCGACCAGAACAATTCTTCGTTCTGGCTAGCCGCGTAAATTGAAAAATGGAAATTGTAGTTGCGTACGATGTAGTTCTCGTTTGCCCCGGTTTCGACGTCACGCACCATCATATGAGCGAGGGTTTCGAGCTCGTCGATCTGGGACGCGGTCAAATTAGGAACCGCGAGTTTGGTTGCGATTCCCTCGAGTCGAGCGCGCAGGAAGAATTGATCGGCGACGCGTTTTGGATCGAGCGCGGCGACCTTGTACGAACGTTTGACGGACGAAAGCAACAACCTTTCCGAGGCAAGGCGGTTTAAAGCTTCCCTTACCGGCATTGTGCTGGTGCCCATTTTCTTCGCCAGTGAGCGAATCGAAAGCACGCTACCGGGGAAATACTCGCCGATAATCAATGACCATTTCAGGCTTTGGTAAATGCGATTATTGAGTGGTGCCCGGGCGACATTTTTCGGCAACTTTTTATTGTCGGCAATAGTCATGACAGCCCTGGCTCCAGGGTAAAATGAGGGTGGTTATCTTGATCTAATCTTATCATGGGCACGTCGCGCTCCAGCGTTGAAAGAGAATGTCCAGGTAATCGCGAAAAGACTGCGCGTAAGAACGATCGACCAGAATGTGAACTTCGGTGATGTCATCCCACCATAAAATGATCTGGTACTGACCGAGCAGGCAACGCAAGTTCCGCTTAGTTGTGTTCTCTGCGGTGCCCAGGTCGACCGAGGTATAGTTATCGAGGAACTCAAGCGGATTACTACCTTTCAAGCTCAACTCGCAAAAGCCGTGGCTGATGTCGGTCAGCATCGAGCTACAATCAGCCGGCAATTCGGGCGGCGATATTTCTGTCGAACGCAGGTAGGCTTTATGCGGCCATAGATAAATCCAACGCAGTGCGTCGCGGCATAGCATTTCGCCAAAACGCGGCGTTTCGGCCAAAACCGCCTGCGCCAATGAATTCAGATCATGATCCCGGCTGGCCTGGATCGACCAGAGACCGCGGATTTCAACTTCAGTAAGCGGCACGCCTGAACCCGGTACCTGGCGCGGAATATCACAGGTCACATTTTCCTTAAGTATCCTGTCAGTCATTGACGCGACTGCCCTGTGGGTCGAAGAAACAGCTCGGACCAATGACGACCTTGACCGACTGTTGTGTCAGCGGTGATACGGCCCATAGTTTTTCATCTAGACGCTGGTGGCCATTATGCAGCAACGCCAGTGCGAGCGGTCGTTGCAGGGTCGGACTTGTTATCGCGGCGGTGAGCTTCCCGCGTGAAGGCCGGGTTACTCCCGGTTGCCAGGGTTGCTCGCATAAATGGGCGGCCACTGGGATGCTGCTGTGTCCGTCGGCCGACGTCAGCCCCACCAGTTGCAAGCGCCCGCTTTGGTTTAATGCCGGGCGTTGCAGCAGACTCGAACCGATAAACGCTTTGCGGGTGGACACCATTTTGCCAAGGCCAAGGTCGGCGGGTGTGGTACGGCCATCAATTTCGGTGCCGACTGATAAATGGCCTTTTTCTATTCTCAGCACATCCAGTGCTTCCAGGCCATAGGGAGTGATACCAAAGCCCGCGCCACGCTCGATTACCCACTGGTACAGTGTGGATGCAAATCCTGCCGGGACATTTATTTCATAGCTTAACTCGCCCGAGAAACTGATGCTGAACACCCGGCAGGGAATTTGCCTGTCGAGCAGGCCTTCTCTGACCGACGCAAACGGGAAGTGCGCGCGTGTAACATCAAAATCGGGGTTCAGGGCCTGCAACAGTTCGCGCGATTGCGGGCCGGCGATGGCGAGCGATGCCCAGTGATCCGAAACCGAAGTGAGCTGGACATCGAGTTCAGGCCAGTGTAGTTGCAGCAACTTGTTCATCCAGCGCCAGCTCGCGGCTGCGTTTGCCGTGGTCATGGTAACGAGGTAGTGGTCCTGGCCCAGTTGTGCAGCCGTGCCATCATCAAACACGATGCCGTCCTCGCGTAACATCAATACGTAACGTAACCGGCCCGGCTGGATGGTTTCGATGTTATTGCAGTAAACACGCGAGAGGAATTCAAGTGCGTCGCTACCCTTGATATCGACCTTGCCGAGGGTGGACATATCGACACAGCCAACCGCGTTACGCACCGCCAGAACTTCGCGCTGAATGGCCTGTTCCATGGATTCGTTGACCTGTGGAAAATAGCGTGAGTAAATCCAGTCGCCCGAAGTCTGAAATATGCAATCGGCCGCGCTGAAGACGCGGTGAAAAGGTGTATGCCGGAGCGGTGTCATGTGCTGTCCGGTATCGGCGCCCACCAGGGCGCCGATGTTGACCGGGGAATAGGGTGGTCGAAAAGTGGTGTGCCCGATGGTAGCCGCATCTTTACCGGTGAGGCGCATGAGTTCTAGCAGCGCGTTTAGCCAGCTGGTCTTGCCTTGATCGGTACCCATGCCCAGCGTTGTATAGCGTTTCACCAGTTCAACATGTTGGTAGCCTTCATGAACCGCAAGCTCGAGGTCGGCACGCGTGACATCATTCTGCAAATCGACAAATGCCTTGCCTCTGCCATCGTGATATGTGGGTGTGTTCCCCGCAGCGGGGATGACTGGTAGCTTGTCCTCCGCAGGGGTTTTTGATTTGATTTGCGCGATAGCTCGCAATGCCTGTCGATGTCCGTCAGTAATACAATCGTTGATTGACGACAACCCCCGGCAGGCTCCACTGGACAGGGTCAATCCGACCTGGGCGGATGGCAACAAAGCGTTTGCCCGGGTATCAAACGCAAAACTGGTGCCGAGTTGTGCGACCAGTTGTGCGTTGGGGTTCCAGCCGGCGGACATGCACAGCAGATCGCAGCTTAGACTGTGTCGCTTGCCTCCGCGATCAATGTAAACAACCCGGGATAGCCGATGAACCCCTCGGGTTGCAATTATGCGCTCACCTTGCTGAAGCGCAGCGACGATTTCAATGCCGGCGTGGTCGAGCGCCTGGCGCGTCGATTCGCGTTCGACAGGGTCGGCAATGACGAGCAGGGCGCGTCTACCCGGTACTACCGCATAGCGATAAATATACTGCCTGACAGCCGCTGCCAGCATGATTCCGGGACGATCATTATGCGGAAACACCGCTGGTCGCTCGGTTGCGCCGCAGGCCAGTAAAATACGCCTGGCACGGATGCGCCAGAGTATCGAATCTGTATCACCTGTAGTTTTTTCGACCGCCAGGATCTGTCCGTGATCGTACTGGCCGAAGGCGAGCGTGTTGAGCATGATGCGAATATTTTCCTGTCGCTCGATCAACTCGAGAGTGCTTCGGCGCCATTGCGCGATCGTCGGCGAATCGATTCCAACCTGTTCCCAGAGTGAAGAGCCCCCGGCCAAATGGTCCTGTTCAAGTAGAATTACCGACACGCCCGAATCCGCCGCGGCCATGGCTGCGGCCAGGCCAGTGGGCCCCGACCCGATTATCAGCAGCTCGCAGTGCGCGACACGCTTGTCGTAAATCTTGTTATCCTGGTGAATCGACGCACGCCCCTGTCCCGCGACCCGCCGAATCAGTTTTTCATAAAGGCGATACCACCAATCGGGTGGCCACATGAAAGTTTTATAATAAAACCCGGCGCTCAGGATTGCGGATGCCTGTTGCAATAATGCCCCGATATCCAGGTTGACATTGGGCCAACAGTTCTGGCTACGCGCCTCCAGGCCTTTTTTAATTAAAACTTCGGTCACTTTTAAATTAGGGACGAAGACACCTTTTTCATCACTGCATGATACCAGCGCGCTGGCTTCCTCGAGGCCGGCAGAAACGATTCCACGCGGGCGATGGTACTTTAAAGATCTTGCGACCAGACTGATGTTGTTTGCCAACAGGGCCGAGGCGAGGCTGTCCCCCGCGTAAGCCTCGAGAAGTCGACCATTGAAAGTGAAGAACACCGTTTCATTCCGATCGATATGACCACCATTGGCGAGGCGATGGCTCTGCATCAGTTGATAATCTCGTCAACTTCAGTTTGGCTATCACTGATATCGTGCGTTACGAGATCACGTCTCATTTTGATCCAGCATTCGCAGCCAGCGGCGTGATACCAGTATTCGTCAATCTCGCCCGGTGGGTTTACGCGCAGATGCACGGCTTCATGCCATAGGGTGGTTGGCGCATCCAGTGCGGGGTAATTGATCGCGCGACCACCATAATCGAATTCACTCTCGTCGCGTGCGCCACAATTCGGGCAATGTATCAATAACATGATGTCGATCCCATCAGTGTAACCACGGGTAGGGGCCGATACCGGAGTCGTCAATCAGCGCGCCGTTTTCGAAACGCTCGAGCGAAAAAGGTTCGAGCAATTCCGGGATGCTGTCTTCGGCCAGTAAGCTGGCCATGCACCAGCCGACCGCAGGGGTAGCCTTGAAGCCCGCGTAACCCCAGCCACAGTTAAGGAACAGGTTGCGCAGCGGTGTGCTACCGACGATCGCATTCCCATCCATTGGAATATCGGCGGTACCAGACCAGTGCCGCATCAGGCGCAAATTCGAAATGAAAGGGAGTATCTGTTTAGCCCGGGCCAGCGTATCTTCGAGGCGCGCAAAACTTCCACGACGTGCCTGTGACGCATAGCCATCGGTTGCACCACCAAGGACCAGCTCGCCTTTGTCGCTCTGGCTAATGTAAGACAGGCCGGCGTTGTAATTGACGACACAATCGAGCACGGGTTTTACCGGTTCCGTGACGAGAGCCTGCACATTGATCAACTCGAGAGGCAACCTGATGCCGGCCAGGTTTGCCAATTGTGAGGATGCGCCGGCTGCGCTAATCAATACCTTGCCGGCTCTGATTTCGCCTCGTGGAGTCTGTACAGCAGTGACCCGGTCGTTTTCTATTTTAAAGCCTGTAACCGGGCAGTTTTGCTGGATGTGGATTCCTCCCGCGCTTGCGCCCCTGGCAAATCCCCAGGCGACCGCATCATGCCTGACAACGCCGCCCTGCGGTTGAAACAGGGCACCGCTTACCGGGTAACGTGCGCTTGCCTCCAGATTGATTGCCGGGATCTTTTCGGTTATTTGTTTGCGACTGAGAATTGAAGCCTCGGCGCCGCCAAGTTGCATTGCATTGGCGCGCAGCATGAAATGCTCGAGTTCGCCGTCGGAATGGGCAAGATCAATATAACCACGCGGTGAATACATCAGGTTGAAATTAAGCTCCTGGCTCAAGCTGTCCCATAATTGAAGGGCAAAATTTTTCAACGCAAAACTTGGCTGCAAAAGGTAATCCGAGCGTACGATGGTAGTGTTGCGCGCGGTGTTGCCACCACCGATCCAGTCGCTGTCGAGTACCAGTACATCGCTAAGCCCGTGATTTTTAGCAAGGTAATACGCGGTTGCGAGACCATGGCCACCGGCGCCAATAATGACGATGTCATAAGCCGATTTGAGTTTTGCGGGCGCGACAATTTGTGGCCAGTGCCGATGACCGCGCAGGGCCTGTTTGCACAGCGAAAAAATCGAGTACTTCATGAAATGGCCAGGGATCTATACAAGCGCGAGTACGTCATCGAGTTCGAAATCCAGATCGCAGCTGATATTGTCGATTGAAGTCATTGCCGGTGCCTTTTACTAAACCAGCCAGGCATCATTTTCCAGGACGATGATCAGGCTGGGTCCGGCATAAGCCATGGCAGCGTTCAGCGCCTGCCTGAAACCAGCCTCACTGTCGACCCGGGAGCCCGGACAGCCGAAAGCATCGGCGAGCTTGATAAAATCGGGTGCTTTCGGATTGACGCCGATTTCAGGGATGCCGCGCTTGACCATGCCGTCGCGGATCATTGCGTAACTGTGGTTGTGCCAGATGATGATCGGGATCGAAAGACCTTCTTCGACCGCGGTAGCGAGTTCGTTAACGGTAAACATGAAACCGCCATCACCGACCAGCGCAAGCACGGTTTTTCCCGGGGCGGCCAGCTTGGCGCCGATGGCATCTGGCAGAGCGCAACCTAATGTGCCAAATCCGGCCGGATAAAACCAGGTGCGCGGTAACAGGGTTTTCATCGCCGCGGTGCCGGTATAAACCAGTTGGGCGATATCACCCATGATCACTGTGTCGTCCGCTATTTCATCGCGCAATATGTCGAGCAAACGAATGTGCTGGCGCTCGACTTCGGTGTAGTCGGCGCTTTGCTGCGCGCGCACCTGCTTCAGTTGGCTGATAACATCGACCCCGTCTGTTTCGATTTCGCGATCTGCCAATGCTGCGAGTAATTGTTCACAGGCGGAACGGGAATCACCCTGGATGGCGACGCTGGCTGGAAACGCGTCGCTAAATCGTGTCGGATCGATATCGATACGAATCACCTTGCCGTTAACCGGCAGATCGTAGATGAAGCTGTCGGCTTCAGCGAGCTCGGTGCCGATAGCGAGTACCACTTCGGCCTGCGCGAGATAGGCCTGTACTGCGGGGCTGATAACCCCGCCGCCAAGGCTTAAAGGGTTGCTGTCAGCAACGACGCCCTTACCGGCGTTTGACGCAATGACACCTGTGTTGAGGCGTTCGGCGAGTTGTGTCACTGCGGTACTGGCGTGTTGTGCGCCGCCGCCGACCATGATCACGCTATGCGCGGATTGCGCCAGCAAATTTGCTGCGTCCTCGATTGCCGCGCTGGCGGGAACTGGTAAATCGGGAATCGTGTAAGCTTGCCAATCTGCGGTAACCGGCATCTCCATGACGTCGAGAGGGATCGCAATGTGTACCGGTCGCGGTCGCCGTGAACGGAACACGGTAAAAGCCTGTGCGATCAGTTCAGGGACTTCGGCTGGATCGTGAACCATGGCGCTGAACGCGGTAATCGGGCGCGTGATGGCGCACAGATCGGTGGTTTCGTGCAGTCGTCCCCAGCCCTTGCCGAGCGAAGGACTGTCATTGGCACTGGAGATGACCAGCATCGGAATCGAATCCGCGTAAGCCTGACCAATTCCGGTCGCCGCGTTAGTAACGCCCGGGCCGGTGATGATGGTGCAAACGCCCGGATTCCCGGTCACCCGTGCATAGCCGTCGGCCATGAAACTCGCACCCTGTTCGTTACGAGGGGTGATCGCGCGCAGGCCGCTTTTTTCGATGCCCCGATACAGTTCGAGGGTATGCTCGCCGGGTATACCGAAAACAGTGGTCACACCGTAAGCTTCGAGTAGTTGCATCAATGCTTCGCCGCAGGATTTGCTCATATTACTGGTTCCAGTGGTTGTTATATGGGCATTATGCCCTGAATAGTGATGCTACTTTTGAAATTGGCACTCGTCAATGACTGTGATCACAGTTAGAATGGAGCAGGACAAAAACACAGGCCAAGGCTGCATGACCATTACACCCAAGGAACCTCTTGCTTCGGTCGACTATTACATGGTCGGGATCTCTAAATTACCCGGCTGGGATCAGCCGATCAAGCTGTCATCCAACGAATCGGCGCTCGGCATGAGCCCGGCCGCGATCGCGGCGGCGCAGCAGGCGATTCAGGACAGTCATCTTTATCCGGAAGTCGATACCGAAACGCTGGCCGAGGTGCTGGCTGAACGTTATCAGCTTGAAGCGGCACGTATGGCTTTCGGACCAGGTTCCGATGAACTTCTGGCACGGGTGGTGAATACATTTGCGGGACCGGGAGAAGAGCTCATTCACAGCAAAAATGCTTACATGCAATTCCCGATATACGCGATGCTGGCCGGTGCCACCCCGGTGGCAGCGAATGATCGCAACTTTCACTACGACGTCGATGCGATCCTGTCACTGCTCAATGATCGTACCCGGGTGATTTTGATCGCCAATCCGGATAACCCGTCGGGGACTTATCTATCCGCGGCCGAGGTCAGGCGCCTGCATGCCGGTCTGCCGGAGAATGTGCTGCTGATCATCGATGCCGCCTACGAAGAATTTGCCGACCAGACTGACTACGAAACCGGCACCCATCTGGTTCATGAATTCGACAATGTGATCGTCACGCGTACCTTTTCCAAGGTATATGGATTAGCCGGTTTGCGCCTGGGCTGGTGTTACGGTCCCGCCTGGGTAATCGATATCCTGACCAAAACAGGGCCATCCTTTCCGATTAACACCGCTGCTTTCGCCGCCGGTATTGCCGCGGTCAGAGATACCAGCCATGTTCAATCGGTGCTCACGCATAACAAAAAATGGATTATCGAATTTACTCGCCAATTGACCGATATGGGGTTGCGGGTTTACCCGAGCCAAACTAATTTCATGCTGGTCGAGTTTCCGTCCGAACCCGGTAAAACAGCCGTCGAGGCGAACGTCTGGTTAAATCGAAATGGCATTATACCGCGGCAGTTTGCGCTTGAGGATTTCAGCAACAAGTTGCGCTTTACCGTGGGCGAAGATGCCGGAATGGACAGGACAATCTCGGTATTGCGTGAGTTCATGCAAGCGTGAAGTAGTTGAATTCTGTGTAAGCGAAAGCGTTCTTTACGTGATCATCAATACCTCACAGCCAGGGAGTAATGAAAACTATGGCATCAACTGATAAATATCATCTCGCGCGTAAAACACCGGCGATGACCTTGACAGATTTTGAAAGCAATCTGGATATGGATAAATTATGCCGTTACCGCCTGGGTCGGGTGCGGGAGCAACTGGTGGCGCAGGATATGGCGGGTTGCCTGCTCTATGATCCGGTAAACATACGTTACGCGACCGGTAGCCGAAACATGTCGGTTTACACTATGCATGCCGCTGAACGTTACGCCTTTATCGCGACCGAGGGCCCGCTGGTGATTTTTGACAGTTACCCCGTAGCCACGCCTGCCATTGTGGACGAACGCCGTCCTGCGAAAATATGGTATTACGAGGTGACTCAGGATAAGACCTTTGATATCTGCCAGGACTGGGCGGCCGAGATCGCCGATCTGATGAGGCAGCACGGCGGCAGTAACAAGCGCATCGCGATTGATCGCATGGCAACACTCGGCTTTGAAGCCTTGAAAAAACATGATCTGACTTTGTGTGATGGTGGCAGTGTCATGGAGCAGGCACGGTTGATCAAATCCGCCGAGGAAATTGCCTGTATGAGTGTTTCGGTGTCGGTTTGTGACGTCGGCATGGCGCGTATGCGTGAAGCCTTGTGTCCCGGGATTACGGAGAATTATTTGTGGTCGATTCTAGCGCAAACCAATATTGAACTGGGTGGCGAATGGCTCGAATGCCGCTTATTGGCTTCCGGCGGACGCACCAACCCCTGGTACCAGGAGGCCAGCGACAAGTTGATTCGCAGCGGTGACCTGGTTGCATTCGATACTGATATGGTTGGTCCCTACGGTTACTGCGCAGACGTGTCGCGCACCTTTCATTGTGGTCCGGGCAAGCCGACCGAGCGACAGAAGCAGCTTTATCGAATGGCTTACGAGCAAGTCCAACACAATCAGGAGCTGATCAAGCCAGGGGTGTCTTTTAAAGAACTATCCGAAGGTAGCTGGCGAGGTTCCGCGGAATTTGAAGAAAATCGCTATGTTTGTATGGTACACGGCGTCGGGTTGGTGGACGAGTACCCGGATATCGCGCATCCGCTGGACTGGGAGACGCATGGTTACGATGGTGTAATTGAAGAAAACATGGTGCTGTGCGTCGAGAGTTATATCGGCCAGACGGGTGACAGCGAAGGGGTCAAACTGGAAGAGCAGGTCGTAGTCACCGCCGATGGTATCCAGTTGTTATCGACTTTTCCGTTTGAAGAGGATTTGTTGAACTGAGGTTGCTATCTAACTGCGCCTGAGCTGAGTATTGTAATGGTTAAGCAGAAATTCGCGTCGCATGATTATGGTGCCGCGCACCGCGTGATCAATCGGGTTACGCTGGTCGGCGACAATTCTTGTCATCGCGTAGGAGTTTCTGTACGCGTATAAACGATAGTCGGCCATGATTTCAGCTTTCACCGCAGTGGTGTTGCAGGCGGCAGGCGCAGGAAGCATTGATCGGCACGTCGGCGCGTGCCTTCGCCAGGTTGAGGCGTGCGCGCATCAGTTTCGCCTGCTCGAAATCGTCTTCGCGTTCGAGGCATTCGACCAGTCCGTGCAGACTCCACAGGTTATCCATGTGCTGTGAAGTGCTAACCAGCGTGTCGGACAGACCGAGGTCGTCCAGGTACACCTGCTTTGCCGCTTCGACATGCCCCTGTTCCAGCAGCAACGCGCCGAGCGCATGACGTGCCGGCTGCATCCAGCCCCAGGGTTCATCGTATTTCAGGTTATCGTCGAGGTCTACTGCCTGGCGCAAATGAGCGTAGGCGACATCGTAGTTCTGCTTACGGTATTCGATTTCCCCGAGTAGCATTTGCTCGGCAATTTTCAACACATCGACGCAGGTGTTGTTGAACACGTAGCGCGTCTCGGGTAGGCGGGCCACCGCCGGGTAAAAAAGCTCACGCTGCTGTTCCGCGGCCGCTACATTGCCAAGCGCTGCGTGTGCGATGGTCTTGGCATAGTGCCAGACAGCCGTCGTCATGCGGTAAAGGTCGGGATCATGTGGTAGCGGTTCATCGACGATTTCCTGCCATTTACCGAAGCGAATGAAAATATGCGCCTTCATGCCGATATAGGCTTCCATCCAGTCGGCCATGGCCGGGTTCTCGATACGCAGTAATTCCTCCGGTGTGGTCGCAATCAGTTCCTCGGCTGCGGCCATCGCTGATTTGTACTGACCGAGGAACAGCGACGCGTATATTTTCAGATGGAAATTATGAATGCGTGACAGTGTGTGAAAATTGATCGCACCTTCGTTGGCGAGGTAGACGCGGTCGGCCGCGATCGCGCGGTTATTGGTTTCGATGGCTTCGTAGTAATGGCCGCAGCGCACATCGATATGCGATGGCATATGGCAGAGATGACCGGAATCGGGCACCAGCAGGCGTAATTGATCGCAGGCGCGTAACGCCTTTTCCGGGAATGGCGACATTTCCTGTACGTGGATGTACATGTGTAACATGCCGGCATGCGGTGCGTGGCCGTTTTCCTCGGTGCGTTGCATCGCAGTCTCGAGCACTTCGATCGCTTCCAGCGTCGACGCATTCGCGGCGGGCTCGCCACTGCGCAAATCCCACAGCGCCCATGGTGTACGCGTCATCAGGGCCTCGGCGTGCAGCGCGCAGACGTCGTCGTCATCGGGAAACGCGGCATAAACCTTGCGCATTTCAGCGGCGTAGTCGTCATCCCACTGGTGATACCGTGCTTCGGCCACCGCTGTCGGCGACTGGTAACGGGCAAGCAGTGCTTCGATCATCATTGCTTCGACGGGGCTGACATGCTTGCTTCGTTCGAGCGCTGCGCGTGAGGTCTCGTAGGTCAGCTGGAGTTTTTGTTTAAGTTCATCCTGTTGCATGCGATGCCAGGGCTTGTTGTAGTAAATGCCGGATGAGTAGGCGAGGCCCCACCAGGCCATCGCACAATTATCGTCGAGCGCGATCGCCTCGCGAAAGCAGCGGCCTGCCATTTCGAGATCGAAGCCATAGATCCACATCAGTCCGCGGTCGAACCATTGCTGGGCCTCGGCGTTGACGGTAGTTATGCTGCGGTGGTGTGAGCCCAGATCGTAGTTATATGCCATGGTCTGTCCACTCGTTGTTATTCGGGCAGGCGCGAAAAGTACGCGATCTTTTCGTGCAGGACGCCTTGTTCACCGATCTTGACGAGTGCGCAGCCCTGCAGCCCAGTGCCGACCGCCTGCCACCAGCACCAGACAGTGGCCGGGAATTCATCGTCCTTGATAACGACATCGCTGTACTGCAGAAAAGGATTGGCGTTTTCGGCGCCGCCCATCTCTATCGCCGCGCGTTTGAAGTCTTCGACAAATTCGACGAACTGGTGTCGTTCGATGCGCCCGGTGTTCGGGTCATCGTAACAAAAACTATCGGTGGTAACACTGAGACTGAGAGCACCGTCGCCGAGCTCCCAGCCTTTCAGGTAAGTATCTATATTTTGCCTTATATTCACTGCTCGTAGGGCGCGGGCATTTCGTCGGCGTCGATGCCGGGTACGTGAGTGATGCCGGCGCGCTGTTTCCAGTCGACCGGGTAAGCGGTATAAAAAATCACGCACTTGTCGTCACACTCGTACTTGACGTGGTTGTCTTTCGGCACGAACATCAGATCACCCGGGTTGAGTTCGTAACCGACCTCGTCGACCATCAGGCGGAAGGTGCCCTGCAGGCAATAAATCATTTCATCGCAGGTCAGGTCCCAGGGTACCGAAATCTTGTTCAGGCAATTGATACCGCCAGCCATCGATTCGCTGATAGCGGTGGTGACGAAAGGTTTGATGTAAGTGCCGTTTTCCGGCAGGTTGTCGATGCGATCCTGTATATCGGCGATTCTAAATACGCTTGGTGCGGTCATGCTGTTCTCCTGGTTGGGTAGTTGAAATGTTCAATCAAGCAATTCGTGTAGGGCTTGATCGAGATATCGTTCGAACTCGGGGTCGTTGCCTGGCGATGCAACGCAATGACCCCATGGGGATTCATAGACGCGCAGTTCGCCACCAATGATATGCTCGATTTCGAGCTGGTTGTCTTCGGCACGAAAGTATAAATCGTTGTCGCAGACGATGACGAGGGTTTCCGCCTTGATCGCGTTCAGGGCCGCCTTGAAATCATGCTGATAAAGCTCATTGGCGCTGATGTCGGCTTGCTGCCAGGTCCTGAGTTTGCATAGCAAGTTATTGGCGTCCCAGTTGAGATGATCCTGTTCCCAGTCCTGTAGTAGCGCTTCGGCGCTGTCGAAACCCTTGAGTCGGTACATTTGCTGGCGATAAAAGGTTTGCGAGAAGGCCCAACCGGCGTAGATGCGGCCGAATGCTTTCAGGCCTTTTACCGGTGGGCTGGTGTAATTACCATCGGCATAAACCGCATCGGCCTGTAGCGCGGCCTTAACCCCTTCGAGAAAAACGATATTATGTTCAGAAGTTTTCGCCGAGGCGCAAAACGGCAGTATCGCCCTGACGAAGTCCGGGTACTGCGCGCTCCATTGAAACGATTGGCAACCGGCCATCGACCAGCCGGTAACCAGGGCAATCTGGCTGACATCGAGTGCCTCGGTGAGCAATCGATACTGCGCGCGGATATTGTCGTACAGGGTTATATCCGGGAAACCGGCTGCGTTATACGGAGCCGGCGTATTGCTCGGTGAAGAAGATATGCCGTTGCCGAACATGTTCACCGAGACGATGAAATGGCGGGCCGGATCGATAGCTCGGCCGGTGCCAAAAAATCCCTCGTTGCGCATATGATTGCCGGTATAAAAAGTCGGCAGTACGACAACGTTATCCTTGCTCGCGTTTAACTCGCCATAGGTTTTATAAGCAAGCTGCGTGCCGGGCAATACCGTGCCCGACTGCAGCTCGAAATCGCCGAGATCAAAGATGGAGTGATCGTCAGCCATTTATTAATAGAGCCTGAGATACTCTTTGACCTCCCAATCGGTGGTTTCCTGATGGTAACGCTCCCATTCGTCGATCTTGTAGGCAAGGAAAGAACGCATCATCGATTCACCCATGACGGTTTTGGCGAGTTCGCTGTTGCTCAAATGTTCGTTCGCTTCCATCAGGTTACGCGGTAGCGGCGTCAGATTGCGCTTTTGTTTCTCCGTGTCATCCATAACGTATAAATCTTCATCCAGCGACGGCCCCGGGTCGAGCTTGTTGACCAGGCCTTCCACCTGTGCTGCCAGCATCATACCCAGTGACATATAGGGATTCATGCACATATCCGCGGCTCGATTTTCAATCGCAAACCGGCTTTGCGGTAAGCGCAGCATGGCCGAGCGGTTATTGGAACCGTATGCCATATGCGTCGGCGCCCAGGTATAGGTGCCACCTTCGAATCCACCCACCTTCGGTACGAGTCCGTTGTAGGAGTTCACCGTACTGCAGGCGACTGCGGTGATAGCGGAACCGTGCTTGAGTATGCCGCCGAGCGCGTGAAATACGCTTTCGCTCCACTTGCCGTCTTCACCCTCATAAATATTCACCCCGGGGTTGTCGACTTTCTGCATCGAAACATTCATATGCGCACCCGAGCGCCAGTCGCCGGTGGTCGGTTTGGGCATGAAGGTAACGAACATGCCATGCTTCTTGGCGATTTCTTTGAGCAGGACGCGCAGGAATACCACTCGATCGGCCATTTCCAGTACATTGGTGTAATGAAAGTCGAGTTCGAACTGTGAATACCCACCTTCACAGACAACGTCGTGCATATTCCAGCCCATGTTCTCGAGAATATCGATCAGTTCACCGAGAAAACCCATTGAATCGAGCGAGTACTCTACATCGTAGCCAAAGGCCTGTCGCCGCGGGCGCAAACCTTCACCGGGTAAAGGATCATCGTCAAACGCCTTGACCGGATTGCCTTCGTCATTCCATTGCATGGCGAAAAACTCAGGCTCGACCCCGGCCATCATCGCGTAGCCCTGGTCGGCCGCATCTCGCATCACCCGTTTCAATGCCTGGCGTGAGCACAGGTTGTAAGGCTTGTCTTCCCACCACAAGTCGGCAAAAACCCAGGCGATGGTCGAATCCCAGGGACAGATCTGAATCGTATCGATATCGGGCAGCGGCACCTGATCGGCGTCCGCAGGCCCGAGTTCGGGTACGAATGAAATCGAGTGCACCGCAAACTGGGGGCCTTTGCCCCTGCATAGCGGTACAAAATCACTTATCGGTACCGGCTTTGTCTTCGGCACGCCAAACATGTCGATCCAGCAGGACAGAATGTACTTGACGCCCGCATCCACGAGTTTCTTTTTTTCGACTTCGAGGCGATCGGGATCGGGCAAGGCGTCGGAAAAATTTTCGTAATAGTGGCTACTCATCTGCTTGTTCCTCGGGTGGTGGTTACTGCGCCTGCCGCTTGAGCAGGAACTGGTTTTTAAACATTTCGATACCGGTCATGACTTCGATCTGATCGATGTCATCGTGGCCGAAACAGTGTTGTTCGAGAAAGGACTGGAATGTGCTGCGTGTCTCGCAGACGACCTCGATCAGCAGGTCGTAACGCCCCGAGACCCAGAGTACATAAACTACTTCGCTGCATTCGCTGAGGCGATGAGCAACTTCCCGGGGAATGGCAGGATGGGCTACTTTAATGCCGATCATCGCGTCGGCCTTGTAGCGAATCGCCATTGGATCGGCGAGCGCGACAATCTTGAGTGCGCCGCTTTGTTTCATCGACTGTACGCGGTTACGGATGGTGCCTTCCGAAACCTCCAGCGCCCTCGCAATATCCTTGTAAGGCAGGCGGCCATCCTGCTGCAGCATTTTGATGATGGAGCGGTTTAGATCGTCCTCGGTTGAGGCGATGCCCCGGGGTTTGGGGGGCTCCGTACGAGCAGCGGGTTGAGGCGGCATATTGTATTTAGTGACAATTTGAGTCGGCGATTATTACGGATTACGTAGAATAATGCAAAATAAATTACTGAAAACGTAAATCGTATTCAATTTAAGTTTCGCGATGTATGAAATGTATGCTAATTTAATCCGCTCCTGTGGGGATAGAGTAATGTTTAATCAATCACTGCTTGATGAATTCGATACGAACGGATTGGTGCAGCATGGCTTGCCGGGTGAAGCTTATGTCAGCGATGCGTTCATGCAGCTTGAACAACAGCATTTATTCAACCATAACTGGGTGTTTGTTGGTTATGCGCACCAGTTTGTGAAAACTGGCGATGTAAGGCCGATCCAGGTTTCCGGGCTACCGCTTTTCCTGCTACGTGACCACAAGGGCGAGATTGTTGCGTTCCATAATGTTTGTCGGCATCGTAATTTGAAACTGGTCGATGGCGAGGGTAACTGCGGCAAATTGATTCGCTGCCCCTATCACAGCTGGAGTTACGATCTTTGCGGCGCACTCAAAAACGCACCCTATTTCGGTGGTTCAGCGCATAGCCTGCCCGAAGATTTCAAGTTCGAAGACAATGGCCTGATGCCTGTCGACTGTGCGCTCTGGCATGACTGGATTTTCGTCAATCTGTCACCACAAGCTGACTCTTTTGAAGACTTCCTGGCGCCTATAAAGCGACAGCTGGGTGCGACCGAGGTAACCGACTACGTGCCGCGGGCAATGCTTGACCTGGGCGAAGTGTCCTGTAACTGGAAGCTGCTGATGGAAAATTTCATCGAGCCCTATCACGTACAGTTCGTGCACAGGAAAACAACCGAGCAACCACTCGAAGACCACTATACAGTGGCCGACGAGCATTGCCTCGGTAGCGCGGTAGAGTTGAGCGAAGAGCAGGTCGCAAATGCAAAGGCCGGAACCCTCGGGGTAACCTCGCATTACCTGACCCTGTTTCCGAATTTTGTTATGGGTACCTATCAACCCGATCAGCTGGGTGTCCATTTAAATGAACCCGTTACTCCCGATTTGACCAGGCAACAGCGGGTTATTTACACGCACAAGGATGCACACTATAGTGACGCGCAAATTCAGGAGTTGGTCGATTTATGGCATAGCGTGCATCTTGAAGACCATGAAATGTGTATTCGCCTGCAGCAGGGGAGGCACTCTCCATTGGCGGCGGCAGGCGGTCTTTTATCCCCGCACTGGGAAAACAGTGTCAGAAAATTTCAGCAGCTGGTCGCAGACGCGATCCGCCCGGGACTAAACACCGAGGTTCAACATGAGTAAACCCGATTTTCGACTCGATCACACCATGATCAGAGTATTTGACCAGCAAAAGACCCTGGATTTTTACACTCGCATCCTGGGAATGCAGATACTGCGCCAGAATGAATATCCGGACGGGCGGTTTACCAATACCTTCGTCGGTTACCAGGGCGAAGATGATGGCACTACGATTGAAATGACATACAACTGGGACCAGCAAGAACCTTATGACTTCGGCAACGCCTGGGGGCATTTTGCACTCAAGGTTTCGGATGTATACGCGACTGCGGAATACCTGAAATCAGAAGGTGTCGAATTCATCCGTGAAGCCGGACCGATGAATGCCGGCACTCGTATTATTGCTTTCTTCAAAGATCCCAATGGTTACGTCATCGAACTCAACGAGCCGATGTCCAGGTCCGCTTAGGCGCTGAACTGGTCCATGACCAGATGAATCGTATGTAGAAATTCGTCGATCTGAAATGGTTTCGTTTTGTATGCGTGAAAGCCGACGTCCCGAGCGCGTTCGAGATCGTCAGCCATTGCTGCGGCGCTAATGCCGATAACCGGGATGGCCCTGGTCCGGGACTGGCTCTGCAGGATCCTGGTGGCTTCGATTCCATCCATGCCGGGTAAGCTGATGTCCATCAAGATCAGGTCCGGCGGATTCGCGGTGGCTAGTTCGATGCCGCTTTCCGCGTCCGGCGTCTGCGGTTACTATGCCGATGAACCGGCGTCGCGTCGGATTCCAGCACCGCGATCGGGGGTTGCTCCGTCGCATCGCAAAGCGGTAAATCGATCCAGAAATCGCTGCCAGCGCCCGCTTTCGAACTGAAGTCGATTGCGCCACCGATTGCCTCTATCAGCTGTTTTGAAATTGCCAGCCCGATACCTGCCCCGGGTGTTTCCGAGTCAGCCTTGCCCAATCGGTCGAATGGCTCGAATACGCGGGCGTGCTCGTGGTCGGAAAACCCGTATCCAGAGTCGATAATATTGATTCTTAAACCCACGCCGTCTCGGGGTTTGGCCCGTACCACCACGCTGCCACCGTCGTGGTTATATTTTATTGCATTGCTTAACAGGTTCAACAGAATCTGCCGTGTGCGGCTGGCATCGGTAAGAACTAGCGGCAGGTCGGCTCCATCCGCTTCATTGGTGATGCTGATCGACTTCATCTGCGCCGCGCCCGCCATCATCTCTATACATTCCTCGATTAGCGGGGCCGGTGCGAGCGAGCACAGCTCAAGCTCGAGATTACCTGCTTCTATGCGCGACAATTCCAGGATGCGATTGATGAGCTGCAGCAGGTGTTCACCACTCTTGCGGATGATCTCGAAGGCTCTCAGCTGTTTATCGGTCAAGTCCAGGTTGTCGGCCATCTGAAGGACCTGGGTAAAGCCCAGAATGGCATTCAGCGGAGTGCGCAGCTCGTGACTCATCGACGACAGGAATTGTGACTTCGCCTGGTTGGCTTTAATCGCCATATCCTGAACCCGACGCAATTCGCTGACATCCACGGTGGTGGACAGGACATGCGGGCGGCCGTCGAGCTGGACAATACAGGCGGCCATGATGCCCGGCCAGAAGCTGCCATCTTTTTTCCGAAACTCGGCATTGAGATTACCGATCATACCTTTCTGCTTCAAACCTGCTACCAGGCGATCGCGATCGGAATTGTCGCGCCATAGATCCAGCCGCAGGGTAGATTTTCCTACAATTTCGTCGCGTTCGAAACCGGTGGTATCGATAAAACCCCGGTTAACACTTTTAACAATGCCACCTCGGCTTCGACATGTACCAGTGATCCGTCTTTCCTGGTAAACATTGTTCTGGCCAGCTTGCCAGGGTGTTCCTGGTAGAATTCAAGCAGTTGCTGGCGCCCGTCCTCATCGGGGTAATGCTCTGTAAAATTGAAATTGCGGACAAATTCTTCACGATCTTCATAGCCGAATATTTCAGCCAGACGGGCGTTGGCGATCAGTACTCGACCGCTATCCCAGTCGGTGCGGCCAATACCAGCCGCCGAATTTTCAAACAGCGAACGATAGAAGTCGTCGTCAGGCGAATTGTCGATGGTGGTGGTCGGCATTGTGATCTGGCTGATATCGAATCATTTATCTGTAGCGTTTCACGAAACCCTCGTCGCCAGCATCTGAATGCTGCCGATAATGGCAGAATATCGGGATTATAGATTAAATAGGGAATATGACACACCACAGCCGGATTGCGCCAGAAGATCAAGAAGATCAAGGGGTCAGTGTCGATTGATCTGATTTTCTAAGCGGGTGTGGGTTCATGGTTGTTCTACGACTTACCGCAATCGCTCGTTATGTTTCCGTTACTGGGGGAGTAACTTTAAGAATCTGTTAACCAGCGCGATCCAAATGCCTGTTTACGAACGGTGGTCGGTTTGTAAGTTGGCGCCAATCGCAGTTTGATTGATCAGCTCCATGAATTTGACCGGCGTACAGTTGTCATCGGCATGCTGAACCGCCTGTTTGAAATCTTTCAGGTTAAAATTATAGCTCCACTGTTGTACGGGTTTTTCCAGCTGGAATATCGGGAAGCGGACGATGATATCCAAATTTTCAGCGGTCTTTATGACGTCGCCTTCTGTTAATACATTGACATTTAGCTGCTTCAGATTAATCGCAACTCCCTCGCCCATGTTGCCCCAGGTTTTCTTGTGAATATTCTTCTCCCCCAGGGTAGGAGTGAACAGGCTGTCTTCATTGACGGTTTGCAGCGTCTGAGCCTGAATGCCCACACGCTCATTGGCGGTCAATGATAGATCCACACCGGTAAACAAGCTATAGTTTCGGGAAATCAGGATCGGGGCATTCAAATCAACAATACGATTGTCTTTATTGGATTTGTAGAGCAACAGTTTGCACTGATAGATCAATTCACCGAGTTTGCGCAAGCGGCGTTGATCCGTATTTTTCAATCCTCGCAGCGAATCGTTGTTCTCGGTAACCAGTGCATTCAGTGTGAGTGTCACCCCGTTATCTCCCACTGACTGGTAATTGTATACCACCACCGCATCACCAATATTTACGGTTTTGATTTCATCGGCAGCCGCTATAAATGCAATTGTCAGAACAAAAAAACCTGATATCAAAATGCCGATATATTTCATAGCGCGGTACCTGCCTTTAAGGGTTAACCGTCTTTCATCAGGCGAAATTACCACAGGTCCAGGTTTTTTTCATCCTCACCCGATTGTAAGGAAAGGTTCTACTGATACAAATCGGCGCCTGTTGCCCGCTGTACGCGGGAACTAAAGAACCTATTCTGAGCGTTTGCTAACAGGAAAATTTTGCCGCAGCGGGCGATTGGGAATTGAAGCAACAGATTAACAGGCAGACCTGGGAAGGATGCAAGGATATTGCACTGAGCTTGCCCGGGATAACGACGTGAATCGTTATCCCGGGGTATACTGTTATCGGCTTAGACCAGTTCCTGCAGGCACTTTTCAAGAATATCCATACCCTCGTTGACCAGCGTATCGCTGATGTTCAGCGCTGGCAGGAAGCGTATGACGTTGCCGCGAGAACCGCAGCTGAGCAGCGCCAGACCATTTTCGTAGGCACGTCCCACCAGGGCTTTGGTCAGATCGGCGTCGGGTTGTTCCGAATCTCCGCCCTTGACCAGTTCCATTGCCATCATCGCGCCATGGCTGGTGCGCAGTTGGCCGATGTTCGACGGAAATTTCGCTTGCAGGGTTTCGAGGCGCGAATTGAATAACTGGCCAACGTGAATTGCCGCGTCGAGCAGGTTTTCTTCGTCGATTACTTCGATCATTGCGAGGCTGGCGACACAACCCAGCGGTGAACCGGCATAGGTGCCGCCGAGACCACCGGGCAGGGGCGCGTCCATAATATCGGCCTTACCCACGACTGCGGCGATCGGGAAACCATTGGCCATACCCTTGGCTACGGTCATCAGGTCGGCTTCGATGCCAGCATACTCGCTGCAAAACATCTTGCCGGTACGCGCAAATCCGGTCTGGATTTCATCGACAACCAGCAGGATTCCATGTTCATCGCAAAGCGCCCTGAGTTGCTGTAAAAATTCGACCGGTGCCGGGTAAAAACCGCCTTCACCCTGGACCGGCTCGACGATAATCGCGGCGACGTCGCTGGGCGCAATATCGGCTTTGAACAGGTTATCCAGCCCTTTGAGCGAATCTTCGACCGATATGCCGTGATATTCGATCGGGAAGGGCGCGTGGTACAGCTCCGCCGGGAACGGACCGAACAGGTTCTTGTAGGGAGTAATTTTACCGGTTAGCCCCATGGCAAGCATGGTTCTGCCGTGAAAACCGCCGTTAAAGGCGATCACGCCACGCCGCCCAGTATGCGCGCGCGCGATTTTGACCGCGTTTTCGATCGCCTCGGCGCCAGTGGTGACGAAGATCGACTTTTTCTTGCTCGGCCCGGGGACCAGTTCGTTCAGTTTTTCGGCCAGGAGCACGGAACTGTCGTACGGGGTTACCATCACGCAGGTATGGCTGAACTTTCCGAGTTGCTCGGCGACCGCCGCGGTAATTTTCGGATGGCAATGGCCGGCCGAACAAACCGCGATGCCGGTGCCGAAGTCGATATAACGCCTGCCTTCCACGTCCCAGAGTTCGGAACCGGCAGCGCGTTCGACATAAACCGGCGCAATATTACCCTGGCCTCGGGGTACGGCGTCTTCTTTGCGTGCCTGCCAGTCCTTGTTGGAAAGCCCGCTAAACTCGGTTACTTTTAAATTTGCACTACTCATTTGTCGATACCTCCCATGCACATGTACTTGATTTCGGTGTAATCGTCGAGGCCGTATTTCGAGCCTTCGCGACCCTGTCCTGATTCCTTAACCCCGCCAAATGGCGCCATTTCATTTGAAATGATGCCCTCGTTGATGCCGACTATGCCGTACTCGAGGCCTTCAGCAACCCGCCAGATACGCCCGACATCGCGCGAGTAAAAATAACAGGCGAGACCGAATTCGGTGTCGTTGGCCATCTGGATCGCTTCATCCTCGGTGCTGAATTTGAACAACGGTGCGATCGGGCCAAAGATTTCTTCACGAAAAACCCGCATCTCGCCGCTGACATTGGTGAGGATAGTCGGTTCGAAAAACTGGCTTCCTATAGCCGAGCGACTGCCGCCGACGACAGCTTTCGCGCCTTTGCTCAGTGCATCTTCGACGAAAGCTTCCATATCGTTTGCGGCCTGCTCGGTGATCAACGGGCCCACGGTTACGCCGTCATCGGTGCCGGCACCCAGCTTGAGATCACCGACCGCACTGGCCAGTTTTTCTGCAAACGCTTCATAACAACTTTCCTGCACCAGGATGCGGTTGGCGCAGACACAGGTTTGACCGGCATTGCGGTATTTGCTGATCATGGCGCCAGCAACTGCGGCATCGAGATCGGCGTCGTCGAAAACTATGAAGGGCGCGTTACCGCCGAGTTCCATCGAAGTGCGTTTAACCGTTTGCGCGCATTCCGCCATCAATTGCTTGCCCACCGGGGTGGAGCCGGTGAAGGTCAGTTTGCGTACGATGGGATTAGAGGTTAGTTCTCTACCGATTGCGGCGGTCTCGCCGGTCACCATATTGATAACTCCGGGCGGGATTCCGGCACGCTCGGCCAGTTCGACAAACGCATAGGCTGAAAGCGGGGTCGCATTGGCCGGCTTGCAAACCACGGTACAACCCGCCGCCAGCGCCGGGGCGATTTTCCGCGTCAACATGGCGTTGGGGAAATTCCACGGCGTGATGCAGGCCACGACTCCGACTGGTTGTTTGATGCAGACGATGCGCTTGTCGTTCGAGGGTTGCGGGATGGTATCGCCATACATTCGCTTGCCTTCCTCGGCAAACCACTCGATATAGTTCGCGCCATAAGCGACTTCACCACGCGCCTCGGCGAGCGGCTTACCCTGTTCCAGGGTTAAAATCATCGCCAGGTCTTCCTGGGCTTCCATCATCAGGTTGAACCATTTGCGCAGACAAGCGGAGCGTTCCTTGGCGGTGCGCTGGCGCCATTCGACAAAAGCACCGGCGGCGGCCTCGATCGCACGGCGCGTTTCCGCAGTGCTGCATTTGGCGACTTCGGCGATGACTTCGCCATTGGCGGGATTGGTTACCGGTACGGTTTCTCCGCTGTCAGCGTCGATCCATTGGCCGTTGATATAAGCCTGTGTTTTGAGCAGGGCCTGGTCAGAAATTTGAATACTCATAGCTGTGATTC
>Ga0209165_10000062_pt1 | contig 53142 bp, 60 predicted proteins | sample tdAd001_FD_187122 | JGI IMG/M metagenome (GOLD analysis project Ga0209165, IMG submission 187122) | Marine sediment microbial communities from the Atlantic coast under amendment with organic carbon and nitrate - tdAd00.1 (SPAdes)... | ecosystem: Environmental > Aquatic > Marine > Coastal >... | reverse complement strand
CTCATCATAAAGGAGTCAGATGCGCTGCTCCAACTCAGCGCTCAACATTAATACTATTAATATGTCACAAGACAAAGTATTTGCAGACGGATTTCTTTTCAAAAGAAGAGAGAACGCACCAGAGTTCGTAATTGGTAACATCAGCGTAAAAGTTGAAGAAGCCGTTGCGTTTTTAAATAACAATCAAAAAAATGGATGGGTAAACCTCAACGTGCTGAATAGCAAGGGAGGTAAGCCATACATTGAACTTGATACGTTTGTCCCTAAGAAACAGACTAATGGCGTGGACACAGCTCCAAACCAAGCACCTGTACAAGAGGCAGATTTACCATTCTAACTAACCATGTTGATAAGGATTAGGGGCGTAAAAACCCCTTTTCTTTTCAATTATGAATGTCGGAAATGTCAATTATTTTCCTTAGATATGGCAAATCAAAATAAATTTAATATAATTATATAAAAGAGTATATAGTAAAACAAAATCGACATGGAACAAAATCAAGTTACTATATTTAGAAACATAAAAGACACCTCTACTCCTTTCTTTAGGGACATAGAATCTATACTGATAAGGATAAAAGAGGGAACTTCTAAAGACTTAATAAAACAAATACGTTCTGAGAAGAACAAGGAATTGAGGCAAGAGCTTAAGAAAAATCTACCTGCAATATGTTTCTCAGGAATGTTTAACAAGAGAAACGATGATAGTATAACTCAGCATAGTGGATTTATATGTCTTGACTTTGATGGATACAAGACAAAGAAAGATATGATGTCTGAGAAAGAACGACTATCAAAAGATCGCTATGTGTATTCAGTATTCATATCACCAAGTGGTAATGGGTTAAAGGCTTTAGTTAAGATACCTAAAGAACCAAACAATCACAAGAACTACTTTATATCTTTAGAAAGATATTACAATTCAGATTACTTTGATAAGACAAGTAAGAATGTTTCCAGGGTATGTTATGAATCTTATGACCCACTAATATACATAAATCTAAATTCTAATTTGTGGAATAAGATAGAAGAGCAAGAGTACAAGGTGGTAGATAAGTATTCATCTAGACCTACAATACCTGTGACTGATGAGAATAAGATAGTAGACATTCTTATGAAGTGGTGGACTAAGAAGTTTGGTATGATAGATGGAGAAAGAAACAATAACATCTACATACTAGCAGCTGCTTTTAACGACTACGGAGTAAGCAGGTCTTTATCAGAGTACATTATGAGTCAGTTTGAAAGTTCTGATTTTACAATGAATGAAATTAAAACCACTATTAACTCAGCTTATGCTCAGACTCAAAACTTTGGCTCTAAGTATTACGAGGATGAAGATAGGGTTAATCAAGTACGGATGAAGCTCAAACGTGGAGTATCAAAAAAAGAAATCCGTCTTCAACTATCTGAATCCCAAATTGAAGACGCTGTAATTGATTCTGTTATCACCTCTATCGAAGAGGATGAAAGCGAAAAGCGTTTTTGGAACAAGAATGACAAAGGGGTTATAACAATTATACATTATTTGTTTAGGCAATTCCTAGAAGATAATGGGTTTTATAAGTACAGTCCAGAAGGTAGCAAGCATTTTATTTTTGTTAGGGTAACTAATAATCTTATAGACCATACTACTGAAGAAGAGATTAAGGATTTTGTACTAGGATATTTGGAAGACCTTGATGATATGTCTGTATACAATTACTTTGCAGACAAGACTAGGTTCTTCAGGGAAGAGTTTTTATCCTTACTAGGTACAGTTGATGTATACTTTATAGAAGATGACAAAGATACTGCTTATCTGTATTACAGAAACTGTGCAGTCAAGGTAACTAAGACTAAGAAAACTACAATAGATTATTTAGATCTTGGTGGTTATGTTTGGAAAGACCAAGTTATTGATCGTGACTTTGATATGTGTGATTCTTTTGATTGTGATTACAAAACATTTATCAATAACATATCTGGTGGAGACAAGCAGACAATACTTTCAATGAGAAGCACTATAGGTTATATGTTACACGCATATAAAAACTTATCCTATTGTCCTGCAATTATACTGAACGATGAAATAATATCTGAAAATCCTGAAGGAGGGACAGGTAAGGGTTTGTTTATGAATGCACTATCTCAAATGAAAAAGCTTGTCACTATTGATGGTAAGTCTTTTAACTTTGAGAAAAGCTTTGCATATCAATTGGTAAGTGCTGACACTCAGATACTATGCTTTGATGATGTAAAAAAGTATTTTGATTTTGAAAGATTGTTTAGTGTGGTTACCGAAGGTCTTACCTTGGAAAAGAAAAACAAGGATGCTATAAAAATTCCTTTTAGTAAGTCACCTAAAGTTGCTATTACAACCAACTATGCCATCAAAGGTAGAGGTAATTCATTCGCCAGGAGAAAGTGGGAACTTGAGTTTGCTCAGTTCTATACCAAAGACTTTACTCCATTGGTTGAGTTTGGTAAACTATTATTTACTGAATGGGATGAAGATGAGTGGTGTGCCTTTGACAACTATATGATTGAGAATGTTATGTTCTATCTCACTAAGGGATTGATTAAAGGTAACTTCAAAAATCAGACAGTAAGAAACTTGGGTGCAGATACATCTCATGAGTTTGTTGAATGGTGTGGATTGTTTGACAATGAATATAAGAATGAATTAATTCGATTTGATGAAAAGATATACAAGAATGAATTGTATATGGATTTCATTCAAGACAATCCAGATTTTGCACCTAAAGCTAAACGAACTATATCTAGAACAGAGTTTTATAGATGGTTGAAATCATTTGCAGTATTCAAAACAGATATAATACCTGAAGAAGGTAGAGATTTGAATGGTCGTTGGATTATATTTTTAACAAATAAAACAAACCCCAAGAAAGATGCAGGACAATTGGAATTTTAACGAAAACCTTAAGTGGTGCATAGATAATGACTTTCAAGTTTACATACAGCCACTAGACAATACTGGTAGATGTAAGATTGCAATTAGGAAGGGAGGCATATCTACAGATGGTAAGCCTTCCAAATATTGTAAAGAAAAAGGATTAACTTTATACAGTAAAGAAACATTAGGTTCTGTTGAGTACAAAACACAAAAAAAAGCAGCAGAAAATCTACCTAAAGTATATCTTTATTTAAGACAAACATATGGAGGAATTTGATCATTTTGATGAAATACATTACGGAATGCTTAATTCCTATGACATAGTTGTTTATAAAGTGCCTTTTTCTGAGCTTTCATTTTCAGACTATAGCTTTTTCATTCACGACATAACGAAGCCCATCACAACAAAAGTTGTTGATGATTTGATTATGTATTTTGAAGAGTTAGAGGAGTATGAAAAATGTCAAGTACTAACAGAAATAAGACACGAGTATGATACAGTTTAGAGACTACCAACAAAACATTATAGATAGTGGCACAGAAGTTTTATTAACTAAGAAGTTTCTGTATCTATCTATGGAAGTAAGAACAGGTAAGACACTTACCTCTCTAGGAATTTTAGATAAAATGATGAGTGTGAACAGAGTATTGTTCATCACTAAAAAGCGAGCAATAAGTTCAATAGAATCTGATTACAATTTATTGAAGCCAGGCTATGAACTACAAGTAATCAACTACGAATCACTTCACAAGGTCGACCAAGGAGGTTGGGATGCCGTTGTTTGTGATGAAGCCCATGGGATGGGAGCTTTTCCAAAACCAAGTAAGAGAGCTAAAACTGTATCTCAACTTATAAGAAGCAACAAACCATATGTTATATTGCTTTCAGGCACACCAACCCCTGAGTCATATAGTCAAATGTACCACCAAGTATATGCAATTCCAAATAATCCATTCAATAAGTATTCTAACTTTTATAAGTTTGCTAAAGATTATGTAACAGTTACTACTAAAAGAATAGGTGGATTTATGGTAAACGACTATTCAAATGCTAAGGATACTATTATTGATGATATGAATCCTTATACTATTTCATATACACAGAAGGAAGCAGGGTTTGAATCTTCTATTAAAGAAAAAGTGTTATTTGTTGATGCCCCAGACAAGATACATTCACTATGTTCTAAATTAAAAAAAGATTTAGTAGTTGAAGGTTCTGAGGAGGTTATACTTGCAGACACAAGTGTAAAGCTTATGCAGAAGCTACATCAAATGTATAGTGGTACGGTTAAGTTTGAGAGTGGCAATTCTATGGTGTTAGACTTGTTTAAAGCTCAATACATATACGATAATTTTTGTTGTAATAAGATAGGAATATTCTATAAGTTTAAAGAAGAACTTAATGCTATTAAGGAAGTTTATGGAGACCAAGTATGTACGGATCTTGAAGAGTTTAATGAAACAGATAAGTCTATAGCTTTGCAAATTGTATCAGGGCGTGAGGGTATATCCTTACGAGAAGCTAAGTATTTAATATATTATAACATAGACTTTAGTGCCACAAGTTATTGGCAGTCTAGAGATAGAATGACTACAAAAGAAAGACTTGAGAATGAAGTGTTCTGGATTTTTACGGAAGGCGGTATAGAAAGTAAAATATACAAGTCAGTAAGTAAGAAAAAAGATTATACTTTAAATCATTTCAAACGAGATTTATTAACTTTAAATTAAATTATGAAAACTAAGGCTGGTGTGTTTAGACAAGACAGTTATGATGAAAATGACAAGTTTGCAATTAATAAAATAAAAAAATATTTATTAAAAAATAATTTCATTATAGAAGAAAAAGAACAAGAAGATTTTGATATAGATATAATTTCATATAAAGATGGATTAAAATATAGAATAGAAGCAGAAGTTAAAAATACTTTTTTTACTGATTCAGATAGTTATCCATTTAATACAGTTTCTTTTTTAGGTAGGAAAAAAAAATATTCTAATGAAGGATTATTTTATTATTTTTTGTTGTGTAAAAAAAACAATTCATTTTTATATTGTACAAGTGATATTATTTATCAAGAAAAGTATAAAGAAATAAAAGAAGTTAACACAGTTCACCGTTTTGGAACTGATGTATTTTATAGAGTACCAAAGCAATTGTGTAACTTTAGAACTTTTAATCAATGAAGTTTATAAAATTTTTATTAATTTGGATTAGCCAAAACCTGGCAATACCTTTTTGGGTAGTCGGACATATTCATTTATCAATACACGATTTTCATGATGTAATTGAAATATGTTCATCATTAAGCATGAATCTAATAGTTTTTATAGGTTTTATGTATGATTATGAAAGCCAAGATGACTGAACAACAAATACAAGCTAAAAGAATTAAAGAGTTAGAAGCTGAAGGTTACTATGTAATCAAGTTAGTTAAAACTAATAAGAATGGTATACCTGATCTTATAGCCATACCACCTAATTGTGGTGTGATATTTTCAGAAGTAAAAAAGCCAAAGGGCAGGGTGTCTGCTCTACAAGAATATAGACTAAAAGAATTAGAAAAACATGGGTGTAAAACAGAAGTATATAGAGGAGGAATTTGAAATAGATGAATATTTTATTGAGCAAATGCAACAATTTAAAAGCCCAGCATCAATAAGAATTGCAAGTTTAGTTGACAAAATGTATGGTATTGAATCAACTAATGGGCAGATTAGAAACAAAACAGGTCACGTGCATATGGATAATAATGAGCCTGTATTTTTTGCCATAGATTATTATAGAGATGATGAAGGGCCTATTGTTCTTATTGACGTATATAATATAGAAGTAGACCAATATCTAGATTCAATTAACGCTAATATAAATATAAAATGAAAAGAGGAGAGCTGTTTGACTACGTTATAGATGCTGTTGAATATTCTTCAGGCATTAGAAACATAAAAGAAAAAACCAGGCAAAGAGAATTTGTTGATGCAAGACGAATTGCTTATCATATATTAAGAACCCTACATGGATTGCCGCTGCAGGCAATAGCTAATGAGTTTGATAAGAACCATGCTTCAGTTATAAACGGACTAAGAGATGTAGATTTTTTAATTAAAACAGATCCTTATTTTAAAGAAACATATGATAAAACTATAAAGCAATTATCTAGGGGGAATTTTAGAAAAGAACAAATATTAAAAGAAATAAAAGAATTACAAGAAGAGTTTTTAACAATAAATTAATACAATATGGAATATAAATATAATGATATCGAAAAAGTTTTATCATTTAAAACTTGGTCAAACAAAAGAAAAATAGATGAATTGTTTAGAATTGATTGCGAAATGTATACAAATCTAGGTACTGATTCCACTAAAACAGAGCGAGAAAAGGTAAAAGCGAAATCTAAAGCTATTTACAAGACTGTAGCAAAAATAGATGCAAAGACAGGGAAACACTTATTATTTAGTATGGACTGATTTTTTTGTGTATAACTTTCTAATTAATTTAAAGCAAATATTTGTAGCTTACAGAAACACAATTACAAATGTCAATACACAAGAACAGTCGAAACTCAATAAACTTTATTAACTTGTTAATGAAAAACATTAACAATCTAACCGATGACATCTACGAATCATTGATGGATGAGGATTACATTTCTTTAAACTCCAGCATCAAAGAGCTTCAATCTGTTTTGCGTGAAACGCAAAAACTAACAGACGATGAAATATAGACCTAGATTAACAGAGCGAGAGAATGACATAATTCAAAAGGATAGAGCTTTACAAAAAGAATGTAAAGCAATGGGTATCCCAATGAAAGATGTAGACCACTATTGGCACAAAGGAAAACACTTTTCTCTTCACGTAAAAAATAAAGGAGTATCACCAGAAGAACTTAGAGATGATATCATCAAGGCAATGGACAAACATTCGCCTTCTTACAAAAAAATAAAAAGAACTAAAAGCGAGAACGGACACTTGTTAGTTATTGATCCTGCAGATATTCATATTGGAAAACTATCTAGTAGTTTTGAAACAGGTGAAGATTATGATTCGCAGATAGCTGTGAAGAGAGTTAAGAAAGGTGTTAAGGGTATACTTCAAAAGTCAAACGGATTTAAAATAGATAAGATACTTTTTGTTGGAGGTAATGATATACTTCACATAGATACACCTAAACGAGTTACTACAGCAGGAACTCCTCAAGACACTCATGGTATGTGGTATGATAATTTTCTAACAGCTAAAAAACTTTATGTAGATATATTAGAAACACTAATAAGTGTTGCAGATGTACATTTTGTGTATAACCCAAGTAACCACGATTATATGTCTGGATTCATGTTATCTGATTCAATACAGTCTTGGTTTAGAAAATGCAAGAACATAACATTTGATTGCAGCATTGCTCACAGAAAAGGATTTATGTACGGACAAAACCTTATAGGAACTACGCATGGAGATGGCGCTAAGTTGGCTGACCTTCCATTAATTATGGCTAATGAGTTTTCTAAAGAATGGGCAGAAACAAAACACAGATATGTTTATACTCACCACATACACCACAAGTCTAGTAAAGATTATCATGGAATTACAGTAGAGTCTTTACGATCACCAAGTGGAACAGACTCTTGGCATCACAGAAACGGATATGGAATAGGTGGTGTAAAAGCAGTAGAAGGTTTTATACACTCCAAAGAACATGGTCAAGTTGCAAGACTAACACATATATTTTAATGGTAAAACCAGAATGGCGCTTTATGGATAAAGCAAAAGAAAGAAAAGAAACTCCAATCTATACAGGAGTTTTAATGTACTTCCCTGACGCTATAAGAGAAATAGCTCAATGCAGTTATGCAGGACAACAACAACACAACCCTGACCTTCCATTACATTGGGATAGAGATAAGTCAGGAGACGAATTAGATGCCCTTACAAGGCACTTAATGGAATGTGGTACTGTAGATACAGATGGAATAAGACACTCGGCTAAAGTAGCTTGGAGAGCCTTAGCTAACCTACAAAAAGAAATAGAAAATGAAAGATCATATTAAAGAACAAATACTAAAAGAAAAATACAAGCCAAAGCCTAATTATAATTTAATAAGAAAGCTTCAGCAATTGTTAGACGAGCCTAAAAAAACTATAAGTAAGTAATTACTTTCTTATCCTTTTTAGTAATTCTTCTTTTCTTTTTTTAGCCATGTTAGCTGTAGGGTCGGCTTTTCGAAGTCTCTTTCTTCTTGCTGCTTCTGCTTTCATTACTTCAGCCTTTTTAGGATTTATCTTTTCCATTTGCTTAATTGTAATAGGCTTTTGTCTTTCAGTCTCCTTCTCTTTCATCTTACCTATATTTTTATAAGCTCTTTCAGAAATGTAACCAACTTCAGTTGAATTTAAAATAGGAACACCTATCAAGTGAAAAGTATATGCCATTGCAATTCCTTTTAGAGTTTCAATTTTTTCAGGGTCAATCTTTTTCGTACTCTTCTTACCCATGTATTCTGTAGTTTTTTTACCTGTAACAATTGTCTTAATCATATCTGCAAGTATAGCACCTTTTTTAGTACCTATTCCTAAAACACCTAGTCTTTCATTTATTCCTTTATCTGTTTTAGCAAAAAACTTCCAAGGATTTTCTTCATCTTGAAATATACCCATAACCCCATTTATTTTATCTAAAAGTGCGTCATTAAGGACAGGTATAGGAGAAACAACATCAGCAATCATATTCCCTGTTCTTCCTTTAACCCTGTTCATAAAATCTTTTTCTTTTTCTTCTTCACGCTTCATATCCGCTTCTAACCCTTGTTCTTCATCTTCTCCTGATAAAGCTCTAGCAGCAGCAGCCATAGCTTGAGTAATTCCTAATCCAATTGCATTAAACATTGTTGTCTCAAGACCTAATCCTGCTAATGATTGTATTGCTCTTTTCTTTTCCCCTGGTAAAGCCGTAGGGTTGTTATACAAAGTATTTATGTCAGAATACATTCTTGTCTTTTGATTCAATAAGAAGTTAGCAAAAGGAAATAATGTCTTACGAACTATTTGCTTTGTCATACTTTGGTCAGTAAATAAATCTCCTTGAAGATCTTGGTCAGATGTATTTTGCTGTCTATCTACTTGTTGCTGTGCAAATTGCGCAGCTTCTTTATCAAGAGGTTTTGTAAAATCTATCTCACTTGTTTTAACACCTTTCTTATTCATTGCGTTCAAATAGTAAGCAATAAAAGAAGCCTTAGCAGTAGCAACATCAGGAGAGACCAAGAAAATCTCTAATGTCTTTTTATTTACAGAATCAGCTATATCAAAAGCTTTACCTGCAGTTGTATTTGCTTTTTTTGCAATCCTACTATCTGCATTCTCAATATCTGTTTGAGACTGTATACCTCTGTTTGCAATAGGTAGCCCTGAATTTTGTATTGCTTTTCTAACATCAGGGTTAAACATTAACTTTGCTCCTTCTAATGTATTTACCACACCTGCATTTACACCTGTATTAAATATTGGAACAATTTGTTTAATCATCTGAGTAGGCCCACCTAAAACTCTAGATACACCTAGTGTAGCTAATTTGTTTAAACGATTTAAAGCTCTTTTAGTTTTTCCATCAATGTAATTTTTACCTCTTTTGGTATCAACATATCCATTAATTCTTTTATTAATTATATCTCTTGACTCAGGGTCTGTAAAAACTTCATTAAAAACTTTTGAACTTCTTGCACCTTTTACTTGTTGTATTGAAGATGCTGTATAAATATCAGTTAAAGCAGCTTTGTAGTTGCTCATGTTTTGTGAATCAAAACTTAAATTTAAAACCTTCCCCTTACCTAAGCTTGAAGGTTTAGTTGCTTCTTTTAAAACACCTGTTTTTTTATCGTAAGCATTCTTTCTTTCTAGCCCCTCTGGATTAAATACAGGCTGAGTAATATCTACTTCAGGCTCTACCTGCGTGATATTTCTTATGTTTCTTGGTGTATAATTAACGTCTTTTCCTAAATTTCTATTATATACATTCAAGGACGTATCAGCTAATTCATTATACTTCTCAGACCAAATCTCTGTAACATACTCTACACCTTGTAAATTTACAGGGTCAGCTTTTGATTCTACTTCAGATATAGAATTAGAGTCTTTTAAAAGTTTGTCATATTGAGCTTTAACAACTTCACCTTTACGAACTTTTAAATTATCCCCTGACTTCATAAGTCTTTCGTAAGTTTCTTTAATAAGATTCTTACTATCTTCAAATTCCTTTTGTTGCTCGGCCTCTGTCCCTGGTGTAAATCTTCTTACATCTGCTAGTATTGCTCTTTCAGTATCATTAGATTCGTCAAAGTATATACCATCTTTCATTTTCTTTTTTGCAAAAGTTTTGGCATAATCATTCTCTACTTGAACAGCTTCTGTTTGCGCTTTTGCACTACCGTTTATTATACCAGTAAGCCCTATTGCATCCATTACAATCCTAGCTTTTTTTTGTGATTTAAAAGCAAGTTCAAATACATTAGGTAGTGTTGATATATATTTATTCCACGCAGTTCCTAGTCCAAAAAGTTTTGGATTCTTAGGCGTTTCAATATTTTGATTTTTTACTTTATTTATCTTAACAACACCAACCTGCTGATCGACTGCAGCTTGCATACCCCCTGTCGATTGATTTAGTTCGAAGTTTACAATTGAATCTAATGCCTCCATTTTTTGCTTAGTAGTCATTAAGTCTAAATTCATATTTAGGAATTTATCAATCAAAGTCTTTTGACTTTTAGTAACCTTTATGTCTCCTGACTCTATAGCCCCCTTTATGTTTATTTTAGTATTCTTAAATGCATTTTTTACAGCTTTATCAATTACAGCTTTTTTCTTTTTTAATGTTTCATTGTCAGATTCAGAGTCTGTTTTAACTCCCTCTATCTCGTACATCATGTCTTTCATTTGGTCAAGAGTTAAATCCCCTGGCTCTAAACCTGTAAGTTCTTGAAAAGATTCTTTTGCAAGCTCATAGTTTCTTTCTGCTTCTAATTCTTTTTCCTTTTTAGAATACTCATCCATTTTCTTTATATCAAAAGGCTTACTTACTTTAAGTTCTCCCTTAGATGGTTTTCTAGTTGGTTGTAATCCCTTGCTTACTTCATTAGCCTTTTCTAAATACACATCAATATCAGCTACATTACTCGGATTAACTTCACTAAACTTTTTAGCAGAATCAGATAAACCTGCTTCTTTACCTTTTAGTTTTTTCTTAATAGCTTTCTGAATTGACTTTGCCTTATCTAACTTTTTAGAATACTCTGCATCATTCATTGCTCTTGTAGTAAAATCTATTACGTCTTGAACTTTCTTGGCGTTATAGAGATTTACATTAGAAACTTTTTTCAGCAACGTGTTGGCTTTTTTAGTAGTAATGTTACCTGCTTTTACAACTAAATCTATAGCATTCTGTAACCCTTTTCTTCTGCTGTTTACATCGTTCTTAGCATCTCTAGCAATCTTCGATTCTTTTTGAAGATCCTTTTTCATTGCAGCATAGTCGCTTTTTACTTTTACTGTAGCAGGTTTACCTATTCTTTTAATACCTAAAAGTTTCTTTGCAGTAGGAGGTTTTATTTCAACACCTAGTTGTTTGCTAACATCTCTAATTATATTTTCTCTTTCTATATCGTTTGACTGTTCAAATAATTTAGAACCTTTTATATATTCAATTGCGTTGTCTGCAACTTTCTGAGGGTTAGTGCTTTCTCCTACGTTTCGGCCTTTTGTTTTCTTAACAATACCATCAACAATAGAGTCTACTCTTTCCTTGTTCACACTCATCACTTCTGTCTCAGAAGTGGTATCAGTTAACTGTTCAGAATCTGTCTTCGTAGTCGTGTCGACATTTTGGTCTGTTTGCGTTTCACTTTCGGTTTCAGTCTGTTGGGTAGTGTCTGACTCAACGTCTCCTTTTCCCACTTCAGGCAGTCCCACTTCGGTTTCTTTCCCAACAGTTTCGCTTCCTGCATCATCCTGTAACACTTGCTTCTCTGTGCTTGGCTCTTGAATGGCATCGTTTTCTTTTTTTAATTGTTCTTGAACTTCTATTTTATCTTTTTCATATAGTGCATCTAGCTGTTGGTCAACAGCTGCTATTTGTTTATCAATGTCTAGTTTTCCAGGGCCTTCTAAGCCTTGTTTTTTATTTATTAAGTTTTGTCTCTCTGTTAATAAATCAGCAGCAGGCTCAATGTTTTCAGTCATCTTAACAGTACCTTGAGTTTTTAACTCAGCTGATTGTGCATTGTATATTTCTGTGTAAGCATTTGAAGCTTCTATTTCAGTTAAAGAACCCTCCTTTACTAAGACGTCTAGTGTGGCTTGTAAATTTTGTACATTTGCTGCAGCTAATCTTACTAAATTCGCTCTCTTGTTTCCTGACAATAATTTCTTAGCGCCTAAAGTTGAAGTAGCTCCTACTGTCATAACAACTGTTTCTGTAATCCCTGCTTTTGTTATTTTATCATTTAAAACATCATTTCCTATATGTCTATTTACTAAGTGATTTATTCCTTTTTCTGAAAAATAAACTGGAAGCTCTTCAATAAAAAGCTCTTTAGCATTCTCTTTTACCAATCCTTTACCCTTGTCTACAAGTTGTTTAACTGTAAAGTCTTTACCTTTTTTTACTGCTAAGTTTTTTATTTGGTCTTTAATTCCTTGAAAACCAATAAGAAGTTTTTCGTTTCCTCCTGCTAATCCTGAGAAAATACCATCAAGAGTAGCTATTGCTTGTCCTGCATTAACAGAAATATCTAACGCCTCTTTTTCACTCATTCCTGAAGCTACTAATTGAGAACGTACATCTTCAACATTACCAGCAACACTAGAAGTAAATGAGGCAATACCCATACCTAATGCACCTGCTTTAGGCCCTTTTAACCCAAGTGTACCTTTTACCTTACCACCTGCTCTAATTAATGCAAATAAATTTACAAGTGTACTTGTACCACCTTGAAGCACAGAACCTCCTGTCCAATTGACTTCAGTTTCTTTTACATCTTTGGATAAGCCTACAATCTTCTTTATAGTATCATTTGGAAGAATGCCATCCATTCTTATGTTGGTGTTTTGGTCGTATACAGTTCCATTGCCATCAACAATATACCTATTTCCTCCTTGAAAAACAGGCTTACCTTCTATAAACGCTTGTCTTTGTACAGCTCCTGTTGATGCCTCTAAGCTTTCAGCAGAGTTTGTAAGCATTTCTTCAAGACCTTTTAATACACCTTTACCATCAAACTTATTGTCTCCACCCATAGTGGCAATTCTTTGGTCAAAAAAAGCAGGTACTCCTGCCAAAATATCGGTAGCAAATCCTGAAAGACCGTTCCCTGTTACAGAAAGCAATTCAACCATCCCTTGACCTCCTTCAGCTAGACCACCTTCTTGAGCAGCATAATACATTGCTTTTCTTCTTCTTAAGTCAGCATCTTCAGAATATTCTTTGAATTTAGGGAAGTCATTTATAGTTTCAGTAACTGATTGTACTTTAGCATAAAACTCTTTTCTGACTTCATCTGCTTCTTTTTCAAGTTTTCTTAATTCACTTCTGTCTGATGTCAAATTCATAGTAGATTGAATTTTTCCTAATCGCTTAGTTATCTGACTTAACTGTGCTGCTTTGTAAGATTGTACTTTTTCATAAGCATTTTTCTCTTCATAATATTGATCACCTTCATCATTTGGTAAAAGTTTTTTTATCCACTTATAAACTTTCGTTTCATTTCGTGTGTTTTTCTTTTGCCACTTTAAATAATCTTCTACATCTATCTCTTGTTTTCTAAGAATATTTTTTACATTATTTCCTAGCTTAGTGTAATCGTCATCATCAATCTCAACGTCAACATAGTTAGGAGCTTTTACGTCTCCAACCATTGAGTCATATTCTTTGATAGCTTCTAATAAACTTGGATTTACCTCAGATTCTTTTTTAAACTCTGTTTCACCTGTTTCAGGATTAACAAATCCGTATTGTTTTTCATAGTTTTTCTTAATGTAATCAGGTACATTGGCGTTAACTTCTGAGGAAGTGTCAAGTATTGACATAAACTTTTTTCTTTCAGGATCATTTGCATATGCTAAATACCCTGATTCTTCAAGTAAGTTGTTTTTTTTATTGGCATTGTATTTTTGCTTCCAAGCTCCTTTACCGTATTTAATAGCTGATTCTTTATCTTTTGAAAAATCAATAACTTCTCCTCTATTTTTAGCTTCTGCGTATACACTCTCCCAATCTGACTCTGCTTGTTCAGACATGTCAACAAAACTTCCGTCTTCATTTTGAAATATTGTAGGAAAAGAAAACCAATTGCCTTGGCCATCAGTTTCTGTTCTCATTTTATGTGTTGACACAGAACCATCTTCATTTTCTAACACACCCTTTCTTTCTGGTGCGTCAGGGAAATCTATTAAAGGCTCTTCTACTAAAGGTATATCAACGCTTGTTGTTGTTGAAGAAGAGTCCAAAGAGGACGGATTTGTTTCCACATTTGTAGTGGATTCCGTAACTTCCGTTTGACCATTTGAATCGGTAACAATTGGATTTTTTTTTTCAGCCCAAGCAGATGTAAAAACATCTAAAGTAGTTTTTGGGCTTATTATTTTTTCTTCAATACCTTGATTGTATAATACTTCCTGAATGGAAGAATCTGATTGAGAAAATTGTTCAAAGCTAGTTTCTTTGCTTAATAATCCTTGTTCGATATAACTTTCGTATAAAGCTTTTAATTTATCCATTTTTTATTATATAGGGTTTCCAAATGCATCTACCATTTTCTTTGCGCCTGACTTATATTCTTTCATATATTTGTCTAGTGCATTTTTGACATTTGCACCATTTTCTTCATCATCTTCAAATCGCTCTCCTATGATAGTTCCTGCGGCATCTCTTATAGTCATTCTGTCGTTATCCCAGGTATCATCTACCTCTATTGTTAGGAAACCTTCAGGGAAATCATATAGTCTAGACATTTCAGCTATGGTTCTATCAAAAGCAGCTTTTATTTTACCTGAACTTTTTCCTGCATCTGCAAATAAATCACTTGTCGTAGTTGTTACTCCTTGATTATTTACCCCAAAAACTACATCGTCTAAATTAGTATATTCTCTTGACCTAGAACTAAAGTTGCCATTGTTTTGTGAAGCCTCCTGATCTTTTAAATTTGTCTTATTTATATACTTTTCAGCTTGTTTTTTAAGTTGAGATGCAATTTGTTTACCTACATTTTTACCTAATCCATCAATTGTAATGTCAGCAAGCTTGTCTCCAGAAAAAGTGTAAAAGTTTAATACCTGTTGTGCATTATCACCTGTGCCGACAGTTTCTATAGTGTATTTTTCTACAATATCGCTTTCGTTTACTAAAGCCTGTAAACTTTCTTCATCACCTGTAGCGGCTTGGTCAATAAGTTTTACTGTGTAACTATAATCTTCATCTTCTTTATCTCCTTTAATTTCAGCAGCGCTTTTTGCACGAGCTTGGAACTCACTTCTTTTAGTTCCTCCATCTGTAATATCTCTTCTTAATCCTGAATAGAAACTAGTTCCAGCAATTCTCTCAGCAGCTAACTTATCATCTTCATCTATTACAGGAACAATTTGATTGTTCTTAGACATAACCATTTGTATATACTTACTCTTTTTCCCTGTAAGCTCTTCTCCGTAAGTATCACTTTTTGGGTCTGTATCAATATATGTATAATCTATTTTTTCATCTAAATCTATTCCTTGATTTTTTAGCTCTTGAGCTTGAAACTCATTTACTGTTTCTGATCTTTGTGATTCAGGGCCATTGTCACTTAATATACTAGCCTGTCTGTCAGTAGTTGCAGCAGCAGTAGCTACCGCATCTTGGAGTAATATGTTTAATTGTGGGTTATTTCTCATGTCATCAGTAACAACACCAAGCATTTTACCAAAATTATCCATTTTCTCAAAAATCTGACCCAATGGAGTATCTTTACCAATAACTGCTTCAGTTTCTTTTGCTAAGTCTAATTTTTCTGCAGTTTGATTTCTTTTGTTATTAAAAGCTAAAACGCTCATATCCTTAACACCATCATAAGGCTGAGGTTTTCCATTAGCATCTAAATCTAAAACCCTAGTTTTAGTTCTTTCGTCAATTTTTGTTTTGAAAAAAGTTATTCTACCCATTCCATTTTCTCCAAATGTCATTTCAGTAAAATCAGGATTACCCATTCTATCGTGTAAATCTTGAAGTGATTGGTCTACACCACCTGAAGTTGGGTTAACAAAAATTGGATTTCCATTGTTGTCTAATTTCTTTTTTCCTTCTTCATCAACTTCGTAGTATCCCTTAAGTCTTTTTAGATAGTTTTCTTTTTCTTTAGCGTATCCATTTATTTGCTGCGCAAGTATATCAAAAGATTGTTTTCCGTTTTCTTGAAATATTAAATTATCTTCAGGCTTTACCATTCCTGCTTGAACCAACCCCATGTTTCCATATAATCGGTCTTTGTAATTTGATAATGCTTTTATTGCTAAATCTCTACTAGTTTTATCACTAGGAAGATTTTCCATTGTCTTTAACTCAGCCTCTCTATATTTTTCAGCTGTGTTTGTTTTTAATTCAAGACGTTGTTTGTCGATGTTTTCTTTCCATTCTTTAACACCTTTCATTCCTCTATCAATACCTGCTAGTAGTGTCTTTTTAGTACCTACCCCTGTATTGCCTTGTTCTATCGAAAACTTTGCTGCGTCTAATGCGTTACCCATATCTTAATTTTTATCGTGGTGCTTTTTCAGGATTAAATATACTACTCATCATATCCGAAAATCTTCCTTGCGTTCCAAATCCATTAACTATTTTCATAAAATCGCTAACAGCACCTTCCTCTTCCTCCTTCTTTTTTCTCATCATTTCCTGAATTTCAGGACTATTCATTAACGCATCGAGGTCAAATTTTCCTCCCCCTATTGAAAGTGTTTTTACACCTGCAGGTGAGTCAGCGTCTTCAAAGGTATCATAATGTCTAGTACTTTTGGTATCTACAACATCATTAGTAGTAGTAGTAGTTGTGTTTACACTAGGTAATGCTCCATCTTTAATTATCTTATTTAACCCTTTTCTATCCAATCCAAGAGCTTCAATTTGTTTTAAAGCATCTGCCCTGTCTATTCCTGTTGATTTAGATAGTGCGTCTGCTGCTTTACCCACTTTCTTTGCGCCACCTCCTAAGCCTCCAAATGCAGTAACTCCTGCACTTAAGGCACTTACTCCTGCATCTATAAATGCTCCTGTAGCTTGTCCTGATAATTCGTCTGCTTGTTGGGTTAAAGCATCTGCTTTTACTCCTGCTGCCGCTGCTCTATCATCAAATAAACCTGCTATTTCTGAAGCATCTTTTTCAGAAGCCTCAGCACGTTTCATGTCTATATCTAGTTTTTGTTGAGCATATTTGTCAGCAATAGCACCTGAAGTAGCATCTTGAGCTTGCTTTACTTTACCTGCAGTTGCAGAAATACCTCTTTGGTCTCCTTCTTGAGCAGCCTCTAATATTTGAGAACCTTGTTGATTTGCTAATTGTAGTTGTTTGTCGTAAACATCAGTTGTAGCTCTAACAGCATCATAAAAATTAGCCTCTAATCTTGCGACAGATTGTTTTTCTAATTCTTCTTGTTGTATTCTAAATCTACCAGCTGCTCTTGCTGCATCCGCAGCTGCATCTTTTGCAAGAAAGCCTTTTGCAGCACTACCACCTACCGCTACTGTTGCTGCTGCTATTGTTGTAAATGCCGCCATATTATAATCGTTTTATCATTTCTTTATTATAACTGTCACCTTCAATATATCCATTATCTTTATAATGTTCTATTAAAGAATCAGACTTTATTAAAGCATATGCGTATGTACAGTCTGACAGTTTTAAAGTATGCGTTAATATTTTTACAAGCTCAATTAAAGCTTCTTTTCTTTTCTTCTTGTTTTTATATTCAAAATTGGATATTATCCAATCACACCAACCTACCTTAGAGTTAGTCATGTATATGTATCCTGCACATACAGGTATATCATTGTCATATACAATAAACCCACCTTCACCATTCTCAGGTAAAAAATCTTTTGGAGGTGCTGTCCATCTCCAATCTTTCCACCATTTAACTAAAATAGAATCGTAGTCTAAAGAATTTAATTTTCTAATATTGAATTTCATTAACGCAAAGATACAAAATCTAAGGAAAACTTTTAAAGACATCTGAATCTACAGTAAATAATTCAACAGCTGTCTTACTATTGTTTGTCAATTTAAACTCCATAAAGTATCCTGTTGCTCCATAAGACTCGGCAACACTATCTTTAGTTGTAAATATGTATGACCCTAAAGGAACTGTCTGTCCGATTGGTTCAAGGTCAACTGCATCAACTTCAATTGTTTTTCTATCAGTACTAATACCTGTTATTGGGCCAATTTTTTTAATTATACCACCTAGTGGTTCTCTATAAAACACAGAGTCTCCATAATTAATAATATTACTTATTGAAATATTAAACTCTATTTGGATTAAACCTGGTGAAGCACCTGTTGATGAAGCAAATCCACCAATACCCTGTGTTGATCTTTGAGCAAAATCTTGACTACCACCAATTCTTCTTACAAAAGCAAACCAAGCTCCTTCTTTCTGCTCAAAATAAGTCTCATCCATAAATCCACTTCCTAAGTCTGTTGCTAAAGAACAATCCCAAGAATCATCACTTTCAAGCTCAATGGTTTTAAACACCTTAACAGTTGTAGGTTCTTGATTAAATACACCTGTAATTGTAGAATCATAGTCTATTCCGTAATACCTATTTCTAATTTCATTAGTATTATGTCTGTATAAACTACCTCCTTTAAAAGTATATAAATACTGATTCATTCCTAAAATAAAATCAGGCATATAACTGTAAAAAGAAGGCCATCCTTTTACTGACTCACTAAATGTTAAAGTATAATTAAGTTCTGCTGCCATATATCTTTTTTTTAAGGGCCTACGCAGTTTTGTATACTGCTCACAACCCCATTTGTTACTGTGATTACTTGATTATTATCCATTATATAGTTTTGGTCTGCAACTCTATTTACTCCATCGTGGTCTAAAAACACAGGGTTATTTAATATAGGGAAAGCATTTCCTGCATTTAAAAATCTACCAAAATATAAGGTGGTATCTGTAGCCTGACAAATATTACCTGCAGCTATTGCTTTTGCTTGAAATGAAGGTAAAGCCGCAGGACATTGAACAGCTATATCCCAAGCTGTTCCACTACAAGGGCCTAAAACCTGTATTGTTACAAGCGCTGGTAATGCATTTGGTTTTGGAACTATTAATAAATTATTTTGATTTTCACCAAACCTAATATCGTCTCCTGTATTTATAGTAATACTTTGTGGTGATGGAGTACCAGCTAACCAACCATTTGAATCATAACCATTTTTGAAATCATAATTAAGTGTGCTTGGCGTTGAAGGAACACAATTGTCATTGGGGTCTCCTAATATAGTAAAGGCATCTGCAACACCACTTGTTGATTGTAAGTTACCGTCATTTGGACTTGACAGCCTATTATAATAAACACCATCGTATAAAACTCTTATTCCGTCAGGATAACTTTTAGGATCAAAATAAATAGATATAGCTCCTGTATCGACTGATGTACTTCCTGCTGTAATCTCTAATTGATATATACCCTCGTTTCCTCCTGGAGGATTTAAAGTTCCACCACATGGTATACCGCATTCTTCACATATTGTAAGTGGCCCTAAAAGTCCATTTACTTGATTTCTATATTCATTATTATATTGATAATATCCATCTGGTGATACAGTTGTTAAGTGTATATCATCGTATACTCTAGTTGCAGTTGCAAAACTTGATGAGTCTATAAATTTATTTACTATACTTGGCATAATTTAATTTTAAGGTGTTGGTGGTTCATCACATTCACAACATGCTTCTGTTGGGCTTGCCACATCATAGCAAAACTGCAATGGCGTTGGCTCTCTTAAATCCCAAACTAGATATATGTAACTTGCTTGATTGCTATATGTAAAGCTAGCTTGATATTCAGGGAACGAACCTGTTGTTGGACTTGCTGTATTTAATAATGGAAGCAATGTTGCTAAGTCAGCTTCGTTATAATTTGTATTACTTACTAAATACTTAAACTTATCTTGACCTAGAACAAACTCAAATGTTTGTCCTGCATTTTGTCTGTTTTTCATTGTCACTACAGAACCTAAAGCAGGTAGTGTACCAACTGATGAACTTCCTGTTGTTTCATTAAATAAGCTAACAGCATCATCATCAAGTGTTACCTGATTTGTGCTATATGGACTTACATCAGTTCCTAAAGCCCATCTATATCTACATGTGGTTGTAAGGTCTGCATCTCCTGCAAAATTAATAACAATCTCTTTTACAGTTAATTCTTCTGCAACAGGACAATTAAAATCTATTTCATATGTAACAGGGTCAACTCCAGGAGTTAATTTAACGCTTGCGTTTGTTGGAAAGTTAGATAGTTTGTCAAAAGTTACAAACCCATTTCCTGTTACAGTTTGACTAACTACAATCACACCATCTAATTCTACCGAAATATTTAATGGGTTGTTTGTTTCGTAATCAAATTTAACCGTTCCAATTACTGTACCTAAATCAACCTCTAAGTTATAAATATCTGTAGAATTACTAATTAACAAAGTATATCCACATTCTCTTTCAGTTGGGGGTTGAGGTATTTTTCTTGTGTTAGAACTTAATACAAACTCATTCATGTATGGATCAAATCCACCTAATTTTTGAGTCTCAAAAGCATCAACAAACAAATCCCTAAACCATGACCTCATACCAACTTCAGATATAACACCTAGTCTTCCACCTGTATCTCCTCTAGTTCCTGCACCCTTTAATTGAATAACAGAACTTCTTTTTGCATCAGTAAAAAAGACATCTTGTCCATAAACTGAAAAGCTTTCAGGGTTGTTACTTATTCCATACTCTTCTACTCTAGCTAACTGTGTTCCTAAAACTTCAGGTACTGAAGTAATAGCTCCTCCTGCAGCTGCATCAGATAGTAAGTTTTTTCCTACAAGTAAAGAAGATATTTTGTCTTCCTGTAAGATTAATATATCTGTTTGTCTTGAATGCATTCTTCTTATAGGCCCATAAGATGTTTCAAGTGTTTTAAAATTAGCTAACGCTAAATTAAATTGATTTAACTTATTTAAGTTTGTTTCTTGATTAAACACTCCACTATAAGTTACATCACCAAATCTGTTAGATTCCTTGTATTGTTCTTCAGATACAGAGGTTACTTTATCACCTAAACTTAACGTAGGTTTTATTAAGGCGTCTAAAACAGTATTACTTTCTACACCATTTCCAAAAGTAAAGCAATTAAAGAAACTTAAATCTACAATAGCAGGGTCTGTTAATGTTTGATTTTGGTCAGCATCTGCATCACCTGATAAATGAAATCCATTTACAATATCAAATGTTTGCTCGTTTTCATAATACAATTCATCATTTGCATCTAAAGGCTCTGTTTCAAATACCATTAAAGAAGTAGCTCTATTTATTGTAACCGCAATGTTACCAAAAGAGTTTCTTTTATCAGGTGAAGAACAAGTAGGCGTTCCGTTTCTCCAAGCCATAACTTGTCTACCATCATTTGGGTCTTCTGCAAAAAATACTACGTTTTGCCCTGCCCCTCCTGGAAGTCCTATATTAAACATCGGAAAAGGAAATGTTTGCATTGTTTCATCAAATGAAACACTATTAATAGTATCATCTGAACCTGTTGTTGTACCGTTTGTAAAATCTATATTGTCTCCTATAGCCCAAGCATATAAACTATTGTAATCTTGAGAAGCTGTAAATCTTTTTTCATAATCATATGTACGACCACCACATTTACTTCCTCTTCTGTTTCTGTGCGCTCTTAGTTTAATCCTAATAAGACTACCTGCAGGCACATCATAGGGTGCATACTCTAATTCACCAGGGTCACCAAAATCAGGATTATCAATATATGTACCCACCTCTGTAACACAATAGCTTCCTCTACAATCATCTTTTCTATCAATAAAAGCATTGGGTGGATAATTTGCAGCAAACCCATTTGGTTTTAATTGCATATACGTTCCCCCTAATTGTCCACATGCAGGACTTCCATCTATAAGATTTCCATCTGCATCTTTATCGCAAAGAAAATCATCTACCTCTACACCAAATCCTAAAACTTTTGTTGATGCACAATTTAATACAGCACCATTTGTATCGGATTTAACAAACAAAGTGTCATTATCTTTTACTTTATCTCTATTATCTCCTTCAAGTTTAAAGTATATCAAGCCTGTTTCTTCTTCTTGAAAAAATATGTTTGAGTAAATAGTTCTATATAAACCTTTTGATTCTTTTATTACGAACTTATACTTAGTTGCCCAATATGGAGGGTAGTTGTTTAACTCAACTCTAATATTATTTTTTGATATGGATTTATCACATGGTATAAAAACTGTATTGTTTGTATCAACTAAAGCAGTAGTACTTCTTCCATACTCATCCATGTATACAATTCCTATTTCATAATCTCGATTACTATGTAAAGATTGTTTTGAACTGTCTTTGGCGTATAAACCTGTTGCATCAATAGATGATAAATACTCATAAGCAAAAACTCCTAGCGGTGCAGGAGGGGTTACTGTTTGGTCGTATTGTTCAAATTTTAAAGCAGGAAACGTAAAAGAAATTTCGTCACTACCTTGTGATGTTTCAATCAATATCCCTTGTGGTGTCCCTGTAATACCAAACCCTACATACTCCCATTCATTTTTAGTAAGTATACCACAATTAAAAAGGTCAGTTTGACTGCTACCTGATGTACAGTTTGACTGACAGACATTAAAACAACTTGAATCAGCTATAGCAACAAAGTCACTAACTGCATTTACAAACTCAGGGCTTGTAGCTAATGCAAAAACACTTGGATAATCTTGCTGTATATTAAAAAGAAAAGTTCTTTCGTATGAGTTTTCAGGTTGTGTTCCATCATCATAAGATGCATCTCCACCAAAAGCATTGCTTTCGTAAGAAAAATCAACACCTATCTGTGAGCCTGCTACTAAATCTAAACCACCAAAATCAATTGTTGTTTTTGCATTGTTTACATTAACACTACTTCCTTCTATTGTATATGTAACAGGTGATAGTGTTCCGTCAATTTCGTCTGCAGTAAGATCTTTTGATATTAAAGATAAGTTGTAATCTAAGTATATTTCCTTACCCTGTGAGTTAACTACATCGTATCCATCAACATAATTACCATACATTAATCTATTACCCATAATTGTTTGAGCCTGAGCCTTTTTAGGCACGTTATCAAACAACCTAAGCAACTGAGCTTCAGGTAAAGTTGTAAATATTTTTTTGTTTGTAAATGGCAATGTTTGAAAGCTATTGTCTTGCCATCCCTCGTTAATTTTATTAAATCTTTCTATAACATTGACAGTTTGACTTGTGCTAAACTTAAATATTACATCTACATCTTTTACATTTTTACCACCTGTATTAAATGTAACATCGGTAGTATTAAACTGATTAAGCATTCCATCATTATCATAGGTGTCATAATTTATTTCAAACGGCCCTGGAGTAAAAGCAACTTGACTAAACGGTGATAAAGCTGAATACTCTCCATCTTCATATTGCCACCTATAAGCAAAGCTTAAAAAAAGTTGCTCCATGTAATTTTCACCACCACCTAATTGATAACTATCTAAAGTTGGAGGGCTTAATGGAGGGGCTAATATAACCCCTATATCTTGCTCTGTAATCTCATCAACTGTTGTAAAGTTGTTTGGCCTTAAGTAAGTTCTATTTACATTTATTTTTCTAGGAGGATTTATGTTGTCTGTAAAAAACAATAAATCACCTATTAAATTAACTCCATTAACTAAATAATCTTCATCAAAATTTAATATAGACGTAGATATTACATGATAAAATAAAACAAACGTCCTAGTATTATATGATACTATCAAATCTACTTTTCCTGTGGATGACAAAGTATTTGCCTTGTCGTGTACAAACCAATAAATGGTTTCGTTTGCACCATCTTCATAAGCACCAATACATCTAGCGCTAAGACTTAATGGTTGATTTAAAAATTCTAACTCAACTACTAAATCATTTCCTTTTGAGTTTTCTACAGCACCTATTTCAGTACCTTCTGTAGAACCCAATCTTACATTTAATGCATCTATGTACTCGCCTTGAGGAACTAGTCGTTCATCAATGCTTTTATTCATTCTACCTGCAACAAAGTTCTTTTGAATCTTAGCCATATTATTTTATCCACTTGTTTTGTCCCCTTAGATTCATTAATAATCTCCCTGGATGTATATTGCTCAATCTTAATTTTGCGTTCCTTAGAAGGGCTGATTTTTCCTTTCTAGCTCTATTTATGATATACTCTTGTATTCCATATTTACTTGAAAGAATAACAAATTTCATATATGAATAAATAAACTCTTCAAAAAGCTTATTAACGCTTATCTCTGAGTCAACTCCATTTTCCATACCATCTGATACGTATTCCAATACACAAAGCTCACCTGCCATATCAGAACTAAAGTTTATTACTCCTGACTTTTTGTTTATTTTAAAAGTAGGATTTGCATTTGCTGTTTCTGTATTCAATCCATATCTTGCACCTACAGGATACTCAAAATACCAAAGGCCATTATAAAAATATCCCTCTTGTCCATTGTATTGACTTTGTTCGTTTAAGTAAATACTTTTCTTACCACCTGTAATTCTTTGTAAGTCTACAGTTGAAGTAGATGGTTTTAGTATTTTACCCTCATGGTCAAACAGTATTCTACAATTATTATCTTGTAAATACGCATCACTCCAATTTGTTTGTATATTTTCAGTTAGTGGTAGTAATGTTCCGTTTTTGTATAAAGAAATTCTTACCCAATTTACATAGTCATGTGGCAATACATATCTTAATGTATCACAAACTTCTAATTCTAAGATTTTAATTTCTTTCATTGAATCGTAGTTCAACTCCTGAATAGCTCTTTTAGCATGAAATATAATATTAAATCTTTCAACATTATTTATCAACTTGTCATTTCCAACATACATTAAAATGAAATTATTTACAATGTCATTTAATGATACATATTGATATGAACCCCAATTTTCATCTAATGTGTTTGGGTTTCCTGTATTTTCGTAATACTGATATTCTGTTATATATGCCATAATTTATCCTTCTTGTTGGTCTGATTCTTTTTCTTCCATTTTTCCAAATTGTGCTAATGCTGTTTCTCTTATAGATACTCCTGCGTACTGAAGAATTTTATTAACTAAATTAGTCTGGTCAGAATCAGGTAATTCAAAATCTTGATAATCAGGAGCTGTTTCATCAAAACTAGGTTCTCCTCCTGTAATAATATTAAAATATGTCCAATTAGGATCTTTAGGGTATCTTATATATTGACCTATAATTGTTCCTTCTGTTGTTAAGGTATTTGGATATACAGTAATGGTATTTCCATAAACAGTACTATTTGCTCCACCTAAAACATAGGCTGGGAATGTTGAATTCGGTTGAGTTAAAGGTGAAGAATTCAAATAAAATATTTTGTTTTGAGAAACTCTTTCAACTTCAGTTATTCTTGATGTACTTAAAATAGCATAACCTTGATCTTGAACAATACCTATATTTGAAGATATTGTTAATTGATTTATACTATCAACACTAACAACAAAAGCACTATCACCTGTAACAATTACTGAAGGGTCAAGAGGGTTTGTAACACTCACAACCAACATTCCTGGCTGAACACCATCAGCTATAAAGTCTGCATTTTGGTCTACTATTCTATTTAGAGAAACTACTGTAACTGCACCTTGCGTAATAAACAATGGATAGTAATTTATCTTATTCATTAAATAATAATCTTCAGGCATCTCGTAGGTATTTAGCCCATTTGTCACTAAAGATTTAGTAGATGAAAAACTATCAACAACTTCTTCTATTCCTTTTAAAATATCTGCGTACCCTGATCCTGAAACTCTAGCATTTTGTTTTACTATCTGTGAATTATATTGATAAAAATAATCTTCAAAAATATCTAATTGTGCTTGCTTTGCATATAAGTTAAAATCATTAGGTGTTATATAACCGTAATTATTTTTATTTGCGATAGAAAGGACGGTAGCTCTTACTGTATTTATCATACCTATTAATCTTTTTACAAAGATACAAAAAAAGGAGCTTCATTTTTTGTGAAGCCCCTTTCAGGTAAAAGCCTATTTTTTATATTGGTTATAGCTTGTCTTCCAATATTCTCATTACCTCTAGCCCTTCATCACTCTGAAGAAATGATGCTAGTATAAATAAAGGGTCTTCACCGTAGGGAACTGTAAGTAATTTTTTCTTATTTCCTTTTAAGTTATAATAAACATCCTTTTTATTCTTTAAAACTAATAAACCTTCACTAAAAAATTTAGCACATTTATTTTGAAGTTTTAATAAAGGATCATTTAAAGCCTCCATAAAGTCTTCAGGATATCTTCCTGCAAACATTCTAACATCTCTTTTTAATTCAGCAGATGTTAAATTATCAACTCTAAGTCCCACTACAATTCGTGCAACTGTTTCTAGCATTTCAATATCTAAATCTTTAGCTAAAACTTGAGCCTCTAATGCCACATCTAAGAAATCAACATCTAAACTAGCGTCTCTTTCTTTGTCAACTTCAACAAATTCTTTTCCGTTAGCTGGATGGTGTGATAAAAATTTCTGTAATATTTGGTTTTGTTTTTCTACTCTTAGAAAGCCATCTTCAAAAATAATTGGCTCTAAAATTACATTACCATCTTGCTCATCTTCAAAAATACTTTTTTGATTTTTAGCATAACGCATAGACCTGTTTGTTCCAGTCTCTTCGTCAAAATATAATAATGTACTTCTTCTTGTATTCCTTGACGGAATTGTGTAGCTCAATGGAGCTTTGTCTCTGGTAAGTTTGTAGGTTTTATCTACAAAAGATTGTTTCTTTTTTTTCATTTGATTTCGATTTAATTTTAATAAAAGTAATAATTACCCTCGTCATTTCAACGAGGGCAACTATTACATAATTATACTCTTATCTTATTTAAAGATAAAGAAGTTGTTAGCACCTAAAGTACATAAAGCTCTTTCAGATAAGAAGTTTACTTCCATAGCATCTAAGCTAGAAGTAGCTGCTCCACCTGCTGAACCTGTAATCCAAGTTTTGTAACGTCTGTCTTCAGTTTCTGAAGCTCTGTAACGAACGTGTAAGAAAGGACGCTTAGCATTCTTTCCTAATACTTGGTCGTATACAGTTGTAGAACCTGCAGGTACTAATACCCCATTGATAGCTCCACCAACGATATCACCACGCATTGTTGGATCGTTAAGATATTTCCAGTCTGTTTTGTAGAAATCATATCCTCTACGGAATCCTGAGAATCCTAAGTTTAGAGCCATTTCTTCGTCATTGTCAAAAAGACCATATGATGTACCACCTGGGTTACCATATGAGTTTTGAGACGCTAACATATCATCAATGTCAAATCCAAACTCTCTGTTTAAGAAAATTACGTTTTCTTCAATAGAACCTTGCTTATCAAGTCTTTGAATAATTGCATCGAAATCTGCAAGAGTTGTTGGGTTACCACCACTCCATACATTTCCACGCTCTTCAATAACATAGAAAAGTCCTTCTGAACCTTTGTTACCTACACCTGAAGCTACACCTTCTACAATTGCTGCTGCACCTGAACCTGCTTCTGCTGGTACTGCTTCAACCATCGCTGTTTCTAAATAGTCTTCAAAACGAAGTCTAGTTTCATGCTCTGATTTCAAATACCATAAGTATCCTGTAGCACCATTTTCAGTTGTTACTTCAATCCATCCAATCTGAGCCATGTCAGAACCACTTACTGCGTAGTGATCTTTGATGATGATTGGTGAATTTTGGAAAATACTGTCATCAGCTTCTAACTGTCCTTGCATTCCAATAGCTCCTTTTTGAAACTCAGAACCATAGATAAATAAAGAACATTTTACTGCTGCTGCCATTGATTGACCTGCTAACTCATAGTAAGCTACGTCAATTGTTCCGTTTCCAGTATCTACTGCCGTTACAATTGCTTTGTTACTATTAGTTGAAGCAACTGAACTGTCAGACAACATAATTGTTTGACCAACACGAATTGCGATAGAACCTGAACCAGGTACTAATACATCGTTAATAGTTAGAGTTGCCGTAGCCGCTCCTGCTGCTCCTGCTGATACAACATCAGCATATTTAGTGTGTAGTCTTCCTTGCTCAGCCCATTTGATAAGGTCAGAGTTAGAAGGCATTTCAGCGCCTACCATTCTTAAGAATGATGCTACTGTACGATTACCGTAACGTTCGAATTCTTTCTCGTAAGTATCTGGAAGATATTGGTTTAAGAAATCAAAGTTAGTAATGTAGTTTGTCTGTAATAAAACCTGTTCTGAACTTGGTTGTAAGTCAAACCCAGGTACTGCATCTACTGCCATAATAATAATTTTTAAATTTTTAACTTATTTTTTTTTACTTCTAATTTTCAACCCTCTGCCGCTTGCGTCTGAAACTTGTCTAGCTTTAAAACCTGTATCTCCAATTGATTGAGGAGTTTGCCTAATTGACATATTGACGTTTTTACTTTTTTTAGTAACGTCACCAATCGCATCTGCTTTTCCTTGCTCATAAAAATAATTAGCAAATCGCTGAGGATCCATAGCAGCACTTAGCGCTCTATGCCATCCTTTAGCATCATTTATTAAACCATCATCGCCAACATATTTACTGACTAGATTGTTTAAATCACTTTGCTTAGACTTCATCTCATTAACGTCACCATAAGAATATTTTACTTTTTTGTCTCCTACTTCGAACTCAAAACCTTTGAATTCAGGATTAAAAACTTCATTAGTTCGTTTAACAAAAAACTCATTCTTCTTATCATTGACTTCTTTAGCTGATTGAGAATTTTTAATATAACTCTTATAAGCTTCGATTTCCTTAACTTGTTCTTCTGAAATAGAATTCCCACTTGACTCAAGAGGAATTCTGTATTTTTCTTTTAACTCATTAAGATATGTCTTAGCTTTTGAAAGTTCTCTTTTTTTAGCAATGTTCTTTTTCTTTATATCTTTTTCATCATCAATATCTTCGTCATAAGAAAATTTTTCTTCCATTAAATAATGAATATCTTCTTTGTCTAGGTCTGATTCTGTTAAAGAATAGTACTCTGCTAATACTTGATCGTCATCTAAGTCATCGTATTGTTTATTTACTTTTACGAAATCTTCGAATCCACGACCTGTATTCTTTTTATAATCTAAATATTTAGATACTTCTTCAGGTAAATTATCTGATTGTTCTCTTTGTGAAAACAAATCATCTACAGAAGGTATATCTTTATTATATCTATTCTTAATATATGAAAGAACGTCATCCTCACTTAACTCTGAGGATTGAGTTTCTGTGGTTTGTGCATTTTCTGCACTAACCTTATTATTGTCAACTTCTGAGTTTACTTGTTCTGTTGAACTGTCAACTTCTGAGTTTACTTCTTGCTCGTGTTTTTTTAGTAGAGTTTCTTCTACTTCCTGTGTAGATTTTTCTGGCACAGAATCTAGTGATTTTACTTTAATTTCCATTTGATTTAATTTTTACAAAGTTACTATATAATTATAATTGATTTTCAAGCTTATCTTGGCTCAAATTCAGCAAGGTCAAACCCATCTAAACTATCTTCATTGGATTCAAAACTAACTGATGGTAAATTGTTTTTTCTTTGTTCTATAAGTTTTGATTGTTCTGTATTCGCTTGAGATATTCTAGCAGACTTAGCATTCTCTCTTTCATCTTCTCTTTTTTTCAAACCTTCTTGCTCCATTTTTTTCAAATCGATATCCACCCCTTTTAATTTCATTTGAAGTGAAAACTCAAGATTCATAAGCTCAGCTTTTATCGAGGCTTCACCTTGCATCTTTTTAACTGAAAATTCAGCTTTAGCTTGTTCTAGCTGTATAGCTGCTTGATTCTCCATTTGGAATTGCTGCATCTTAGCTTGTGCTGCCATTTGCTGTGACTGCTGATTTATTTGAGCTTGCTGTTGAGCAGCAGCAGCTTTTTCTTTTTGAAGTCTATCTTGCTTAGCTACTCTTTTTAATTTAAGTATTTGATTAGCTAACTTTAAGTTTCTTATTTCACGTATATCAATAGCGTCTTCTAAGTTTATAGAATCTCTCTGCAATGCCATTTGAATGTTTTGTTCAAGCATTTTTCTTTCTTCTTCGTCAGGCTCAATTTCTATAAATATTCCAAAGTCACTTAAATATAATTTACTTATTTCTTCAAGTATTCCAACGTTAAATTTTCCAATTTGATTAACAAATTCTTCTCTAAATTCTGAATACTCTATTACATCAGCAATTCTACTAGATAATGCTGTACAAAGTCTTTGACTCATTTGAAGACCTGCGTCTAAAATATGTCTTGTGGCTGTATTACTACTTAATGCAGCCAGTTTTTGTAATCCCACTAAAGAATATGAATCAGGAGTTGAGCCATCTCTTGCCTCGTTTAATCCTGTTACATCTCTTAGCATTTGCATATAATGATTATATGAACCAACTAAGCTTTGTATTTTACCTTGTCCTGAATTACTATTTAATTGTTGAATTGGTACTTTTGCTTGATTGTAATCTCCATCTTGAGTATAGCTTCTACCAATAACAGAACCTGTTTGAAAAAACATTCGTAATGCATCTTCAGGATTATATGCTTGGCCTGTTCCTAGGTCTACTTCATTTAATCCATCAGCATCTATAAAAACACCATCAGGTACTACTCTAGATATTACTTGTTGTAATTTTAAATGTGTTATTTGAATTAAATCAGCAAACGTAATCATACGTCTTGTTAAAGATTCAAAAACACCTTTATACATTCTAGGTGCGCATGCTATGTATTCAGGATACACTTCTTGAGATGCTGACTGTGGTCTAGCCATGTTTTCAGCCATTTCCCATTTAAGCAAAATATTTGTACCCATCACCATTACACCTTCATACCAAACATCTATAGTTTTAGAAACTTTTTTAAAGTTTCCTTCCTCTTGCATTTCTTGAGTAGGATCAAATGTGTCTTCTTTTTCTATTACTTTTTCTGCTCCTACTGAATTTACTTTTTTCTTGTAAGTGAATGTGTGAGTTGTTTTATAATTAAAAAACAAAACAGTAGCACTATCCTTACTAAACAAACTATTATTATAATACTGAGCTGTATTATTGTAATCATACCAACTTTGACTATACTTAGATATTTCATCCATATCCTGTCTTGTCAAACTAGTATCTATCTTTTTTAATTCAGTTATTGGCAATGTTTTAATTTCACCCCAATAGAAACAATCTTGAAAATGAGGATCTTCTGTATAACTATAAACTACATTCGCAGGGTCTACATATTCAACTGTTATTCCTGCACCTGGTTTAAATGTATTTTTACACATTGAAACACCTAATACAGTTTGATCGTAGTACAACTGTTTTTGTATTTCGTAATATCTATTTTCAGAAAGTAATGTATTTATTGCTTCCTCTTCTGCTATTTCAATTGAAGGTTTATACTTCAACTGCATATGTAATGCTAATTCTTCTGAAGTATTAGGAATATCCTCTTCTGACGTAGCAAACGTGTTTATTCCTAGCTGCTGCTGTACCTGTTTCATAACAGGTTTTGCTAGCATATCTTTTTCTAAATTTACTTGGTATTCACTTCTTTTATCTAAAGACATTCCGTCTTGAGCATAAGCTTTTATTTTGAATACTCTATCAGCCATTCCATTTACAACAATGTCTACAAATTTTGGAATAATAGGTACAGGAGTCCAGTCAAGATTAAGATAACTTAAATCGCCATCTATAGCAAGTTCGTTTTTGTATTTTTGTATTGACTGCTCACCACGAGCATATAGTCTCAATCTATGGAAGTCTGCCCATTGATTGTAGAATCTACTTTGTCCACCATCTTTTCTGAACCATTCATATTGAATAGCTTGTCCTATTTGTAATCCAAACTCAAAGGAATCCTTTTCTTTGTCTGAAACAAATTGACTAGGAAAACCTGTGGGATTTAACGTGATTTTTACATCCTCCATTTATTGTATAATTTGGCTATAACTTCCCTTATTGTCGTATCTTGCAAAGTTAAGTTTTATTTTTGATTTCTTTTTAATGGGCTGATAAAGGTTCTTTTGCGTTGCCATAATAGCTAAGCCAGAACTTATTGACGCATCAAACTTAGTTCTGTTGTTAATGTTAAACCTTGCCCAGTCTTCTAAAGTTCTAATAAAATACATAGAACCTATTAAATCTGACTCTCTAAATGTACCTGACATATCAAAACCCACATGCTTTTCTATATACGACTCTATAGCTGCTGCGTGTGCTTGTTTTATGTCTTCTGAACTGTTTGGTATTCCTCCTAATTCTTTTTCTGTTTTTGATAATTTAGTATAAATTTTATCAGGCCTGTTCATACTAAAACCTCTGTATCCTCTATTTTTAAAATGATATAATAAACGAGGTTTATTATTTTCTATTAAAATTGGCATTCCATAAAACACGCAAGCCATAAGAACATCTTCAAAAAATATTTCTGCAGTTTGAGGTCTAGCAATGTATTCTAAAAAAAACTCACTAGTTGGGCCTTCATCCATATGAAACTTAGTCATTCCATGCAGCGCTCCATTAGAGCCTCCTCCTCCTACTGTGCCTGATATATCATAGCTATCACAACCAAACGCACCCATATGGTCATTGCTTGGATATTTAACTCCGTTTTTATAATAATATTTGTTTTGTAATTGTTTATTTGGAGTCCAAGAAACATAAAACCTACCTCTATCATTTGGTGAAAAAATAACCTCTGTATCTTGAACGCCATTTTTCCAACTAAAAGAACCTCTTGTAACAAACCTATCTTTTATCAAAGAATCGTTGTAATCTATCTGCTGATAAATTTTTTGCAAATTAAATAATGATTGCTTGCTTTCATCTCTAAATGCATGAGACTCTGTTCTAGGAAATTGCCTATAGTATTCATTTAATCCATCAGGATCCGACTTTAACCCTTCTACTTCATTATTCCAATGATTGATAACACCCTCATCTATTACGTCTCCAAATGGCCCTTCTAAATCTTCTTTCGGCTCATCAAACACAGGATACCCATAAACATCTATAAATCCTTCATAATTCCATTCCATAGGGATGAAAAGTGAATATAGTCCACTTTTAGTTTGACCATTCTTGTTTCGTTTTCCCACATCGGAATCTGTATATAATTTTTTAAAGTTACCTCCACCTTTTTCTAATGAATTAGATGTACTTCCCATCATACATTTTCCGATAATTCTAGAACCCAACCTTAAACAAGTTTTTGTAACCCTCCAATTATTTAGTATGTTGTCAGGTCTTTCCCATTTCCCACTTTCATCGTGAGCAAGTATTTTTAATTTTTCTCCATCGTACGAGTTGTCCCCTGTGTTTTTCCAGTCAATCGTGGTGTCAAGACCTTCGAGTTCCTCAACGGCTTGATTTGCATCAAGTTTCTTTCTGGTGAGTTTTGAGGCAGGGACTCTATAGGCAAGCTCCGTCTTCGGCCTGTCCATACCGTCCTGGATGGGTTTGAAGAAGAAGGGATAGTTGAGCGATATCGGTACGACCTTGTCGGTAAACATCTTCTTAGCATCTGACCCAGTTTTTGACAATATTCCGTAACGTGAGTCACGTGAGGTGGTAGCTGAATGCACGAGTTCTGATGAGGACATAAATGAAAAGCCTGATCGTCTGTTCTTAAGATAACACATCCCATATGACCTTGCATCTGCCTTACAAGCTTCCCAGAATATATAGAATAATCTATTTGATTCTCTAAAGTTTGGCTGCCCAACATCAATCTTGGTCCAGCACAAGTACATGTAATGAGAGCCAGTAATATAAGTAGGAACGTTTTTGTTATTAAACCAAAAACCTTTTTCACGCCTTTCAAATTCTTTGTCAATATAGTCATACCATTTTTCTTTAAAAGTATCAGGGTATTTATCCCAATCAAATACATTCTTTATTTTACTTAATTCTTTAGGATATTCTAATTTATCCCAATAATTATTTTTAAAACTATGAACATCTTTTACTTTTGGTAAGGCTATTCGTAATTTTTGTATTTCATATACATCACCAATTGTGCCGTCTTTTGAAATAATAACAATGTCATATTCTTTATTATATCCATACTTCCATGATTTCTTTTTATTGTAAGAATTCAACACCTTTTCAGGCACAACATTTTCAAGTATTTTATATAAAGTTTGTGTATACATTATTTTGACCTACCTTCTGCAAAGCCTTTAAACAGCGCTGCTTTTGTTTCTAAGTTATCTGTATTAATCATGCTATTTTCTTCTTCAATCTTAGATAAAATTTCAAAAGCGTCAAATATAGCTAGCTTCTTAGAAGCTGCTGCATTCTTTAATCTATCTGCTGCAATATCAGGAGCTAGTCCATCTAAGTCTTTTTTTAATATACCTTCATTAGCAACTTTTATAAGCTCTTTTACAGCTTTCTTTCCTGCCTTAATTATTTCTAATTTTAATTCTATATTATTCATAAAACCATTGTTATGTTATCAGTAAACATTCTGTACAATTTTTCACCATCTAAATTATACTCATATTCGCTATCAGGTTGAAAATAAACTTTATCACCTTTATTAACGCCTTTACTAATTAAGTTTTCATTAGTATACTTAACTAAGCCCATTAATGGTTCTTCGTCTTGATGTGTTTTAAGATAATTGGTTTTTTTAGGTAAAGGTTTTACCATGCAGTATTTTGAGTGGCATGACCAAATGTCTTTACTTTTAAACATAAAAAATTGATCGTAATCAATAAAAAATAAATTATCTTTAAAAAAACTTTTTCCACTTCTCTCTTTTCCTTTCATATCATTATAATATTTAAAAACATTATGATGAACTAAAAGCGTATCCCCTATTTTAATTGGGCCTGAATAGTTTATTGGTGTTTCAACAACTATTGCGTATCTATTTGATGCGGTATGATCTTCTTTTGATGTACTTGTTATAAAATTAACATTTCCAATCTTTTTAGTATTATCATACCTTTTGTCATTGCTTGGTTTTACAATGAAATAAAAAGGTGATTTCATTCAAAATTTATATTATATTCGATTGATATTGGCATATTTGAATTAAACTCTTTCCAGAGAAATATTTCTCCTTGTTTGTTTTCAATCCATATTTTTATTGAATCATTTTCAGATACATATTTTATTAAATGTATAATATAATTTGCATTTAAGATTTCTTGATTTACAATATAGTGCATTGCACTCGATTTATAGTCTGCTCCGACTGATATTTTTCTTATATCCATTTTATTTTATTTAAGGTGGTGAACAGTATCCTAAATCTTGCACAATAAAATTGCCTGTCTTAGGATTATAAATAACCTCTATCCATTGGTCAAAACAATAAGTAGTATAATAGAATCCTGTACTTACTTTGCAACCTTCACCTCCATTATTATTACAAATTAAATCTCCAATTTTAATACAGTTACTACTACTTCCAAAGTAATATAATGTTTGAGTAGGTTTTGTTCCACAAGATTTAGAATTATAGCTTCTTTCAGGCCCATAAGCATCAAAAGCTCTCCATACTATTTGATTTCCGTAATTTCTAAAATTTAGTAAATTATCTTTACTGCCTGCATACGCAGGATCAAATTGAGCTGAATCCGCAAATTTAAAAAGGTCTGAAAGATTGTTGTAGTCTCCCACAGCAGCCTGTACATCAGACATAGTAAATGTGGTTGTATTAGGTACAGCCATTACTTTTCAAGTTTTGCTAAACGAGATTCTAGCTCTGAAATTTTAGCTATTAATAAATCTACGTATTTAACTGATTTAAAACCGTCTTCATCTTGACTAACAAACTCAGGATGAGATTTTTCTAAATCTTGAGCTATAACACCTGTTCTATAATCTCCTTTTTCTTCTTTCATTTCAAAAGACTTCCAATCAACATCTATTTTTGTTGGTTCTAAATCTTTTATTTTTGTTTTTAAACGCTCATCAGAAGACAATATAAAGTTAGTAGCTCTAACTGTAGAGGTAAATCTACCTGTACCTGTTACATCAAAAGTGTAAGAAGCAGAGCCTGAACCAATTTTTACCCTATTATTACTTTGAAGGTTTAAAGTTGTATTTCCTGAATTATAAAAAGTAATGTCAGATGAATCGCCAGCAATGTATGCTTCACCACCAAGTCCATTAATATCTCCTATTTCAAATTCACCAACAGAAGGATCTATATAAAATCCACGATCTCCACTATCATGCACTTCAAAATCTCCATCTACGTTTAGCTTAGTATTAGGTGTCAAAGTACCCACGCCTACATTTCCATTATAACGAATGGTCATTCGGTCTGTAGGAGAATTACCTGAACTAGTCGATCCAGTTCCAAATCTTAAATTACCTCCACCACCTGACCCTGTACCTGCGGAATTTTGATTTACAGACCTTATATATGAATTTGCATAACCAAAAGTAGCGTCATCTTTGTGAGCAAACTGAACTCTTCCAATCTCTTGACCTGCTGATACAGTTCCATCCATGCACATTAACTGCAACACACCTGGTGCGCTATTTGTCACAGGTTGAACTGGTGTAGCAACAATAAGATTAGGGGTTAATCCAAAATTAGGCGCTGGATACATTGGAGACCCTATAGCTGCAGTTGTACCAATTTTTAATGTAGTAGATACTTCTGCTGATGTTAGTAATTGTATAGCCATTATTTGTTTTATATATTATATAGGCACACTACATTACATAGTGTGCCTATAAAAAAGTTTACCCTACATATGTAAGAAGAACTATGTAACTTCCATCTGCAATTGTACCTGCAAAAGCAATAGTTAAATCACTACCACTTCTAGTTACTTCAGCAAATACTGTATCTCCATTTGAAGACATAACTTCAGCTTTTACATCTAAAGCATCAGTTACTCCACCTCCAAATACACCTGAATTTGAAACATCTACAGCAAATTTAGTTGTTCCACCTCCTGTAGTTCTTGTTACTGCTCCTGAAGCACTAGTTAATGTAAGTCTTTTTCCTAATGCACCTGTAACTACAGAGTTTAATGCATATCTACCATCTAAATCAACAGTTACATTTCCTAAACCTTGTCTTGCTGCAGTTAATATACCATTACCTGTGTTAAAAGATAAAGAAGTTAAATAGTTGTTAGTTCCTGTTGAAGGAGTTACCCAACTACCATCACCACGTAAGAACGTAGTACTTGAACCTCCTGAAGGAACGTGACCTACATCACTACCTCCATCATATGCCATTGACTGAACTTTAACATTACCTGTAGTTGGATTAACCACAATTGGCGTTCCTGAAGAAGTCCCTGGACTTACTTCATCTACACTAGTTACAGTTTGAGTATTTGTATTTACCCATGGTACGTTAACTACTAAGTTGTCTCCTGAGTCAACTTGAACCTTATATGTTCTACTAGCTGTTGAACTAGATGAGTTTGCCGCTACTGATTGAGTTCCAGCTACATTGGCGTTTATAGTGTTACCTGATAAACTTAAACCTGTTCCTGCAGCTCTTTGCGTGTTTGTGTTTGTTGGGGTTACCCATGAACCATCACCTCTTAAGAAAGTAGTACTTCCACCTCCTGAAGGCACAATACCTAATGTTGAACCACCACTATAAATATCAGAAGAAACCCATCCGTTTGATGTTACATTAAAGTGAGCTGAATTAAATCCTGCAATACCTTTTGTTGTTGCTCCATCACTTGAACCTGCTGTTGCAACACCTATGTTGTTTTGAACTACTGTCCAATTAGCTAGTGCGGTTGGAGCATCTGATTCTGCAATAAGTAAATCACCATCTTCAACTGTTTCTCCAAAGAATTGTCCTGCAGTTGTTACTGCATATGTCCAACCTTGTTTAATAGATGAACTTGGATTTGAATCCAAGTCAGGTGAGTTGGTTGCTGCGTTATATCCTCCTTGGAAAATTAAAGCTCCTGAACCTGCTAGTGTAGAATCTACATAGCTTTTAGAAGCTGCTGAACCTGCTGCTGTTGGAGTTACTGGAACACTTAACTGTCCTGTAAAAGAACCTGTACCTGTAACGCTTAAAACACCGCCTGTCATTGTTATATTGTCTCCAACTGTTAAGTCAGAAGCAATTGTAACGTCATTTGGTAATCCAACAAATATTGTCCCTCCTGCTCCTGCAGTTTCAGTAACTTGTATTTCATTAGATGTACCACTAACAGTAATGCTTGTGTCTGTTCCTGAATTAGCATCTAATTCTACTTTAGCGGTATTTGAAGCACCTGCTCCAACTTTCAACTGATAAGTTGTGTTTGTATTTGGGTTAGCAGGTAAAGTAAATGTTGTTACTTCATGAGCTGTAACGTGTCCTGTAGCATTTGTTGTTACGTCTGTATATGCATCGAATGTCCCTCCAAATGATAAAGTAGCAGTATCTGTAGTTTCTGTATCAGACTGACTTGCGTGAGAAATATTTACAGAACCACTTGAACCACCACCTGTTATTGGCGATGTTGTACTTACATTTGTAATATCTCCTTGAGGTGCTAAAGCAATTAAACTTGATACAGCAATTTCTTTTACTGTACTATCTGTTGCATCCTCATATAAAATTCTATCAGCAGCAACTATAGTTGTTCCATCTGGAGCAGAATCTATAATGTTATTTGCACCTGAATAATCTACAGCTAATGATACTGAACCTGAAGTTCCTCCACCTTGAAGACCTGCTCCTGCATTTACTGCAGTAATGTCTCCTTGTGGAATAGATGGGAAAGTTACTAAATTACCTGCACCATTAATATACTGAGAAGTTGTACCGTTCATTGTTATATTAACGGACGGATTAATTGTAGCAGTTCCTCCAATTCCAGCTGTAAATGCATTACCTGCATGTGAAGCTGCAACAGATGTTACTGTACCATCATATTGATCATTTGTTGTAATTGTAATTGTAGAACCTGAACGTGTTACACTAGCTGTACCACCACCTGTAAATAAAATACTATCAGTACTTGATGGATTAGAAGCCACTAAATTAACTGTAGAAGTTCCATTACCTGAACCTGTAGCAGTTAAATCATAGGTTGTGTTTGTATCAGCAGAAGATTGAAGGGCTACCCAACTTCCTCCTTCACCAACTTTCAGCTTATCGTCTGTGGTGTTGTAATATAACTGACCATCAACAGGAGTTCCTGCAGCTGCGTCATTTATTTCGTTTTGAATTTTTGCATTGAACAACTCATTTTTGTTGAAGTCAATGCTGTTTAAAAAATTAATTGCCATGTTGTTTTTTTTAGTTTAAATAAGCTTTACCTGCAAAGGCTGCTGAAAATGTTAATGTTACGTTGTTATTATCTATATATTCGACTTCGCCATGAATGACAAATTCATTGGTATTTACGACTGATACTGATGGAAACCTAGCTAAATTATGCTGTATATTCCATGTTACAGATGAAACTCCTTGTGTAAAAGTAAAAGTTGAATCTGTATTATCCTGCCATGTTGCTTGTAATGTTCCACCATCTTCACGATCTAAGGTTAATGTTTTATTACTAGACCCTGTTACTGTTGCTTTATATATTGAAGCTTCATAAGCAGTTGCCCAATCCTGGGAATCATAACCATCAGCTGTAATAGTTCCTGAAAAATCTACATCAGATGATATTTTTAAATTACCTAAAACATTATCTATATAAGCATCTGTTCCATCATGAAAAATACTAAGCTCATTTCCTGACCCCCACAATGACTTTACATTGTTACCGTGGTAAGTAGGCCCATTCATTATTCCACCTGCAACAGGTAAATAAGGGCCTCCTGTAACATAAGTGCTTGTGTCTAATGAACCATCTCCTTTTAAAAATTGAGAAGCATTACCACCTATGATTACAAACTCATTTGAAATGTACTTTTTAATTACAGCCATTTATTACCAATTCTTTTGTACTATATTCACATATGAAAATGACGTTGGGCCATCTTGCATTATAATATCTATGTAACTATTATTTCCACTTACTCTATATCTTAATGTTCCTACATTAGCCGCACTTGGAGTTACACTAGTATCTCCCATTTTAATACCGCCATTTACATCTAGCTTAGCTTGAGGGTTTAAAACACCCACACCCATAACTGAATTTGTATCTGTCGAAATTACTCCATTAGCATCTTGAATTAAAATAGAAGTGCTGCCTGCCTGATTTCCACCTGCGGATAAAAATAATGCATCATTAGTAGAATAAACATCGTCTTGTGAAGCACTTGATGATAAAGCTATATTTCCTTCTACTTCTAATTTTTCACTAGGCGCACCACCTGCTCCTATTCTTACACCTCCACCTTTTACAAGAACTGTTCTAGTAGAACTTTCATCATAAAGACCTAGTGCCGCTGCATTACCGTCTACATCTCCAATATTTATAACGTTGTTAGCCACTTCTGCTTCAGCAAATGCAATTCCAAATGAAGCATATCTTCCTGAACCATAGTGAGTATCAAAAGAGTATGATGGAGTAACCGTTCCAAGTCCAATTCCTTGACCTCCTTCAAACATTATACTGTTTCCAACAGCTGTATTGCTATTCCATTTAGTAATGTAGTCTTGAGTTCCAGAACCTGTAACTGTACCTCCACCTCCACCACCTGTGGATACTTCGATTACGTTACCATTTACATCAACACCTAAGTTATATGTAGCAGTTCCTGTTATTGTTCCACCTCCATATGATGGTAATTGTAATTCACCATTTTTATTTAAAACTAAGGCATTACTTTTAGTATTAATATCTTGTCCATTACCGATAGTAAATAAATCATCAGTACCAACCCAAGTACTTACACTTGGACTAATTGGCGCTAAATTAAATGAACCTAATACTGTTTCTCTGAAAGAAGTTCCTTCTAATCCACTTCCAATTACTACACCAGCTTCTCCTTTAACTAGTATGTTGTTTCCTATACCAACACCACTATTTAAATCAACTATTATATCACTTCCAATTGCTACAGTCTTATTAGCATCTGCTTTTGCGTTTGCACCCATTGCAATAGCTGAATCTCCGTTTGTGTTAGATAAATAACCTGCTGCAAAAGCATAATCTCCTAATGCAGAAGTTCTATATCCCATTGCTGTTCCTGCAGATCCTGTTGCAGTTGATTCAAATCCTGAAGCAAATGAATCACCTCCTGAAGCAACTGTTGAATTGTTTAATGCTACTGAAGCACTACCTGAAGCTGTAGTTTCTAATCCTAAAGCTACTGCTGCTGCAGAAGATGCTGTGTTTGACTTACCAATTGCAGTACCATTGATTCCTGTAGCTTGGTTTTCTTGTCCTATTCCAACACCATAATCTGCTGTAGAGTTGTTCTTGTATCCAAATGCAATACTCCATTTTCCTACAGCATCGTTATCTGTACCTATCGCAACTGCACCTTCTTTTTCAACATTATTTTCATAACCTAAAGCAATTCCATCTGATGCAGGTGCTTTAACTACATTATCACGACCTATTCCTGTACCACTAGTAGATTCAACTGTATTAGATTTACCTACAGCAAAAGAAAATTGTCCATCTGCATTACTTGAAGCTCCTATTGCAACTGCATTATTTGCAGTTGAAGCAATAGAGTTTCCTTCACCTATAGCGACTGAACCAGACCCTAATGCATTGTTTGCTGCACCTATTGCAACTCCACCTCCATTACCTGCTGAGCCTGAAACATTACTCTTACCTATTGCTATTGAGCCATCTTGTTCTGCAGTACTATCTTTACCTAAAGCTATAGAAGATGTTCCTTTTGCAGTAACACCTGTACCTATAGATATTGAAGCTTGTCCTTGAGCAAATGAATTTTCTCCAAATGCAAAAGAAGCTTGTTGTGAAGCAATAGAATCTTTACCTCCTGCAAAAGAATGTAGTCCTATTGATTCAGATGAATCTCCAAAAGCTACAGAATGATCTCCTGTAGATTTCGCTAGTTTACCAACTGCAAATGATGATTCACCTGTTGAAATACTTGTATTTCCAAATGCAGTAGAAAATTTTCCATCTGCTGTTACGCTAGTTCCCATTGCAAAAGAAGCTGTTCCATTTGCAATTGATTCAAAACCTGCGGCAAATGAATAATCACTATTTGCTGTAGTTTGATTTCCAAAAGCTTGTGAAGCTCCTCCTTGAGCATCAGTAGCATAACCTGCACTAAAAGAATAAATTCCAAATGCACTTGATGATTCTCCAAAAGAATTAGCATAATCTCCATCTGAAGAAAATGCGTCATTAAAGATTAAAGAATTAGTTCCTGCTCCTAGTTTTATTGGTGCATCACCAAGCTCTCTTGGTGCTGTCCATATTGCTATATTTCCTGTTGTACCTTGCCCTGTTAATACAGAGGAGTTGTCAATTTTATCCCAAAAAACATTTCCTGCAATATCTTCAGAGATAATTGCCCAATCACCTGGCTCCCAATCTGTAATTGTTCCACCTGCTGCATCTGTTAAAGGGGTTGTTCCTGCTACTGAAACTATCCAGTATTTTCCTGTGTTAGCAGGAATTAATAATAAACCACTTAAAAGAGGAGTGTTTGTTGAAGCATCCCAAGCTGATTGGTATTCTAATCCTGAACCTTGGAAGTTTTGCCAAGTTACTTTTCCGTTTCCATCTGAAACTAAAACTTGTTCTACATTACCTTGAGTGTTTGTAGAATCGTAAACATCTCCAATTAATCTTATTTCTTGATTCATTGTAACTGAATCATTAAAAATTGAATTTCCTGTAACAGTTAATGTTCCAGACAATGATGTGTTACCATTTACAAATAAATTACTTCCTACAGTTACTTTTTGAGCAACTTCTAAATTACCAACTCCTGAACCGTCATCTAAGTAAACGGTTGTACCAAGGACTTCGCTGGCTTTTCCACCCAGCGAAGCCGTATCTTGATAAAATAATGAATTTACTAATTTTACAGATTCCAATCCTGCTGTTGCAGCAGTAAAAATAGGAAGCCTGTATGACACACCATCAAATGCTGCGTCAATAATAAAATTAGCAATACCTTGTATTGTAAATGTTTTTGTTTGAAGACCAATTGGAGTAGAGTTAGCCGCTGTTCCAATTAAATAATCTGCCCCTTCAATCGGTGATTGACCAGGGTACGATAAAGTATTGCTAATTTTTGCCATCTTATTCTTTTTCTTTTTCTTTTATTTCACCTGTTTGCAAGTTAATAGTTGTGTTTTCTCCGTATTTCTTTACAAGCTTAACTTCTAAATCTGAGAATTTTTTTCTAACTTCTTGTACTTGCTCTATTATTAGGTGCTTTTGTAATTCTAAATCACCTAATTGAGTTTTTAAGTTTACAAAATCTGAATTCAAAGTTTGTAATTCTACTAGTTCTGTCTTTTTTAAATTTTTCATTTTATTAAATTATGGTTATTATGCAAAGGTATGAATTATTCTTTAGTTTTCTTTGAAGCTTTCTCCCAACTTCTTCCAACAAAATAAGCTCCATATACTGTTACAAGCAATGTTTGAAAAATAGGAATGTATTCTTTTGATATTGTAAAGCTTCCAATGTTACCATCTGTAAAACATAATGCAGTAAATATTACTGTCAAATATATTAGTACCATTGGACGAATATTTTTGGATAAGACTGAATCTGATGCCATGTCAAATTTCCAACGCTCGGTAACTTGTTCTTGAGCTTCTTTATCAGCTTGTTCTAAAATTTGTGTAATTTTTTGTTTTGCTTCTAACCTTTCTTCATCAGTAGTTATAAGCTCATCTAATACTTCGCCAACATCTTTTATTACATTTCCGCTGAGCCATTGCCATAGTTTTTTCATAAATACTTATATTCTTTTGTTGCGTCAAAACTTGGACATGCTTTTGCAGCAAAATCTCGATGAGAATGTATTACTGCATTTGGAAAAAGTTTTCTAAGAAATATCAGCAAAATTAAAATGCTTTCTTTTTGTTGGTCAGTTCTATTGTCAACTGCCTCGTATTTACCGTCTTCCCCTCTTTCTTCTTCAACTCCACCTGCGTAACAAATACCTATACTAGATTTATTGTGACCTTTTGTGTGTGCGCCTTGTTTTTCTAAGGATCTGCCAATTTCAATTTGACCACCTCTTTTTATAAAAAAATGGTAGCCAATACCTGACCACCCTCTTTTTTTATGCCACTTGTCAACCTCTTTCACATCTATATCATGTGAAGGTTTGGTTGCGGAGCAATGAACGATAATTTTATCTATTTTTCTTTTCATTATAATTAATCCATATTCTTTGAGCCGTATAAACTATAGAAGCTGCTAATAGAATTAATTTTAATAACATCTCTACGTGTGTAAAAGACACAGCTAAACTCACCAAATTTAAAGCATATATTTTTATATCTTGCATCGTCATTATTCTCTTATAAGTATGTAATTCACTTCTAAGTCTAATAATGCACTATTATCTTGCGTATATTCTACCATAGCGCTACTATTTCTCCTGCTGTAGTTCCTGTGTCAAATACTTGCAAAACATTTACAGGGAAAAATTGACCTGCGTAACACCCAACAAATATAACATCATCTCCACCAACGGTCTTCACTCGAACATTCCCTGGAAGTCCAATATATAAAGCACATCCATTATTTGTACCTCCTGTAACACTTGGAATTTGATCCGTATCACTTGGAACTACTAATGCTGCTCTACCTGCTTGTAATTTTTGATAAGCCATAGTTTATTTATTATAAGGGAACATTCTGTTTAAATTATCACGTCTTTGACCACACCCACAAGGCTTCCCTGTTACCTTACTGACTGTATCTACAACCTTTTTAATTCCAGTTGCTTTGGTTAATTTCTCAACGCTATCTCCTAATCCTCTTGATTTCATTTCTTACAATTACATAATTTGTTTGGACACTTGTCAATTACTTTAAAAGTTAAAGACATTATAGCGTAATTCCAAGCACATTGAAATTTACACCATACTCTTTGCATCCAAAGACCTAATTTTACAAAAGCTTTTCCCATTTATTTTTTTATTAAACCTGTTAAGTGTTTTTTAACTCCTTTAACATGTCCTGGGTGATCATGTCTGTAAGACATTCCTTTGTCAGCTCCATAAGAATGCCCATAATCTTTTTTAGACATTGCTTTTGACTCGTCTCTACGAGATTTCATAGATTGAGATTTTTTTCCGTTTCTCGCTCCGATTGATTCATCTAGACGAGAGTTGTATCCTTGTGCCATAATAAATTGTTTTTGTATTTTACAAATATACTAATATTTTAATACTTATTTTCTAGACTTAGCCCCCACACACTTCCATCTCTTTCTAGACAAATTGTTTGGAGTATTAGGATTGTTTCTTTTTTTTGCTGACAATCGTTTTTTTATACCTAAACTTCTCGCACAATAACTATCTCCTTTGCTTGTTCCAGGTCTTACTCTTGGGCCTCCACCTTTTGCTTTTCCTGCCTGTCCGTAGCTAACTTTTTTACCTGTTGAGGTAATTTTAACTTTTGCTTTTCCTGCTCTTGGTTTTGCCATTACTTTGTATATTTCTTAGTCACTTTCGCTGCCTTAGTATTGGAAACAACTGTTTTTCCTTTTTTACCTGCTGCTTTTTTCTTTCTTGCTGTTTTGGCTCTTGCTGCTTTACTCATGCTTTTTGCTTTTGCTAATGGTAAACATCTATCTGGATTTTTTTTGTTTTTGCTAGTGCCGCACTCTCCTTTTATTGAACCATCAGTTCCAATGCGTACCCACTTTTCTGCTCTCCATTTAGCTAACTCACCCATCTATATAAATTTATGAACCACAGCCTACGCACTCTACATAAGAATCTGTTGGCTTAATCCCTTTTAACTTCATCTCATACTTATGAATTACATCAGCAAACATCATTTGCTCTTCAAAATCATCAGATAATTCTTTCATCATTTTTACCGATTCAATATATTGAAGCGTATACTTTATAGTATCTTTATCCATTACTTTCCGTATTTAGGGTCTTTACAATATTTACTTGCCGCCATATTTGCATATGCAGACGGATATGTATCAAACTTTTTTTTAGCCCATGCTATTCCTGCAGGACAAATTTTATTTCCTTTTGTTTTACCTTTTTTTGCCATAATTAAAATGATGTTGTTTCAAGAACTAAAGTTACTTCTATTTCTGAATTTGAAGTAGGGATAGTTGATCCTGATGTCTGTACTCCTGATACATTAATAATTGTTCCTGCAGCTAAAGATACTGGAGGGCTAATTGCATTTTGACTTTTAAATGGATAAGTTCCATTGTCAGAATCTGTTAAATCAATTCCGTTTATGTTTTGAGGCGTTGTGTAATTTGCAGTATCTGTAGTAGCTCCACTAGGCTCTGTCATCGCTCTTAATTGAATTTTATAAACTCCACCAACTGGAATACCTACTACAGGATCATCTGATATCCATTTATAACTTATAGCAATTAACTTTGCATCTACAGGAATAACTAATACTGAAGAATGATCTGCTGCAGGAACTGAACTAATTCCAAACTCTAACGTATCACCAAAAATACCAGGGTCTCCACCAAAAACGTTTTGAAATGTTCCTGTAACCATGTACACAGAACCTCTTTTAGTATCTATTTTAACTGCACCAACATTGGGAACTGCAGATAAATTAGTTAGAACAACATTATCTCCTGCAACAAGTGTTACCTTGTCTATACCTCCGCCTGCGTTGTCTTCTAGTCTAAATTCATAGTTAAGAGGATTTGCAGCCGATTGGCCTGATAGTAAGTCGTATCTTAATCCTACTTTTTCAGATGCTATTTGAACATTTTCTGTCCCTGTGTATCCTACTAAAAAGTCTACATCTGCTTGATCTGTCTTTAATTCAAATTGTGAAAATTTCTTATTTGCCATTTTTATTTATTTTAAGGAGTTACGCATAGTTCTGGAATCATTCTGCTATCTCCAATTACTGTTTCTTGCTCACAAAAATCATCTAATTCTGTTATAATAAAACAGATTTCAGGTATATCTTCGTTTCTTTTATCTTGAAAAGGTATTCCGTTTCCTATAGCTGCTCCTAATCCCATTATTTTTCTTTTAACGGTTTTAATGCTTTAGGAGTTGGGTTTAAAGCCTCTCGTTTAGCTCTTTTATGCGCAAGCATTTCAAAGTTTTGATTATTGAAATTACTTTCAGCTCTTTCTTTAGCCATATGAGTTTTTAGTCGCTTATTAGCTTCTTCACATTGCTTTCTTTTTTTTGGATCTTTTACTGACTCACATCCCATAGTTTTATTTTTTTTATTTACCTCCTGTATTACCTTTATTCTTTCTTCCTTTTCCTTTTTTACCTCTAGCTCGTTTGTCTCCAGGAGTGTTAGACTTACTACCTCTATTTTTAGAGGCCTTTTCTAGTACAACTTTACCGTTTTTATGTGAGACATCTAGTCCATCATAATTTCCATATGTACCAAATTGACGATTTTTTTTATTATCCTCAACTCTTTGCTTAATAGACTTACGTTTTTTATTATACTTAGCTTGGTAGGCTCTATGTTTTTTTCTAGCCTCTGGGTTGTCTCGGTAAAATTTAGCTGTTCTACTTAATGCCATAATAAATAAGTTATCTTTGCAAAGATACAAATTTAATTAAATGAAAATTCGAAGAAAGATTAGCAAGGTATATGCTAGATATCAACCTAAAAGTGATTATCTAAAGTATTGGAAAGTCGTAAAACAATGGGCTAAGGTCAAATACGGATTAGGTACTGCTGATATTGAAATGCTTTTGTTTTTATATAGTGAAGAACTATTTACTCAAAAAGACTTTGAGGAATTCAACGAGATAATGTCTTGGGATAAAAACAGATTTCACAATCTATTAAAAGATAAACTAATTGTCGTATGGCGTAAACGTAAAGGACGTGAGTCTACATTATATGAGCTTGGTTTTTCTGGTAAGCGCATATGCGCTTCGATTTATAAAAAATTAAACATGGAAGAAACCGTCTCTGAAGACAGAAGACGGAATCCTATGTTTGATCCTAATGCTGATTATTCTCAAAAAGTTTATCGTAAGATAATTAAGAAAATGAATCAAGACATAAAAAAGAAATTATAATACTACTACAATATCTCTTTCATATATAATTGTAACTACCTCTTCTTCTAACATCATCTTGTGACCTGCGTTTTTATCATAATAAATAACGTCACCCTCAGATACTACAGACACTTCAGTCCCTGGAATCTTTATCAAACCTTTTTTGTACCTTAGCAAGTTACTGTCGTCAGACGTTAGTAAAATACCTGACTCAGTTTTCTGCTGTTCTTTGATTTCTGTAATTACAATGTACTTACCTATTGCTTTCATTTTTCTTTTTTTTAAAATCTCTTTACCTTCTGCTAACCAATGATTCATTTTCTTTTCATTGTTACAATTGCATTGGTACTTAATATTGTTGTAGCTACACTTACTGCGTTTTTCAATGCATTCTTTGTAACTTTTGCAGGATCTATGATTCCCATCTTGTACATGTCGCCAAAAATTTTATTTTTTACGTCATATCCAAAATTATGTGGAGCATCTGCACAACTACAAATCTTATCTCTAATTTCTTTTATGTTTTCTCCTGCATTTGTAAGTATTTGCTCTAATGGTGAAATCAAAGCTCCGTACATAACGTCATTCGAGTCTCCATCTCCTAGTTTTTCTGCACATCTTAAAAGTGCTACCCCTCCTCCTGGAAGAATTCCTTCTTCAATGGCTGATTTTACTGCACATACTGCATCTTCTACACGATCATACTTTTCTTTCTGCTCAATATCAGAATCAGCTCCAACATAAATTACACCTACAGCTCCTGACAACAATGCAATACGTTCGGTAATAAAATCTCTTTCTTTCTTGTCGTTATTGTTTTCTTTCTGAACTTTTAACTCAGAAATCCTAGACTTCGCATCTTGAACTTCGTCATTCATGATTACAGTTCCATCTTTTCCTATAATAACTTTATCAGCATGTCCTAAATCTTCCATTGTCAACATCCCAATGTTGTCGCCCTGCGACTCGCTGAAATATTTTGCACCTATCGCCAAAGCAATATCACTCATCAGTTCATTTGTTTTGTAACCAAACGATGGTGGTATAATATTACAGAGCTTTAAATTATTCTGAACTACATTCGCTGCTAATGTGTTTGTCACATTTTGAGAACAGTTCCCAATCACTAGAAGTTTTTTGTTTTGGTTTATTATTGGCTTTAATATATTTTCAATCTGAAGTATATTGGTAATCTCCATGTCCGTCATCAAAACATATACATCATCTAGTATACATTCATCGTTTCTGTGATTATTGATAAACAGCTTTGAAGAATATCCTCTGTCAATCTTAATTCCTTTAGTTACCTCGTAGTATGTTTTTTCAGTCTTACTGTTTTCGACTGTCAGTATTCCGTCTTTACCTAATTCCTTATAAGCATTAGCAATCATCTTTCCTATGACCGAATCGTTGTTAGCAGAAATACTAGCAACGTGCTGTAATGTTTTGCCTGTAACTTTTTTTGATGAACTGCTTAAAGATTTTATTACCTCATCTGAATGAGACTTGATGTCTCTAATTAATTGTGTGGTATTTATCTCAGGGTTTCTCTGAATCAAACGCATTCCTTCCTTTACAATAGCCTCAGTTAAAACAATCGCAGTAGTAGTTCCGTCTCCTGCTGAGGTTGCTGTTCGGTCTGCAGCTTCTTTCATCATTGTAATTGCTAGATTCTCTACTGAGTCTTCTAAGTCAATTGATTTAGCTACAGTCACACCGTCTTTTGTAATTGTAATTCCTCCTCTGTGGTTTGGTGATTCTATTAATACTGTTTTGCCGAGTGGCCCTAATGTACTTTTGACAGCTTTTGAAATTTGAGTTATTCCATTAAGCAACTTGTCTCTTCCTTCCTGGTCGAAAGATAATTCTTTTGGATTCATATTGTGTTAAATTAGATTTAATGCAAATATACAAAAATTAAAGGACATGACGAATGTCGATTTTATGTTTCTATATATATATATATAGTTATTATACTATTTATATTTTTTATTATCTATATAATTAGAATAAAAACCGACATAATCGACATAAAAGATAGTTAATAGTTAGAAATCAGTTAGTTACAAAAAAAATAATCGACACCAAATCGACATAGGCCGACATAAAACGACACAAAAAAGGGGCTAACCGAAGTTAAACCCCTTTCTCTGAGAAACACAATATAAATTGTGGGAAGAAATTATTTATATATACTAAAGAAATTCTTTTTAGCTTCTGCTAATTCAATTCCTTCAGCTATCATACTAATATCCTTAGCACGATCTTTAGCTTTTTTAAAGCTAGCTAATTTTTTAATGCCCATTTCGTAATACTGTCCATGACCATCTAGCTCATGTTTGTTACGTGAAGACATATACTCTTTCATTATCGGTTTTTTACTAATCATATCATTGCCATTTAAAATGTAAACTTATTATTCCTAGGTAAATTATTAATTCACCAAACTCATAACTTTCATCTTTATTAAAAAGACTCCAGCCAATTGCAATCCCAACAGGGATCCTGTTTTGTATTTCTATTTCCCATGCTTCCATGTACAAATATACAAAATTAATATCACTTATAAAGAGGCTCTGGGTAATAATATAAAATACAGCGATCACCCCTCATCGGAAAGCGATCTTTTTTTTCGCAGGGGGGGTACTTTTAAAAGCCGTTTTTGTTGTCGCATCTTTTTAGCTTTTTGCCACCACCCACACCACCACACCACCACCACCACCCACGCCCCAAGCACCCACGCCACGCCACGCACCCACACACACACCCAAAACAAAACCTTTGCCCCCTTTTTTTTATTTCACACAATACAAAACAAAGGGTTAACAATGCCTTAAATTTTTAAAATACTTAACTTTTTTTATACTAAACCCACAAAAAAAACCACAACAAAACACAACAAAAAACCCATTTAATAAATTTATTTTAAATTATTTTAAACTTTTATTTTGCAATTTCCAGAATTACTTTGACGACTTAAAACGCTGATAATCAACAATTTAAGTATTCATTTTCAAAGCTCACTTTAAAAGATCAATAAATATTTTTGTTTTATTTTTGTTTTTATTTTGTTTTATATCAAAATAATTATATATATTTGTCACGGCAATAATGCTAAACAATTTAAATTTTTATTATTATGAGTAATTCAGTAAAAACAAATTCAGTAGTAAACACAATCAAAACGGCTAAAAAAGTAGTAACTAGAAAGCCACTAACAAAAGCACAGAAAGAAGCCCAAGCCAAAAAACGTGCTTTAAACCCACAATTTGCGAACGTGCAAAGTGCAAGACGTAAAACCGAAAAGAACGCATATAAAACCGATGCGATGCTTTGCTTGTTAGAGGTAAAAAGAACGGCAAAACTTGACAATGTTAACACCAAATCGCACAAAAATATAGCATATCAAAACGAATGTAAAAAAGCAATTAATTTTTTAACGGCTGAAAAAAACAAAGCAAAATTTATCCCTTTGTTATCTGAAGCCGTGACACTAATTAAAGGAAGTTTTAACGTGTACCGATTTGAACAATTAATCCAAAGAATTGTAAAAATGCAAAGCGAAAAAGGGCTTGATTTTGAAACCTCTTTAAATGCGATTATTTCGGCTAAATTGGTCAACGCATAACATACCACCAACCCCCCCTTAAAAGTCTTTTAGGGCTTTGTAAAACTCATATTTTGGGGGGGTACTAAAGACAAAAAAAGTCTATAAAATTGCACCTCTTTAGCGTATCGCAAAGCGTACGTTTTAAAGGTAGGATTTTAAAAATGTTTTTGTATGGCAAAGCCTACAAGCGTAAAAGTTTTTTCAATCTCGTTCTTTGACATATTGATATAGTATAAAAGGTAGTTGTTAGATAGCTACCGACCGAGTCAGCACCTTCATGACATTGGGCAAATATTCTTTGCCCTACTAAACACAAGACGAAAGCGTAAAACTATATCAAGATTGGAATCAAAACACCACGAAATGCAAAGCATCGCAAGGGGTGGAGTATGCAAAAGCTACTCCATTGTATAACCTCGCAAAATTGTGGCAACTGCCCAAGCAATTGCATTTAGATATCTGATTACCTACCAATTGGTGTGAGGTAGAGTCATAGCAAGGCAAAGCATTACAATCCGTTAAAATGATAGCTATGGGCAAGATACAAAGTTTCGTGTATCAAGTCAAAACCAGTACTGAGTACTAGGGAGAAAAGAAACAGACAAAAAATGTTTGGCGTGTAGTCAGGACTGCTGAGGGTTAACCCTCAGCTGAGGGTTCGAATCCCTCCACGCCATCTAATCAATTAATAATTTACAAATGAGAAAACGTATCAAAACCAACTCGGTTACTGTAGTAATCGAGCAAGTAGCAGAACAAGAAAGAAAAAAAGAACTCCGAAATAAAAAGAACTACGGAGAAGTTGTAACAGACATTATGCAAGAGGCCCAGTGTTCCTGGACAGAGGCAAAGAAAATTTGGAAATTTAAAATAGTCGAACAAGCAATCGCAAGAGAGCTACAAAAAATCTAATCAAATGAAAAAAGTACAAAGAGTAATCATCATTCTATTCACAGTATTTGTATGTGTGAATGCGTGGAGAGCAGGATACCAAAGTTTAATGGATGGAGACAGATCTGTCGCAGCCTTAATGTTTTTAGTGGGGTGCTTAGCATTATACGTGCCACTAACAATAATGGATATAAAAGAAAATAATAATAACAAATAACAATTAATAATTATGGGAACAATCATCAGAGAATTAGCAGAGACTACACAAGTAAGAGACAGACAAGGACAAGTTGTAACAACGTTCAGGGGAACGGTGTTCACACTCATCTTAAGA
>Ga0209165_10000058_pt1 | contig 54344 bp, 46 predicted proteins | sample tdAd001_FD_187122 | JGI IMG/M metagenome (GOLD analysis project Ga0209165, IMG submission 187122) | Marine sediment microbial communities from the Atlantic coast under amendment with organic carbon and nitrate - tdAd00.1 (SPAdes)... | ecosystem: Environmental > Aquatic > Marine > Coastal >... | reverse complement strand
GTGAAGCCGCCAATACAGCGATGACATATGGTTATGATTCCGTGACGCAGATGCAGGAATCGAAATGTAGCCTTTGTCGCATTACGAAAGCTTAGGGGGACTGAAAAATGGCTAGAATGAAATTCTATTGTGATGCGGAACGTTGTATCGAATGTAACGCTTGCGTAACCGCCTGCAAAAACGAGAATGATATCCCGTGGGGAGTCAACCGCCGACGCGTGGTCACGATCAAGGATGGCGAGCAGGGTGAACGCTCACTGTCAGTGGCCTGTATGCACTGTTCCGATGCGCCATGCGCCGCGGTATGTCCGGTTGATTGTTTTTATACCACCGGTGACGGTATCGTGTTACACGACAAGGATATCTGTATCGGCTGCGGTTACTGCTTTTACGCCTGTCCGTTCGGTGCGCCGCAATTTCCCGAAGAAGCGGCTTTCGCTTCGCGCGGCAAGATGGATAAATGTACGTTTTGTGCCGGTGGTCCGGAAGTAGACAACAGCTCCGACGAATTCAAGAAATATGGTCGTAACCGTATTGCCGAGGGCAAACTACCACTATGTGCTGAAATGTGCTCGACCAAGGCATTGCTCGCCGGTGATTCGGACGTGCTTTCAGATATTTATCGTAAGCGGGTTATCAATCGTGGCGCCAGTGCATTTGACTGGGGTGTTTCCTTCGATAAGGCCAAGCTAAGCGGTTAGTACTTAATGATCAGAGGGTAAGAAATCGATACAGGGAAGTATCGAGGTTTCCGCGAGGGGCTGTAAGCGAAAACCCGATCAAGAATAAAGAGACCGAGACGTGAGAATCCAAACACTGCTATTGCTATTGTGCCTGGCGCTTCTGCAGTTCCAGGCCTATGCCGCTGACCGTCCTCCTCCCGCACCGGGCATGGTATCAACGGTGCCGGGCGCTGATTTGTGGCGTGAAGTTCGCCAGCGCGACGGAATGATCATCGATGGTATTAGTCAGGTCAAAGGTGTTGATACGGGTGTCCTGATCAATGCGCAAGGCGATAAATGGGCCCGGTTTCGAATCAATAACCCCGTAAAACACGCTCCAACCGTCATTATCGCGGTTGTTCTCGTGCTTTTGCTGTTCTATGTCATCCGCGGCAAGGTTGGCATCGAAGGGGGATTGTCCGGCCGCATGGTGCTCCGTTTCACCGACTTCGAGCGCATCCTGCACTGGACCCTGGCAATCGTTTTCCTGTTTCTGGCAATCACCGGGTTAGTCCTCCTGGTAGGCAGACCTCTACTGATCCCGCTGTTCGGCAAGTCCGCTTTTTCGATGTTGGCATCCGCCAGCAAGGAAAGTCACAATCTGTTCGGCCCCATCTTCCTCGTATCCCTGTTGATGATGTTGTACAGCTTTGCGCGCCGAAATATCTATGAGAAAGGTGATCTGACCTGGTTGTTGAAAGGCGGTGGGTTTATTGGCAAGGGACATGTATCCGGTGGATTTTTCAATATGGGTGAAAAGTCCTGGTACTGGCTGGTGATTCTGGTTGGTCTTGTCATTTCGATCAGCGGGTTGATCCTGGTATCGCCCAATTTCGGCCAGGGCAGGGTCATCATGGGAATATCTCATGTGGTACATGTTCTCGGCGCAATCATCTTAATGGCTGTATCGATCGGGCATATGTACATGGGGTCAATTGGTACTGAGGGGTCATCGGAAGCGATGAAATCCGGATATGTCGATATTAACTGGGTCGAGGCTCACCATGATCGATGGGCAAAAGAATGTCACCAAAAGGATCAGGTGATTTCTGCCGAGGAATTTGCCAGGCTGCAGGGCACGAGTCTGGACCGGGCTAATGTAGAGGCAACGGAGCAAGCTAAATGATCGGGTATCTGATTGATGGGCCGCTGTGGTATTTCTCGCTCGCGGTATTTAGCATCGGCGTAGTATGGCAACTGGTGGCCATCATTTTTGCCAGTCGTAAAACAGACTTGTCGGTCGCGCGCGGCTCTGCCAGTAGAGGGGCGATACGCAATGTCTTCAGTCGCTTTATCCCGCACCGGGAAATTGCACCACAGATCCGGGTACAGGTCGTGGCCGGGTACATGTTCCATTTGGGTCTTTTTGCGCTGCTGTTTTTTGCGGCGCCTCATGTGATATTTCTCGAGGAAAATTTCTTTGGTTTTGGCTGGACCGCGATGCCTCACTGGGGTTTCATTCTGGCTGCCCAGTTTGCCTTCCTGGGTTTAATCATATTGTGGCTGCGCCGCATGCTGAATTCGGTGAGTCGGCTTATCTCGACTCTCGATGATCATGTTGCGGCAATCCTGACATTTGTGGTCATGCTGACCGGTTGCCTGGCATTGCTCGAAGGGTTTCATGAACTGCGTCTGTTGCATCGATTCACGGTGGAATTATTGCTGATTTACTTTCCGTTCAGCTGCCTGATGCATACCTTTACTTTTATTCCGAGCAGGGCCTTTACCGGCGCCTGGTTTGGACGGCGCGGTATAGACTCCTGATGAAAGAATTTAACAGAGCAGAAAGATGAGCGAACGACTACAAAAAGGTTTAGAGGTCCTGCGCGCCGAAGTTGATAGCAAGGTTCAGTCCTTCTTCTCAAGTTGCGTGCGCTGTGGCGTCTGTGCCGAATCCTGCCTTTTTTATACCGAAACCAAAGACCCTCGTTATACCCCGATTTATAAAACCGAACCGCTACGCAAGCTGTGGAAGAATGAATACAGCTTCTGGGGCAAACTGACGGGTAAGCTGGGCATGACCAAAGCGATGACCGAGGCCGACCTTGCCGACTGGGAAGAACTGGTTTACGACGGCTGTTCGATGTGCGGTCGCTGCAGCATGGTATGCCCGGTTGGGGTCGACATCGCGATGATCATCTTCAAGGTCAAACATGCTCTGGCGGTCGCCGGTTTCTCACCCGAAGGGCTGGTCGAGACTACCCAGCGCGCAATCGATGTTGGCAGTCCGATGGGTGTGACCCTGAAGACCGTGCAGGCGGTGATAAAACACGTGGAGAGAGACACCGGTCTTAGCGTGCCAATGGATGTCGAGGGCGCCGATTACATGGCGCTTTTATCTTCCAACGAGATTGCGCTATACCCTGAGTACCTGGAATCACTGGTGAAGATTTTTGATCATGCCGGGGTTAGCTGGACCCTGTCTTCCGAAGCCTTCGAAGCGACTAATTCCGGTTTACAGATCGGTAACAAGGCGATTGCGGGTCAACTCGTGCAAAGAGTCGTCGATGGTGCCGAGAAGCTGAAGGTTAAAACCGTAATCAGCCCCGAATGTGGACACGCTTATACCGCGCTGCGCTGGGAAGGGCCGAATTTTCTTGGTAAGGCATATTCCTTCAAGGTGGTACATATTCTCGAGCTGCTCGACGAGTTACGCGCGCAGGGACGAATCAAAACCACCGGCATGGAAACTGATCGCCTGACTTTCCACGATCCGTGCTCGATTGTTCGCCGCGGCGGCGTCCTCGCACAGCCACGGAATTTGCTCGAGCCGATCACCGAGAACTTTGTCGAGATGACCGATCACGGCAGCATGAACTGGTGCTGCGGTGGCGGTGGTGGCGTCAGCGGTAACGAACGCGCCGAAGAGTTGAAACACACCGCCTTCAATCGTAAGAAATCCCAGATCGAGGAACTCAAGGTCGATGCCGTGGTCACGGCCTGTTCGAATTGCCGCATGGTGATGGAAGACGGTATCGAGGCAAACGAGATGGATATGCCGTTGCTCGGTTTGACCGAATTGATTGCCGAACACCTGGCTGAAGACAGGGCCGAGTAACAAAATAATCTCAATCCCGTGCATCGAGTAAAGCATGACTGACGATTCAATTAGTGACGACGAGCTCGATGCGGTCTATCGGCGCATGGTTGATTTATTTATCGATAGCGCCAATGAACTGGCTGAAGACAATAGCCCGGAAAATGTCGGCATGGCCCTGCTTTATGCTGCGTCACGTTTCAACGCACACGTTGTTTCACAGCACGCCGAATCGCTTGAAAGTTATGAGCGGGATCTGTCTAAAGCGCAGGATTTTTTTGTAAACCAGTATCAACAGATGCTGGACGAGAACCTGGAAGACTATAAGCAGGTTTACAGCAAGTACGCGCAGTTTCTCAAGAAGCAGTAGCGCTGATTATTTCACTTTGCGGGCAGCTGGCTGCGGCGAAACCGATATTTTGACTCCAGGCTTGCAGGCAGCTGTTGCGGGCTGGTGGTTCCAGATCACCCACGTCTTCGGCGTACTCGTAAAATTTGGCGAAATCCAGTTCGTAGGCACGAATCATATTGATAAATGCCGGGGTCAGGGAATTGTAGGCCGCTACTGAACCAATCCTGGCGTTGTTGAGTTCGCCAGCGAACCAGTGCGTAAAGCCGTTCTTAATCTCGTGTCGGGCGGCAATATCAGCGTGTGCATTGCGTGCTTCGGTAAAGATCCGGGCCTTGCTCTCGCGTTTACCGACATCGTCGGAATCACCTGCGTAGATTTTCGAGAGTCGCTCGCGGGTGCTTCCTATCAGTTTGATCACTTCGTCGCGGTAACGCGACCAGGCCGTTAGCCGCTCGAGCTGGTCGATTTGATTTCTCGACTTCAGCCACAGTTCCGTGCCGACCTGCTGTACGGCGGAAGCGAGTGATTCGTTGAAAGTAGTGTCATTGTCGATGTAAATCTGCTGATGCGTGAGCTCGTGGAATAGTAAGCCGGCAAGGCGAAAGTCCGGCCAGTTAATAAAGCTGCTCAGCACCGGATCGTCAAACCAGCCCAGGGTCGAGTAAGCCGACACCTTGCCGATATACACCTCAAAACCTCTGGATTTTAATTCATCGCTATAGGCAAGCATGCGCGCTTCATCGTAGTAACCGCGATAGCTGGCACAGCCAATGACGGGATAGCACCATTCGTAAAGCCGTGTCGAGAACTCGGGTGCCGCGAAAATATTCTGCACCACCCAGGGCTGATCAAGCTCGACATAGCTGGCATAGCTGTCGTTTGCCGGCAGCTCGAGCCGCTCGATCGAAAAGCGGCGGATTTCCTGTACCAGCTGCAGACGTTGACGCAGTTCGCTATCGAGCTGGTCGTCGGCGAGTAACTCGTCGATATCGGTTCGCTGGTTCATCACCGCCAGGTGCCCATTGGCGTTATGCCAGTAGTAGCCCGTGTCGGCACAACCGACTAGGAAAAGTAGTAAAGGAATCGAAATTATCCAGCGCATACAGTATTCTCTCACACTGCTTTTAATCTGAGAAAAATCATGTTCATTTCCAGTCAATTCGATGGCGGCAATATCGACTGTGTCGATGCGAGCGATCCGGCCCGTGTTTTGCTCACTATCCGTACCGATAACCAGTCAGATTTTTATCAATGGTTTTATTTTCGGGCGGCGAATGTAAAAGACCTGGACTGCAGATACCTGATAACCAATGCTGCTGGCGCAGCGTATACAAAAGGCTGGGAGGACTACCAGGCGGTAGCCAGCTATGACCGGGAATTCTGGTTTCGCGTCGACACCTCCTACGATGGTGAGAACCTTGTCATCGAGCATAACAGCAGTGAAGACCAGGTTTACTTCGCTTATTTCGCACCCTATTCGATGGAACGTCATGCAGACCTGATCGCGTTCGCACAAACCAGCGAGCGCTGCCAGGTGGAAACCATCGGCACTACGCTCGATGGCCAGTCCATGGATTGCCTGCGCTTTGGCGAAATCGATCAGAGCCGTAAAAATATCTGGATGGTGGCGCGCCAGCATCCGGGTGAAACCATGGCGGAATGGTGGATGGAAGCGATGGTCAATCGCCTGGTCGATCATGCCGACCCGGTAGTCAACGCAATTCTCGAACGCGCGGTGATCTACCTGGTGCCTAATATGAACCCGGATGGCAGTCGACGCGGACATTTACGCACTAACGCGGTGGGTTCGAATTTAAACCGCGAGTGGGAAAATCCGACTCCCGAAAAAAGCCCTGAAGTATTGTGCGTGCTCGAAAAAATCCAGCAAACCGGGCTTGATTTCGGGCTCGACGTACATGGTGACGAAGCCTTGCCGTACAATTTCATTGCCGGAACCGAGGGCATTCCCGGCTGGAACCCGGAACTTCAGCAGCAGCTCGATTTGTTCAAATCAACCCTTGCCAGGGTCAACCCCGATTTCCAGTTTGAACATGGCTATCCGGAAAATCGTCCCGGTAGCGCGAACATGAGCTATTGCTCCAGCTCATTGGCGCAACGCTTTGGCGCACTGGTGATGACCCTGGAGATGCCGTTCAAGGATGCCATTGGCACCGTCGACCAGATCCAGGGCTGGAGTCCCGAGCGTTGCGGCCGGCTTGCCCATTCCTGTCTGGATACCCTGCATCTGTGCTGGGACCAGGTGGTGAAGTAGATTTTCGACTGACAGTACACAAGCCACATTGAGGAGGGGTTCGTAATGGCCCAAATAAATATCCAGTTCACGTTGTTCTCAGCATTTTATACACCGTTGATTGCGACCATGGCGGGTGGCTTTCTGAAACAGGAAGGGCTTGATTACGAGTGGTCAGTATCGCCGCCGGGGGTGGCGGCGGTAGACGCAATCACCGACGGCTCGGCCCATGTGGTGCAGTCGGCTCCGAGCCAGGCTTTCAATGCGATTGCCCGTGGTGAGTCCGGGTACCCCCTGCATTTTGCCCAGGTCAACGAGATGGATGGTTTTTTTATCACTGGACGTGAAGCTGATGCCGACTTTTCGTGGAAAAAACTCGAAGGCGCCGAGGTGGTGATGTTTGCTGGCGGCCAACCGAATGCGATGTTTCGTTACGCCTGTCACCAGGCCGGTATCGATTTCAATAAAATTATCGCAATTACGCCCGCTGGTGCGGGTGATATTGACCGGGCCTTCCGCGCTGGCCGGGGGCAGTACGTACAACAACAAGGCCCCTACCCACAACAGCTCGCAGACGATGGCATCGGCAGCATCGTGGCGCAGGTCGGCCCGCTAATCGGCCCCTGTGCATTTTCCAGCCTGGCTGCGTCACGGGAATGGCTCGAGACTGATACGGCGCGGGCGTTCACTCGTGCCTACGCCAATACACGCCGGTACCTGAACGAGGCTCCGGCTAGCGAGATCGCGGCTGTCGAACAATCTTATTTTCCGGATATCAGTGCAACTGCGCTGGAGCAGTGTATTGCCAGTTATCAACAGCTAGGTTGCTGGACCCCACATGTCGAAATCACCAGGCCGGCGTTCGAAGTGACCCTCGATGTGTTTGAACACATCGGTGGTATCCCCGAGCGCTACCCCTACGAACTGGTATGTGCAACACCACCAGTACACAGTGAATGAATCCCGATTGAAGCACAGGACTTACTTATGGCCATAGACAAACAGGCTGTCAGACACGATCTACTTTCCGAGCAGGGGTCCATGCACCTGGATCACGCTGGCGCCGCGCTGATGCCGCGCTGCGTGCTCAAGACCCAGATCGACCATCTTGAACTCGAAGCGGCCGTAGGAGGTTACGAAGCCAAGAGGTTGCGGAATGATCAGATCGAGGCGGTATATGATTCGGTTGCGCGGTTGATAAATTGCCAACGGAAGGAAGTCGCGATCGTAGAAAATGCCACGGTCGGCTGGATGATGGCGTTTTATTCGATTCCGTTCGAGGCGGGTGATCGCATACTGACCGCAGAAGCCGAGTATGCCTCAAACTACCTGGCTTACCTGCAGCTTGCCAGGGACAGGGGTGTTGTCGTCGAAACTATTCCATCGACCGCCACGGGTGAACTCTGCGTCGAATCACTGAAAGCAATGATCGATGATAGTGTCAAACTGATATCGGTCACCCATGTGCCGACCAATGGCGGTCTCGTGAATCCGGTTGAAGCAATCGGCGCGGTAGCAACGGCGAATGATATTTTGTACATCGTGGATGCCTGCCAGTCGGCGGGACAGATGCCGTTGGACGTCAACGCGATTCAATGCGATGTGTTAAGCGCTACCGCGCGTAAGTGGTTGCGCGGCCCCCGGGGGGTTGGGTTTCTTTATGTCAGCAAGCGTATTCTCGAGTCTCTGCATCCGCCGATGATCGACCTGTTTTCGGCCGTCTGGGTCGATGTGGATCGCTATGAATTGCGTAACGACGCGAGAAGGTTTGAAAACTGGGAGAGTAACTATGCCGCGAAGCTGGGACTTGGTAGTGCGATTGATTACGCGCTGGACATCGGTCTCGATAATATCGAAACGGAAGTCACCAGGTTGGCTGAAATTTTGCGTGACAAGCTTGGCGAAGTCCCCGACGTAAGCGTGCATGACATCGGCCAGCACAAGTGCGGTATTGTAACTTTCTCAATGGCAGGGGTCGAAGCGACTGAAATTGAAACCTGGCTGCGAGAAAACAGGATACTGGTCAGTGTCAGCTCTCCAGCCAGTACCCTGATCGATGCCAGCAAGAGGAAACTACCTGCTTTGGTTCGCAGCTCGGTGCATTACTACAACCAGGAGACGGAAATCGATGCCCTGGTAAACTGTGTCAAGGCAATAGCGGAGCAGGACGGTTAAACCTTAATGCGCCGCATTCAGATGTCCTTTACTACCGAGGACAGCATATCGCGGACCTGGCCCGCAACCGAATGAAGTTCGTCGTTGTCGATCGCCTGCATCGAGGCGACGGGATCGACCGCGCTCACCTGAACACCGCCGTCGACTGCGCGCAGAATCACGTTACAGGGTAGCATTGCGCCGATTTTGGGTTCCATGCCGATCGCCTGGTGCGCCATTTGCGGGTTGCAGGCGCCGAGAATGCGATACGCGGTCATGTCTACGTCGAGTTTTTTCTTCATTGTCGCCTTTACATCGATTTCGGTGAGTACCCCGAATCCATGGGAGGCCAGCGCGGCCCGGGTTCTGCTATCGACTTCCTCGAAATCGGTGCTTTCGATCAAACGGTCTATGGTGTAACTCATGTTAATTGTTCCTGTGAGATTTGATACTGAATCGGTAATTCATCAAGTGTTAATGATCACATAAAACCGTCAGTCAGGGTTAGCATGAAATTTTCGAGACCTTGATAATTCTGCATTGACAAGCCAATCGGCATCATAGTCACCACCGCTACTGCCGCATGTAGCAACAAACAGCGTTTTATATTATGACGACGACGGCGAGCAGGTTCCGGGAAGGAGTGACGGGAACAGGCTAATGCCCCGGCCCCCCGATACCTGGTTTTAGGGGGTAAACTTTTTGAGTGTCATGTTTCTAGTGTTGAACTTTCGACATAATGGTGTAGATCGCGCGATCGAAAACCGAAGACGATTCGATACGCTTTACGCGTCCCGCGCGTAACTCGAGTGCAAAGCCACTAATCGTCATGTTCCTGACTTTATGACCCTGACGATTGACAAAAACGAAGTTGCCGGTGACGTTACTTTTCCAGGACAGGCGTGCCACCAGAGACTTTGAATCCGACTCTGTGAATTCTACCCAGCTGCCGATTTCCATCGCCTGGGCCTGTTCCAGGAAGCCGTCTCCTTCTTCGAGCAGATCGAAGAGTTCGTCATCGTCAGAAGACAGTACGATTTCTTCATCGACCTTGATCTTACCCTGCTTGACCCCGGCGGTGAACTGGTTGAGATCCTTGATCACGTCGTTGGTTTCGGTGGCGTCGATAATGGTTATGGAATCGTCATCGACTTCTTTTTGAACAACCTGGATTTCACCGGTTGCATCGGTAGAAATTTCAAAATCGACCGCCTCGGCAGGATCGATACCTTCTGCTTGCGCCAGCGCCCCGTTGCCATTGTCTTCCGGCCAGACGGTCTGGTCGTCGACACGGGTCACTATGTTCTTAGAGGTTTGCTTGACAATCTTGGCATGCTCCTGGGCGAGCATTTGGAAAATACGGTTTTGTACATCGGTACTAATTTTGACCAGTTCCATGCCCTTGGAAAGCGCACGCAAAAGGGCCGGGATCGTTTTTATGATTTTCAAACGTTCGGCTTCGCTGAATTTCGGAACTAGCGTCCACACGAAGGTGGTAGAAATCCGTTTCAGGTTTCTCCAGTGATTGGATGATTTTCCCAACGACAGGTAAGCGTTGAACAATACCGAGGTCCAGGTGGTTTCTAGAAAGTCGATTACCTCAAAACTCAATTCGCGATTGTTGGTCAGTTTCTGGATCAGCGCGGCAGCGGCTTCCTGAGCTTGCTGAATCTGCTGGTCTTTCTCCTGTTCCTGCTGTTGCAGTGATTGTTCCGCTTTTTTGATTTCTTTACCTTCCCCGGTGAGAAAGTTTTCGAAACTGATGAAAGCTTCTTCGAACACGCCGATATCCTGGTCGAACTCGTTGATCAGAAAGTTGACTACTTCTTCGATTTTTTCGATTAATGGCTGCTCGTTACTATGATTGTCGCTCCAGCCGAGCGAGGCACGGGAAATGCTGTCGAGTAATTTTCGCGCCGGGTGTTTCTTTTGATTGAAAAACTCTTTATCGATAATGGCGACTTTGAGCATCGGTATCTGCAGGCGCCCGATCAAGACTTTTATCGGTGCAGGCAGGGCCTCGTCGTCGAAAAAGAAATCAAACAACATCGAAACTACGTCGATAGTCTGGCTGTCGGCGGCGTTAACCTGAGCCTGGTTTTGCTGCATGAAGCTAGTCAGCTGCTGATGGGATTCAGCCCTGAAAGCTTGCGGGTCGATCGTGGTTAACGGTTGGGTCGGAATACTCGCGCTTTGCAAGTTTGTCAGCGCCGAAACAAAACTACCAGCTTGCGCAGCGCCGGCAACTCCACCACCTGCGACACCACCACCGGCAGCACCGCCACCTGCGACACCACCACCTGCAGCACCGCCACCTGCGACACCACCACCGGCAGCTCCGCCTGGCGCACCAGCTTGACCTGCTACACCGGCGCCCGCAGCACTTCCGACTCCCGGTGTTGCCGCCGCCGCTTGTTGCAGGGCTGCGAACAGGTTACCGTCACCGGCAGCACCAGCAATCATGCCTGCACTGGCGGCCGCGCCAAGCGCCATGGCTAACGGAGAGTTTGCGGCTGTATCCTCGGGGTTATTCTTGATACGGTTTGCCATGTAGCGCGTGGTTTTTTTCATGCGCTCCTGATCAGCCTTGAATCCGGGCAATACGCCTTTTTTGATGAAAAGCTCGTTCAATTCCTTGTAAAAATGTCCCAGGTTATTCATTACGAACTTTTCGAACAACTTGTAGAAAATCAGTTTGACCTGGATATCGGTTTCAAGCAGGTCTGCTGCTTTATGAAAACACTCGCAAATGGCCTTGGGGTCGAGCGGGTTTTTATCCTCGTCGATTTCCTTGCGGCGCAATACCAGCTTGAGCCGCTCGGTAACCGCGAACAGGTCGTCTTCGAAATGCGGCCGTGCCCTTGAAATCATGTTTTCAATTGCGATGTTGTCTTCCAGGTCGTCGAGTTCGACCAGGGTCAGTTCTTCCTCATCATCTGCGGCCTGGGCGACGGGTTTGCCGGTGATAAAGCTTTTGAAGCATTGCTGCATTTCGTAATCGAAGTGTTTTTTCAAGCCATCGCGTTTCAGCCGGATTTCGCGCATCGCTTCGAAATACATGTTGCGTTCTCGGTCGTTATCGACCTTGTCCGAGAGTTCGAACATCGCATCGTCGACGCTCTCCATCAACACACGGATCAAATCATTGAGTCCATCGAGGGCAAAGCGTTTGACCGAGTTGTAGATGGGGTTTTTACCGCCAGAAGGGTTAACTACTTCGAGTTTGGGTGCCAGCATTTGCTACCTGTCTTCCTCGCCGATCTGCCCTGAATCTTGTTAACACATCTGTCCAGGAGCCAAAAAACGACGCTAATAATTATAAAAATGGTAGTGTGACGGGATTCACACATTATTTAGCTATGGACTAAGCATAGTTGTTAATCGGGGTCGCATACGACCGCCTGTAGCCAAAACAGGACCGTCTGTCGGTAACGTCAAAATTTTAACAGACTCTGCGGAGTGGTTATCGCTGCTTTACTGTAGGGACGTAATCGGGAGAATGGTGGGGATTAAATTTAACGATCTATTGATGAAGCGTTTTTGCCTCTTTTTCACCGTGCTGATACTGGTTTCGGCACCGTTGTTTGCGACTGATAAACCACAGCGAATAGTTTCTATCGGCTTGTGTACCGACCAGTTGTTGCTACTGCTTGCCGAGCGTGAACAAATCGCCTCGCTGTCGGTGTGGGCACAGGATCAGAGTATGTCCTACATGATTGATGCGGTGGGCGATTTGCCACTCAATAATTCGTCGGTCGAGGAGGTTATCCAGTACCAGCCTGACCTGGTGGTAGCGAGCAAGTACGCCGCCTGGGATAGCGCGAAATTTCTGCGCCAGTTAGGTTACGAAGTTAAACAGATCCCACTCGCGAGATCGATTGCTGATATATACAGCCTGCTTCGGCAGTTTGGCGAATGGACCGGCAACCAGCAACGCGCAGAGAGCGTGATTGAGCAGATGCAGTCGGAGCTTGCTGAGATTCAGCAACGCTATGCCGGCCGACCACAAAAAACCGTGATGGTTTACTCGCCGAACGGCTTTACCATCGGTGACAATACCCTCGAAAACGACCTGTTCAACCATGCCGGTTATATCAACCTGGCCGCGGCAATGGGCATCGAGGGTTTTCAACCGATTGCGCTGGAAACCCTGATCGCCGCAAATCCTGACGTGTTACAGATCGATCAAAACCTGTCGCGCCCGGATTCACTCGCCACGGCATACGTCGCTCACCCGGTACTCGCAAAAATGATCGAGCACCGGGAGTATCTCGATATTCCGACCCGGTTACGCATATGTGCAGGACCGATGATCACCGAGGCGATAGAGGGCATGGCGCGGCGCCGATGAATATAAGGGCACTCCAACCCCGGGTTCTGTATGCAATCCTGTTGCCAGTTTTACTGTTGGTGCTGTTGCTTGCGCTCAATGTTGGTCCAGTCGATATCGATCTCGGCAAAGGCATGCTGGACTGGTTCAACGAGCTGACAACGATGGAATCGTTGATACTGTTTGAAATTCGACTGCCACGCTCGCTACTGGCGATGGTTATTGGTGCCACGCTGGGTCTGGCGGGTGCTGCGCTCCAGGGACTATTGCGTAACCCATTGGCCGAGCCGGGTATCATCGGCGTATCCAATGGTGCCGCGCTCGGTGCGGTAATCGTGTTTTACTATGGCATGGCCGGTTTCGCCTGGTTCCTGCTACCACTGGCTGGCCTGCTCGGTGCTCTCATCGCGGTCTCGATTATTCTCCTGCTGGTGGGTCAGAGTCGCTCGATTGTTACGCTGATTCTGGCGGGTATTGCGATCAACGCAGTCGGCGGTGCGCTGATAGCACTGGCGCTCAATTTTGCCGAAAGCCCTTACGCGATGCAGGAAATTCTGTTCTGGTTGCTCGGGTCGGTTTCCAATCGCAGTGTTAACGAGCTTTTTATCGCGCTGCCGTTCATGCTGGTGGGCTGGGGTATGATACTTTACTGCGGTCGTTTTCTGAATGCGCTGACCCTGGGTGAAGAGACCGCGAAATCGATGGGTTTTGATGTAGTCCGACTACGCCTGGTGCTAGTGCTCGGAGTGACCGCAAGCGTCGGTGCCGCGGTATCAGTGGCGGGCAATATCGGTTTCGTTGGCCTGGTGGTGCCGCATTTAGTTCGTCCGTTTGTGGCTTACGAACCCCGGCGCTTGCTGCTGGCGAGCGGCGTGACCGGTGCTATCCTGTTGCTGGTTGCCGATATTGCGGTGCAAGTGCTGTCGAGCAATGGTGAAATGAAACTCGGGGTGATTACGTCGCTGGTGGGCGCTCCATTCTTTCTGTTCCTGATTTTGAAGTCGAGGAATGTATTGCAATGAGCCTGCTCAGCGGTCACGGCATCGATTACCATATCGAGACGATCAGAATACTCGAAGGGATCGATATCCAGGTTGAAAGCGGTGAACTGGTAGGACTGATTGGGCCCAACGGCGCCGGCAAGAGTAGTTTGTTGCGCCTGTTGACCGGAGTCGAAGCCTGCACCTGGGGAGAAGTTCGCTTCGATGGGCAGCCGATGACGCAGATGCCTGCTATGCAACGGGCGCAACGCATGGGATACCTGGTTCAGGGCGCCATGGCTTACTGGCCGTTCAGTGTCGAGAAGGTGGTCGAGCTGGGCCGCATTCCCTATCAGAAATGGTGGCAACAGGCCTCCAGTGAAGACCAGGTCAAGGTAGAAGCGGCGATGACAAAGACCGAGACGCTGGCGTTTCGCAATCGGATCGTTACCACCTTGTCCGGCGGTGAGCAAACCCTGGTAATGCTGGCACGCATTTTTGCTACCGAACCCGATTTGATCTTTGCCGATGAACCGGTGGCTGCGCTCGACCCTTATCACCAGTTACACGTGATGGAAATTCTGCGCAACCATGCAACTGAGAATCGTGCCGCGATCGTGGTCTTGCATGATTTGAGCCTGGCGGCTCGATTCTGCGACCGGCTTTACCTGCTGAACCATGGCAAGCTGGATTGCAGTGGCAGCGTTAACGAAGTTTTAACCCGGGAAAATATTGCCCGCGTCTATGGTGTCGATAGCCATATCGAGTGCAACCAAAAAGGCGTCAGCGTGACCTCGCTTGCCCGCATCAGCGAGCATCACCCTTAAGCTGCAGATCAAGCGGTCAGACAGGATTTGATTCGCTCGAGATCTAGTGTGCGCTCCAGTTCGTCGGCGAGCTGGTTGATTGCGTCTTCGCGCAGCTGAAGATAATCCATCTCCTCTATCTGCTGTAAGCCCGCCCAGCGTAAAACAGCGTTGCGACTTGCGACTTCGTCGAACAGACCGTGCAGGTAGGTACCGATAATTTGGCCGTCAGGTGAAATCGCGCCGTCCGCACGATTGTCGATGCTGGCGAAAGGATTACTTAACGCCGGACCGCTAGATGTTCCTGCATGGATTTCGTATCCGCTAACCCTTGCGTCCTCCAGGTTTAAAGTACCGCTGACTCGTTTCAACTGTTTGTGTGCATCGAGCGTGGTTTCGAAATCGAGAAAACCGAAACCCTGACTACTGCCGGCGGCACTTTCAATTCCCTGCGGATCGTGAATCGCCTGTCCCAGCATTTGCAGTCCTGCGCAAATTCCGAGTAACTTGCCGCCGTAGCGACAATGTTTCTGGATCGCCGTGTACCAACCCTGGTCTTTTAAAAACTGCAGGTCGGAGCGCACCGATTTCGATCCCGGCAAGATGATTAAATCCGCTGCCGGGAGTGAATTTCCGGGACCGACAAATTCAAAGTCGATATTGGGTAACAAGCGCAGCACATCGAAGTCGGTGTGGTTGCTGATACGCGATAGCACCGGCACCACGACCTTGATGGTTTCGGCCTGCTTATCAACCACGTCGGCGTTACGGTCGATCGCATCTTCGGCTTCCAGGTGCAGTCCTTGCAGGTAATTGACCACCCCGAGTACCGGTTTGCCGGTTTTCTCTTGCAGCCAGTCGAGGCCATCTTGCAATAACGAAATATCGCCGCGGAAGCGGTTGATGATAAAACCGATGATTCGATCCTGCTCCGACTGTGACAACAGGTCGAGGGTACCGACCAACTGCGCAAATACGCCACCGCGATCGATATCGGCGGCCAGGATGACCGGGCAGTCAATCGCCTCGGCAAATCCCATGTTGGCAATATCGCCTTCGCGCAGGTTGATTTCAGCCGGGCTGCCGGCGCCTTCCACGATGATCGCGTCGTATTGCCGGCAAAGTCGTTGATGTGATTCGAGCACTGCCGCCATCGCAGTCGCCTTATAGCCATGAAAACCGCTCGCGTCCATATCCTGCAACGCCTTGCCCTGAATGATTACCTGTGCCGCGGTATCGCTGTTCGGTTTCAGCAATACCGGGTTCATATCGCTATGCGTATCGAGCCCACAGGCCTGAGCCTGTACCGCCTGCGATCTGCCGATCTCGCCGCCATCGACGGTAACGGCACTGTTCAGGGCCATGTTTTGCGGTTTGAATGGTGCCACCAGGAAGCCCTGGCGCAGCAAAATACGGCACAGGCCGGCGACCAGCGTGCTTTTGCCCGCATCCGAAGTGCAGCCCTGGATCATTAATGTGTTTGCGGTCATCGGGGGAATTCGTTAAACAGAGGCGCTATTCTAGAAATACCAGGCGAGTTCGGCAAACAATGATGTATCGACTGCGAGCGGTCGATCGGGGACGCCGGAGTCTATACCGCCAAATTCACTGCCATCGCTGCCGCTGGGCAGGTTCGTCCCGAGCAGTAATTGCAAGTCCTGTTGCAAATCGTGCTGACTGAATATCTGCACTAGCATTGAATCGTCATCGAGGTTTCTGAACACAGTGCTGGTGAGTAACCACAGTGGCGCCAGTTCTATAGTCGCCGCGGCGGCGAAGTAATTTTCTGCCAGGGTGAACAATTCACCGCGTTCGATTCGGGCCACCAGTTCAGGATTACGGCCCAGCGCCTGTGGATCATAGTCGCCATCATCGATGCCGAAGCCATTGTGAAAATACTCGAGGGTCGTAGTCAGGTTCTTACCTCCGGCGAGCCACGCGTAAGACCAGTTCAGGACTACACTGGTGAATTGTTGCTCACCCGTATCGGTCAGCATGATATCGCTACGCCAGATCGCCTCGGCAATATCGACTGCAGCACCTAGCGCAAAAACCTGTGCGTCATAGTGTTCTGCAACCAGTAAATCAATCTCGCTGGAATCGACGAAAAAGTGATACTTGAAAGCGAGGCTGGAAACATCCGCAGTGACGTTATCCTCATCATCGCGACGCCCCACCCAGACTGCCTGCAGGTCGTTCCCCGAATCCTGCAAGTACTGCGCGTAAAGCATGTCGTCGCCAGTTTTGTACTCGGTGTCGATCGCGGCTGGATCGAAGGGGTTAAAAAAATCGACCGGGTTATAGATTATGCCGTTGCCCCAGGACACCGCCTGACGACCAATTTTGAGCACGGTTTTGTCCGTGGTATGACTTAATGTTAGCCGGTCGAGGCGCTGCGTAATGACGCGATCGTCCTGATCGCTGATGCGATGTGATAAATCTAAAACCCGCCGGTCGTCATCGGTCAGTGCTGAATCGATAAAACCAAGATTTGGGTACTCCTGCACCAGTTTGAGCCGATCGCCCTGCTGTGCCAGCAGTTGATAATCGCTCTGCCAACTCCAGGCGCCACTGTTGCCTGACAGGTTGAGTCGGGCATCGAGGCTGATATCGCGTGCCGGGTCGTCGCTGAATTCCTGTAGCAGGCTGTCGCCCGGAATATTCACTACGCTGATCAGCGACTTGACGTGACCTCCTGTCTCCAGGGCCTGGGCCTGCCCGGAGAGCAATGCCATAAGTAATAACGTCATTCCCGCACAAGCGGGGATGACGTTTAACGGTGACGCTTTCGCGGCCCCCTTACGCGCGCGGGATTGACGCATCGGGACGACACTAACGGGCTTCATCGCTGATGACTTTTCCGTCCTGCATCTTGATCAAGCGCCGCGCGTAGCCCATGACACGCTTGTCATGGGTCGCGATCACAAAGGTAATATGATGATGTTCGTTGAGCTCGGAAAACAGCCCCATCAGATGGGTCGAGGCGACGCTGTCGAGGTTAGCGGTAGGTTCGTCCGCGAGTACCAGGTCTGGTTGTGAAACGATAGCACGTGCTACCGCTACGCGTTGCTGTTGGCCGCCAGACAGCTGCGCCGGACGCCGATCTTCCATGCCTTGCAGGCCGACCTCCATGAGAATGTTATCTGCCTTGCGAGCGCGGTCTCGAGCCGCAACTCCCTGTACCTGCATGACGAACTCGACATTTTCTCGCGCACTTAACACCGGGATCAGATTGTAGGCCTGAAACACGAAGCCAATGTGATGCAGGCGCATATCGGCAAGCGCCCCCCGGTCGAGCTGGTCGATTCGAATATCACCCATGCGTATTTCGCCGCTATCCGGGGTATCGAGTCCCCCTATCGCATTCAGCAGGGTGGTTTTTCCCGAGCCCGATGGGCCGGACAGGCAGACAAAATCACCTTTCTCGATGGTGATATCGACGTGATCGAGACCAGTGATAACTTCATCACCCTGGGTAAATGTTTTACATAACTGATGGCAGTGGATCGCGCTCATATGATTTAGTTGTCAGGTGGTATTCAGGGCCCGCACAGGGTCCATTTTTGAGGCCCGCCAGGCGGGTAATATACTGGTGAGTATGCCCAGGATGATCACCACCGTATTGGCTAGCAGCATATCGTAAAGGGTCAGATTCGGGTGCAGCGTACCGCTCGCGCCCATCATCGCCATGCCCTCGGCAACCATGGAGATATCAAGCCCGCTCTCCAGTGGTTTGACGGTCAATATTGCGAGACTGTTACCGATGCCGAGGCCGATCAACAGTAATAACAACGACTCCAGCAAAATTTGGTAAACAATTAATCCCGGCCGCATACCCAGTGCCTGAATCAGGCCGATTTCTCGTACGCGTTCGAAAACAGCCATCACCAGCGTATTCACCAGGCCGAAGGAAAGGGCCAGAAAAATAATGATTACCCAGACCAGCACGAAGCCATCCATCATGTTGAACATTGCCGCGAGAAAAGTATCAATTTCGTACCAGGGTTTTATATTGAGTGTTATCGGTGTCACCCGTGCTATTTTTTGGTACAGGATATCGATGTCGCGGTAGTCTTCATCGATAATAATGATCTGCGATACCAGGCCTTCAATTTTGAGCAGCTTCTGCAGGGTACCGCGTGCCGCGTAGACGTTGAATTCTTCTATGCCGGGCATTTCAGCGTGGTAAATGCCGACGATTCTAAATCCACGCTCGCTGATATTGTTGTCCGGGTCCTGGCTCATTATGACGACACGCTTACCTAGCCGGGTTTCAAGTCGCTGCGCGAGTTTCGCTCCGATAACGATGCCCGTATCGTGGTTGGATTCGAGGAAGCGACCGGCACTTACTTGTGTTGGAATTCCACTGATGTCGGTTTCGGCATCGGGCTCGACGCCGAGCAGATTGATGCCACGAGTTTCGCGTTCGCTGGAGATTATCGCAGGTACCTTGATGCGACTGGTCCAGCGCTTTACATCGGCCTGATTCAACGTGAATAGCAGTGCGCCATCCGGTTCGGGGATGCTGTTGACCACACTAGGGTCATCGAGAAAATCAGGATGTTGAATCTGGATATGCCCGGGCAGGTTGCGAATGCCCTGGTTGAGCATGTCGTCGACCATGCCACGCATTAGCGCGGTCATGAAGATCATTGCCCATACGCCGATCGAAATGGCCCCGAGCATGATGTAAGTACGCCGATGATTGCGCCACAGGTTGCGCCATGAAAGGGTGAAAATCACACCGAAATGAAGCCTGAATCGAGCCATGTCAGGCCGCCCGCATCGCTTCGACAGGCGATAGCAGATTCAGCCGCAGTGCCGGGTAGATTGCGGCCAACAGGCTGCCGAGGGCAACAATTCCGGGGCCCAGGGTCAGTGAAATTAATGAAATAGCAGGATACATACGATCCGGCAGGTTGAATTTGACCGCCATTTCCGACATGCCCGGATAGGAAAACCCGACCACGCTCAGATACCAGGTAATTAACCAGCCGAAGGTAATACCCAGTAGCAGGCCGAGTCCCGTCATCATCCCGGTTTCCAGTATTACCAGTCCTGCCAGGCGCGACGGTTTCAATCCAAGCGCCATCATCGTGCCAAATTCACGGGTACGCTCGAGCACCGACATCAGTTGCGTGTTTAGCACACTGAATGCCACCAGCACGATGAGCACGATGTACATGAACCAGGCACTGGTCATGTCTGCCTGGATTGCCTGTTTGAGACCGGGCTGCAAGTCATCCCAGTGGCGCAAAGCAAGGCTTGTTTCGTCATCGAGCAGGGTCGCGACCCGCGTTTGCAGTTGCTCGACAGCGTCGATATGCGGAGCGCGAATGACAATGCTGTGACCGCGTTGTCGCATCGCGAAACTATCCTGAAAGTAGCCGAGGTTGACCTGTGCCATGGAACGATCGAGGTCAGGAATCCCTGACTCGAAGATGCCGACCACCCTGACCACCCCGGCGGCGAACGAATCATCGAGGCCGCTCCCAAGGAAGCTGAGTTCATCACCGGGTTCAATTTTGAGGTTACGCGCCAGTACCGCTCCGATGACGATCTCCGCCGTACCCCCGGGCTGCAGATAGCGCCCCTGTTTCACCAGGCCGGGGAGTGTGGAGACCAGCGGTTCATGCTTTGCATCGACGCCGAGGATCTGTAATCCGTACGAGCGGTCGTTACTCGAGGCCAACGCGAACCCTGCGGCGCGCGCGCTGATGCTGTTTAAACCGAGCTCATCACGCAGGCGTTGCGCGCTGCCAGCCACGTCAGGCTGGGAATAGCGCATTTTGGGTTCATCCAGATAACGCGGGTGCTGCAACTGCAGGTGCCCCGAGAATGCCTGCAAGCTGTTGTCGATCATCATCTCGTAACTGCCAAACTGCAGCGAGATCGAAAACACCAGCAGCGTGTTGGAGAAGATCATCGCGCCGACCGTAAGCCAGGTGCGGCGACCATGCCGCCACAGGTTGCGCCAGGCCATGCGCAGACTGACGTCATTCACCGCCGTGGATTCCGCAGGTTGGAGAGGGTGAACAGGTTGTCGCTGATTTCGATATCAAAATCGATATCATCGACGATCATTTCGGTCCATTCGTTGGGAGTTTCGAGTTTGTGCATGCGCACGGTCGAGGCGATAGTGCGGTTATCCATGATTTCGATCGCGGTTGCATTCATTTCCTTGACCAGGATATTGTCCTGGTCCCAGAACTCCTGGCGCAGCATGACGTAGTCATCGCGAATCACGAGGATTTCCTTGCCCCAGACCACGGCAGCCTCTTCGTGCGGAATCGACTCGATCGTATATAAAACATGGTCGTCGCGGGTTTCAGTTTTGAGCAGGCGGTGGTTGTACTGATCGATGATATCGGTGGACTTGCTGATATCCTTGTTGGAGAAATCGCTACCCATCCAGCTCTGGTTCATCATCGAAGACGGCAGCTTGAGGATGCGATTTATTTTTGGCGAAAAGGTCCACATGTTCTGATCCTTGACCAGGGTTCCGTTACCCGCATCGCGCTTTGGCTCGATTATGCGCACCAGTGACAGCTTGTCGCCCTCGGTCCAGGCCTGCATCGAAAAGCTGCGTTGCCAGTCGCTGCGGTGAATGGTCATCGTCATTTGCGAATACGAGGTCACCCCACGCCAGTGCTCCATCGCTGCACGAATCAGATCGCGTGGTTCGGGAGTATCGGCTTCGGTTGCCGCTGTGGGTGGTAAAACACCCAGTAGGCCAAGCAATAGCAAGCTGGCCGGGCTAGTCCGCATATTCATTCGTACAAATCTATCGAGCATCCCGAGCGCAATCTCCGTGGCGTCATTGCGGCCTGCGAACCGAAGCGCCGGACCGCGAATCCCAATAACCATATTCGGTTATACTACTAGCCAGGTAAGCCAAAAATATTGACCCTAAACAACAAGAATCCTGGTGCATAATACTATGCGGGCTTTGTGCCTGTCGTCATTGAGCCAGATCAACCCGGTAAATAGTAGGCCCGGCTAGATTTTCCGAGCGACGGGAGTATATTGGTAACAAACTAATCGAGGATCACACAACCATGAGCGAAGACGTCAAAGAGAACCTGAAAAGCCAGTCAACCTGGAAGCGCGGCCTGTACATGTTGCTTTATATTTTTTTCTCGCGCATTGCAGAAGTGGTGCTGGGCGCGATCGTAGTTTTCCAGTTTTTGCTCAAGTTGTTTACCGGCGAGACCAATGAGCGCCTGCGTAAACTCGGGCAGGGGTTAACCACCTATGTATACCAGGTCTTCCAGTTCCTGGCCTACAATAGCGAGTATCATCCATACCCGTTCGGTGCCTGGCCCAAAGGTGAACCCAAAGCCGCTAAACTGACCGATCAAAACGACACTGCCCAGACCTGATCAGGTTTGACTGTCCCGCTTAACGCAGTTTTCGAACTCGGTATTTCCTGCTCTTGATTTTGCCTTCGGCAAGAATTTTCAAAGCTTGTTTGGCAATTGGACGCGCTACCGCAACATAGGCAAGTTTATCGAAGATATCAATTTTACCGATTTGCTTACCCGGCAAGCCGTTGTTTGCGGTCAGGGCACCGAGAATATCTCCTGCACCAAGCTTGTCTTTGCGACCGCCGTTGATGCACAAAGTCACCATCGGTGGGCTTAAGCGGAAATTTTCACGTTTTTTTAACCCAGCCGTTGATTCGGGCTTGACCGCATTGTCCTGATACTTCGCGATCGCATCGACCCTGAATTGCTCGCTGGCCATGAACAGGCTAAGCGCAAGGCCGTCGTTCCCCGCGCGACCGGTGCGACCGATTCGGTGGATATGCACCTCGGGGTCCGGGCTAAGCTCGAAGTTGATCACCGCGGTTAAATCCTTGATGTCCAGTCCGCGCGCTGCGACGTCGGTTGCAATCAGGATCGAACTGCTTTTGTTGGCAAATTGCACCAGTACCTGGTCACGTTCAAACTGCTCGAGATCGCCGTGTAGCGCTAGCGCGTGGAATCCCTGCTGCCATAAACTGTCGGTCAGTTCCTGGGCCTGTTGTTTGCGGTTGCAAAACACGAGGCTGGTTTCGGGCCGGTAATGCTGTAACAGTGCGACCAGCACCCTGGTCCTCTCACCCTTTACTACTTCGTAGAAAACCTGTTTTATTTTCTTATTGTGGTGAGTCGTTTCGACACGTATGTCGACCGGGTCCCGCTGGATGGCTTCGCTGATGGATTTGATCTGATGCGGATAGGTGGCTGAAAATAACAGGGTTTGTCGCGCGCGCGGCATGGCGTCGATGATGTACATAATATCTTCATGAAACCCCATGTCGAGCATACGGTCGGCTTCATCCAGAACCAGGGTTTGCAGGTGATCGAGTTGCAGACTGCCCTTTTCAAGATGCTTTAAAATCCTGCCCGGGGTGCCAACGACGATATGCGGTGGTCGTTGTAGTGAAGCCAGCTGCAGGCCCATGGGTTTGCCGCCACACAGGGTCAGAATTCTGGTGTTGGCGATAGTCCGTGCAAGGCGTCGAATCTCGTTGCTGATCTGGTCGGCCAGCTCACGCGTTGGACACAGCACCAGCGCCTGGGTCTGGTAGGTCTGCGCTTCCAGCTTATCGAGCAGGCCAATTGCAAATGCCGCAGTCTTGCCGCTGCCGGTCTTTGCCTGGGCGAGTAAATCCCGGTTGTTGAGCAACACCGGCAAGCCTTGCGCCTGTATCGGGGTCATGGCCTGGTAACCCAGCAACTCGATGCTGGTGAGTAGTTCGGGTTTGATCGGTAGTGAGGTAAAGGTTTGTGTGGTCACGTTTCGAGGGCTGGACTGACTGGTGGCGCATGATAGCAGAATAAACTAACCACAGCAGGGCAGGCCTGATTTGCAGGGCGCCATCGCACAAAGCAGGTAGTATTTCATCAGGATATATCTCGTGTAGCCCTCGTTGACGCCCTAAATTATTGCTGCGAGGCCACTCGAAATTCGATAAAGTGAGCGCTGCCCCCCTTTCTTGCGGGAATACGGGTATTTAATTGAAAACCCGGTACAGGCCATATGCTTTGCATGCATGGTTAGGGTGATAGAGATCACGATGAATTTAACAACAAAAGTAAATCTGATTTTAGCGGCTACTTTCCTGCTTGCGTTATCGCTGGTTGGTGTTAATTCCTACCTGCTGACTGAAGACAATGCCCTGCAGCAGGTCACCGATCAGGCTGAGCTGATCATGCAGCAAGCGCTTGCGGTACGCAGTTACACCGCCAATGAGATCCGGCCTCTGGCCAATCAGAACAACGAAGGCCAGTTTCACCCGCAGACCGTGCCCGCCTATGCGGCAACGCAGACCGCTAATCTGCTGCGAGAATCGCGCCCGAATTATGGTTACAAGGAAGCCGTGTTTAACCCGACTAATCCCCGCGACAAAGCCACTCCGGCGGAAGAGCAGATCATCAATCAATTCATCGCCGACCCGGATCTGATCAAGCTTGTCGGCAGCCAGGAAATCGATGGCGTTAAAACGCTTTATATCTCTTACCCGATTCGCATTTTCAATCCCAAATGCCTTGCCTGTCATAGTACTCCGCAGCAGGCGCCTGCCGCCATGCGTGCGATTTATGGTGATACCGGCGGGTATGGATGGAAGTTAAATGAGGTTGTCGGTACGCAGATGGTGATGGTGCCGTATACACTGCCGGCCGAACTGGCAAGGAAAACCTTTTTCAGTTTCCTCATTTCGCTGGCGGCCATATTTCTGCTGCTATTTCTGGTTATCAACATCACTATACGCAAGCTGGTACTAAGGCCTGTATCACGGCTAACCCGTATGGCCGATGAGATAAGCAAAGGAAACCTGAAGAGTGCGGAAATCAAGGTAAGCGGAAAAGACGAGCTCGCGGAAATGACGGTGGCCTTTAATCGCATGCGTCGCAGTGTTATAAAAATTGTTCAATTAGTACGGAAAATGAAGGCGCAGGCCAAAGCCAAAACCTGAATATGTTTGACCTCATCTTTGCAGCTACTTTGCGCCAGCAAATCGGGCACGCTGTCACGGGTGATTCGCGAGACAAATCTTTTAGGCTTGCAGTTTGCGGCCACGATTGCCGCAATAGCGAGTTTCAAGTTGTCGCGTACGGCCAATTCCACGGGGTCTTATTTCGATTCAAACAGGGCGCGTTAATAGTCTCTATTAAACCTTGGCAGCAAGCTGGTGTTTACCTTGTGAATCGCGATCGGCATGGCTATGATGCTCGGTCTAAACCATAGGACTAGCGAGGTTTCTGATGAAAGTTTGTGTACTCGGCGCCGCCGGTGGAATCGGCCAGCCACTATCTCTGTTACTCAAGTTACAACTCCCAGCGGGCAGCGAGCTCGCGTTGTATGATGTAGCACCTTTTACCCCCGGGGTTGCGGTCGATTTAAGCCACATTCCGACCGATGTCCAGGTTACTGGTTACGTCGGTGACGAAGCCGAGGCCGCGATGCAGGATGCCGACATTGTCGTCATCCCCGCTGGCGTACCGCGCAAACCGGGTATGACCCGTGACGACCTGTTCAATGTGAATGCGGGTATCGTCAAAACGCTGGTTGGCGCTGGTTCCAGGGCCTGCCCGAATGCCTGTTTCGCGATTGTTACCAACCCGGTTAATTCTACCGTGCCGATCGCAGCTGAAGTACTCAAGGCCGCCGGGGTTTATGACAAGCGCAAACTGTTTGGCGTAACCACGCTCGACGTAATCCGCTCGAATACCTTTGTCGCGCAAACCGTGGGCAAGAGCACCGATGAAGTCAATGTCAACGTCATTGGCGGGCACAGCGGAGTCACCATCCTGCCGTTGCTCTCCAGTATTCCCGGCGTGGAACTGAGCCAGGCTGATATCGAGGCATTGACGCCCCGCATCCAGGAAGCCGGCACCGAAGTCGTCGAAGCCAAGGCGGGAGCCGGCTCGGCAACGCTGTCGATGGCACAGGCCGCGTCACGTTTTACCCTGTCGCTGGTGGCAGCACTAAATGGCGAGACGGTGACCGAGTGCTGTTACGTGCAGGTTGGCGACGATACTACCAGCTTTCACGCGCAACCGGTGGTGTTGGGCAAGGATGGAGTTGATTCAATTCCGCAAGTCCCAGCACTCAGTGATTACGAGCAAAAGCTGCTCGAAGAAATGCGCGCAGTCCTCGAAGGTAATATCAGCAAGGGCATCGAGTTCGCGAAGGCGTAGTGGTGCCCGCAAAGTTCGGTTATCATCTTCGGACTCGACATTCTGAAGGTCTGGCTCATGCGAACTGCGATACTGCTTTTAGCTGCCTCGCTGGTATTTGGCTGTGGTTCAAAAAAAGCGTCTGAAAATGAAGCTGAATTCATTACCAGGCCAGGGGTGATTACGCTCAAGGAAGACGTGGAAATGAGGGACGTCGAAGAGGGCACGAAGACCAATACCGGCGTCTATGGCTCGGTTTCCAGTGGCGGTGGATTCGGGATTGGGCTGGGGCTTTTTCTCTCGCCGGGTTCGGATTCAGGCGCTGTCGAGCCGGTGCGTTACGAAATCGAGCTGAACGATGGGGGCCAGATCACGGTTTACCATGATAGCCACGATTTCGAGGTTGGTGATTGCGTCGAGATTACCGCGCACCCGGACGAGGAAAAGTATCCGCCGGTCATGAAACGCATCAAAGACGGTTGTTAGCCGACAGGGTTAATAATTTCCACGAGAAAATCTAAATGCCTTGCAAACAGTTAAATGTAATCAGCCACTGTGAAAAGTCGCCATGGTTTTCCCGTACCTGGAGTGAAAATGCGGTTTACGGCGAGTACGCGAACCGCCTGGTGCTGCTGTCGCTGGGCAACGATATAGTCGAGGAGTACTGGAAGCTGCGTAAGTCGGCAGGGTTGTTCGACGTACCCGAGCGACCGCTCGAAATCAAGGGCCGGGATGCGCTCAAGTTCCTCAATCGTGTGTTTACACGGCCAGTCGATAAACTACGCACTGGTCGTGGTAGTTACGGGCTCTTGTGCCACCAGGCTGGCGGTATGGTCTGTGATGGCATTCTATTCAAACTGGCCGAGGATCATTTCTGGTATGTGCACGCCGATGCCGACGTTTACCTGTGGCTGATTGCACATGCGCACGACTACCAGGTTGAAATTTGCGACCCCCGGTCCTGGGTTTTACAGGTCCAGGGTCCGCGGTCGTTGGCAGTGTTGGCCAACGCCTGCGATGGCGGCGCACCTGGGGAATTTCGCTATTTCGATGCTTTCCAGGGGGATATGGGCGGGCAACGGGTGCTGGTCAGTCGCACCGGCTGGTCGGCGGAACTGGGCTTCGAAGTTTACAATATGGATGCAGATGTTGATGGCCCGGCTTTGTGGGATCATCTGCTCGCTGCCGGGGCCGATTTCGACATGACAGGTTGCAGCCAATTGTCGATGAACATCCGTCGCATCGAGGGCGGGATCCTCAATTATCGCACCGACATGGATTGGCACACGACCCCTTACGATATGGGTCTCGGACAGTTTGTCGATCTCGATAGCCACGATTTTATCGGTCGTGACGCGCTACGCAGTGCCAGCAGGAAGCCCCGCTTCAGCGGTTTCAAATGCGAGGGTCGGTCGCTGCGCTATGGCGCGGCGGTTATCTCAGGTGGGCGCGCGGTGGGCAGGGTTACCGCCTACGAAATTTCGCCCTATCTGGAATGTGGTGTTGGCTTTGTGCTGTTCGATTCCGTGGAAAGTATGAACGGCACCGGTTTTGCCGTGTCCGAACGGGACGGCAATGACTGTCCTGTGGAACTCGTAGAGCTGCCTTTTTACGACGCCGCGAAGAATATTCCACGTGGACTCGAGACCACCGACGGCTTTATCGATTAGCAGGCTGCGAGGTTTGGAATCTGTCGTAGCAAACGTCTTTTTAATCTGGAGATATTCCAATGACTAGCAGAAATTCCATTTTGATTACCGGCGCTTCAGGTGGGATTGGTCGTGCCGCCGCGGTCGAATGCGCAGGCCGTGGCGCGCGCATCGGCGTTCACTATAACGGCAACCGTGAACGTGCCGAAGCTACCCTGGCACAGCTCGCGGGTGATGGCCATCAATTGTTTCAGTGTGACATTACCGATCCCGGCGCGGTCGAACAGCTGATCGAAGACGCGCACCGGGCCTTCGATGGCCTCGATGTGCTGGTCAACAACGCCGGGATTTCGCAACGTCATCAATTCGAAGAAATCGACTATGCCACCTGGCAACAAACCTGGCAGCGCATCGTTACCACCAACCTCACCGCGGCGAGTAATCTGTGTTTTTGTGCGGGTAAGAAAATGATTGCGCGTGGCGGCGGTCGAATCGTTAATGTTTCCTCGCGTGGTGCGTTTCGTGGCGAACCCCTGATGCCCTGGTACGGTGCGTCCAAGGCCGGCATGAATGCCATGGGACAATCGCTGGCCCAGGCGCTGGGTCCGCAGGGCGTGTTTGTTTATACCGTGGCGCCGGGTTTTGTCGAGACTGAAATGGCCGCGACTGTACTGTCCTCTCCCGAAGGTGAAAGCATTCGTAATCAAAGCAGTATCGGGCGGGTCGCACAGCCTGAAGAACTCGGCAAGACGATCTGTTTTCTCGCGCTGGATGCACCGGAGTTCATGACCGGATGCATCGTCGATGTCAACGGAGCTTCCTACCTGCGGTCTTAGGCGTATATTTTACCGCTCTTGCGCCACCAAGCGGGGACTATTCGTCGGTAATTTTGGGTGCGTGGTCAGCGCCACGGCCGTCATGAATCTGTTGAATCAAGTCTTTGATTGCGGGATATTTTTTCAGTGTGGCCAGCATCGCACGCATCGAGATTCTGAGCACCATGCAAGCTGTCTCGGCTTTGATGGTCGCGGACCTGACATGCCGGCCGCTTTCATATTCAGCCAGCAGTGAAGATTCGCCCATGATGTCGCCGTCACTCAAGTCGGCTACGCGATGCGCATAACTTAGAGCATCGGTGCGCCATACTGCCGCTTCACCCTGGATAATGAGGTAAAAATTATCGCCCGTTTCGTAAGCCCCCATGATGGTGTCCGTGGGCAGAAAAGTGATGCAGGTGGCGTTTTTTTCGAGATAGCTTCGATCTTCAGCGGTGAGATTAGCGAATAGCTCAAGGCCGCCCAGCATTTCGGCGACGCTATCTTCGTCGCTCGAAATCGTAGGTTCCATTTCCTCGATACGTTCGATTTTCTTCTGCACTTTGCGCTGTGTCGATACATAACCTTTAGCGCCCAGTTCACCGTGCTCGTACTCGTTACTGACATGGTTCCAGCCGCTATAAATGGTTGACCGCCTGGTCAACAGCTCGAGGTAACGGTGATAAAATTTCGGGAAACGCACACGCGCCATCTTCAGGTTTTTGCGATAGTACTTCTTCCTCTGCTTGTATAAACCAATGGTTGCGGTACGCGCATCGGGCGCAAGGTCGTTCTGGCTATCAAGCATGGCCAACACGCTATCACACATCAGCACGTGCGCCAGGTTACGCTGCAGCTGTTGCACCATACGAATGCCCTGGTATTTGGACATCAGGGCTGATGACCAGCGCCTTTCGCGGATGGTGCGCAGAAAAGTCTCTTCCAGGCGTTCAAAAAAGCTCTGCTTGTTGCTTTCGTGGTGGTTTTCGAGTTCGCTTTCACCCAGGCGCAGAGCCTCACGCATATCGTATAGCCGGTTGAGCATGTCCAGGTAAATGTATTGGCTGATATAACCGATTTCATAGAGGGCTTTGAGTTCCCTGCGTTCGACATGGTAGCAGCGCAACAAGGCGATAAATTCATCGTCATCGTGTTGCCCGGCCTCTGCTTCGAACCAGCTCATGCCGAACGCGACCTCAATATCATTCAACATTTGGTTGAATTCCATTCTGGGAGTCACCTTGCTTTGCTGTAATTTGGCTAAATTGTCATGTAACTTGTGACGAGCGTCGATCAACGCGCTGCGCAGTTCCAGGCTTTCTCCCCGGGAAAGTTCATTCATGCCGAGACGTTCCATTAATGGTCGAATGGTGGGCGCACTGACCAGCAGGGTGAACAGCACGACCCCAATGGTCAGGTCGAAAAGGAACTGACGCTCTGGTAAATCGGCTGGAATCGACAGCACCACCGCGATCGCGAGACCGCCCTTGAGGCCACCCCACCACATGATATGGCGTTCTCCCATGCTCACACGTGGCAGGCGAAACCATTTGGTGGTCAACGGGACCAGGGTATATATCGATAACGCGCGGGCGATCAGTATCAGCGCGATGACGATGAATACCGGGCCGATTCTCGAGGCGATATCCTCGGTGTTTACCGACAGGCCTACCATCAGGAACAATAGTGAATTGCAGCACAGTGCGATTACCTCCCAGGTTTCGGTGATCGAATGCGTGGCATCCTGACGGATACGCGACATACCGAAGAGGCGTAATGCAATTGCCGCCCCGACGACTGCCATGACGCCCGATACATGCAGGCTGTGTTCGCCGACAACGAATGCGGCATAGGCGGTGATGATCGAAGTGGTCAAAATGACCGTCACATTGGCTTCAATCCGGTACAACAACTCACAGGTAGCAAAACCCAGCAGGCTACCAAAAATCGCCCCACCAATAAACACGCGCAGAAATTCCAGGAATACGTTGTCGAGGTCGAAAAAGCCGATACTACTGCCCTCGATGGCGATACCGAGCAGAATCGAGAAAGCGACGATTGCGGTTGCGTCGTTGAGTAGCGATTCGCCTTCAACCAGCACATTGAGTCGGTTTGGAGCTCCCAGTTCCTTGAACAGGGCGACCACCGCAACCGGGTCGGTGGCCGATATTAATGCGCCGAAAACCAGCGCGACTATCAACCTGGTATCCAGTGCAAGCCATACTCCGAGCCCGACGATAAAGGTCGACATCAGCATGGCGGGGATGGCCAGGATCAAAACCGCTGGTAAATCCTTGGTTAACTGGCGCGCGTCCAGTGCGAAACCCGATTCGAAGATAAGCGCCGGCAAAAATATGAACAACATTACTTCGGGACTGAGTTCGAAATCCTTTAATGGTTGCAACACCGGCCAGCGTTCGGCGAGATTACTTAGCAACACACCGATAACGACTAATACCACGGTAAAAGGGATGGGCAGTTTGCGACACAGGCCGCTAACCAGCATCGCGATGCCCAACAGGACAACGAGGACGAATACTGCTTCTGAAACCGGCATGAAGTTATTTTTTTTACGCGATGAAAACCAAAATACGCCCCTGCCCCGGGCATGTCAACGCGGCAACACCAGTCTGTTGGTTGCATAAGTTCCGGGTACAAGGAAAATACCTGGTAGCCGCAAATCGATCATGACAAACTGATTCACTATGGAAAACTCAGTAACGCTACCGTTATGGTTGTTTCTCCTGTTGCTTGTTACAGCCGTATTGTTGATTCTGGATCGCATCCTGCTGCCCGGAATCCGCTGGATCCTGCATCGTCGCGTCAACCGGGTTATCGAGGAAGTTAACACCCGGCTTGATATTGAGATCAAGCCATTTCAGCTCACTCGTAAACAGGTCTTGATCGATCAGCTGGTGTTTGATGACAAGGTAGTCGCTGTGATGAAGGAGTACGCGGCTGAGCACAACATACCCACGGAAGTTGCGCAGGCCAGGGTTCTGCGTTACGCGAAAGAGATAGTACCGTCTTTCAACGCAGTTGTTTATTTTCGCTTTGGTTACTGGCTTGCAAAAACGGTCGGGCGCATGCTCTACCGGGTTCACGTCGGCTTTTACTATAAGGGCGAGCGATCGAAGATTAATCCGGATTCGAGTATCGTTCTGGTGATGAATCATCGCAGCAATATGGATTATGTGCTGTTGTCGTTTCTGGTCGCCGACAGAACGGCGCTTTCGTATGCGGTTGGTGAATGGGCCAGGATCTGGCCCCTGCAAACGCTGATTAAATCCATGGGCGCTTTTTTCGTGCGTCGTAATTCGGGCAATGCGCTTTATCGAGGCGTACTGAAGCGCTACGTTAATATTGCGACTCGTGCCGGTGTGTGCCAGGCAGTATTTCTCGAGGGAGGATTGACGCGCGATGGCTTGCTGCGACAGCCCAGGCAGGGATTTCTTGACTACATGCTGCGTGACTACCGAGTGGATATTGATCGTGATGTGGTATTCGTACCAGTGGGAATCAACTACGACCGGGTACTCGAAGACTTGAGCCTGGTACGCAAACTCGATCCTGATGCCGCCAGCAGAAGCCTCTGGTTCACAATTAAAACCAGCTTCAAATTCGGCTTAAAAACGCTAATGATGAAGCCTGAAAAGCGCTGGCTCAGGTTTGGTTATGCCAGTGTCAATTTTGGTCGACCCCTGTCGATGTCTGAATATTGCCAGCAACAGGAGATTAATTTTGCGGTGCTGGATAAGGAGGAACGGTTTGCGCACATCGAAAAGCTAAGCCACCTGTTAATGAGTAAAATTGCAGATGTGGTGCCGATCCTGCCGGTCGCATTAATGTGTGAAGTGGTACTTGAAAGTCAACCAGAATGGCTTAGCGAGCTGGGGGCCAAGGCCGTGGCCGCAGCGCGCATCGAAGATCTGCAGGCTCGGGGTGCCCCGATAGAAATACCGGCTAAGGTCTGCGAAGAGGTGCTCTCGGCCGCGCTGGCGATGCTCGAGGGACGTGGTTTTATCGAGCGCAGGGACGGTCTGATTCGAGCGCAACCAGGTGCGCTGGATATATTGAAATACTACGCCAATTCGATTGAACAATGGAAAGCCAGCTCATCGTGACGTGATGAATATTAATTCTGATGCTAATTGTGAGGGTTGCGATTAACCTGTTTCCAGCCAATGCCTGGCGTAAGCACCGGGACCCGGGATTACCGGTCTGTCACCGGGTTCTGGATATTTGCCTTGCAATCTGCCCAGGCAGTGGCCATTTTTCCGCCTGGGCATAGCATTGCGGTTTAACCTGGAGGATTAATTTTTTGTTGCTTCCAGTTCTATTTGCAGATCCAGGACTTCACCGAGGGCAGGAAGTCCATAATTTACGCCAAAATCACTACGCTTGATCGAGGCTTCCGCGTCGAATCCGCAAACCTGTTTCTTGCTGAACGGGTGTTCGCCGCAGTGCATCGAATTAATCTTCAGGGTCACCGGCTTACTGACCCCCAGGATTGTCAAATCACCCGTAACCGAATCCAGTTTGTTACCGTTCCAGCCTGCTTTGGTGGACTTGAAGCTAATAGTAGGATTTTCGGCGACATTGAGAAAATCGGGAGAATTCAAATGCTGGTCGCGCTTGGTATGGCCGGTATCAATCGAAGCCGCATCGATCTCGATGGTGACCATCGCGACTTTAGCTGCAAAATCGTATTCTAGAGAGCCCGATTGCTGGTTAAACTTCCCCCGCATGGTCGAAAATCCGAGGTGATTTATCGCAAAACTGACATAGGTATGATCCGGGTCCACGGTGTAGCTGTCAGCCAGAACGGCGCTCGCCGGCAGCGTCAACAGGGTGGTTAGCAATAAAGCTTTCTTCATCTTTGTCTCCTTGTGGTTACATGGTTGTGTTTAGATCGTGCCCCGAATGAGGCGTCGTAAGGTCAATAGCCTGCACTTGCGCCTCCCAGGCGCCAGACCCAGAAATAGGTCGCCAGGGCAATGATTAACCCGGGAATGTTGGTGACAAGGGCATTGATAAAACGTGAATCGGTTATTTTCGGCACCAGTCCGGTCGCAGATGGAATTGCCGCCAGCGGGATAAGCGTATACCACGGCAGACGAGCAAGCATTACCCCGGCCAGTCCCAGCAGCGCTGCCGCCAGGGCATAGGTAAAGCCTCCAGTCACTGCGGAGCTGCTGCTGGACCCACTAGCCTTTCCCACCAGTACCCAGGCCAGAAATACACCACCCGATGCAGCCGCGAGGCTCAACGTCAATTGACCCAGCAATGCAGAGGCCCCCGCAGTAACGGCAAGGCCGGTACCGAGCAGCAAGCTGAAACCGGCGCCGTGAAGCCGCACATCGTCATTACCGATGCGATCGAATGCCCATAGCAACCACAATAAAAGTCCTACACCACCGGCGAGGAATGTTGCCGTGCCGAGAAAGCCCATGCGTATCAGGATTTTCCAGAAAACCCATATCAGCGCCGCTACGCCAATTACCGGTAACAGCATTCGCTGTAGATTGCTGTTGGTGATCAGATGTCGGACCAGGGCTACGACGATGAATGAGGCCAGAATCAACAGGATGATTTTACGCGTACCGGTCAAAGGTGTAAGCGTGAAGCCGTTGATCAGAATTGCAGAAACCAGGAAGGCGGAAAAAACAGCCCAGCCCCAGGCGTAGGCGGATAGTTTTCTCAAGCCAAAATAAAACAATAGCCCGACAATAAACGGGATGACTGCGCTTTGAAATTCGGGTCTGCTCAGAAAATCATCCATGAAGGTTGGCTCGGGTGGTTATTCGATTGACGATAGCGCTAATCATCAGACAAAAGATTGGATAGTTATGTTCATAATTAGCCCGCCACCTGATTATTTTCATTCAATCGTCAGTCGCTGATGCGACGCACAATCGGCGGCAGAGAACGGACGTAGTCGGTCAGAGCGTCGCGGTCTTCCGGCGTCAAGTGCTGCAATTCTTCGATCACCGGGTCCATCGACCCGGCGGCGTACTCTCCGTCTGGAAGTTCCCCGAACTTAAAAAACTCCAGCAGACTAGCCCGGCTCCAGTCGCCGATTCCAGTACCCTCGTCGGAGGTGATATTGGGAACCAGCTCGTCTTCCGGTCCCTGTGTGTTGCCGGCGTATTTCAGATCCGTCTGCAATACACCGAAAATGTTACGTGGAGTGTGACATTCTCCACAATGCCCCATGGCTTCGGCAATGTAAGCGCCGCGGTTCCATTGCGCGCTCTGCTCGGGTCGCTGCTGGAATTCACCAGCGACGAAGAACAGCCATTTCCACACCTGCGCGGCTACCCGCCACTGTAGATACCACACCAGTTCGTGATCGCGGTTAGGTTGATCCGATGCGGGCAGCGTTAGAATGTAGGCATGCATGGCGCGTATGTCATCGGCGAGCAGGCGCGTATAGGACGTGTAAGGAAAAACCGGAAAGTAGCCGCGGCCATCCGGTGACACTCCCTGGTGTAGCGCACGCTGGAAATCGTCGGCATTCCAGGCGCCGATCCCAGCGATCTTGTGCGAGCTTATGTTGGGGGTATAGAAGGTTCCGAGTGGTGTCTCCAGCGCCCGCCCGCCGGCCAACGGCTCGCCGTTTTCTGCGGTGTGACAGTGGCTGCAACCACTGATTCTCAGCGTGTATTCCCCGCGCCACAGCAGCGAGTCGTCGGCTCGGGTTTGAGCGATTGTAGATAACGGCCACGCTGCGACCAGCAGACTCACTACAGCGAGCAAACGCGTTAACAGGATCATGGTTGCATTATATGCAGCAGGCGTGTCACCGGGACAGGAATTATCGAGATAAAATCCTTCGCAAAATGCCCTCTACTACTGTTTTTCGCGGAACTCGTCGTGGCAACCTTTGCAGGATTTACCGAGTGCACCGATTTTGGATTTGAGTGCGTCACGTCCATTGCCCGCTACTGCGGCGAGTTCATTGACTGCTTGAACATATTTTTTGCCGTAGTTGCTGATTTCAGGATAAGTCGTCCAGATTTTTGGCAATGCGGTGGTATCACCCATGTAATTATCGATGTCAGAACCCTTGGCCCAGGCACGACCATTGTCGAGGTCGAGCATCAGTTTGAGGTTCCCGGCCAGCTTGTTGGCTAATGCAGCGTCGTACTCGATCTGGCCTTTGGCCATGCCGAATAATGGGCCCACATTAAACGCGCGTAGCTGCATTTCGCCCTGGCGAGCTTTGATTGCTTTCTTCAGTGGGTCTTGCGCAGCAAAACCCGGTGCAGTAAGCGATAGCCCGACAACTAACAGGCAAAGGTGGGTTGTGATTTTCATAGGTTGACTCCGTAGTTTAATTATTTTCACGCAGTGGCATGGTAGCACGTTGTAAATTTACACCAAATTACCAATATATGCGCTATAGTGTCGCAATTATGCAGCATATCAACTGGGATAACCTGCGCTATGTACTGATGGTCGCCAACAAGGGCTCGATCTCGGCGGCGGCAAAGGAACTGGAGGTCAATCGATCTACGGTGTTACGACGTATCAATGTGTTTCAGGAAAATCTGAAATGCCGTATCTTCGAACGCGGCCATTCGGGTTACGTGTTAACCCCGGAAGCCGAAAAGATGATCAACGCTGCGCGCGAAGTAGAAAACACATTATTTAACATGCAGCGCCAGATCGCCGGACATGAGCTCAAGCTCGAAGGCGAGCTGCGGGTGACGACGACCGATAGCTTTGTGCTCTCTATGCTGGCGCCACACCTGGCGACATTCCGACAAAAATATCCGTATATCGTGGTTGATCTGTTGGCGACCAACAGCATTCTGGATCTGAACCGCCGTGATGCCGATGTAGCGATCAGACCCACCCGGCAACCGGAAGCTAACCTGACCGGACGCAGGCTTTGTGATATCGAATTCGGGGTCTATGCGGCCCCTGAATTTCTGGCCGGCATGATCGAGGCTGATGTTTTCCAAGAACGCTGGATCGGATTTGCCGACAGCCTGCTGAGCACGCCGGTTGGTTCCTGGTTCGATGGAACGGTTCCTGCTGGTAATATCTGCTTGCGTTGCGATTCCTTTGTTGCGGTCCGTATGGTAGCGGAGGCGGGCATGGGTCTTGCACTGCTCCCCGGTTTTCTGGGCGATGCATCGCAAACCCTGGTAAAGCTGGAAGCACCAACTCGGCAACTGACCACGGGGTTATGGATACTGACACATTCTGACCTGGCGCGCTCGGCCAGGGTGAACGCCTTTATCGAGCATTTCAGCGCGGCGCTCGGTTCACCCTGATGCGGGTTATACCGATGCCGCCCAGTATCATTGCCAGTGCCGCGAAATGTTGCCAGGTAGCCGGTTCCGACAGCAGCCAGGCACCGCATAGAAAAGCCACCACCGGGATCAGGTAGTTAATCGTCGACAGGAAAGTGGGTCCGGCGCGGTCTATCACCAGGAACAGGATGATGGTTGCGATTCCGGTCGGGCCGATGCCGAGCCAGACCACGGACATCATCGAGTCCTGGCTGATGGCATTGTTTTCGGGTGCCAGTAACAGCCAGATCGGCAGCATGATCAGGCTTGCCATGATCAAGACGCCGCAGGCTCCGACCATTGGATTGAAGCGCGGCAATCGTTTGATCAGGATGGTATTGACGGCATAGCAGGAGGCTGCGGTAAAAATAGCCAGGCCGCTCCAGAATTCACGCCCACCCCCTTCGAACACCGGCCCGAGCAGCAAAACCACCCCGGTAATACCCAACGTAAAGCCGATCAGCTTGTAATGATTGAGTTTTTCGTCGGCCACAAAATAGTGTGCGAACACCATGGTCAATAGCGGCATGATCGCCATGATCATGCCTGCGACACTCGAGTCAACCGCTTGCTGCCCCCAGGTTATGAGAAAGAACGGCAGAGCGTTCCCGGCGACAGCCATCACCAGGAAACCACCCCAGGCACGCCATTCGAGCGGGATCGAGAGTCCGCGCGCATAAACCACCAACGCCAAAACTATCGCACCCAGGGTCAGTCGGTAAAATACGACCGAGACCGGATCGACGGTCTTGACCGAGATTGCGGTAAACATGAATGAAGTGCCCCACAGGATGACCAACACCATCAGCAGGGCCCAGTTCAACAGGATTGCTTTAGAATTCAAAAACTATTCTTGCAACTGCGGCAGGCCTCGATAAAGGTCGAGCGCTTCCGGATTCGCCAGCGAATGAATGTTTTTGACCGCTCGGTTATGAACCACTTCCCGCACCGCCAGTTCCACGATTTTGCCCGACTTGGTGCGCGGGATTTCATCAACCTGGACGATTTTGGAGGGCACGTGTCGCGGCGTGCATTTCTCACGCACGGTTCGGCGAATCCTGTCCTGCAACGTATCGTCGAGATCGAGCCCGGGTTGCAAAACCACAAACAAAACCACGCGCACATCGTTGTCCCAGGTTTGTCCGATGACGATACTTTCTACGACTTCATCGAGCTGTTCGACATGGCGGTAAATTTCAGCGGTGCCGATACGCACTCCACCGGGATTCAAAGTGGCGTCAGAGCGGCCGTAAATTACGATGCCATTGTGTTCGGTCAGCATGACATAGTCGCCGTGGTGCCAGACATTGTTGAAGCGAGCGAAGTAAGCGTTGTGATACTTTTCGCCACTTTCATCAGCCCAGAAACAGGCTGGCTGGCAGGGGAAGGTCTGGGTACAGACCAGCTCGCCTTTCTTGTTTTTAATCGAGTTGCCGTCGTCATCGAATACTTCCACCGCCAGACCGAGGCCACGGCATTGTACTTCACCCCGGTAAACGGGCAGTAACGGGCAGCTGATAACGAAGCAGGAAACGATATCGGTGCCGCCCGAAACCGAGGCCAGGCAAACGTCTTGCTTGATGCTTTCATAAACGTAGTCGAAACTTTCCGGCGACAGCACTGAACCGGTGGAAGCTATGGTACGCAATTCCGGCAGGTCGAATTTTTCGCGCGGGCGCAGATCTGCATTTTTCATCGCGTCGATGTACTTGGCCGAGGTACCGAATATGGTCATATCGATATCTTCGGCGTAGCGCCACAAAACTTCGCCATCCGGATAGAAGGGCGAGCCATCGTAAAGCACCAGCGTCGCCTTGCTCGCCAGCGCGCTGACCAGCCAGTTCCACATCATCCAGCCCAGCGTAGTGAAATAGAATACGCGATCCCCGGGATGGACATCGCAATGCAACATATGCTCTTTCAGGTGTTGGATCAAAGTGCCCCCCACCTTGTGCGTGATGCACTTGGGGCTACCGGTGGTGCCGGATGAGTACAGCACGTAAAGCGGATCGTTAAACTTGCGTGGCACAAAATCGATCCGGGCGGCTGGTTGTGCGATGATTTCACCCCAGTTAACGGCGTCTACGTGGTTGCCGAAGCCGGCGAAGTCGATCTGGATGATCTGTTCGACGCCTGGTAACTGTACGCAAATATTTCTGACTTTGGCGTTGATATCGTGTTTTTTGCCGTTATAAAAGTAGCCGTCCACGGTGAACAGAAATCTCGGCTCGGTCTGGCCGAAGCGGTCGATCACGCTATCTTCACCAAAATCCGGTGAAGTCGAGGTCCAGACCGCACCCAGGCTGGTGGCGGCGAGCATGGCCACTACCGCTTCGGGAATATTGGGCAGGTATGCAGCGACGCGGTCGCCGGGGTTCAGGCCTTTGCTTTTAAGCCATGCAGCAACACTGGCAACCTGCTCGTAGAGTTTCTCGTATGTAAGCGTGTATTCGACCTGGTCTTCGGCGCGAAAATAAATTGCGATTTCACTGTTTCTTTTACGCAGCAGGTTTTCGGCAAAATTAAGGCTGGCGTCAGGGAACCATTGCGCGGTTTCGATATTTTCGCCGCTGACCAGTATACGTTCACCCTTGTCGCCGATGATGCCGCAAAAGTCCCAGATCTCCGACCAGAAGGTTTTTTTCTGGTCGAGCGACCACTGGTAAAGCGCTTCGTAATCGGTTATCAAAAGACCGTGATTTTGATTCACCTGTGCTATGAAATGGGTCATGTTGGCCGCGTCGATGCTGGCCTGACTGGGAGTCCACAGTGGTTGAATATCTTTCATTCTATTGTCATCCCGCGGCCTGACCGCGGGATCCAGGTTATAGATCGTGTTCGAAGGACACACAATATACCAGTTTATGGAAAATCGAAATTAGTGTCGGCCTACGGCCGGATTATTTCACTGGACCCCGCGGTCAAGCCGCGGGTTGACAGAGGGTCATTTCCCTTTCCACACCGGGTCGCGTTTTTCGGCGAAAGCCTTGAAGCCTTCCATGTTGTCTTCGCTGCCGTAAAGTGTATCGACCGTTTCGAACTGGCGTTTGGTGATCCAGTTCATTGCCTCCTGGAACTTCATCGACTCGGCTTCGCGTGCAACTTGCTTGATCGATGCAAATACCAGTGGCGGCCCGGAGGCGAGTTCACGCGCCACTTCCCAGACCCGCTCCATCAACTGATCGACAGGTAGAGCTTCGTTGATCAGTCCCCAGCGCAGGGCCTCTTCGCAATCCATCCAGCGGCCTCGATACAGCATTTCCATCGCGATGTGATAGGGGATTCGTTTGGGCAGTTTGATGGTTGCCGCATCGGCAAGGGTTCCGGCCCTGATTTCGGGCAAGGCGAAGGTTGAGTGATCGGAAGCATAGATCAAATCCGTTGACAGCATCAGCTCGAAGCCTCCGCCGACTGCCATGCCGTTGACCGCGGCAATTACCGGTTTGTTGAGACCGCGTAACTCTTGCAAGCCGGCAAACCCGCCGACACCATAGTCGCCGTCAACCGCGTCACCATCGGCGGCGGCTTTCAGGTCCCAGCCGGCGCAAAAGAACTTGTCGCCCGCGGTTTTTATGATTGCGACGCGCAACTCCGGATCGTCTCGAAATTCCTGAAAGATTTCGCCCATTTTCCGGCTGGTGTTGAGATCGATGGCATTTGCCTTGGGTCGATCCAGCGTGACCTCCAGGATCCCGCCTTCACTGCGGGTAGTAAGTACATCAGACATTTATTGCTGCTCCTCTAGAACGATAAGTGCATCGGCGGCAAACACGCCTTCGCCTTGCGCGCCAATCAGTAATGGGTTTACGTCAAGCTCGACCAGCGAGCTTGCACGGGAAATAGCGTATTGCTGGATGGCCAGAATAGCCTCGATGGTAGCGTTGATGTCAGCGCTGGGCTTGCCGCGGTAGCCTGCAAGCAACGGCGCCGATCTGAGACCGGTCACCGCAGCTTCAATTTCGTCACGCCGAGCTGGAATCAACAAGGTCTTTGCGTCTTTCAATAGTTCGACCAGGATTCCGCCACTGCCGATGGTCAACACCAGGCCGAACTGTTGGTCACGCGTAACCCCGACAATGAGCTCGGCCAGGGACGGCTTCATCGCCTCCAGGTAGAGTTGATCGCTGATGGCGAATAACTCGCCTGCTGCCTGCCTGACTTCCTCTGCCGAAGACAGATCCAGGCGCACCGCGTTGTGCTCGGTTTTGTGGGCAATGCCCAGCGCTTTCAATACCACAGGGTAACCCAGCTCAGCGGCAAGCTCCAGCGAGGCTGCAACTGAATCGACAGGTTCACCCGCGGGGATTGGTACACCCGCCTCGTTCAAACCTCGCTTGGCGCTGCCTTCGTCGAGCGTAATTCTACTGTCGCCAGTTGCAGCGAGTTGCATCACCGGGTCGGCGGGGTCGTGTTTCCATGCGCTGCCGATATCGGCGGCAATATCGGTCGCCTGTAGCGCTTCGTCGATCCCGTAGAAGCTGACAATGCCGCGTTCGCTGTAGTCGTCGGTGTATTCTTCTGGAATATTTTCCGACATGCCGACCACGAAGGCGCCTTTGGCCTGGTTGTCTTTGAGTGCCTTTTCGAAGGCGTCAACCGCGATATGCCACTCCCAGTCATCACAACGCATCGGATGCGGGAAATCGAGAATCAGGTAATTCATATCGTAGCCGATCGTGGTCATCGAGTTGTAGGTTGCTTCCATGACTTCACGGTTACCCCAACAATAGGTGTGGTAATCGAGCGGATTGGCGATCGCTACCAGGGGACCGAGGGCTTCCTGTAACGGTACCTTCTGTGCCTCGCTAAGATCGGGAAAAAAGACTTTATGTTTTAAAGCCGAGTCCGCGATGATGCTGGCTTCGCCGCCGGAGCAACTCATCGACGATACCCGGTAGCCGTCTAGCGGACCATGCAGGTGCAGCAATTTCAGGGCTTCCAGGAACACTGGGATCGAATCCACCTGGCCAAAACCGTTGCGCTCGAGGAACGCGCTGCTGACCGCGTGCGAACCAACCAGTGACGCGGTATGCGACATTGCCGCAGCCTGCGCCTGATCGCTTTTGCCGACCTTGAAAACCACAATCGGTTTACTCAGCGCGCGCGACTTTTGTGCGAGTTCCTCGAACGCGGCGACTGAATCGAATCCTTCGATGTAAATTCCCAGCGTGGTTACGCGTGAATCCTCAAGTAAATTGAGCGCGAGCTCTGAAATTCCGACCAGCGCCTGGTTACCGACGGTGAATACATAGGACAGTGGCAGGCCGCGCTTTTGCATCGTAAAATTGATCGCGATGTTCGATGACTGGGCTATGATGGCAACGCCGGATTTTCCGCTGTCGAGTCGCCTGCCTCCCTGCTGGTCGGGCCATAGCAGTGCACCGTCTGCGTAGTTGATATAGCCGTAACAGTTCGGACCCAGCACCGGCATCTCGCCCGCCGCTTCGATCAGTTCGGATTGCAGATCGGCGCCGGTCTGGTCCGCTTCGAGAAAACCTGCCGCGAAACAAACTCCGCCACCGCAACCCATAGCGCGCAATTCCCTGACTACTTCGATTGTCAGATGCCGGTTGACGCCAATAAATGCGGCGTCAGGCGCAGCAGGTAAATCTGCAACCGACCTGTAAGCCTTTACACCGTGAACTTCAGTTTTGGTGGGGTGTACCGGCCAGATTTCACCCTCGTAACCCATTAATTTGCACTGTTCGACCACACGGCCGGCCTGCAATCCGCCGATGGCTGCGATCGATTTGGGCCGAAGAATACGCTCGAGTCTCATTGCAGTAGTACTCGTTAGCCTCCCAGGGGGCGCAACAGTTCTCGTGAAATAATATGGCGTTGAATTTCCGAAGTACCATCCCAGATACGCTCGACGCGCGCATCGCGCCAGAAACGCTCCAGCGGTAGTTCATCCATCAGGCCCATGCCACCGAAAATCTGGATCGCTTCATCGGTTACACGCGCCAGCATCTCGGTAGCGAATACCTTGGCACTGGCGATTTCACGGTTGGCATCAAGCCCCTCGTCGAGACGCCAGGCGGCGGCAAGGGTCAGCCAGTCGGAAGCATCTATATCGGTAATCATGTCGGCAAGCTTGAACGATACGCCCTGAAACTTGCCGATCTGCTGGCCGAACTGCTTGCGTTCCACGGCATAGGGCAGGGTGTATTCGAAAGCCCGCCGTGCACGCCCGACGCTGGTCGCGGCCACGGTCAACCGCGTTGCATATAGCCATTCGTTCATAACATCGAAACCGCGGTGTAACTCACCCAGAATCTGGGACTCGGGCAGGCGGCAGTTATCGAAATTCAAAATGCAATTCTTGTAACCACGATGACTGACCGAGTTATATCCCGGTCTGATTTCGAATCCTGGAGTGCCGCGATCTACCAGGAAACAGGTGATAATTTTTTTCGGGCCACGCGGGGTTTCCTCTTCGCCGGTGGCGATAAAGACAATAACGAAATCAGCGATATTGGCGTGGCTGATAAAATGCTTGCTGCCGTTAACAACCCAGTCGCCGCCATCCTGTTTCGCGCTGCACTTCATGCCGCGCACGTCGGAACCCGCGGCCGGTTCGGTCATCGCCAGGGCGTCGAATTTTTCCCCCTTGATCGCGGGGATCAGGTATTTTTCACGCTGTTCCTCGTTACAGGCGTGCAAGATGCCGGAGGGGCGACCGAAAAAAACCGCAAGTCCGTTGGATGCCCGGCCGAGTTCACGTTCGAGTAAAGTGAAATCGAGGTGGCCCAGGCCGCCGCCGCCAAATTCTTCGGAGATGTTCGCAGCGAAGTAACCTGCCTCGATGCATTTGTCGCGAATTTCATGCCCGATTTCGAGCGGCACTTCACCCGTGCGTTCGACTTCGGCTTCGTGCGGATAAATTTCCTTCTCGACGAATTCCCTGACCGTATCGACGATCATTTCCTGTTCAAAACTGAGTCCGAAATGCATTATTGATCTCCGCTGCCAATATTTAAATTGTCATTCCCGCGTAAGCGGGAATCTTAGAATCATGGCATCTTCTCAAGATCCCCGCTTGCGCGGGGATGACGCTAATTGTTAATGCTTGTCCAGCTTTATTCATCGTTCGCGGCTTGTAGTAGCTGGCTTTCGTATCGCGCCAGGGTTTTTCCCGCACCCCAGTTATTGCCTTTTAATCCGTGAATGATGGCAATCAAATTGTCATCGCGGATACGTTCCATTTCACGAATACTCATGTGTCCGGATTGATCATCCGACTGCCCGGCGATCAGATCGACCAGTTCTTCGGTGAATTCGGGCACGTCCATGAGTTTGGTCCATGGCCATTTCAGGCAGGGTCCGAACTGCGCCATAAAATGACGCATGCCAGCCTCTCCGCCGGCTACGCGGTAGGTGTCGAAAACACCCATTTGTGCGTAGCGTAAACCAAAACCGAAGCGTACCGCGTCGTCGACATCCTGTGTGGTGGCAACGCCATCCTTGACCAGCCATAGTGACTCACGCCAGACGGCTTCGAGCAGGCGATCAGCGATAAAGGCCTCGATTTCCTTCTTTACATGCAGTGGGTGCATACCTACCGACTGGTAAATATCCCGCGCGCGTTCGATGGTATCCAGGTTGGTGCTTTTGCCGCCTACCAGTTCAACCAGTGGCAGCAGGTATACCGGGTTAAACGGGTGGGCTACCAAAAGACGCTGCGGATGACTCATTTTGTCCTGTAAGTCCGACGGCATGATGCCTGAAGTCGATGACGCGATGATTGCATCGGTACTGGCGGCGGTTTCAATATCCGCATAAACCGATTGTTTGATATCGAGACGTTCTGGTACTGATTCGACTATTAGCTCGGCGTCGGCGACCGCGGCCGCAATGCTATCGCAAAAGTGGATACTGCCCTCACTGGCGCGTGGGGCCGTCATCAGTTTGCTGTACGCATAACGGCTGTTTTTCAAAACAGCCTCTACCTTTGCGGCCGCGTCATCGGCCGGATCGTAAATGGTGACGTCGATTCCGTTTTCGATAAGACGGGAAACCCAGCCCGCGCCGATTACACCGCCGCCGATAATTGCGGCCTGTTTGATTGCTGCCATGACAGGTTTCTCCTATTTCGCTAGCGGTGCGCGTTTCTGCAATTGCAGTTTTTCGCGTACCTCGGCCGGTGTCATCAGGGTTGCACCCATGTTGGTCACAATTGTCGCGGCTTTTTCAACCAGTTGTGCATTGGTCGCGAGCTTTCCCTTTTCGAGCCACAGGTTGTCTTCGAGGCCGACACGCACATTACCGCCGGCGAGTACTGCTGCAGCCGAAAAAGGCATTTCGTGGCGACCGATTGAAAATGCGGAGAAGGTCCAGTTTGCCGGGGTGTTGTTGACCATCGACATAAAGGTATTCATGTCATCCGGTGCGCCCCACGGAATGCCCATGCACATCTGGATCATCACCGGGTCCTGGATAATGCCTTCTTCCACCAGCTGCTTGGCAAACCACAGGTGCCCGGTTTCGAATACCTCGATTTCAGGCCGTACGCCGAGATCGGTCATCATCCGGCCCATCGCGCGCAGCATGCCGGGGGTGTTGGTCATGACGTAGTCGGCCTCGGCAAAGTTCATCGTGCCGCAATCGAGGGTGCAGATTTCGGGCAGGCATTCGGCCACGTGGGCAACCCGCTCACTGGCACCGGCCATATCGGTTCCGGTTTCGTTCAACGGCAGCGGATTTTCGACATCGCCGAATACCATGTCACCACCCATGCCAGCGGTCAGGTTGACAACGACGTCTGTGTCGGAATCGCGAATGCGCTCGACCACTTCCCGAAACAGGTCGGTACGCCGACAGGGAGCGCCGGTGTCCGGATCGCGTACATGGCAGTGCACCACTGCAGCACCCGCTCTCGCGGCATCGAGCGCGCTGTTGGCGATTTGTTCGGGCGAACGCGGCACATGTGGCGAGCGATCCTGGCTGCCACCGGATCCAGTCACCGCACAGGTGATGAATGGGTTCATGTTAGCTGTTAAGGGCATGGCGCACCTCCATTTATGGAATGGGGATCATGTCATGGAAATTTTTATTATGGTTGCACTATTGCGCAATAAATTTGACAATTTACGCAATGAGTATTTTCATATCCAGTGCCGATAAACTCCGCGTAACGCTGCTCGTCTTGCCTGACTCGTCGATGATGTCGCTGGCCTCGGCGCTGGACACGATGCGCGCCGCGAATCGTATCGCCAGCCGTGATCTGTTCGAATGGAAAATCGCGACCCTCAATGGAAAAACTGCACGTCTGACCAGTGGGCTGGTGATCGATCCCGATACCGTTTTGAATGCGCAATCCAGCGGTGATGTTCTGATCATTATCGCCAGTTTTTATCAACAGTATCACGCTGGCCCGGCACATTTGAAACTGATCAAGCGCCTGGCGCGAAACTTTGCCGCGGTGGGCGGCATCGAGACCGGCAGCTGGATTCTGGCGCGCAGCGGCTTGCTCGAAGGCAGGGCCGCTACCACACACTGGGAGGACCTGGAAGAATTCGCCACCCATTTCCCGGGTGTCGACGTGAAGGCCGATCGTTTTGTTATCGACGGTCCGGTATTCACCACCGGTGGCGCCTCACCGACCTTTGATTTTATGCTTTACCTGATCCGCAAACGTTACGGATATCCGCTGGCCATGGAAGTATCGAGCGTTTTTATTTACGACGGTGCGCACAGTGCAACCGATATACAGCCACGGGTGTCGCTGGGCATGCTGGAAAGCAACGAACCCCGGGTAGCGGCTGCGATCCTGGTTATGGAGCAACATATCGATGATACGCTGAGTATCTCGCAGGTGGCCGCCCAGGTAGATTTATCGGTGCGCATGCTCGAATACCTGTTTCGGCGAACGCTGGATCTGACGCCGGCTGCCTATTATCGGCGGCTGCGCTTGCAAATTGCGCGCCGCATGGTCATGGATACACGGCTTAAGTTGCAGGAAATTGCCATTCGCACCGGCTTTAACTCGCTGTCCGCTTTTTCCAGGCTGTTCAAAAACTACTATCGACAATCCCCCGGGGAGTGCCGCAAACAGACTTAATGGCAGGTTCCCTAAGTCATAGGAAGGGTAAAGAACACGGTACAACCGTGATTCAAGCCCTCGGATTCCACCCAGACGTCGCCCCCGTGTACCTCGATGATGCGTTTCACCAGTGCCAATCCGACACCGGTACCCTCCACTTCAGTGCCCAGTCTTTCAAACAACCCAAATACCTGGTGGTGATACTCGGTGGCTATACCGATACCATTGTCCTGCACAAAAAACTGGATCCTGCCGTCTTTTTCTATGCAACCAATTTTCACTCGCGGTGAATCCTGGTCACCCATAAACTTGACCGCATTTTCGATCAGGTTCTGGTAGACCTCTATCAGCCTGTTCTCGTCGCCGTTTACTATCGGCATGCTTTCAATTTCAATTTCAGCTCCCGATTCGTCGATTCTGGTTTGAACCAGTTTGACTGCATGGTTCGCGATCTCTGCAAGATTGCAGGCCACCGGGGTCCCCATCACGCGACCGATCCGACTATGTTCTAACAGGTCATCCAGCAAGACGCCCATGGTATCGGCGGCGCTATTGATTTTGTCGAAATCATCAGCTATTCGATCCATATTATTTGTGGTTATATCCTTGCCAAGTAATCCAACAAACCCCTTTATTGTGACCAGGGGAGTCTTTAAGTCATGTGACACGGTGTATGCAAATCGCTCGAGTTCCGCATTCTGGTTTTCAAGCTCATAGGATAGCTTCGCATGCTCTTCCATCTCCTGTTTAAGTTGTTTGATCGTAGTAGACAATTGATTTCGACTGGTGCGTTCGAAGTAATCAATTCGTCTAAACAGGAAATAGGCGAATCCAAAAATTATCAGGAAAGTGATGACATAAAGACTTATCGACCACCGCAATTGCGCAACCAGGTATTTTCTCGGCAGCAGGGAGTGGGACCACATCTGGTATTTCGACAAATACAATAGAGAATGAAAATTAATCTCTCCATTTCTGCCAGGAGCGCTATAGACGACTGTCGCCGGGTTCATTCTCAGCTCTTCCAGGGAAAGCCCGTGCTGATCTTTGAGAGCCTGGTTATGTGCTTCGATAAATTTTGATGAAATTGGCTCATCGATTATTTGCCGGAGCAAGGATTTATCCGATATACCACTTACATAGGCGTAGTAAAAGTCCGAATCATGAATAATTTGCAGTTGATAAGGCGCGCTATCCTTGTTTTGTCTATCTATTGGATCCAGGTGTGGTAATAGTTCTCGAGGCTTTATACCGGCTGTCATCATACCGATTAGCCGGCCACTGCTATCCCTGATGCCTTTTCGAATCGGAATCACCAGGTCATCGATGGCTGGTAGAAAGTAGGTTCTTCCTAAAACCATTCGATCCAGCTGTAGTGCCTTGTCAAAACTTAGCCTGCTATTTTCGAATTTTTTCAGGTTCGGCATCTTGTTCAAATCGAGATTCGAACTGCCCACGGTTATGTCGCCTTCAAGATTAGCCAGTCCGAAAGCAATCAATGATTTATTTTTCTGTAAAACACTATCTAACAGGTCTCTGGTTGTTTCTGTGTTTTCATGGGCACTGCCAGCGAGAATCTGTCGACCCAGTAAATCGAGCATAATTTCCTGTTGATCAAAATTTAAAGTGACCGAAGATAAAAAAATACGATTCAGGTACTCAAGCTCGATGGCAGCGACGTTTTTTAGCTCTTCCCACCTGGAATAGGTTGTCACGACAAGATATACAAGTCCAAGAACAAGGAAAATATAGTAAATTGACCAGAGAGTTTTCTTTATGGGCACCGGCACTAATTCAACTTTAAGTAACAAGAGCAATCAGAGGCGAGTTTACTACATATCTGACAGGCGGTAATCTAACAAATAAAAGGGGACAGTCTTAAAGAGGACGGTACCCGGTGGTACTCACTTAAGCCCAAAATCACAGTCGTTGCGAGCTCACCCCGCTGCACGGTGACAAATCGAGGAAGAACGTCCGTCATCCCGGCGCAGGCCGGGATCCAGATTCCACCTCTGTGGGTTTCGCTCTCTGGATGCCGGCCTGCGCCGGCATGACGAATCGGAAAAGATCTGCAGGTTTAAGTTCATCAAGAGCGCAGCGAAGCAATCCCCCATCTGACTGGCCAGATTCGTGAGATTGATTCTCTGCTTGCATCAATGGTAGCCGCTATACTGGCCCTCGATTTCCTGGCAATATCGGTGTATTCACTGCAGCCGGAATTTGGGATGGCGCAATTAGACAATCGGCAGTCGCGCATGAATCTCAACCTGATCGGGTCTGTGATAATATCCGCCGATTCCATAGGGTTATTCCGACCCTCGGATGGGTGTACTGCATGAGTCGGATTCCAACCGGTATCCACCCGATGGATGTGAGAGGTTTGGAAAGCCCTGTTGCTTGATTCCGCGTGAATTGTCGATAGAATACTCGGCGTTCAGGTCGGAATCACCTCGTGCGAATCGACAAAAAACTGGATTCCATCGGCAATCAGGCGCCGGTCGACTGGAAGGTGCGCAGTTCGGAAGAAGCCGGGTTACACAAAGTTGGTGCCGAGTTGATGATCGAAATACTCGGTGTGTGTTTAAAGCAGCGGTGATCTGGGAACCTCCTACGATCCCCGAGAACGAGAAAATGAGAGCGAAATGAAAGTACTGGTATGTGTGAAACGCGTGCTCGACCCACAGGTCAAGGCTCGCGTCAAAGCGGACGGGTCGGGGGTCGATCTGGCGAATGCCAAGATGACGATGAACCCCTTTGATGAAAATGCACTGGAAGAAGCGCTGCGTTTGCGTGAAGCCGGTACTGCCGAGGAAATCATCGTGGTTTCGGTCGGTGGCGGCAAGACCGAGGAAACCCTGCGTCATGGTCTGGCGATGGGTGCCGATCGCGCCATCCAGGTGGTTACCGAAGAAGCCCTGGAGCCGCTGGCGATCGCGAAAGTGCTGAAGGCTATCGTCGATCAGGAAGCGCCTGGCCTGGTACTCGCCGGCAAACAGGCTATAGATGATGATTCCAACCAGACCGCACAAATGCTGTCGGCGCTGCTCGGCTGGTCGCAAAGTACGTTTATCTCCGAGCTTAAAATCGAAGGCGATATCGCAACCACCACGCGTGAAGTCGATGCCGGCCTCGAAACCATAACCGTTAATATGCCGGCCGTGATCAGTGTCGATTTACGCCTCAACGAACCGCGTTACGTCAAGCTGCCCGATGTTATGAAAGCCAAACGCAAGCCGATGGACAAGATCGAGCTCGACAGTATGGGACTTGATACCGCCAATCGACTGACCACGTTAGAGGTCGAAGAACCCGAAGGCCGTGCCGCCGGGGTTATCGTCAACAGTGTCAGTGAACTGGTGGAAAAGCTGCGTAACGAAGCGAAGGTGATTTAGTTATGAGTAATCTTGTCATAGTCGAACACGACAATAACGAAGTCGCCATCGCAACCCTGAACGCGGTTACCGCTGCACAGCAAATTGGTGGTGATATCGATCTGCTGGTGGCAGGGGTGAACTGCAGCGCGGTGGCTGAAGCTGCAGCAAAAATCTCGGGCGTATCCGCTGTCAAGGTAGCGGACGATGCAAATTACGGACACCATCTGGCCGAAAACCTGGCAACACTGATTGTCGAAGTGGCGAGTAGTTACAGTCATGTACTCGCTTCCGCGACCACCTTCGGTAAAAACGTCATGCCGCGTGCCGCCGCATTACTCGACGTTGCCCAGATTTCCGAGATCGTCGAAGTTAAATCTGAAGACACCTTCGTGCGCCCGATTTATGCGGGCAACGCACTCGCCACGGTACAATCCTCGGATTCAACCAAGGTCATTACCGTGCGCACGATCAAGTTCGAAGCGGCTGCCGCCGAAGGTGGTTCGGCCAGCGTCGAGTCGATCAGCGGTGGCGGCGATGCCGGGCTTTCCAGCTGGGTTTCGCAGGCTGTTTCAAACACCGATCAGGTCGACCTGGCCTCGGCCAAGATCGTGGTCTCCGGTGGTCGCGGTATGCAGTCCGGTGATAATTTCAGCATGTTGCATTCGCTAGCCGACAAACTCGGTGCCGCGGTCGGCGCGTCACGTGCAGCGGTTGATTCCGGCTTTGTTCCGAACGAATTCCAGGTGGGACAAACCGGTAAGGTTATCGCTCCCGATCTTTACATCGCGGTCGGCATCTCCGGCGCCATCCAGCACCTCGCGGGTATGAAAGAGAGTAAGGTTATCGTTGCCATCAATAACGATAGTGAGGCGCCTATCTTCCAGGTCGCCGATTACGGTCTGGTAGCGGATTTGTTTGAGGCCGTACCGGAGCTCGACGCCGCGCTGTAGGCGACCCAGCGGCATCAAACAATTCCCAAGGCCGGATAATCGGTGAAAGTTTTTGCGAAGTAAACCACAGGCGGCGTAGCCGCCGAGGCATTCGCAAAAACTTTCACCGATTATCCGGCCAATGCTAGTTTGGTGTAACGATAGTTGCGAGCTTACGTAAGTACTATTGTTGATCGTCACCTTAATCCTGACCTGCTAGTACATCGCGCAGCAGGTCAGGACCTCGGCAACTTGTTTTCCGGGTCGTAGAGCGGCTTATAGCCGACTGACTCGACCTTCATCGGAAACTGTTCGCCGAGATATTCCATGATGAACTCACGGCCTTCCTGACAATACTCGTATGGCAAATAGCCAAGCCCGATATTTTTGCCGATGCTCGGGCCATAGGCGATGCTGGTCAGGTAGGAGCGGCGACCTTTCGAATCGATCGGCACCTCGCCGGTTTCGGGATCCATAAGCGGGCCATTTCCAACGGGGTAGCGCGCGACGCCCTGTGAGTCCACATTGTCCGTCATCGACAGGGTGCACAAATAGGCTACCTGTTGTTCAAGTTCGCGTTGTTCGAGATAGGGCGCCTTGCCGTGGAAATCCGCTGCCTTGACAACTGGGCGCGCGAGGCCGGCCTCGTACAGGTTGTACTCGGTCAGCAGGTCGGCGTTTTGCAGGCGCAGGCTCTTTTCCATACGCCGGCTGTTGGCATAGGTCTCGATTCCAACCGGTGTCGCTCCCTGTTCGTAGACCAGATCCCATAACGACAGACCGTAGCTGAACGCCACGTGGAGCTCCCAACCCTGTTCGCCCACATACGAGATGCGGAAGGCCTCGACCGGGATGCCTTTGAGCGAGAGCTGCCGGGTCGCGGCGAACGGAAAGTTTTCATCTTCCCAGGCGGCAGGGTCGTCGGCGATCGCCTGAATCGTGTTGCGTGCGTTTGGCCCCCAGACGCCCAGGCAGGCCATGTGATCCGATCGATCGTCGATATAGACATTCCAGCCGTTGTCTTCGGCCATGCGTTTGAGCCAGATGTAATCGCGGTGACCAGCGTCGGCGCCGTCGATGACGCGGAAGCGGTCTTTTGCATGGCGAATCACCGTGAGGTCGGCGCGCACGCCGCCACGCTTGTCGAGGAAATGCGTGTATACTCCTTTGCCGATGGGGGTATCACCGCCGACCCTGGCGACACAGGTGTATTCCATCAGGGCTTCGGCATCGGGACCGATGACATCGTAGACGGCGAAGTGCGACAGGTTGATCATACCGACGTTTTCCGACATCGCCAGTTGCTCGGCATTGGATACGCGCCAGAAGTGGCGGTTGTCCCATTCGTGTTCGCGTACCGGCACCTTGTCGCCGTATTTCTCCAGCAGGTGTTCGTTAGCGGCGTAACCGTGCGCACGCTCCCAGCCCGACAGTTCCATGAAATAACCGCCCAACTCCTGTTCGCGTGCCCAGAAAGGGCTGCGACGCAGATTGCGACCTTTGGAGTAGGGTTCGCGGTTGTGCACCGCGGGGTTGTAAATCTTGAACGCGGATTCGTAGCAGCGATCGTAAATATAGGAGGGAGTTTTCTGAATCGGGTAGTGACGCGCGGTGTCGATGCCGAAGAAGTCCATCTCGGCGACGCCGTCGGTCATCCAGTCGACCAGCACCTTGGCGATGCCGGGGGCGTCCTTGACCCAGACCGCGATCGCGTACCAGAGTCCGCGGGTTTGCGAGGATTCGCCGATCGACGGGCCGCCGTCGGTGGTCACCTGCAGCAGGCCATTGAATGAATGCTTCTCGTTGTAGCCGATTTCACCGAGGATCGGAGTCAGTTCCATGGCGCGCTCCAGCGGCTCCATGATCTGATCGAGTTCGAGATCGCGCTGCGACGGCGACCAGTGGGTCTCGCCTTTTTCAGGAAGATCACGCGGGTGTAACAGGCGTGGTTCTTTTTCCTCGTAGTAACCCCACTCGATTTGGCCGCCTTCCGGTGTTTTCGGGTCGCCGGTGTCGCGCATATAGGCCGAATTGCCCTGATCGCGCAGCAGTGGGTAGCCGATGTCTTTACCGGTACCTGCGAATTCAGTGTAGGGGGCGAAGAAGGAGAGCGGGTGATCGACCGGCATGACCGGGAGATCCTCACCGGCCATTTCGGCAATGATTCGGCCCCAGAGGCCGGTGCACACGATAACGTGGTTGGCGGCAATGTAGCCGCGACTGGTTTCCACACCGACGATGCGGCCGTCCTGAATGTCGAGGTTGGTGGCGGTGGTGTTGGCAAAGGATTGCGCCTTGCCGGTTTTGACCGCGTTATCAACCAGGATTCCGGCGACCGTTTGCGAGCGGGGTTTTACCAGACCGGCATCGGGATCCCACATCGCGCCCTGGATCATGTCCTCTTCGAGCAGTGGAAAGAGCTGCTTGGCTTCGGCCGCGCTGATCATCTTGACGTTGGTGCCGAAAGCCTTGCCGGAAGCGACTTTGCGCTTGAGTTCCATCATGCGGTCGTCATCGCCCTTGCGCGCTACTTCGAGACCGCCGATACGGGCATAGTGGCCCATCTTGTCGAAGAACTCGATGCTGTAGTGCGTGGTGTAGCAGGTGAACTTGCTGTGATCGGTGGCGTAGCAGAAATCGGAAGCGTGCGAGGTCGAACCGATATCGGTTGGAACCGACGTCTTGTCGATACCGACGATGTCTTCCCAGCCGCGTTCGACCAGGTGATGCATCACCGAGGCGCCGACGATGCCGCCGAGACCGATAATGACGATGTTGGATTTATCCGGAAATTGTGCCATGCCTGTTCTCCCATACCGCAGGGTGTGAAGTATAAACATCCGATTTTCACTTCTCCAACAATTTTATGATCAGGAAGTCGCAGCGCCGTCTAACTGTGTCGCTTTTCTCGTCAGCGGACCTTCAGCAAGCCCTGGCAGGAGGCAATCTTCGGCTAAGAACGGACGGCCGCCAGACACAAAAAAACCCGCACTGCGGCGGGGGGGTATAGTGATAGGTTTCAGACTTCCCATTTTCTGACCACACCTACCTGAACCACAAATAGCAACACCGCAGCCGCTACCTCTCGGGGTAGCGGTTTTTTTTATGGGGCTCAGCTTATTTTGAGAGCCTGCTTTCTCCAAAGCCGACACTGAAAGGTCTCTCGTCAGAGGCAGTTTTCGGCCATAATGAGACTCTCAGTTAAAACTCCAAATCAATCGACACCGACCCTTCCAATCTTCGATGTATTAGCAATCCAAGAAATTTTTCGCCCGACAATCACTGACCAGAGTGTCTACCTGTTGCATTTGTTCTGGAGTCAAATGAGCAGATTTGGACGTCAAACCATCAATAAGCCCTAACAATAAAGTGGCCTTGCCATTGCCCTGAGCCTCGGCAACCTTTAACCACATCCTGCCACGCACCCTGTCT